>Ga0255338_1005103_pt1 | contig 12520 bp, 6 predicted proteins | sample MeOH1_35cm_T4_19_FD_203715 | JGI IMG/M metagenome (GOLD analysis project Ga0255338, IMG submission 203715) | Sandy soil microbial communities from University of British Columbia, Vancouver, Canada - MeOH1_35cm_T4_195 | ecosystem: Engineered > Artificial ecosystem > Sand microcosm > Unclassified ...
CGGCTGGCCGGCCGAGCACAAGCTCTGGGGCATGGCGCGCTTCATCGCGCCGGGGCGGCTGCAGGTGGACGACCACACCCAGCTCACGGCCAAGCGCATCGTCATCGCCACCGGCTCGCACCCGGTCGTGCCCAAGGGCTGGCGCGAGACCCTGGGCGAGCGTCTGATCGTCAACGACGATGTGTTCCAGTGGCAGGACCTGCCGAAATCGGTCGCGGTGATCGGTACCGGCGTGATCGGCCTGGAGCTGGCCCAGGCCCTGCATCGGCTGGGCGTGCGCGTGCGCCTGCTGGGCCGCAGCCGCCGCGTCGGGCCGCTGACCGATCCGGCGCTGCAGGCGCTGGCCGCCGAGCTGGTGGCGGCCGAGCTGCCGCTGAGCCTGGAGGCGCACGACATCCAGTGGGAGCGCAGCGCGGACGGCGGGGTGCGGCTGCGCTGCACCTGCCCGCAGGGCGGGGCCATCGACGAGCAATTCGACCATGTGCTGGCGGCGCTGGGGCGCGGCCCGAATGTCGCGCAGCTGGGCCTGGAGCTGGCCGGCATCCCGCTCGGGCCGGGCGGCGTGCCCCAGGCCGACCGGCGCACCGGCCAGATCGGCGACAGCGGCGTGTTCATCGCCGGCGACGTGCTGGACGAGCGCCAGCTGCTGCACGAGGCCGCCGACGAGGGCCGCATCGCCGGCGACAACGCCGGCCGCTTTCCCGATGTGCGGGTGCGGCCGCGGCGCGCGCCGCTCGCCATCGTGTTCAGCGATCCGCAGATCATGCTGGCCGGCGCCAGCCATGCCGAGCTGCTGGAGGCGGGCACGCGCTTCGAGACCGGCGAGGTCTCGTTCGAGGACCAGGGCCGCAGCCGCGTGATGCTGAAGAACCGCGGCGCCCTGCATGTCTATGGCGAGCGCGACACCGGCCGCTTCCTGGGCGCCGAGATGATGGGCCCGGCGGCCGAGCATCTGGGCCATCTGCTGGCCTGGTGCGCGCAGCGCGGCGACACGGTGCAGCAGATGCTGGACAGTCCCTTCTACCACCCGGTCGTCGAGGAGGGCCTGCGCACCGCGCTGCGCCAGCTGCAGCGCAAGCTGCGCATGGGGCCGCTGCCGGTGGAGCGCTGCCTCGATTGCGGGCCTGGAGCCTGAGGCGCGTCAGTTGCCGTTGCGCGGGTCGCCCAGGTAGGTCCTGAGCCACTGGCTCATCTCCCACTGGGTGTGCCCCACCGACTCGCGTGCGGTGTAGCCATGGCCCTCCTGCGGCAGCAGCACATAGCGCGCCGTGCCGCCCAGGCCGGCCATGGCCTGGTACAGGCGCTCGCTCTGCATGGGAAAGGTGCCGGAGTTGCCGTCGGCCTCGCCGTGGATCAGCAGCAGCGGCTCCTTGATGCGGTCGGCGAACAGGAAGGGCGAGAGCTTCAGGTAGGTCTCGCGCGCGTCCCACAGCGAGCGCCGCTCGCTCTGGAAGCCGAAGGGCGTCAGGGTGCGGTTGTAGGCGCCGCTGCGCGCGATGCCGACCCTGAAGAGCTTGGTGTGGGCCAGCAGGTTCACGGCCATGAAGGCGCCGTAGCTGTGGCCGCCGATGGCCATGCGCTTGGGGTCGGAGACGCCCAGCTCCTCGGCCTTGTCGATGATGGCGCGCGCGTTCATCGTGATCTGCTCGATGAAGCCGTCGTTGACGTTGCGGGCGTCGCCCACCACCGGCATGGTGGCGTCGTTCAGCACCACGAAGCCGTCCAGGGCCAGCAACTGGGGCGCGATGCCGGCGTAGTTGGCGAAACGGCTGGGCGCCCCGGCCAGCTGGCCGGCCACCGTGGCGTCGTTGAACTCCAGCGGATAGGCCCAGACCAGGGTGGGGCGGCGCTCGCCCTCCTTGTAGTCGGGCGGCAGGTACATCCAGAACGAGAGCTCGATGCCGTCGGCGCGCTTGAAGCTGACCAGCTCGCGCCGGACCTTGCGCAGCTGCGGGCTCGGGTCCTTGATGCGGGTCAGCGCCTGCAGGGCCTGGCCCTCGCGCAGGTAGAGATTGGGCGGCTCGACCGGGCTCTCGCGCTGCAGCAGCAGGCGGCCGCCCTCCAGCGGCGCGATCGGCAGCTCGTAGGCCACCTCGCCGGACTGGAACAGGCGCTGCGTGCTCAGGTCCTTGATCGAGAGCTTGTCGAGGAAGGGGCGCTCGCCCTTGGGGTTGGCGCCCGCGCCTATCAGGTAGATCTCGCCGTCGCGGCCGGTCTGGATGACGCGCTGGCCGTTGGGCAGCACGCGCATCAGCGGCTCGCCGGGATGGCGGTAGCGCTCGCGCACCGAGAACTCGAACAGCGGCTTGCTCTGGCTGCCGCGCAGCGGCAGCAGATAGGTGCGGGTCCAGGCGCGCACGCGGTCGGTCTCGGTCAGCAGCGCATGCTGGCCATCGTCCAGGAAGCGCAGCCGCGTGAAGCGGTGCGGCATGCGCTGCACCTCCAGGGCCTCGCCGTTGAAGGGCGGGTCCAGGCGCATCACGCGGTCGCGGAAGGGCACGCGGTTGCCGGGGTTGCCGCCGTCCAGGGCCTCGATCCAGTAGATCGCCGCGTCCTTGGTCGGCGAAGCGTAGAAGACGCGCGGGCCGGGCAGCACGCCGTCGATCGCCACGCCGCTCTTGAGGGGCATCTTGGCCAGCTCGCGGATGACGCGGCCATCGCGGCCGCGCACCTCGACCACGGTGGGGAAGTCGTCCCAGGTCAGGTGGTAGCTGAAGGGCCGCACGACGCGCTCGGTCAGCAGGTACTGGCCCTCGCCGACGCTGCTCACCGAGGAGAACAGGCCCGGCTCGCCGAGGTCGCGCGACAGGCCCGAGGCCAGGTCGACGAGGGTCAGCGAGCTGCGCGCGTGGTACTCGAACAGCGCCTCGTCATGGGGCGACTTCAAGAGGTCCGGATAGGTGCGCTCGGGCGAGGCGCGGCCCAGGTTCTCCTGCACCACCGGGCTGGCCACGGGGCGCGGCACCGGGCCGCGGCGGTCGGGGATGGTCAGCACCACCAGCTCGCGCGGGTTCAGCCAGGCCTGCTCGCCCTGGCCCAGGCTGTTGTTCAGGCGCACGAAGGCGATCTGGCGCAGCCGCCCGCTGTGGGTCTCGCCGACCCAGAGTTCGTTGCCGGTGTCGCTGCGGCGCTCCAGCAGGAAGCGCTGACCGTCCGGTGCCCAGCTGAAGCTGTGGAAGCCGCTGCCGGGCAGCTCGATCAGGCGCTCCGGCGCCTCGGGGTTGAGCAGGGCGCGCAGGCGCAGGCGCTGCACCGTCGCCAGCGGCTGGGGCGTGGTGCTGGCGGGGTCGAAGCGCAGGCCGGCCAGGCGCAGCGTGGGGCGGGCCAGTTCCTCGAGGCTGTTGAAGCGCCGCAGCTCCAGCAGGGCCACGGTCTGGCGGTCCGGCGAGACGAGCGGGCGCGCCAGCGGCGGTGCGTCCAGGACCTCGCGGATCGCGGCCGAGGGTTGCTGATAGCCGCCGGCCGCCGCCACAGCGGGCGGGCCCAGCAGCAGGAAGCAGATCAGCAGCGGCAGCGCGGACAGGCCTGGGCGCAGGAACATGGTGAGGGTGGCGGGAGCGGTCCGCAACGATAGCCTATTCATGCGGCCGGCCGGGCGCCCAGCAGCCAGGCCAGGGCGCTGAAGCTGAGAAAGGCCAGCAGGGTGGAGGCCAGGATGATGCGGGCGATGCGGCCGTTGTCGGCGCCGTAGCGCTCGGCCAGCAGCGAGACGTTGCTGGCGCTGGGCAGGGCGGCGGCCAGGGTCAGCACCAGCAGCTGGAATTCCGTCAGGTCGAGGCCCAGGCGGCGCGCCGCCAGGCCCAGGGCGAACACCAGGGCCGGGTGCAGCAGCAGCTTGATCAGGGCCACCGGCAGGTACAGCGCGGCCGGCGTGCGGGTGTGCGCATGCTGGCCGGCGCGCCACAGCACCGCGCCGATGGTGAACAGGGCCACCGGCGTGGCCGCGTCGGCCAGCATCCTGATCACGCTGTCCAGCGGCCCGGGCGGGCGCAGGCCGGTGCCGGAGGCCAGGGCGCCCAGCGCGATGGCCCAGGGCAGCGGGTTGGAGAGGGCGCCGCGCAAGGCCTGCAGGGCCGCGCGGCGGCCGTTGCCGGCGCCCGCGTCATGGGCGCGCGCCAGCGCGATGCACAGCGAGCTGGTGACGAAGAGGTCGGCCAGCACCGTGCAGATCACCGGTCCGGCGGCCGCGGCGCCGAGCAGGGCCACCAGCAGCGGCACGCCCATGAAGCCGGTGTTGGGAAAGGCGGCGACCAGGGCGCCGAAGGCCGCGTCCTTGAGGCCCACGCGCGCCGACAGCGTCAGCGCGATCGTCAGGCCGACGATGCTCAGCGCCGCGACCAGGTAGACGCTCAGCACGGCCGGGTTGAGCAGCTCCAGCACCGGCGTGTTCATGCCGAAGCGGAACAGCATGCAGGGCAGGGCGAAGAACAGCACGAAGCCGTTCAGGCCGGGGATGGCGCTCTCGGCCAGCACGCGCTGGCGCGCGGCCAGATAGCCGCACAGCACCAGGGCGAAAAAGGGCAGGGTGACCGCGAGGATGGCCGACATGGGCGCGAAGTATCGCAAGCCCGCGCGGCGGGGCGGCTACGGTCTGTTACGCATGTCCTGTGCACAAGTGCGCGGCATCCGTGAGCGAATGCGCGCGACACCCCGCTTTGAGGGGTGGGGCCGGCCATGGCGTGGTGGGGCGAGCGCCTAGGATGCCGGCGAGATTCGCACAAAGCCATGTCAGCCGCCCGTTTTTCCGCCAGTTTTCCCATGCCTGCGAAGGCACCCGCCACCGCCTTGCCCCAGGCGCTGGGCAGCGGCGAACGCCTGGGCGTGTGGCGCGTCGTCCAGGCCCTGCACGCTTGCGATTCGGGGCGCTGGTACCGCGCCGAGCATTCGCTGGCGCCCGACCAGGCGGCGGCCGTGCTGGTCTACCAGGACCCGGGCAACGGCGCGCCGCTGCTGCTGCGCTTTGCCGAACAGGCCGGCATGCTGGGCAGCCTGCAGCACCCGGCCCTGGCCACGCCGCTGGACAGCGGACTGACCGCCGCCGGCCTGCCCTATCTGGTGCTGCCCTGGCGCGAGGGCCAGCCGCTGGTGGCGGCCGCCGCCGAGCAGCCGCTGCGCCAGCGCCTGGCATTGCTGCTGCAGCTCTGCGACGGCCTGCAGCAGGCGCATGAGCAGGGCCTGCTGCTGCGCGAGCTGGACCCCGGCCTGCTGTGGCTGTGCGGCGGCCAGCAGGCCCGGCTGATGGCCCTGGGCCTGGCCGAGCTGGCACCCGAGCCCGATGCACCGCCGCCGCAGTTCAGCCTGGCGGCCCTGCCCTTCGTGGCGCCCGAGCTGCTGCGCCCGCGCGATCCGGCCCAGCCCAGCCTGGCCAGCGAGGCCTATGCGCTGGGCGTGCTGGCCTGCTGGGTGGTCAACGGCCGCGCGCCGCGGCCCGATGCCAACGGCGTGCTGATGCCCTCGGCGGCCAGCATGGCCTCGCTGAGCACGGCCGAGCGCTTCAGCCTGGAAGCTCTGCTGCAGAAGGCGATGGCGCCGACGCCGGCGCTGCGCCACCCCTCCGCCCGCGAACTGGGCGAGGATCTGCGCGCCTGGCTGGCCGGCCAGAACCATTCGGCCCTGACCCTGACCCCGATGCCCGAGCCCAGTCCGGCGCCGGGCAGCCGCCGCTTCACGCCGGTCTTCGACGGCAGCGCGGACAGCGCCCCGGCGCCGCGCCGCAAGTCCCGGCGCGGCCTGCTGGTCGTGGCCGGCCTGTGCGTGCTGGCCGCCGGCGGCTGGCTGGGCCTGCAGGCCTACCAGCAGCAACAGCAGCCCGGCAAGCCGGTCGCGCGCGCCGCCGCGCCGGCGCCGCTGGCCGAGGCCGCCAGCACCCCCACGCTCTGAGCCGCGCCGCGGCTCAGGCCGCCTGCGCGCCGGGACGCCCGGCCTCGACCACGAAGCGCGCCGCGCTCTGCAGCGCGCTGTGCGGGTCCCAGGGCGAGAGCACGCTGCGCAGCTCGGCCTCCAGGCGGCCGGCGCCGAGCTCGAAGCGCATGTAGCCGCGCTGGTCGCTGCGGCCATAGCGGATGTGCGGGTTCAGCGGCAGGGCGCGCTCCAGCTTCTCCTGGGCGCTGCCGTGGCTGGAGATCGAGGTGCCGCAGAACTCGCTGGCCAGCACCGGCGCCTTCTCGCTCGCCCAGTCCAGCTTCAGGTCGGCCACGTAGTTGGCGTGCACGTCGCCGCCCAGCACCACGGCGTTGGGTGGGCGGCGCGCCTGCATGTCGCGCAGCAGGCGCTCGCGCGCCGCCGGATAGCCGTCCCAGCCGTCGGTCCAGTAGATGCCGGGGCCCTCGGCCGGGTCCTGGCGGTTGAAGCGCGCCATCAGGGTCTGCTGGGCCAGCAGGTTCCAGGGGCGCTGCGGGTCCCAGCTGTCCTTCAGCCAGCGCTCCTGGGCCGCGCCCAGCAGGCTGCGTGCGGGTTCCAGCAGCGCCGGGCAGTCCTGCAGCGGCACGGTGTTGGAGCCGCCGCGGCCGGGCTTGGGGCAGGCTTGCGGGTCGCGCCAGGAGCGGTCGTCCACGGTGATCAGGCGGGCCAGGCTGCCCCAGTCGTAGCGTGCCGCCAGCTGCAGCTCGGCGCCGCGCGGCCGCATCGCCTTGGGAAAGGGCTGGTGCTCCCAGTAGGCCTGGGCGGCGGCGGCGCGGCGCAGGCCGAAGTCGGGCTCCAGGTTCTGCGAGACGTCGCCGGCCCAGTCGTTCTCGACCTCGTGGTCGTCCCAGGTCAGGATCCAGGGCGCCCGCGCGTGCATGGCCTGCAGCTGCGGGTCGCTCTTGTACTGGGCATAGCGCTGGCGGTAGTCGGCCAGGCTGCGGCACAGGCCGCCCTGGTGGCGGCGGCGCGCGCGGCTGTCGGCCGGGGTGGCGTATTCGTAGATGTAGTCGCCCAGGAACAGCACCAGGTCCAGCTCCTGCTCGGCCATGTCGCGCCAGGCGGCGTACTCGCCATGGTCCCAGCGCTGGCAGGAGGCGATGGCGAAGCGCAGGCGGCCGGGCGCGGCGTCGGCGGCGGGGGCGCTGCGGGTGCGGCCCACCGGGCTGCGTTCCCCCAGGGCCGTGAAGCGGTACCAGTACCAGCGGTCGGGCTTCAGGCCCTGCGGTTCGGCATGCACGCTGTGGGCCGTGCCCGGCTCGGCCAGCTCGCTGCCGCGCGCCACCACGCGCTGGAAGCCCTCGTCCTCGGCCAGCTCCCAGTGCACCGTCACCTCGGCCGGCAGGGCCGCGCCGATCAGCCGGGTCCACAGCACCAGCCGGTCGGGCCGCGGGCAGCCCGAGGCGATGCCCAGGGCGAAGGGCGATTCGGTGGCGGCGCTGGCATGGCGCAGCAGGGCCGGGGCGCAGCCGGCGGCCAGGGCGGCCTGCAGCAGGCCGCGGCGCGAAGGGGTCCAGATCGGGCTCATGGGGCGCCAGCTTAGTCGGGAATCTTGACTTTCCAGCGCCGCGCGAGCTCGCGCAGTTCGCCGCGCGCCCGCATCTCGGCGATCGCCTGGTCGAGCGTGTCCCGCAAGGCCTGACCCCGGGCGCCACGCGGGTAGGCGAAATGGCCGCGCAGATGGCCGATCGGCGGGCCGACCGGCTGCAGCTGCTCCGCCAGGCCCAGCTGGGCCAGCACCGGCTCGGTGTTGCGCTCGTTGCTGGCCAGCAGGTCCAGGCGACCCAGGCGCAGCATCTGCAGCCCGGTGCCGACGTCGCGCACCGTGCTGAGATGGGACAGCTGGACGCGCGCCTGCTCGAACACGTCGCCATAGGCCCAGCCCTGTACCTGGCCGATGGAATGCGGGGTCAGCTCGGCATAGTCGCCCCGCCACAGCTGGGCCTGCTCGCGGCGCGCGTAGAACAGCAGCGCGTCCTCGTAAAAGGGCTGGGCGGAGAACAGGAAGCGGGCCTCGCGCTCGGGCGTGCGGTAGGGGCCGATCAGGATGTCGGCCTGGCCCTGCTCCACCATGGCCTGGGCGCGCAGCCAGGGGTAGCTCTCGAAACGCAGGCTGTGGCCCAGGCGCGCGGCGGCGCGGCTGAGCAGCTCCACGCCCAGGCCGGCGGCCGGGTCCGCGGCGGTCTCGCCGGGCTCGAAGATGCGCGGGAAGCGGGTGCCGACGGCGCGCAGCTCGCGGGCCTGGACGGGCGGCGCGGCCAGGCCGCACAGGCAGATCAGCAGCGGTAGCAGTCCCTGCAGCCAGCGGCGGCGCGGGGCGGGCGTCTTCATGGATCGGGGCTCATGCTCGGGAACCCGCAATGTAGCGCCTGGCAGGCTTGGCTATCATGCTCCGGCCTTCACACCACGCCAGCCCAAACTCCACGGGACGCATGAAGCTCACCCTGCCGAACACCCCGCAGCGCCTGGGCGCACTCCTGCTGGCCCTGCTGGCGGGGCTGGCCGGGCTGGCCCTGGCCTGGCATTACCCGCTGCGGCACGAGTTCGTCACGCTGGCCTGGCTGGTGCTGGCGGCGCTGGCCCTGTGTTGGTGGCAGGTCTTGCCCCTGCTGCTGCCGGGCTTCATTCCCGTACTGGGGCTGGCGCCCTGGACCGGCTGGATCAGCTTCGAGGAAATGGACCTGCTGGTGCTGGCCGCCGCCGCCGGCGGCTACGCGGCCCTGGCCCTGGGGGCCAGCCGCAACGAGGGGCCGCGCGCGCCGTCCTGGCAGCGCAGCCTGGCCTGGTCGGGCCTGGCCAAGCTGCTGCTGGCGCTGTTCGCCGCCTCGCTGGCCCTGGCGGTCTGGCGTGGCCTGCAGGATGCGGGCGGCTGGCGCTTCGGCTGGTGGCAGGGTTATCACGAGCCGATGAACAGCCTGCGCCAGGGCAAGAGCTTCTTCCTGGTCCTGCTGCTGCTGCCGCTGTGGCGGGCCGCGGCGGCGCTGCAGCCCGCGGCGGTGCAGCGCTGGTTCGGCGCGGCCATGGTGCTGGCCCTGGCCTTGGCCAGCCTGGCGGCGCTGTGGGAGCGCCTGGCGTTCACCGGCCTGCTGGACTTCTCCAGCGACTACCGCACCACGGCGCTGTTCTGGGAGATGCATGTGGGCGGGGCCGCGCTCGACGGCTGCCTGGCCCTGAGCCTGCCTTTCGCCCTGGTCTGGACGCTGCGCGAGCAGCGGCCGCTGCCCTTCGTGGCGGCGCTGGGCCTGCTGCTGCTGGCCGGCTACGCGGCCCTGACCACCTTCTCGCGCGGCGTCTACCTGGCGCTACCGCTGGGGGCGGCGCTGAGCCTGCTGCTGCTGGCCTGGCAGCGCCGCGGCGCGCGCGCGCAGCACCGCGTCAGCGCCGTGCGCTGGCAGCGCCGGGGCGTGCAGCTGGGGCTGCTGCTGGGTTTCGGCCTGGCGGCCTGGCCGCTGTTCCTGGGCGGCGGCTACCGCGGCATGCTGGCCCTGGCGGGCAGCGCGCTGCTGCTGATCTGCCTGCCGCGCTGGCGCCTCGAGCCCACCTTCGGGCAGCGCCTGATCGTGCTGCTGCTGGCCCTGATGCTGGCGACCCTGGTCGGCCTGCTGGGCTGGGCGCTGTCGCTGCGGGTGCCCAAGGCGGCCTATGCGCTGGATGCGCTGGCGGTGCTGGGCGGCCTGGGTCTTGCCTGGGCCTGGCGCGCCGGCATCGGCCGCTATCTGCAGGCCTGCGCCCTGGCGGGCGCCTGGTTCCTCAGCCTGGCCTGCGCCGCCATCGTCGCCGGCTATTGGGGCGGCGAGCGGGGGCAGCAGGAGGCGCTGCTGCCGCTGGTGCTGCTGGCGCTGGCCTGGTCGGCCCTGCAGCTGCTGCCGGGGCCGGTGGCCAATCTGCTGCCGGAGCAGTCCTGGCGGGCCAAGAGCCTGCTGTGGACCGGCTGCCTGCTGCTGGCGGCCATGATCGGCACCTTCGCGGGCGGCGCCTATATCGGCGATCGCATGGCCACCGGCCAGCGCGATCTGCAGGGGCGGCTGGACCACTGGCGCCTCGGGCTGAGCCTGCTGGACGGGCCGGCGGACTGGCTGCTGGGCAAGGGGGTGGGGCGCTTCGTCGAGAGCTATTTCTATGCCGGTCCGCAGGCCGACCAGATCGGCGATTACCGCCTGCACGAGGAGGACGGGCATCCCTACCTGAGCCTGAGCGGCGGCCGGCATCTGCTGGGCTGGGGCGAGCGCTTCCGCGTCACCCAGCACATGGCCGTGCCCCATGGCGCGCTGCGCCTGAGCGTGCGGGCGCGCGCCAAGCAGGACGTGAACGTGCAGGTGGAGGTCTGCGAGAAGCACCTGCTCTACAGCAGCAACTGCGTCAGCAAGTTCTTCTCCGTCAAGGCCAGTGCCGGCGGGCCGGCGGACTGGCAGCGGCAGACCCTGGAGCTGGGGCCGTCGCCCGCCACGGGTGGCGCCTGGTGGGCGCCGCGGCTGATCACCTTCGCGGTCGCGCTCGACACCGGCGCGGCCCGGGTCGATCTGGCCGAGCTGCAGCTGGCCGACGCTCGCTCGACGGGCCTGCTGGCCAACAGCGACTTCTCCCAGGGCATGGCGCACTGGTTCTCTTCCAGCGACCGCCACCACATGCCCTGGCATATGAAGAGCCTGCCCCTGCATGTGCTGTTCGAGCAGGGGCTGCTGGGCCTGGGGCTGGGCGGCGCGCTGTGGGTGGCCGCGCTGTGGCGCTGCAGCCTGGGCCATGGGCGCCGGCATGCGCTGGCGCCGGCGGTGGCGGGCGCGCTGCTGGCCTTTGCCATCGTCGGCCTGTTCGACAGCCTGATCGACGCGCCGCGCATCGGCTTGCTGTTTTTTGCCGTGCTGCTGCTGGGCCTGGGCCTGCGTGCCCTGCCGCCGCCCAAGGCCTGAGGCGCCCCGGGGCGCCTTTTTTCCTAGCACATCCCGGCGCCGGCGGCTTCGCTATCATGCGCGGCCCTGCCGGTAGATTCCCATGGCCAAAGCCTCCCATTCCCTGAACCCCGCCCAGATGGAGGCCGTCCATCACCTGCACGGCCCCTGCCTGGTGATCGCCGGGGCGGGTTCGGGCAAGACCAGCGTCATCACGCAGAAGCTGGCGCGCCTGCTGCAGTCGGGCTACCAGGCCAAGAACATCGCCGCCATCACCTTCACCAACAAGGCGGCGCAGGAAATGCGCGAGCGCGCCAAGAGCCTGATCGGCCCACGCGCCGCCAAGGACCTGGTGATCGCCACCTTCCACTCACTGGGCGTGCGCATCCTGCGCAGCGAGGGCTCGCGGGTCGGGCTGAAGGAGCAGTTCTCCATCCTCGACAGCGACGACGTGCTGGGCGTGCTGCGCGATGCCGGCGGCACGGTGGATGCCAACCAGGCCAAGCGCTGGCAATGGGCGATCTCGCTGTGGAAGAACCTGAACCTCAGCCCGAAGCAGGCGCTGGCCATCGCCAAGGACGACGACGAGCGCGCCGCCGCCATCGTGATGGAGCGCTACCAGGAGCGCCTGGCGGCCTACCAGGCGGTGGACTTCGATGACCTGATCTCGCTGCCGCTGCGCCTGCTGCAGGACGATGCCGAGGCGCGCGGCAAATGGCAGGACACCCTGCGCTATGTGCTGGTGGACGAGTACCAGGACACCAACGCCGTGCAGTACGAGCTTCTGAAGCAGCTGGTCGGCGAGCGCGGCATGTTCACCGCGGTGGGCGACGACGACCAGAGCATCTACGGCTGGCGCGGCGCGACGATCGAGAACCTGAAGCGCCTGCCAGTCGACTACCCGAACCTGAAGGTGATCCCGCTGGAGCAGAACTACCGCTCCACCGGCGCGATCCTGCGCGCGGCCAACAATGTGATCGGCAGCAATCCCAAGCTGTTCCCGAAGAAGCTGTGGAGCGAGTTCGGCGAGGGCGAGCCGGTCAGCCTGATCGAGAGCGACGGCGAGGAGCACGAGGCCGAGCGCGCCGTCGCGCGCATCCAGGCGATCCGCGCCAACGGCGGCACGGTCAATGGCGGCGGCGAGGGCGTGGCCGCGGTGAACTTCAGCGACTTCGCCATCCTCTACCGCGCCAATCACCAGGCCCGTGTGTTCGAGCAGGCGCTGCGCCGCGCCCAGATTCCCTACAAGGTCAGCGGCGGCCAGAGCTTCTTCGACCGCGCCGAGATCAAGGACCTGTGCGCCTGGCTGCGCCTGCTGGTGAACCAGGACGACGACCCGGCCTTCCTGCGCGCGATCACGACGCCCAAGCGCGGCATCGGCCACCAGACCCTGGGCGCCTTGAGCCAGTTCGCCGGGCGCTGGAAGACCAGCATGTTCGAGGCCCTGTTCGCCGAGAGCCTGGGCACGGCGCTGTCGGGCAAGGCGATCGGCTCGCTGCACGAGTTCGGCCGCTACCTGAACGACCTCGAATACCGCTCCCGCCATGCGGTGGGCGCCGAGGAGGCGAAGGCGCTGCTGATGGAGTGGCTGACCGACATCGGCTACGAGCAGCACCTGCTGGACAACGAGGAGAACGAGAAGGTTGCACAGGCGCGCTGGGGCAATGTGCTGGACTTCGTCGACTGGGTCGCCAAGCGCTGCGGCGGCGAGATCACGCAGGACGGCGGCGGCA
>Ga0255338_1005104_pt1 | contig 12520 bp, 10 predicted proteins | sample MeOH1_35cm_T4_19_FD_203715 | JGI IMG/M metagenome (GOLD analysis project Ga0255338, IMG submission 203715) | Sandy soil microbial communities from University of British Columbia, Vancouver, Canada - MeOH1_35cm_T4_195 | ecosystem: Engineered > Artificial ecosystem > Sand microcosm > Unclassified ...
CTGGAATGGCGAGGCTATGCGATCGTTTCGCAAACGCATCGTGACTGCACAGAGCAAGGTGGATATATGCGAATTATGTTCGGGGTACGGCGTGCCACAACTGCTGCACCAGAAGCCTGTCGGGTTCGAGATTAAGCGCCTGACACTTGATGAGTCGAGGCTGGACATTCCAATGGGTGGTTTGCCGCTGGGTAGCTCACCTGTGGTCTGGCACGAGACGCGTGCACAAGGCAATAAGGCAAGCTAACTTTGTTCTTTGCATTGGGTTGTACGCTGCTGTTTGTAGGGGTTGTTGCACGCTTTGCAATGACTCGCGCGGCCTCTTCCAGTGCGGTGGATCAATACTATTGGCTCTTGGCCGCTCGGGCCTATAGAGAGCAGCGGGGTTTGCCGGTTCGGATTCGGGGTAAGTACCTGATGGAGGACGAAGCGCAAGCTTACCCCCCGTTGTTTGGCATGGTGCTTGGCCGCCTTTTTGGATCGCGCGCAGAAAACATCGTTACCCATGTCGTGGGAGTTGCCGAATTCGCGGTTCTTGGGGGGGGGCTTTTCGTCTTGGGCGTTCCCTTAGATATGTCGCTTGTGGCTCTGGGCTTTTACGCGGTTGCTCCGGTGCTGGTGGTGTACAACGCGCAATTGACACCTCGTATCCTTGGCGATTTTTTTCTGCTTGTGGCTATGGCTTTGCAGGTTGCTGCTGTGGTGCCGGGCATGCCGATGCAAGTTGGATGGTTTTGCTGGGCGATTTCTGCATGTATGCTCGCCCTCATGGTCATGACCCACAAAATGACCCTGCAGCTCCATCTCGTTCTTTTGCCGTGGTGGTGGTGGGCGCTGAAAGCTTGGCAAGTTCCCGTGGCCACCATCGTAGGTTTTGCCATCTTCACTTTCATCGTAGGCGTACGTTTCGCTGCTTACCAGTTCCGTGCGCACTGGGATATTGTGACTTTCTGGGATAAGCATTGGCGTAATTTGGGCGCGCACCAGTTCAATCACTCACCTGTCTATGGCGATCCTTCGAGCGATCGTTCCGCTTGTTTTCATGCGCCAGGTTGGCGGGGCGGGTTGAAGCATTTGCGTATCGTTGTGTCCTATGCCCCATTTAGCCTGGTGTTGCCGGTTTGCAGCATGGTTTCGGGAGCGTGGCCACCTGCGTGGATCTTGGTCTGGTTCGGCGGAGTCTACTGCTGGGCTTTACTTACACTTTTCGTGAAGCCGCTTAAATGCCTGGGTGGAGGGCATCTATATGTTTTCAATGCGATCGTGCCTGCAGCTCTATATATTGCATACCTGCCGCAGACGACGGCTGTTGGAGCTTTGTTGACTATTGGTGCGGTGCTGACCGTTGTTTCACTGGTGATGGCGTGGCGGATCATTGGCGCCAGGCCAATTGCTCGTGGCAACGATTTCGAAGAGGCAATTCAATACATCGGCAGCTTGCCTAGAGCTCATTTGGCAGTCTTCCCGCTCCAGTCTGCCGAGGCGGTTGCCGCGCGAACGCATCATGCCGTTCTGTGGGGGGGGCATGGGTTTGGCTTTGCTAAGATGGAAGGGTTCTTCCCTGTATTGACCAAACCATTGTCAAACTATGTTGATATGCATCGCGTGGCTTGGATTTTATGGAATAGTGCCTACTGGCCAGATGGAGGTGTGCGAATGGAAAATGAAGGAATTATTGAGCAATCTGCCGTGATTGAATTTGGCAAGTGGTGCTTGGTCCCTGTTAAGTCATAAAGAAAAAGAAATGAAAGCTGTAATTCTCGCCGGTGGACTCGGGACACGGATTTCCGAGGAAACCCATATCCGTCCGAAACCCATGATTGAGATCGGCGGCAAGCCGATTCTCTGGCATATCATGAAGCAGTATTCGGCCCATGGCATCCACGACTTTGTCATTTGCTGCGGCTACAAGGGGTATCTCATCAAGGAGTACTTCGCCAACTATTTCCTGCACATGTCAGATGTCACTTTCGACATGGTGAACAACGGCATGGAAGTGCATCATCGCAAAGCTGAGCCTTGGCGGGTGACGCTGGTGGATACTGGTGAGGACACCATGACCGGTGGTCGCCTCAAGCGCGTGGCCGACTACCTGAGAAACGAGGAGGCATTTTGCTTCACTTATGGTGACGGTGTGTCCGATGTAGACATAAGTGCCGAGATTGCTTTTCACAAGCAGCACGGGAAGTTGGCCACGGTATTGGCTGTGCGACCGCCGGGTCGTTATGGTGCTTTACAAATGGACGGTTCGCAGGTGATGGGCTTTTCTGAAAAGCCTAGAGGAGACGGCGGTCTTATCAACGGTGGTTTTTTCGTGCTGTCACCCAAGTGCATTGACATGGTTGCCGGAGATCAAATCAGTTGGGAAAGCGAGCCGCTCAATAACCTGACCCAACAAGGTCAACTCATGGCGTTCGAACACAATGGATTTTGGCAGCCAATGGACACCCTGCGAGAGAAAAACCTGTTGGAAGAACTTTGGTTGTCTGGCAAGGCACCTTGGAAAGTGTGGTCATGACCGGGGCCCTTCGGGGCCGGCCGTTTTGATGAATTGGTAGCACGTGTCTCATAGCGAGCGTTATCGTTCATTCGGCGGCATGCCTTTGACTGGTTTGACGGTGCGGAACGCGGCTGTATTTTTCCTGGGTGTGTTCGTGTTCACCTTGGCGGAAGATGTTTTCGTACGCCAAATACTTCTTCCTCATCTACTTCACGCACTTCATGCTGGATTGGGTTTTATGGTTGGCGATTCCGTGGGCTATCACGAGTTCGCAGTCGAGATCGCGAAGCGCATTCATGTAGAGGGTTGGGGATATTGGCAATTACGTCCTGGTACAGAAATCTTCACACTTGCTACCCCGGCCGGCATCGCCTCCGCCATCTATGCCATCTTTGGCCCCAATCCACTTTATTTGTTGCCGTTAAATGCGGCCGTCCACGCGGCTAGCGCGGTACTGCTTTTGATAATTTTCCAGGCCCTATTCCGGAACAAGGCTGTTGCCGGAATTGCAGCGCTGCCATTTATATTGTTCCCTACGGCGATTTCCTGGCATAGCCAACTCTTGAAAGATGGGATCTTTATATTAGGGATCTACGCTTACCTTGCATCTTGGGTGCTGCTGGCTAAAGCAGATGCCCCAGTGATTCGACGATTCCTGCTCATTGTTGTGCTGGCCTCGGCTGGACTTCTTGTTGTGTGGTCGGTGCGCACGTATATGCTGGTCGTATTGGGCCTAACTACTGTTGTGCTCGGTGTTTTCATGATGAGTTGGACCATCTCTCGGGGGGGCTCTGGGGAAGCGGTCTTGAGGCGTTTCTTGGAGATTTTGCTTTTTTCGGCCTGCGTGCTGACTATCACGCTTGCAATTATCAGTACGGATGCGAGGCCAAGCATGGTCGAATGGACCGGCCAGGAAACCACGCACAGCGTTTACCTGGGTAGGCCTGTGGGAACGAATGACGGCGCGGGACAGGTTGGTCGTCAAGCGGTTGTCGGCGGCGGTCCTGTATGCGCATCTTGGACTGAATCGCCCTTTATCCCAACTGCTTTGAGTCGACTCGCGTCTAAATTAGTAATTGTGAGAAATGGTTACTATGACGATCTTTACGCCGGGGCTGGTAGCACGATTGATCGCGGAGTATGCATTACCAGTTTTTACGGCTTGGTGGCCTTTTTGCCGCGTGCCTTACAAGTTGGATTGTTGGCCCCTTTTCCTAGTCAGTGGGTGGAGGCGAGGCTCCATGGCGGCGGAGTTTCGCGAATGATCGTTGGGCTCGAGATGGTGTTCACATATTTTGCGTTGCTTGCGCTGGTTTTGTATGGTCGGCGGTTCTGGCGTTTACCTCAATTCTGGTTGCTGCTCGGATTTGCCCTGTCGATAATTCTTATGTACGCCGTAGTTACCCCGAACATAGGTGCATTGCATCGAATGCGTTACGGCTTCTTGACGCTCATCGTTGGAATGGGGCTGGGGGCCGTTCTAATGCGTTTTCGGTTTAGATCTCCATCATTGTGATGGGCGGACTACGTTCTTGTGGCAGATTTGTTGGAAGCACTGGGGATGCATTTGCTTTTCATGGCGGTGATGTGTCATGCCGTCAACTCCACTGCGAGACGCGGTTTGTCGTGCAAGGTTGGCGGGCTCGGATGACTTCCGTCGATACGCCCGCTACGGATACAATTTCTGGCTACCTCCACAAGAGCTTTACTTCCCCTAGTGAGGCCGCCATTAGGCATTTCGCAGTCAAAATCTTGAGAGCTTTTCTGATCCCTATCCCTCAGAGTGTCCTGAATGGCGTCCGTGCAGAATTTTTTGCATTGTCACCGCTTACATTGCCTTTATATACGCGCTCACACGCATGTGTTTGCCGGGGTTTTCGATGATTGATATCCAGGCCCTTCGGCGTCTCTTGGGAGATATCTGGTCGGTGGTCGGTTCCCGTTACGGACTGTATTTATGCCTGCTGGCATTAACGGGGCTGATGGAGGGGGTGACCCTTGCGAGCGTCGTTCCCCTGCTTGCGGCCATTGGTATTGGTGAAGGTGGAAGCGGTGTCGGTGGTGTTGTAAGCCAAACGGTGCTTGGTTTGCTGAGCTGGCTTGGTCTGGGCGTGTCGGTTCCTGCGATTGCAGGAGTAATACTGAGCTCACTTTTCTTGAGCACAGTTTTTTTTCTGGCTCAGGCTTATGTGGGGATTTCACTTCAAACGAGCTATGTGAGCCAGTGGCAAAAGCGCCTCCTCAGAGGCATCTTTGCGGCAAAGTGGGGCCTGTTTCTCAAGACTCGAAACGGGGATCTGATTAACTCGGTGGTTACCGAAACGCAGAGATTAGGGGGCGCTTTTTACCAGACCGGATTGCTCCTCACCGGGCTGCTGCATAGTGCGATATACATGGCGCTGGCCGCCATGCTGTCGGGCTTGACAACGCTCGGTGTCATAGCTGGCGGCGCCTTCTTGTTTCTTGTCACGCGCCCGTTGATTCAGCGTGCCTATCGTATTGGCTTCGGCATCAGCCATGAGAATGCTGAGCTGCAGGTGAAGCTTGGCGAGTTTGTCGGCAGTGCGAAGCTGCTCAAGGCAACTGCTACCGAAAATGCGGCGGTAGGAGCGCTGAACGGAATCGTAAAGAGATTGCAAAAACACATCTTGGCCAATGCTTTCGATGCACAGTTGGTCAAGGGGATCTTCGATTTTGGTGCTGCGGCCATGGTCGCCAGTATTCTGGTTATTAGCCGCAGTGTTCTCGACATTGATGCAGCGGTGATCCTGGTCATTCTCGCGATTTTCGTTCGACTGATACCCAAGCTGACTGGCTTGCAGCAAAGCCTCCAGTCCCTCACCAGCAGTTTGCCGGCTGTTGCCAACCTCAACGAGATCGTGCGCACCATTGAGGCGGAGGTCGAAGTTTCGCGGACAGGGCCTTTGCCTGATGCGTTGTCAGACGGCCCCCTGGCGGTGTCATTGCAGAACATCGCGGTGAGCCACGACACTGTCCAAGTCATATCGAACCTGTCCATCGCAATACCAGCCGGCGCCTGCATCGCGCTGGTGGGGCGTTCAGGGGCCGGCAAGTCTACTCTTGTCGATGCGATGCTCGGGCTGGTGCCCGCATCGGCTGGCTCGGTGAGTGTGAACGGCATTAATCTTAACGAGTTGCCGCTGTATGGACTGCGCCAGCGTATCGGCTACATGGGGCAAGAGACCATGCTGTACAACACCACGATTCGCGGCAATATTTTGTGGAGTCAGCCGCATCATTCTGACGAGGCCGTGATGGCCGCGGCGGCCTCGGCAGCGGCGGATGCCTTTATTTCCCAGTCCCCCCATGGGCTTGATACGATGATTGGGGACCGAGGGGGGCGTCTGTCGGGTGGGGAGCGGCAGCGTTTGGGCCTGGCCAGAGCGTTGCTTGGCAATCCTGGGCTGCTGGTGCTTGACGAGGCCGCCAGTGCGTTGGACGCAGAAACGGATGCGGCGGTCACGCGGGCACTAGAATTACTAAAGGGAAAGGTGACCATGATCGTGATCTCGCACCGTTTGTCTTCGGTTCGCATGGCTGACTACATCTATGTTTTGGACAAGGGGCAAATCGTCGAGTCGGGCACATGGGATGAACTCAAGGGCAGCACGGGACAGTTCAGTCGGCTGTTGTAGCCGGTTTTTTGTACGGTCTGCATCGTGGAGCTATGGTTGGCCGGGTGGGCGTGAAGTCAGGGCTGATCTGTCGTTTATTGACGTTACCAATTGAAAATACTCCACATCATTACTTCTCTCGATCAAGGTGGTGCTGAAGCAGTACTTTGCCGACTTGTCGCGGCTAGGCAAGATGGTGTGGAGCATGTGGTCATTTCGCTCAAGGGTGAAGGGTTTTACGGGGAGCGGCTTCGTGCGAACGGGCTGGTCCTTTACTGTTTCAAATTTGGCCGATTTTTCCAACTGGCTAGCTTTTTTGAGTTCATTCGCCTGATTCGCCTCGTTGCTAGCGTGTCACCTGATGTGGTTCAAACCTGGCTTTATCATGCTGATTTAATTGGCGGCGTAGCTGCAAGGCTTGCTGGATGCCGGCGTGTTGTGTGGGGCGTCAGGACCAGTCGTCTAAGTCCTTCGCTAAACAGTCGATTCACCCGCATAGTCGCTTGGCTTTGCGCGCGCCTTTCGCGCATCGTTCCAGTCGCTATTGCCACTTGCTCGATTGAGGCAGCGAAAGAGCATAAAAGGATGGGCTATGACCCAGCCAAATTCCATGTGATTGCCAATGGCTTTGATCTGGATGCCTATGCGTCCGATACGACGAGACGTCTGCAACTACGAGAGGAATGGGGTGTGGCAGAGGGCGAGGTGCTGTTGGGTTGTGTCGCGCGTTGGGATCCCTATAAGGATCATTCCAACTTATTGCAGGCCCTGTCGGTAGTGGCCGACAAGGGCGCGGCGATTCGTTGCGTACTCGTGGGCGGTGGATTGACGCCTGACAATGCTGAGTTAATGGGGTTGCTGTCTAAGTACAATCTCACCGAATCTGTAGTCCTTGCTGGTTCTCGTGGAGATATACCGGCGGTCATGAATGCCCTGGATTTTCATGTGTTGCCAAGTGCCAGTGAGGCCTTTCCAAATGTGGTGGCCGAGGCGATGGCGTGTGGCACGCCGTGTATCGTGACGGATGTTGGTGATGCGGCGATGATCGTGGGTGATACTGGGTGGATTGTTCCGCCGAAGAATCCAGACTTGCTGGCACGCGCCATTGAAGAGGCATCGCAAGGTTGGAGGAGCGAGAATTACAGCAGGCGGCGCATGCAAGCTCGAGCGCGGATTGTGGGCAACTTCAGCCTTGAGCGGATGACGAAGGCATATATCTACCTGTGGCAATCGGTGGTATTGAAATGACTTTTAGAAAAACGGACAAGCAAGTGCATGAGCATTTTGAAGGTGGGGCACGATGGACTGCTGCTTGGCCTGACCATGCCCATGGGGGGGGCGGAGTGTGACGGTCTTCGGCGGTGTCTATCGCGGACGCAAGGTATTGTTGACTGGGCACACCGGCTTCAAAGGTAGTTGGCTGGCGTTGTGGCTCCAGCAGCAGGGGGCAGAGGTCGTTGGGCTGGCGTTGCCACCTGATACAAGGCCCAGTCACTGGGACCTCCTCAAGCTGGGCATCGAAGAGCATCAAATCGATATTCGGGACTATGCGGCCGTTCAAAAGGTGGTCAAAAAAGTTCAACCCGAGATCGTTTTTCACCTGGCTGCGCAGGCGTTGGTGCGGCGCTCCTATGCGGACCCTCTGACCACTTGGGCAACCAATGTGCAGGGTACGGCGCATGTGCTCGAGGCCTGCCGCCATATGGCGAGTGTCAGGGCGATCGTTGCCGTGACGACCGACAAGTGCTACGAAAATCAGGAATGGCTTTGGGGCTACCGTGAAAACGACCGTCTTGGCGGTCACGATCCCTACTCGGCGTCCAAGGCGGGTGCTGAACTTGTCGCGGCCAGCTACCGTAAATCCTATTTCAGCAGCGAAAGCTCGCTTCACTTGGCAACAGCGCGTGCCGGCAATGTTATTGGCGGGGGTGACTGGTCGGAAGACCGTCTCATTCCTGATTTGGTGCGCGCCAGCTCGCGTGGCGAGTCCGTCGAAATTCGTTCTCCGAACGCTACCAGGCCATGGCAGCACGTCTTGGAGTCCTTGTCTGGCTATTTGCTGCTTGGCCAGCGTCTGCTTGAGCGTCGGCCTGGCTTTGCCGACGCGTGGAATTTCGGCCCTGATGAATCGGGTAACCAGCCGGTTTCGGCAGTCCTTTCCAAACTTACCCAAAGCTGGGGTGAACTGCGCTGGCATGTTACGGGAGCTGCTCAGCCGCACGAGGCTGGACTTCTTCAACTGGATAGCACCAAGGCGCGCACTCTGCTTCAATGGCTGCCGGTCTGGGGGCTGGACGAAGGTCTCAGACAAACTGCCCGCTGGTACCGCGCATACGGCGAAAAAGGTGAAGTGATCAGCCGCATGCAATTGGCCGATTATGTGGCGACTGCGACTTCGAAGAATATCGTTTGGACGGGCTAACGTGAAACTTTGTCCGACAGCCATCGCAGGTGTTTTTGTTGCGGAAACAAGTCCTTTTCAGGACAAACGTGGCGCATTCAAGAGGCTCTTCTGCGCGCGCGAACTGGTCGATGCCGTTGGCGATCGCCATATCGAGCAGATCAATCACTCGCGTACCGTCGAGGTCGGTGCGGTGAGAGGGCTGCATTTTCAACGTGCGCCCCATGCGGAATTGAAAATGGTGCGTTGCCTCAGGGGCCGCGTTTGGGACGTCGCGGTGGACTTGCGTGAGGGTTCGTCGACATTCCTCCAGTGGCACGCTCAGGAGTTGTCAGGCGTCAACGGGTTGATGCTTGTGATTCCTGAAGGGTGCGCGCACGGTTTTCAAGTGCTTGAGCCGGACTCCGAATTGCTGTATCTGCACACGGCCAGCTACACCCCATCAGCTGAAGGCGGGATACGCTTCGACGACCCCGCGTTGAACATTCCATGGCCCCTGCCAGTGGCAGACTTGTCCGAACGCGATAAAGCACATCCACTCATAGATAAAAATTTCCAGGGTATTCCCGTATGAATTGCCGCCACTGCAAAAAACCTCTTGAACACGTATTTCTGGATCTTGGGTTTGCCCCGCCATCCAACGCTTATCTGAATGCGGCGGACCTTCGGGCGCCCGAGCAATACTTCCCTTTGAAGTTGTTTGTGTGTGACAAATGCTGGCTCGTGCAGACGGAGGACTACTCCCGCTCGGACGAGTTGTTTACGAAGGATTACGCGTATTTTTCTTCAGTATCTTCCACATGGCTTGCACATGCACGCTCCTATGTCGACATGATCACCGCGCGGCTAGGGCTTGGTCCAAACAGTTTTGTGATCGAAGTTGCGTCGAACGATGGTTACCTGCTAAAGAATTTTGTTGCTAGTGGTGTGCCATGCCTTGGAGTCGAACCCACCGATAGCACCGCGGCGGCGGCCGAAGCCCTGGGCATTCCCGTCGCGCGCGAATTTTTCGGTCAGAACTTTGCGGGCAAGCTGGTGAAGGCGGGCAAGCAGGCTGATTTGATAATCGGCAACAACGTTTATGCGCATGTGCCCGATATCAATGATTTCACCGCTGGTATGAAAACAGCGCTCAAACCAGGAGGAACCATCACGCTAGAGTTCCCGCACCTTATGAGCCTGATGCGACTGAATCAGTTTGACACGGTGTACCACGAGCACTACTCCTACCTGTCGTTGCAGTCTGTCATGGCGATTTTTACTGCGGCGGGCTTAAGGGTGTGCGATGTAGAGCAAATTTCGACCCATGGCGGCAGCCTCCGCGTCTATGGTTGCCACGCTGATGATCCCCGCGCAGATGGTGATGCGGTCGCACACATCCTCGCCGAGGAAGTTGCCAATGGGTTGCAAGATCTTGCGACCTACCAGCGCTTTCAGCGTGAAGCAGACAAGGTCAAAAACAAGCTGCTGGCCTTCCTCGTCGAGGCCAATGGCGCAGGAAAGACGGTTGCGGCTTATGGCGCGGCGGCCAAAGGTAATACGCTGCTGAACTATGCGGGCGTCAAGCCCGACTTGGTGACTTTCGTCTGTGATGCTGCCGCGTCGAAACAGGGTAAGTTCATGCCGGGAAGTCATATTCCAATTCTGGCTCCGAAAGAACTGCGCGAGCGCAAGCCTGATTACGTCCTGATTCTGCCGTGGAATATCGCGGAGGAAGTGGTCAAGTCGAATGAGTTTGTCCGTGCCTGGGGGGGCAAGTTCGTTGTTGCTGTCCCCTCATTGCGGATATTCTGATGAAAGTCCTGGTTACCGGCGGCAGTGGCTTTATTGGACAGTACTGTCTTGCGCAACTGCACGCCAAGAACTATGAGGTTCATGCTGTTTCATCGGTCCCTCGTGCCACAACATCTGCTGTGCAATGGCATCACGCCAGCTTGCTTGATATCGCGCAAATCCGGGCGCTTGTGCGCACAGTCAAGCCTTCCCATTTGCTTCATCTGGCCTGGTATACCAAGCACGGCAAGTATTGGACTGCACCGGAGAATCTGAACTGGGTGCAGGGTAGTCTGGCCTTGCTGCAGGAGTTCACGGAATCGGGTGGCGAACGCCTTGTAGTCGCGGGTACATGTGCCGAATACGACTGGAGTCATGGTATTTGTCTTGAAGGTCAGACACCGCTTGTCCCGGCGACTCTTTATGGGGCGTACAAACACGCGCTTCAACTGATGCTGCGTTCTTGGTGTCAGCAAAACGGCCTGTCAAGTGCCTGGGGGCGCGTGTTTTCCCTTTACGGCCCAGGAGAGCACCCTGATCGCTTGGTGGCCTCCGTCATCAGGGCCCTGTTGAGGGGGCAGGTGGCCACCTGTGGCAACGCCGGTTTTGTGCGGGACTATTCGCATGCGGAGGACGTTGCTTCTGCGTTCGTGGCCACTCTCGAAAGCCAGCTTGAGGGGCCGGTGAATATTGGTTCGGGGGATGCCATCAAGCTGGGTGATATCGTTGAAAAAATAGCGACAAAACTCAATGTGCCTGATCTTGTAAAATTTCGCGCACCTCCTTCAGTGCCAAATAGCGAGCCAGAGGTTCTTTTGCCGGATATCACGCGCCTGATTTCAACCGGCTGGAAGAAGAAGTTCGAGCTTGATGAAGGACTCGATGACACCATTGATTGGTGGCGGCGTCAGACTTCTCGTGTCGGGGCTTGACAATCGTGTGGGCGACCCGTGGCTAAGCTCAAGACCAATATCATTTTCAATTTCCTGGGGAGTGCTTGGCTCGGAATACTGACGCTTGCAGTCACTCCGATACAGGTCCACTTTCTGGGTGTGGAGGCGTTTGGTTTTGTCGGGTTGATCACGATTCTTCAGGTGCTGCTCGGCACGCTTGATCTTGGTATTTCGGCAACGGTCACGAAAGTCGTTTCCTCTGACCATAGCGATCAACGCCGCGACAGCGCCAATGCGGTGAACACGGCCTCTAGCGTGTATTGGATCATTGCCCTTCTGATTGCGCTGCTTTTATGGTGGAATTCCGAAAAGGTTGCTGCGGTCTGGCTGAGTCGTACGCGCCTTGATCCAGCGACCGTCACGTTAGGCATAGAGATCGTTGCCGTGTATCTGGGCTTGCGCTGGCCGGTGGCGTTTTATACAGGCGTTATCAGTGGCCTGCAGCGGATGGATCTTCTGAACACGGTCAAAGCGGGGGTGCATACCCTGCGGCTTGTTGGCGGAGTCGTCGTGCTCTTTTTTGTGCCCGACTTGGTGGCGTTCCTTGCCTGGTTTGCGGTCAGCTCAGCCGTGGAGTTGCTGGTTTACGCGGTTTTGACCTACCGTATCCTGCCGACCTTGCGGGTGTGGCCTTATTTCTCGCTGGCATCGTTCAGGCACATCTGGAAATATTCAGCCGCCATGAATCTCATCGCGCTCACCGCGCTGGTGCTGAGCCAAGCTGACAGGCTGGCCGTCACCAAATTTCTGAGTCTTGAAGCCCTGGGCTACTACTCGATTGCTTACAACGCATCAATCGCTATCTCGCTCGTACAAGGCGCTATCAATAGTGCCTCTTTCCCCGCCTTTTCGCATTCGTTCAGCAGCGGTCGACGCGCGGATTTGCTGTCGCGTTACAACAAGGCCAGTCAGCTCATGAGTCTTGTCGTTGCCTTGCCTTGCTTCGCCCTGGTGTTTTTCGGTCACGAAATCCTTCATCTCTGGATCAACGCGAAGGTTGCCGACGAGGCGGCGTTGACAATGGCTTGGCTGGCACTGGGCTTCTTTTTCAATGCCGTGGTGTCGAATGCCTATATGGCAGCTGTGGCATGCGGTCATCCCTCTCTGCCACTCAAGGTCAATTTGTTGGCTCTGGTGCTTTATTTGCCGGCGCTTTATTGGCTGGTTCTTGACTACGGTATTGCCGGGGCCGCTGCGGCTTATGCGGCACTGAATGCCTATTACCTTTTCACGTTGCTTCCGCTGGTCCAGACGAGGG
>Ga0255338_1005105_pt1 | contig 12515 bp, 10 predicted proteins | sample MeOH1_35cm_T4_19_FD_203715 | JGI IMG/M metagenome (GOLD analysis project Ga0255338, IMG submission 203715) | Sandy soil microbial communities from University of British Columbia, Vancouver, Canada - MeOH1_35cm_T4_195 | ecosystem: Engineered > Artificial ecosystem > Sand microcosm > Unclassified ...
CCATCAACACGCTGTGCCACACCGCTGAAGCAGAAGAAGGTGCGATGCTGACCAAGGCGCTGGAGCGCCTGCGCGCCGCGGACGCGGGCAACGCCCGGCCCGTCTGATCCCTTCCCGCGCCGCCTCCCAATACCGAAAATACCGAACACAACAAGCAGAACGCCCCTTCCCGCCAAGCCGGGTAAGGGGCGTTGTGCTTTCCGGCAGGACGAGGGGAAAGGCCTCGCCTGCCGGTTCTCGCTCAAGCGCGATGCTTAGAAGCGATGACGCACGCCGACGACTGCGCCGGTCTGGTTCTGGCCGGCCACGGCCGTGCCAACACCGCTCAGGCCCAGGCTGGACGTGCCCTTGTTGCGCACGTAGCCAACGTTCAGGTAAGCGTCCGTACGCTTCGAGAACGCGTAGTCGGCCGACAGGACAAACATCCACGGATCGTTGCCGCTGTCGTTGGCATCGGTGTAGTACGCGGCGCCGGTCAGCGACAGGGCCGGCGTCACGCGGTACAGGCCGCCGAGCCAGTAGACGTTGCTGCGCGCAGCAGCCGTGGCCGGGGTGGCGATGCCGTCATCGCGCATCCAGCGGTAGCCGGCGAACACCTTGGCCACGCCGAAGTCGTACGACGAGCCCACGGCCAGGCGCTTGACAGCGCGGTCGGACGTAGCCGACGTGGCGCCCTGGTACTGGTCATAGGCCGTGCCGACCGAGAAGCCGCCGGCGGTGTAGGCCACGCCTGCGCCCACGTTGCGGCCAGCCTTGTAGTCGCCCGGCACTTCGCCCGGCGAGCCGGACACCGCGTCGCGGCCCGTGCTGTAGAAGGCCGTGGCGGTCAGGCCGCCGAACTTGCCGGTGTACTTGACGGCGTTGTCGGCGCGGCCGTTGAAGCCCGAATCGACGCTGTTCAGCGAGTAGCGCGGGCCCACGCCCATCGGGTCATAGGCACCGAACAGGTCATACAGCGAGTTCTGCTGGCGACCCAGGGTCACCGCGCCGAAGCTGCCTTGCAGGCCGACGAAGGCCTGGCGACCGAACAGGCGGTTGCCCTGGCCGGACACGCCGGTGTCGATATCGAAGCCCGATTCCAGGGTGAAGATGCCCTTCAGGCCGCCACCGAGGTCTTCCACGCCACGCAGGCCCCAACGCGAGCCGGACAGGTTGCCCGAGTTCATGCGCACGGCCGTCTGGCCATTGCCGCCCGGCACGTGGCTCGCCACTTCTACGCCGGCGTCGACGATGCCATACAGGGTGACGTTGGACGCGGATTGGGCGAGGGCTGCGCCGGACGTTGCGCAGGTAGCGGCTGCCGCCAGGGCAAATAGAGCTTTCTTCACTGTGGTTTCTCGTTTTGTTAAGACATTGAGATGCTTCCCCGTTCCGGTCGCGGCGGGCGCGCGGCGGCGCCTTGCTGCACCGGATGCCCGTGCGGGTCTCTGGGGGGCGAGCGGATTGTTACAACCCAATATGAAACGAATGTGTCGTAGGCATTACTGCAACACCCCCCTACCGGGGGATACGCACCCGGGAACTACGCAAAATCCGGGTTTTCCCGACCCGTGATTTGGTAGGATTCACACCTTTCGAGATTGGCGTGCGAGCGGACCCGTTGTGATGCGGACGCAACATGCCTGCGTCATGCCCCTGGACCCCATCAGAAGACCCATCAAGCCAAGGCTTGCCGCCCCGCTTGCACGACTGCGCGCCCACCTGCAATCGCGGTGGCTGCCAATACTGCAACCGGCAATCCAGCGGCTGCGCCGGCCCACCCGGCGCGAAGTCCTGCTGGGCGCGGCGGCCATCCCGGCGCTGTTCCTGCTCTATGTGCTGGTCCTGATTCCGTTCACGCCGGGCATCAGCGACATCCGCAAGGCCAAGTCCGAGCAACCGGCCCAGGTACTGTCCGCCGATGGCAAGGAGCTGGCCGTCTACCGCTGGGCCAACCGCGACTGGGTCGCGCTCAAGGACATCTCCCCCAATGTCGTCGATGCGCTGATCGCCACCGAGGACCACCGCTTCTACCAGCACCATGGGCTGGACTTGCGCCGCACCGCCTCCGCCGCGCTCCACACCTTCTCGGGCGACCGCCAGGGCGGCTCCACCATCACGCAGCAGCTGGCCCGCAACCGCTATCCCGAGGACATCGGCCGTGCGCCCACCATGACGCGCAAGCTCAAGGAGGCGATCACGGCGTTCAAGATCGAGGCGCTGTACTCCAAGGACGAGATCCTTGAGACGTATCTCAATACGGTGCCCTTCCTGTACAACGCGTTCGGCATCGAGATGGCCGCGCGCACCTATTTCGACAAATCCGCCGACAAGCTCGACGTGCTGGAAGCCGCCACGCTGATCGGCATGCTCAAGGGCAACAGCTACTACAACCCGGTGCTGAACCCCGAGCGCGCGCTGGAGCGGCGCAATATCGTGCTGGCGCAGATGGTCAAGCGCGGCAAGCTCGACGCCGGCCGCTTCGAGAATCTCAAGAAACGGCCATTGCGGATCGACTTCGAGCGCCAGACCGAAGCCCCCGGCCCGGCCGCCCACTTCGCCCAGCAGCTGCGCAAATGGCTGATCGGCTGGGCCGACCGCAACGACTACAACCTCTATACCGATGGGCTGGTGGTCCACACGACCATCGACTCGCGCCTCCAGGCCATGGCCAACCAGGCCGTGACGCGCCAGGGTAACCAGCTCCAGTCGATTGCCAACGCGGCCTGGGCGCCGCGCGCGGGCTGGGCGGAGAGCCGGGTGCTGGTGCAGGCCTTCGTGCGGGAGACGCCCGAGTTCCGCGCCGCCGTGGCCGGTGGCCAGAGCGAGGAAGATGCCCTCAAGCGTCTCTTCGCCGACCGCGCCTTCATGCAGGCGCTGCGCCAGCAAAAGACGCGCGTGCAGGCCGGCTTCATGGCGCTGGACCCGTCCACGGGCGCCATCCGCGCCTGGGTGGGCAGCCGGGACTTCACGGTCGATGCCTTCGACCACGTGGCGCAGGCGCGCCGCCAGCCGGGCTCCACGTTCAAGCCCTTCGTCTACGGCGAAGCCTTCGCGCACGGCCACGCCCCCGAGGAAACGCTGTTCGACAACCCCGTGGAAATACAACTGGCCGGTGGCGAGATCTGGCGCCCGACCGACGAGTCCCCCGCCACGGGCCGCGCCCTGAGCCTGCGCGACGGCCTGGTCTATTCGAAGAACACCATCACCGCACAGCTGGTGCAGGCCGTGGGGCCAGACCGCGTGGCGCGGCTGGCGCGGGCCATGGGTGTGCGCGAGAGCAAGCTGGATGCGGTGCCGTCACTGGCGCTGGGCACCAGCCCGGTTACGCTCAAGGAAATGGTGTCGGCCTACGGCACCATCGCCAACGGCGGCCGGTACCTCGCGCCAACCATGGTCACGCGCATCGAGGACCGCGAGGGCAATGTGCTGGCGCAGTTCCGCGAACCCTCGCCCGAGCGCGCGCTGTCAGCCACGGCCACCGAGACGCTGGTCGATGTGATGCGCGACGTGATCGACCGGGGCACCGGCACCGCCATCCGCAGCCGCTACGGCATTCGCGCCGACGTGGCCGGCAAGACCGGCACCACGCAGGACAACGCCGACGGCTGGTTCATCCTGATGCATCCGCAACTGGTGGCGGGCGCCTGGGTGGGCTTCAACGACAGCCGCGTGACGCTGCGTAGCGACTACTGGGGCCAGGGCGCCCATAGCGCGCTGCCCATCGTCGGCGATTTCTACCAGCGCGCCCTGCGCACGCGGGTCATCGACGGTCGTGCGCGGTTTGCCGAGGCGGACGAGAAGACCTGGTACACCTCGATCACCGGGCAGGTGCGGGGCTGGTTCCAGCGGCTGTTCGCCTCGAACAAGTCCGATCAGGCGCCGGCCACACCGCGCCCCGCGCCGCGCCGGCCGGTGCTGCCGGCCACGGAGGCGGAGGCCATGCCATCGGTAGGCTCAGGTGGTTCGGGTGGTTCAGGTGGTTCGGGTGCCTCGGCGGCAATGGCTGGGAATGGGCAAGGCGGCGGCGCAAATACCGAGCACGCGGAGTCCGCCGAGCCCGGCATGGCGCTCGATCCCAATGAAGTCGTGGAGGTGTTGCCGGCATCGGAGCCGGAACCGGCGATGGCGTCCGCGCCAGGCGTGCCATCCCCGTTCCCCGTGGCCCCGGCGATGGCGCCGGCCCCCGTCCGCTAAGGACGACCCGGGCTTACTCGCCGGAGCGCAGGCGCGTTACGGCGTTGCTGCCCGGCTCGGACACCTTGTCGCCCGGCAAGACCTCCACCGGGCCGGAACGGATCACGCGCAAGGCGTCTTCCGAAATCGTCAGCGGCGGCTCGGCCGTGGGCCGCGCCAGCAAATAGCCCTGCGCATAGTCGATGCCAAGGTCGCGGCAGATGCGCAGATCGGCTTCGTGCTCGATCCCCTCCGCCACCAGCGCCGTGCCGCTGCTATCGGCGAGGCTGCGGATGGCGCGCAGCGCCTCCTGCTGGAACGGCGATGTCGCCACGCCATCCACCACCACGCGGGCAATCTTCACGTAATCGGGTTTCAGGGCGATCCACTGCCCCAGGCTGGCGTGGCCGGTGCCGTAGTCGTCCAGCGCGAACTGGGCGCCGCGCCCACGGATGGACTCCACCGCGCGCGACAGGCATTCCAGCGAGCCCAGCGGCGCCTGCTCGGTCAGCTCGATGACGATGCGGTCCGAAGATATGCCGTGGGTCTTCAGGAAGGCGCGCACCTCGTCGCGATGGCTATCCACCTCGCGGATCGAATCGGCGCTGTAGTTGATGAAGAGCTTGCCGGGCAGCCCGGCGCGCATGAACGCGGCAATGCAGATGCGCGATGCCAGGCGCTCGAGCCGCACCAGACAACCCACGCGCGCCGCTTCAGCGAACAGCGCGACGGGGCTCTCCAGCGGCGTCCCGGCGGGACCGCGGATCAGGGCCTCGTAGCCAATGATCTCGCCATTGGCGAGCGACCCGATCGGCTGGAAAACAGGCCGCAGGCGTTGGTGTTCGAGGCAATCGGCAATAGTAGGCGTCAGAGGTCGCGACAAGGCTTGCACTCAAACTGGCTGTGGATCGTGCTGTGGGCAAAAGCCACTCCCACTGCTGGCTAACGGCGCGCCCAAGACGCAACTTGATCCCCCACTTGCAGGGGGGTTCCCATACAGCGTGCACTCTTCATCACACCGGGCGCGTCTGCCAGAGGCTGCGTCCATGCGCCCGGTCCGGCATATTCCCGATCTTTTGTGGCAATTTTGTGACGGAAGACGCATGGGCGCTGTCACGCCGGCGTCACGAAACCGTCGGAGAATCCACCCCGAATCACCAGGCGCAAGTCCGCCGTGCCTGCCGCCAATGCGGCACTGCAGCGACGGAATATCTTGACGCCTGATTTTTTGGCGCTTCAATGAAAACGTTTTCATTGCTCGCCGCCTGACCGCCGACACCGCCCATGCCTAACGCCCGCCGCTCCGTTTTTCTGTCTGCCGATACCGAAGGCGAACGCGGCAATGGCGTGACGCTGGCAGACGTGGCGCTGGCCGCTGACGTCTCGCTGGCCACGGCCTCGCGCGTGTTCAGCCATCCGCAGCTGGTGCGCGAGAGCACCGCCCAGCGCGTGCACGACGCCGCGCGCCGGCTCGCCTTCCGCCCCAACCTGCTCGGCGCCAAGCTGCGCTCGCAACAGACCCGCATCCTGGGCGTGATGCTGCCCACGCTGGAAAACGCCGTGTTCGCCGAATGCTGGGCCGGGATCGAGGAAGTCTCGCTGGCCACCGGCTATTCGCTGATGCTGGTGACCAGCGGCTACGACCCCGCCCGCGAGCGCGAGCGCGTGGAATACCTGCTGCGCCACCGCGTGGACGGCATGGTGCTGACCGTCTCGGACGCCGCGCAGAGCGCCGTGCTCGACCAGCTCGACAGTGAAGCCGTGCCCTACGTACTGGCCTACAACCAGGCCAGCCCGGCGGGCCGGCGGCACTCGGTCTCCGTAGACAACCGCACCAGTGCCTGCGAGGGCGTGAACGCGCTGATCGCCGCCGGGCATCGGCGCATCGCGGTGGTGTCGGGTGCGTTCATGGCATCTGACCGCGCCCGGCAAAGGTTTGCCGGCTACGAGGATGCGATGCGCGCCCACGGCCTGCCGCCGCTGCCGCCGGTGAACCTGCCCTCCCATACCGCCAGCCACAGCGAGCGGATTGGCGCGCTGATGGGCGCCTCCGCCGCGCCCACCGCCTTCTTCTGCACCAACGACCTGCTGGCGATCGGCGTGATTTCGGACCTCAAGCGCCTGGGCCTGCGCGTGCCGCGCGACGTCTCCGTGCTCGGCTACGACGGCATCGCGCTCGGCGCGCTGGTGGAGCCGCCGCTGGCTACCGTGGTGCAGCCCAACCCCGACATCGGCGCCACCGCCGTGCGCCTGCTGCTCAAGCGCCTGCACGCCGGCACGCGCCCCGAGGCGCTGTCCGCGTCCGCCCCTTGCGTGACCCTGCTGCCCCACGGGCTGCGCGTGGCCGGCACCGTGGCCGCGCCGCCTGCGTCCTGAAAGTTTCGCCTGACCGCCTGACCGTTTCGCCTGCCGCCCTGCTGTCCTGCTGTCCTTATCCAATCGATCTCAAACCCAATCGATCTCAAACCGGGAGCCCTGACATGACCACGCAACTTTCCTGGCGCCGCCCGCTGCGCTGGCTCGCCACCGCCGCGGCAGCCACCGCCTTCGGCATCGCCTTCAGCCAGGGCGCGGCCGCGCAGACCGCCATCTGCTACAACTGCCCGCCCGAATGGGCCGACTGGGCCGCGCAGATCCGCGCCATCAAGGAAAAGACCGGCGTGACGGTGCCGCTCGACAACAAGAACTCGGGCCAGGCACTGGCACAGCTGGTGGCGGAGCGCGCCAGCCCGGTGGCGGACGTGACCTACCTCGGCGTCACCTTCGGCATCCAGGCCAAGGCCGACGGCGTGACCCAGCCGTACAAGCCGGCCCACTGGGGCGACATCCCCGATGGCCTGAAAGACCCGCAGGGCAACTGGTTCGCCATCCACTCGGGCACGCTGGGCTTCATGGTCAACGTGGATGCGCTGCGCGGCAAGCCGGTGCCGCAGTCGTGGGCAGACCTGCTCAAGCCGGAATACAAGGGGCTGATCGGCTATCTGGACCCGTCCAGCGCCTTCGTCGGCTATGTGGGCGCCGTGGCTGTGAACCAGGCCCTGGGCGGCTCGCTGGACAACTTCGCGCCGGCCTACAAGTACTTCAAGGACCTGCAGAAGAACCAGCCGATCGTACCCAAGCAGACCGCCTACGCGCGCGTGCTGTCCGGCGAGATCCCGATCCTGCTCGACTATGACTTCAACGCCTACCGCGCCCGCTACAAGGACCGCGCCAACGTGGCCTTCGTGATCCCCAAGGAAGGCTCGCTGGTGGTGCCCTACGTGATGAGCCTGGTCAACAACGCGCCCCATCCGGCCGAGGGCCGCAAGGTGCTGGACTTCGTGCTGTCCGACGCCGGCCAGGCGCTGTGGGCCAACGCCTACCTGCGCCCGGTGCGCAACGTGCCGATGCCGAAGGACGTGGAAGCGCGCTTCCTGCCGGCGGCGGACTACGCTCGCGCCAAGCCGGTCGATTTCGGCAAGATGGCCGCCGCGCAGAAGGCGTTCAGCGAGCAGTACATGAAGGAAGTGCGGTAAATCCCTGCGTCACTGCCATGACCAAGCGCTCTCTCCCGCTGTTCCTGTTCGCCCTGCCGGCACTGGTGGTGTTCCTGGCCTTCTTCTGCCTGCCGATGGCGCGCCTGATCGAGGTCAGCGTCACCGGCAAGCAGGGCGCAGGCGTCTACTGGACCGTGCTGACCAGCGCGCGCTACCTGCACAGCCTGATGGTGACGGTGGCGCTCTCCGCCGCCGTCACGCTGGCCACGCTGGTGATTGCCGGCATCGCCGGCACCTTCCTGCAGCGCCACGCGGTGCCCGGCAAACCCGTGCTGGTGGCCATCCTCACCTTTCCGCTGGCCTTTCCCGGCGTGGTGATCGGCTTCATGGTCATCATGCTCGGCGGGCGCAACGGCCTGCTGGCGATGGTGGGCGACGCGCTGGCCGGCGAGCGCTGGACCTTCGCCTACGGCCTGGCCGGGCTGTTCGTCGGCTACCTGTATTTCTCGATCCCGCGCGTGATCCTGACCGTGATGGCCGCCGTGGAGAAGCTCGACCCGTCCCTCGAGGAAGCCGCGCGCTCGCTCGGCGCCAGCCCGTGGCGCGTGGTGCGGGACGTCATGCTGCCCGCGCTGATGCCGGCCATGCTGTCCAGCGGGGCGATCTGCTTCGCCACCAGCATGGGCGCCTTCGGCACGGCGTTCACACTCGCCACGCAGCTCGACGTGCTGCCGCTGACCATCTACAACGAGTTCACCAACTACGCCAACTTCGGCATGGCCGCCGCGCTCTCGCTGCTGCTCGGCGCGGTTACCTGGGCCCTGCTGGCCGTGGCGCGCTGGATCTCGGGCGACGCCGTCGCCGCCACCGCATGAGCACCCCGAAAAAGCCATGAAGAAACCGCCGATGACGAAGCCGCGCCGCCGCGCCGGCTACTGGCTGCAACTGGCGCTCACGCTGGCCGTCTGCCTGTTCATGACCGTGCCAGTGGTGCTATCCGTGCTGGCCGGGCTGACCAACAACATCTTCGTGGGCCTCTCCAGCGGGCTGACCACGCGCTGGCTGCTGGAGGTCTGGGCGCTTTATCGCAACACCATCTTCCTCTCCCTCGGCATTGCGCTGGCCTGCCTGGCCTGCACGCTGGTGATTGGCGTGCCCGCCGCCTACTACATGGCGCTGCGCCGCAACCGCGTGACCCGGCTGATCGAGGAACTGCTGATGCTACCGGTGGCCGTGCCGGGGCTGGCCACCGCGCTGGGGCTGATCCTGCTCTATGGCGGCTGGCAGGCGCTGCGCACGAGCTGGGTGTTCATCCTGATCGGCCACGTGCTGTTCACGCTGCCGTTCATGGTGCGGGCGGTGCTGGCCATCCTGTCCGCCATCGACATCCGCACGCTGGAAGACGCCGCCGCCAGCCTGGGCGCCACGCGGTTGCAGCGCTTTTTCACCGTGGTGCTGCCGAACTGCCGGCAGGGCATCCTGGCCGGGGCGCTGATGGTGGTCACGCTGTCCGTGGGCGAGTTCAACCTGACCTGGATGCTGCACACCCCCACCACGCAAACCCTGCCGGTGGGGCTGGCGGACAGCTACGCGTCGATGCGGCTGGAGATCGGCTCCGCCTACACCATCGTTTTCTTTGTCATGATCATTCCCCTGCTGGTAGCGATGCAGGCATTCAGCGCCATGGGCGCGCGCGCACGCCGCCATGTCGCGGAACCTGCCGAGCCGGCCACCGCGCCGGTACCCGCCACCACGCCCGTTACCGCTTCCGCCGAGACCCGCCATGCATGAACCCACCCCGATTCGCCTGCGCCAGTGCGCCAAGACCTTCGCGGACGGCACGCTGGCCCTGCAACCGCTCGACCTCGACATCGGCGCCGCCGAGACCGTGGTGCTGCTGGGGCCGTCCGGCTGCGGCAAGACCACCACGCTGCGCATCATCGCCGGGCTGGAAGCGCCCGACGCGGGCGGCGAGGTCTGGTTTGGCGAGACCCGCGTGACCGACCAGCCGATCGAGCAGCGCGGCGTGGGCATGGTGTTCCAGAACTACGCGCTGTTTCCCAATATGACCGTGGCCGAGAACATCGGCTATGGCCTGCGCGTGCGGCGCGTGGATGGCGCCACGCAGCGCCGGCGCGTCGGCGATATGTTATCGATGATGCACCTGGAACCGTTCGCCAACCGCCGCGTGGACCAGCTCTCGGGTGGCCAGCGCCAGCGCGTGGCCCTGGCGCGCGCCATCGCCGTGCAGCCGCGCGTGCTGCTGCTCGATGAACCGCTGACCGCGCTCGACGCCAAGCTGCGCGACGCCCTGCGCGCGGACATCAACCAGCTGCTGCGCAGCCTCCATATCACCGCGGTCTACGTCACCCACGACCAGGCCGAGGCGATGGCGCTGGGCGACCGCATCATCGTCATGGACCGGGGCCGCATCGCCCAGTCCGGCACGCCGCAGGAGATCTACCGCGCGCCGGCCAACGCCTTCGTGGCGGACTTCATCGGCACCATGAACCACCTGCCCGCGCAGGCCGAAGCGGGCCTGTGGCGCGTGCCGGGCGGCCGCGTGCCGATGGGGCCGCCCAGCGATGCCCCCGCCACGCCCGCGGCGCGGCTGATGTTCCGGCCCGAAGACGTGGCGCTGGTGCACGCTGACAGCGCCGATCGCGCCCATGTGGAAGGCACCGTGGTCACCGCGCTGTTCCTCGGCAACCACACACGCCTGCTGGTGGACGTGGGCGCCGCCACGCCGCTGATCGTCGATACCGCGCGCCGCGACGGCTGGCCGGCTGGCGCGCGCGTCGGCCTGCGCATCGACACCGCCCACCTGATCACCCTCCCCGACGCTGCATGACCGCCTCCGCACCCTATCTCGTCGCGCAACTGAGCGACCTCCATATCAAGGCCGGCGGCAAGCTGTCCTACCGGCGGGTCGATACGGCCGGCGCGCTGCATCTGGCCATCGATACCCTGCTGGCGGCCCCGCAAATCCCCGATACGGTCATCATCACAGGCGATCTGGTCGACTTCGGCAGCGAGGACGAATACCGCTTCCTGCGCGACATCCTGCAACGGCTGCCGATGCCGGTGCGGCTGCTGCCCGGCAACCACGACCACCGCACCACGCTGCGCAAGGTGTTCCCCGACCACGCCTACCTGTTCGACCATGGCGACGGCGAGGCGCCCATCCACTATGCGATGGCGGCGGGCCCGTTGCGGCTGGTCGGCTTCGACTGCACCGTCCCCGGCCAGCCCGGCGGCCGCGTGGAGCCCGAAGGGCTGGCCTGGCTCGATGCCACGCTGGCCGGCGCGCCCGCCCAACCGACGCTGCTGATGCTGCACCATCCGCCCTTCGTCACCGGCATCGGCCACATGGACCAGCAGGGGCTCGACAACGCCGCCGCGCTGGAGGCCGTCATCGCCCGGCACCCGCAGGTGGAGCGCGTGGTCTGCGGCCACCTGCACCGCCAGATCACGCGACGCTTTGGTGGCACCATCGCCATCACCGCGCCGGGGCCGGCCCATCAGGTGGCGCTGGACCTCGACCCGCAGGCCGCCTCCCGCTTCCGCATGGAGCCGCCCGGCTACCTGCTGCACTGGTGGCACCCGGCCCACGGGCTGGTGACCCACCTGGCTGCCAGCGGGGACTACGGCCCGGCGCACCCGTTCTTCGACGCCCACGGGCGGCTGATCGACTGAGCGGGGCCGGAATCCGCCAGACACACTAATAGATAGTGATAGATATAGGGAGATCGGCGGAGCGGCGGTTGTCACGCGCCCGCCACCTTGGGTACCATCGTCGGCTTACCCAACTTCCGGATCGCGGTTCCGCATAACGGAACACGACGACCTGCTTCGACATGGATCTCCTGCTGCTGAGCAATTCCACCTCCGACGACGGCTACCTCGTGCACGCGCACGCGGCCATCACGGAGCTGGCCGATGGACGGACCGACGCGCTGTTCGTCCCCTACGCCGGGGTCACGCGTGACTGGGACGCCTACACCGATCAGGTGCGCGAGGCGCTGGCGCCCATCGGCATCACCGTGCGCGGCCTGCACGCCGAGGCGGACCCGCTGGCGGCCGTGAACGCGGCCACGCTGATCGTGGTGGGCGGCGGCAATACCTTCCGGCTGCTCCAGGTACTGCGCCAGCAGGCGCTGCTGGCCCCAATGGCCGCCCGCGTGCGCGCCGGCGCCGCGCGCTATATCGGCTGGAGCGCCGGCTCCAACCTCGCCACGCCCAGCATCCGCACGACCAACGACATGCCGGTGGTAGACCCGGGCGGCCTCGACGCCCTCGGCCTGATCCCGTTCCAGCTCAACCCGCACTATTACAACCTCGTGGTGCCCGGCTTCCGTGGCGAAACCCGCGACCAGCGCCTGGCCGAGTTCACCACCCTCTCGCCCGACACCCCTGTCCTCGGCCTGCCCGAAGGCAACTGGGTCCGCGTGTCGGGTAATCACCACACGTTGCACGGCCCGCATGCGGCGCGGTGGTTCCTGGGAGATCGGACTTGGGATGTGGCGGCCGGGGTGTTGGGGGTGCCTTGACTGCGGGGATGCGGTGATGCGGACGACCGTTACGATTGAGGACGCGCAGCGCTGGGAGGATCGTCGCCTGACATGCAAGTCGTTGCCCGCGGACGGGACAACGACGAGTGGCGGTGAGCGTATGCATCGACACGGCTTTTACTGAATGCTCTGACGTGTTTTTGCTCGCCGCAATTGAAATGATTGGTGTATCCGACTGGCTCCTTCCGGCCAGGAGCGGTCGTTCGACGCGACAAGCTAAATCGCTGAGAATGAGCGTTCAAGGATCCTCGGGTATCGACAGGTACGCAGAACAGATATGGGCAAATACTCATTCAGACCTTTCAGCCAGTTA
>Ga0255338_1005106_pt1 | contig 12513 bp, 11 predicted proteins | sample MeOH1_35cm_T4_19_FD_203715 | JGI IMG/M metagenome (GOLD analysis project Ga0255338, IMG submission 203715) | Sandy soil microbial communities from University of British Columbia, Vancouver, Canada - MeOH1_35cm_T4_195 | ecosystem: Engineered > Artificial ecosystem > Sand microcosm > Unclassified ...
CCTCCTCTCGAGCCCCGTGCACGTCGTGATGGGCGCCCTCGAGCTCGCCTTCGACTGGTCGGGCCTCAGCCCCAAGGGCGAGGAGTTCTTCTCGCGCTGGATGAAGGCCGTCAAGAACGACGGCGGCCTGACCGCCTTGCTCGACCGCGGCTTCCCGCTCGCGGCGGAGAACCTGTCGCTTCCCGCCCGCGTGACCCGCGCGCTCAACGGGACCGCCATCTCGCTGTACACGGCGCTGTTCCTGCCCTTCCTCTCGGTCGCGACCATCGTCCGCGCGTCGCGCGCCGCCTCCCGCGGCGAGGACAAGCGCAGCCCCGACGGCACCGACCGCAAGGACGAGAAGGGGACCGAGGCGCCGGTCGCCTCCCGCCCCGGCATCGTCCTGCCCGCCGTGCTCGGCACGCTCGGCGCCGCCGCCGGCGTCGCCGCCGCGCTCTATTTCCTCGTGGCGCCCCTGGTCCTCCTCGACCTCGGCCTCCTCGCCCTCGCCGCCGTCCTCGGCGGCGGCGTCGGCCTGGCGCTGAGCCAGCCGCAGGCCTGGTCGGGCGCGGCCTCCGGCGCGGTCGCCGAGGGCTCCCTCTCCGCCCGGCAGTCCTTCGGGGGCTGGCGCGACGCCGGCGCCCGCACGGCCGCCGCCCTGCGCGGCGACGCCGTCCCGCGCGCGTCCGAATCCGTCGTGGCGCTCGCTCTCCCGACCGTGATCGGCGCCGTCGCCGCGGTCCTGTCCGCCGTCGCCGGCGGCGTCCAGTCGGCCGCGTCCACGGCGGCCGCCGCCTCCTGGGCCGGCTTCATGGCCGTGATCACGCAGTTCCTCCCCGCCCTCAAGCGCTTCCTGAACTGGGCCGTGTCGGTCCTCAAGGACATCGTCCCGTTCGCCTTCGGCTTCGTCTTCGGGACGATCTTCGGCGTGTTCAAGTCGGGCTGGTTCGTCGCCTCGAACCTGTTCCGCCCCGTCGAGGCGGTCTTCAAGCGCGAGGACGCCATGCGCTCCAAGGCGTCCGAAGCCCAGATCGGCGCCGGCGTATTGATGGGGCTGACTCTGGTCGTGCCCGCGCTGGCCGCCTTCGCCGGCTCCTTCGCCGTCGGCATGATCGCCGGCCTGCCCGTCGCCATCACCCACGGCCTCGCCCTCGGCGTGCGCTGGGCCGGAACGGGCGAGAAGTCCGAGTCCTTCTTCAGGAACTGGGAGCGACGCTCGCTGCCGAACGCGCTGAGGAAGGCGCGCGAGGTCGTCGAGCTCAAGCTGTCCGGCGAAGGCGCCGAAATGCCGGTCTGGCGCGTCTACGTGCGCCTGGCCAGCTTCCTGCTCGCCGCGGTCCCGTCCACGATCGCGCTCGTCGTCTCCGGCGGCGCGGCGTACCTGCGCAGCCTCGCCGACGCGAAGCTCGCCGAATCGAAGCCCGAGGCCGCTCCGGCGTCGACGGACGAGCCCGCCGCGGCCCCCGTTGAAAATGCCGAGCAGGCCCCCGTCGGCAAGCCTCCGGTGTGGCTCGCCGCTCTCACCGGCGCGGTCGGCCTCGCCGCCGGGATCTACGCCGCGATCGCGTTCGGCGCGCCCCTGCTCGCCGCGCTGGCGGGCTGGAAGCTGTGGCTCGCCGCGGCGGCCGTCTACGCGGCGGTCCCCGTCCTCGGGCTGTCCGCGGGCCTGGCCGTCTCCCAGCCCGTGCTGTGGACGCGCCTGTTCCCGAGCGTCGTCGACCACGCGAAGGCCGGCTTCGGCCGCTCGCTCGGCTACTGGACGGCGGCTGGCAAGGCCGTCGGCCTGACGCCCGTGTACGGCTTCGTCGGCGGGGTCCTCGGCCTCGCGTGGGGAGCCGCGGGCGCCGCGTTCGGGCTCGTCGCCGCGGGCGCCGTCGCCGCCTACGAGGGCGCGCGCCAGGTCGTGTACGAGATCCTTCCCTTCCTGCGCACCGCCTTCGAGACCTTGATGAAGGTGCTGCGCCGCGTCGTCCCCTTCGCGTTCGGCCTGCTCGCCGGACTCGTGTCCGGCGTGGTCGGCTCGGCCGCCTTCGGCGCGCTTCTGCTCGGCCGCCCGTACTTCAAGCACGTCGTCGCCGACGACTTCAAGCACGCGGGCGCACTGGGCTTCCTCGGCAACCTGCTGCTCAAGGCCGTCGCCCTCGTCCTCGGCGTCGTGTTCGGGCTGCTCGGCGTCGTCGCCGGGGTGCTCGCGGCGCTGCCGTACGCGCTGACCGCGTCCGTCGCGTTCGCGTTCCGCTTCGCCGACATCGGCGGGCCGGTCCAGAAGTTCTTCGACCACTGGACCTACGGCGCCCTGCGCGCCGAGTTGCGGCGCCTGAGCCAGCTCACGGACCGCTTCCAGTTCCCCGAAGGCGAGGCCGCCCTCTCCGACGGCTGGATCCGCATGGCCAACGTCCTTCCCGCCACCATCGCCGCGGCGTTCGCGGGCACGATCGCGGGATGGGTCGGCTACTTCCGCAGCCTCGCGGTGGCGTACAAGTCCGCGAAGAGCGGCGGGCCCATCCCCGAGCCGGTCGTCGACCAGGACGCCCAGCGCCGCTGGGACCGGACCTGGCGCTCGTCGAAGAAGACCGCCCTCTCGTTCTTCGCGTGGGGCATCGGCGGCGCGGTGATCGGCCTCGGCATCATGCTCGCCACCTCGTGGACGCCGCTCGGCCTCGCCGGCTGGCTCCTCGTGGGCGCGCTGGCCGGAGCCGGCGTGCTCGGCGCGCTGGCCTTGGCCGCGTTGATCGCGACCGTCGCGCTGTTCTTCTGGATCGACGGCCAGCTGCGCTGACGCGGTGTTCGTCTTCGGCCACGCCGGCCTGACGGTCGCGGCCGTCCGCGCCGTCGACCGTGATATCGACCTGCGCTGGGCGGTGCTGCTGGCGTGGGCCCCCGATCTCATCGACAAGCCCGTGCGGGTCCTTCTTCCCGCCCTCGTCTCGCACAACACGCGGAGCTTCGGCCATTCGCTGCTGGTCTCTTTGGTCGTGCTGGCGGCGCTCCTGGCCTGGCGGCGGCGGCCGAAGGAGGCCTTAATCCTGTGGGGCTGCTTCGCGGGTCATTTCCTGCTCGACAGCATGTGGCTCCACCCCAGCCCCGCCGTCCTGCTCTGGCCCTTGCTCGGCGATTTCCCGGCGCCCGTGCGCGGGCCCATGCTCAGCTGGCTCACCGCGTGGAACGCGTCGGGAGAGCTCGCCGGCCTGGCCGTCCTCCACCGCCTGGCCAAGCGCCACGGCCTGCTGGATCGCCCGCGCCTGCTCGCCTACCTAAGATCCGGCCGATTGGCCTGACCTCGTCCGGGCCGTGAGGCGCGTGTAGATCCAGGCCGTCAGCAGGCCGAAGGCGAGGTGAGCGACCAGCGCCCCCGGGCCCCGCGCCGAGACGAACCATGGGAACAGGCCCGAGACCAGGTGGTAGTTCACGAAGTACAGCGCGGCGCCGAACACCGCTCCCACGTCGAGCGCGTACGCCATGTCCAGGCCGTGGATGATCGCCGCCAGGACGCGCGCGTAGACCAAGGACAGCGGGATGTGCACCGCCGCCGCGGCGAAGAACACGAGCGCGGTGAACGGCGTGCCTTGCGAGACGACGAACTCGCCGAGCGCGACCGAGGCGAGGCGGCGCACGGCCTCGGTGGCCCCTCCGCCGCCGAAGACCAGGCCGTTGAAGGTCTGGATCAGGATGAAGGCCGCGCCGGCGCCGAGGCCGGCCCAGCCGGACGCGCCCCAATCGAAGCCGGCCGCCTCGACGACGGCCGGCCGGGGACGATCGGCGCGCTGGTACGAGGGTCTCTGCAGGGTCCGGGGATGATGCGCATGATGCATGGAGGCTCCGTGCGTCTCTGAAGCCAGTGTAGCGGGCGCCGCCGCGCGCGCGCCATCAAATCCCGGTCAAGTCTCGGCCCGGCGCTACTTCAGGTAGTCTTCCAGGCCGCGCAGGCGGAACTCGGCGTCGCGCGAGGCCTTCGGCGGGGCGAGCGCGATCCTCATGTCGCCGTTCTTCTCGTGCCAGATCGAGGTGCCGCCGAGCGAGCTGTGCTCGTCGAGCTCGAAGGTCAAGGTGAACGGGGCGGTCTTGCCCGTGGCGCGGCGCTTGGCGGCGCAGCGCGAGACAAGGTCGAAGAAGGCCCCGTCGCCGTAGGCCGACAGGAGCGGCGCCCACTGCTCGTCGGCGACCGCGATCCGCAAGCCCGCGGGCCAGGACGGTGCGAGGGTCATCGCGGACAGGCGCTCGCGGCCCATCGAGGTCAGGCGGGCGGCCAGGACGCGCTCGCCCGCGGCGAAGTCGTCGAAGGCCGCGCGCTTGGCCGAGGTCACGCCGCGCGACAGCTTCTCGCGCTTGCGCGCGTCGAGCTGCTCGAAGGACCGGGCGATCATCTCCACGCCCAGGTCCCCCGCCTTGCGGCCGTGGTCCACCGTCAGCCGGTCGAGCTCCTCGGCGGCGAGCATGAGCTGGATCGTCGCGAGGTTCAGCTCGCGGCGCAGGAGGTCCGCCGCCCAGGAGGTCATCTCCGCCACCGCGCGGGCCGCCGCGCCGGAGAACTCCCCGCGCAGGGCCGTCGAGATCTCCGCGCCGAGGCGCGAGGTGATGAAGGCGCGCATCTGCTCGGCGGTCGCGCCCTCGGGCGGCAGGAGGCCCTCGAGGTTCGTCCCGAAGCGGGCGCGCAGGGCGTCGGCGGCCGACGAGGGCAGGGCCCCGAACACGGAGGAGGCGATCCGCCCTCGGTCGTAGGAGCCCGACGCGGCGAGGCGGTCGAGCTCGGGCGCCAGGCGCCGGTCGAGCTCGGAGATCAGACGCTGCTGTCCCAGTTCGACGAGGCGGCCGGCCACCATCTCGGAGGTGACGGCGCCGGCGGGCAGGCCCAAGGTGTCCCCGGCCCGGCGCAGGAGCCACGGCTCGACGTCGCCGGCGCGGACCGGCGCCAGCGGCGACAGGCGGCTGTTGAAGGCCCCCATCGCGGCCATCACCACGGCGGCGTTGGTCTGGATGGTGATCGACTGGTCGAGCACGGGTATCTGGAGGACCTGGTCCTTCGAGAGCGCCTCGAGCATGGCGTGGCGCCCGGCCGCGACGGCGACCGCGTTCCAGTTCTCCTGGTCGCCGATCATCCGCAGCAGCTCGACGGCGCGGCCGGCCCCGGCGTGGAGCCGGTCGAGCAGCTCCGCGCGCGAGGCGCCGTCGCGGACGCGCGCGAGCACGGCGTCCATGCCGGGGCCCATGGCGTCCAGGATCGCCTGGCGCAGGCGGCCCTCCGCGGCCGAGCCCGGCGGCACCACGCGCAGCAGCGCGTCGCCGAGAAGTCCGCGCTGGACGTCGGTGAGCGGCAGGGTCCCGAGGCGGTCGATGAGCGCGGTCGAGGCCTCCGGGCCCAGGCGGGAGAGCGCCAGGGAGAGCGCGTTGAGGCCCGCGTCGATGCGGGCCGGGGAGGCGCCCGCGTCCACGAGCCGCGCCAGGTCGGTCGCGCGCTCGGCCGCCTCGACGCCGTCGGCGATCGCGGCGGTGACGACGCGCGTCGCCGCGGGGAGGAAGGGGCGCAGCGGCTGGCCCTTCGTCTCGTACTCGCCGCCGAAGAGGTGGTCCACGGTGAGGCGCGAGTCGCCCCGGCCGCGCTTGGCGTCGAGGCTGATGGTGACGCCGAGCAGGACCGCGTTCGAGTCGAGCTCGGCGTTGCCGTACTTGATGCGGTCGCGCTCGTAGGCGAGGTAGGCCTGCGTCCGGTCGTTCAATTGGGCGTCGAGCTGGAGGCGGGCCTTCTGGCGGTCGAACTCGATCGCGTCGCCCCGCTCGCGCTCGTAGCTCGCGCGCACGGCCACGGGCACGCGCTTGAAGCTCGTCATCAGGGCGGCCTCGCCCGAGGTCGTCGTCGTGTCCTGGTTGTAGCGCTGCCCCACGGACAGGCTGAACTTGGCGTCGTCCATGCCCGGCACGCGGCCCCACAGGGCCGTCGTCCAGTGCGGCGCGTTCTCGAGGTTGAGCCCCGCCTTCGGCCGCCCCGTCGTGAGGAACTCCTGATAGACGCGGTTGCCGACGGGCGAGATGTTCTGCATCGCTCCGCCGAACACGCCGAGGAACAGCTCGTCGCCGGGCAGGCGGATGCGGAAGCCGATGGACTCGTCGACGGCCTGGTTGGGCGCGAGGTGCATCATCTTCGTGAGGCTCGTCACGCTCCAGGCGATGTCCACGGGGCCGCCGAGGTGGTAGGCGCGGCCCATCTGCGCCAGCACGCTCGCGATCACCAGGCCCTGGGCGCGGTAGGCGTCGTCGTAGGTCAGGCTCGAGCGGATCCGGTCGAGCTCGCCCTGCGGCGCGCCGAGCGAGCCGGCGAGGTCCACCATGCGGCCGACGCGGGGATCGGGGCCGTCGTTGAAGAACCGAGCCTTCATGTCCACGTAGGCGACCTGGGCGCGCACGCGGTAGTCCACCCAGGAGCCCGGCTCGCTCTCCCAGCCCTTCGTCAGGTTGACGTACGGGCTCGGCGCGATCAGGTTCGTGCGCCCGTCGACGCCGAACTGGCCGACCTCGAGGCTCAGCTTCGTGCGCGGGTTCGTCACCGTCACCGAGCGCACGGTCTCGTTGCGAACGCGCGCGTCGAAGACGAGCTGGTCGCCGGCCTTCGCCTGAGAGGGATCGAGGGCGGCGGTGCCGTCGAAGACGCCGTCGAGCACGGCGCGCGCGCGGGTGAAGTCCTCGGCGGTCATCGGCTTGCCGTCGGCGCGCTGGATGTCGACGCCGACGGGCACGGCGAGGCCGTGGACCCGGAGGTTCGCCTCGTAGGCGTCGACGAGGCGGGTGCCGTCCGGCGTCAGGAAGCCCTTCGCGTCGACGAAGGACTGCCAATCCTTCGGCCTCAGGCGCGCGATGAGCTCGAGGCGCCGCAGCCGGGCGCGCTCGCCCTGGTCGAGGTCGTCCTGCAGCTGAGCCTTGCGCTCCGGCGTCAGCGCCATGTACTTGTCGAGCGGGATGCTCCAGCGCGCCAGGAGATCGGCGGTCACGGGCGCGGCGGCGGAGGCGCAGAGCGCCAGCGTCGTGAGGAAGGCGGCGAGCATTCCTATTATTATAGCCGCGGCCCCGGTGGCTGACCTGGGCCTCTCGGCCCGTCGGGATAGGCCTACTTCTTGAGCTTGTCGGTCTCGGCCAGGTCCCCGAGGCCCTGCAGGTCCTCTTCGACGGCGAAGTGGTTCGCGTATTCGAGGCCGACCGTGCTGGGGACCGCGTCGGCGGGCGCCTGGCCGAAGGCGACGGTCACCGTCTTGCCCGGCTCGACGAGGACGGTCTTGCCCTGGGCGGTCACCGCGACGACATGGCCGAAGCCCGCGTAGGCGGTGCTCTGGTCCGCCTTGTCGGACTTGCCCCAGAACAAGGTCCCGCGCACGGCCGCGACGGCCGCGGGCGTGCGCACCTTGAAGGTCTGGCCCGCCTCGAGCGTCTTCTTCAGGCCGATCAGGAATTCCCCGTACTTCACCGCCAAGGTCGTGCGCCGCGGCGAGCCTTGGAGCGTCAAGAGGGACTCCTCGCGCAGGAGCACCGCCCCGCGGTCCCGCAAGGTCAGATGCGCGATGCCGCCCTTGCCGACCCGGACGGTGTCGCCGAACAGGAGCTGCTCGCCTCCCTTGGCTTTCACGAAGCGGGTCCCGCCCTCGGCCAGGACCGAGACCGGCCCGGAGATCCTCGCCAAGGTCGCGTCCTGGGCGAAGGTCGGAGCGGCGAGCGCGACGGCGAGCACGGCGAGGGAGAGTCGGATCATGGCCTGATTATACCTCCTTGACGAGGGCGCCCCCGTCGGGCTATACTTAATATACGACCTTTTTAGTCGGGATTCAAACTCGTGGAGAGACCATGTTGACCATCACGCCGAAAGCCGCCGAGAAGATCACCGATTTCCTCAAGGCCGAGGAGACCGCGCAGGGCAAGTCGTTGCGCCTGAGCGTCGCCGAGTCCGGCTGCGCCGGCTACGAGTACCGCATCGGCTTCGACGACAAGAAGCCCGCCGACAAGATCCTCCCCCAGGCCGGCTTCGACGTCATCGTCGACGAGGCGAGCCTCAAGTTCATCGCCGACGCGACGATCGACTACGCCGAGGACGAGACCAGCTCCGGCTTCCGCATCAAGAACCCGCTCGAGAAGGGCTCCTGCGGCTGCGGCAAGTCCAAGCAGTTCTAGGTTTCAGCGATGATCACTTTGACCGAGCGCGCCGCCAAGAAGATCGTGGCCCTGGCCTCCAAGAAAGGCCAGCAGCCGGTCCTGCGCGTGAAGGTCGGCTCCGGCGGGTGCTCGGGCATGAGCTACGAGTTCGTCGTCGAGGACGCGATCGCTCCCGGCGACCTCGTGCATGAGGCGTTCGGCGCGAAGACCGTCGTGGACCCGAAGGCGGATTTCTTCATCGGCGGCTCCCAGGTGGACTACGAGGAGACCTTGATGAAGTCCGGCTTCGTGGTGAAAAACCCGCAGGCGACCTCCACCTGCTCGTGCGGCAAGTCGTTCTCGACCTGAGCCGCTAGGGCTGCAGCTTGGGGTCGCCGAGGTACTTGATCCCGCGCGTCAGCCAGACGTCGAGGTGGTCGACCCGCCCGTCGCCGTTGCGGTCGCCGAGGCCCTCGGTCAGCTTCTTGCTGAACTGGACGCGGCCGACGGCCTCCGAGGACTTCGCCAGCACCGAGTTCCCCCCCGTCTTGTCGACGTCGGTGCCCGGGCCGGGGATGACCACGAGGGACTTCCCCCCGTCTCGGATCTCGTAGGAGCCGCCTCGGCCGCCGACGTAGTCCGCGAAGCGGTCCACGTCGATGGTCTGCTCCGCGGCGAACCGCGCGATGTGCCGGAGCAGCCCGGGCCCGCGGTTGTAGGCGAGGTCGCCCAGGAACTCGACGACTCGCGGGTTGCTCGGGAGCGCGAGGCCGGCGGCCGCGAAGCGCCGCGCGATCTCCCGGTCCGTCTGCGCCCGCAGCAGGCCGCCGAAGACGATGTTCGTGATGGTGTCGTTGCCCACGTTCCGCTCGCCCGAGTAGGCGCCGGTGTGGACGCGCTCGATCTGCATGATGCCCGAGGCCGCGGGGTTCGACGGGACCGTCTGCCGCAGCCCTGACTCGGTCTTCGCCATGTATTTCAGGAAATCGGGGCGGATGCCGAACTCGGAACCGACCATCGCGAAGGCCGCGTCGAGCTGGCGCGTGGTCAGGGCGGTCGAGTTGCCGGGGACGGAGAGCTTGTCGTGGATGCGCTTGGAGAGGCGCATGTACTCGTCCTTCGTCTCGGGAAGCCGCCGGTTCGGGTCGAGGATGGTCTTGCCCTGGTCGAGGAGGCGGCGGACCCTCTCGTCGAAGGCCTTGCCGGCGAACTGGGCCGTCTCGAGCAAGGCGCCGTCGGCGATCGCCTGCTTCGCCTGGGCGCGGAACGCCGCCCAGTTCGCGGCGCCCTCGGGGCTGAGCCTGCCGTCCGCGGCGGACCGGTCGAGGGCCTCCTCGAGGAGAGGATAGGCGGCCTCGACGGCGGCGGCGCGCGCCTCGCGCGTCGGCAGGGCGCGTATGCGGGCCTCCTCGGCGCGGATCCGCGCGAACAGGGCGGGGTCCTTGGCCGAGAGCTCGTCGACGAGCGCCACGACCACGTCCTCGAACCGCTTCGTCGGCACCAAGGTAGGCTTGGGCGCGGCGACCGCGACCGGGACGAGGTCGAGAAGGGAGTCCGGCAGGACGGCCAACGCGGACCGCGGCGAGCCGTGCGCGGGAAGCGAAAGGCCGGCCAGGACGACGGCCATCGAGGCGGGGAGGAGCATGGCCACAGTGTAACGGGCCCGCTCCGGAGCCGGGAGGTGCGGAAGGCGCAGGACAGCCTCCTCAATGGGCCCAGCCCGAGGCGGGCCCTTCGGCGGCCGTCATGAAGCCGTGACGCTCCCGCCGTGGCGGGAGGGGCGGCGCCCAAGCGATACTGGGGCATGACCGTCAGCGGCGCGTCACCCCACGAGAGGACGAAGCGGGCCCACTTCTACGCCTTCGTCGCGGCGCTGTTCCTCCTGTCCGTCGTGTTCCTGTGGATGATCGGGCCGTACCTCCTGTCGCTGTTCCTCGGCGGGCTGCTCGCGCTGATGGGGCAGCCCCTTTACGAGCGGCTCGGACGGCGCGGGGTCGGCCCGAGGACCTCGGCCGCGCTGACCACCTTCCTGATGCTCGCGCTCGTGCTGAGCCCGCTGGCCGGGTTCGCGTATGTCGCGGCCAAGCAGGGCGTCGCGGTCGGCCGGGAGCTCTCGGAGCTGAAGGAGTTCTCGCCGGCGGGGCTCACGCGCGCGCTCGGGCACACGGGCGTCGCGCGCGCGCTCGGCGACCCCGCCGAGGTCAACGCCCGCATCAAGGAAGGCCTCCGCTCCGCCGGCGCGAGCCTGACCGGGGTCGTGCTGGCGGTCGCGAAGGGCCTGCCGCAGCTGCTGCTCGAGCTCGCGCTGGCGCTCGTCGCGTTCTACTTCTTCCTGATCGACGGCCGCGCGTTCACGGACTTCGTCCTGAGCCGCGCGGCGTTCGAGCGGGACGTGCAGGACAAGATCCGACTGACGTTCTCCGACATGGCGCGCTCGACGGTCCTTTCGGGCTTCGCCGCGGCGGCCGCCCAGGCGGCGATGATCTGGGTCGCCTTCCTGGCGCTCGGGGTCCCCGGCGCCTTCGTCGCGGGGGCGGGCACCTTCTTCCTCGCCTGGATGCCGATGCTCGGCAGCGTGCCGGCCGCGGCGGCCGGGGTCGCCTGGCTCTACGTCCAGGACGACATGCTCCGCATGGCCGTCATGATCGGCTTCGGCTTCGCGGCGGGGCTCGTGGACAACCTGGTGCGCCCCCTCGTCCTCAAGGGGCGCAACGACCTGCATCCGCTCGTCGGCCTCGTGGCGATCGTCGCGGCGATGGACATGTTCGGCGTGCTCGGCATCTTCGTCGGGCCCCTGCTCGCGGCCGTGCTGATCTCCCTGCTTATGATCTGGCCGGAGATCGCGGGCCGCTTCGGCGTCGAGGTGCGCTCGAAGCGCCCGGAGTGATACGATAGTCGTCATGATCATCCGCGAAGCCCGCCCCGAAGACGACGCCCGCGTCGGAGAGCTGCTCGTCGACGCCTTCCTCACCGTCTACGCCCGCAAGATGCCCGAGGTCGTCTACGACGACGCCCGCAAGGGCGAGCTGCGCGACGTCGCGACCAAGCGCGGCCGCGCCCTGGTGCTCGTGGCCGAGAACGAGGGGAAGGTCGTCGGGACCGTCGCGATCTTCCCGCCGGGCGCCCCCTCCTCCGAGGCGTGGCTGGACAACGCCGCCGACCTGCGCCATCTCGCCGTGGACCCGGAGCTGCACGGCCGGGGCGTCTCCAAGCCCCTCCTCGACCGCGCCGAGGCCGTCGCGCGCGACGAGTGGAAGGTCGACGCCATATGCCTGCACGTCCGCAGGGGCGCCGCCGGCGTGGCCCGCCTCTACGAGAGCCGCGGCTTCAAGCGCGACCATTCCGGCGACATCACCAGGCCCACGGTGACCCTCGAGGCGTACGCGCTGCGCTACAGCCGGTAGAGCATCCAGTACACGGTCACGCCCGTGACCGACACGTAGAGCCAGACCGGGAAGGCCCAGCGCGCCCAGCGCTTATGCTCCTCGAACCGCCCCTTAACCGCGAGGAACAAGGTCCGCAGGATGACCGGCAGCACGGCAGTGGCCAGCACGGTGTGCGTGAGCAGGATCGTCAGATAGACGGTCCGGATGGGGCCCGTCTTCTGGAAGCGCGTCGAGCCCGCGTGGAAGTGATACCACAGGTAGCAGGCCAGGAAGACGGCCGAACACAGGAACGCCGAGACCATGGCCCAGCGATGCGCCTCGCGGCGGCCCGTCTTGATCAGCGCCCAGCCGAGCAGCAGCAGGACGGCGCAGGTCGCGTTGAGCGAGGCGTTGAGCGCCGGGAACGCCGACAGCTCCACCTAGTCGACCTCTTCCACCTCGACGGAGGAATGCTTGCCCGAGGTCGGGACGGGGCCGGTGTTGAAGCGGGGCTTGTGCTTGGCGACGAAGGCGCCGGCGATGTCCTTGAGCTCGTCGACCTCCTGGATGTCGGCGGAGGCGACGTAGTCGAAGTAGATGTCCTTCGCGGCGGCGAACAGCTCGTTGGCGGTCGGGGCGGCCTTGTTGTCCATGTGCGCGGCGAGCGCCTCGTAGACCGAGCCGGTCAGCGCGAGGCCGACGAACAGCACGATCGGGTTGCGCTGCTCGTCGAAGGTCACGAACTCGTACACGCCGGGCTTGTGCGGGGCATGGGACGGCAGGGCGTCCGGCTTGAACCGGAAGCAGCGCTCGGACATCGCGATGCGGAATTTTCGGGCGGCCATGGTCGTGCTCCTTACGCCTTCTGCGGGGTGCGCCAGATCGCGCGGCCGACGAAGAACGGCCCGAGGTTCTGGATGTACTGAGAGGTCTGCACCGTCGGGCGCATGGTCTCGACGAGCTGGGACAGCGGCGTCAGGTCCTTGCCGATCAGGCCGATGACGAAGTCGTTGTCGTTCTTGTCGAGGCCGTGGCAGGCCAGGCGGATGTCGGAGGCGGC
>Ga0255338_1005107_pt1 | contig 12507 bp, 9 predicted proteins | sample MeOH1_35cm_T4_19_FD_203715 | JGI IMG/M metagenome (GOLD analysis project Ga0255338, IMG submission 203715) | Sandy soil microbial communities from University of British Columbia, Vancouver, Canada - MeOH1_35cm_T4_195 | ecosystem: Engineered > Artificial ecosystem > Sand microcosm > Unclassified ...
TGCCATGAACGTAATACTCCGCCCGCGACGAAGCTCAACGAGATTCTTTTCTTTCCGAGTATTCCGTGTATTCCGTGATGCCAGAATGGTTTATCGTTTCAGCCACAAAACCTACCGGTTGCCGCTCCGCACGCCCCTGCGGACGGCCCACGGACGGTGGACTGAACGGGAAGGGATTATCATTCGGCTGGAGGATGAAGCCGGCCGCGTGGGCTTCGGGGAAATCGCCCCGATTCCGTCTTTCGGGACCGAAACTGTAGCGGAGGCAGTAGAGCTTTGCGGGAAATTGGGTGAAAAGGTGGTCGATGAGGCGCTCGACGCCGTCGCGGTACGATTTGGCTGCGTGCGGTTCGCCTTGGCCGCGGCACGGTCGGCTGCCGGTGCACGGAAACTCTCGCCGCGTATCCCGCTGACGGCCCTGCTGCCAGCGGGGCGGGCCGGGCTCGAAGCACTCCCGGCCCGGCTAGATACCGGTTGGCTGACTTTCAAATGGAAGGTCGGCGTCGGGGACCTGGACCAGGAACAAGGTCTGCTTGATGAGCTGAGCGCCCTGCTGCCGGCCTATGCCAAGCTGAGGCTCGATGCCAACGGGGCCTGGACTCGCAAGCAGGCGGAGCGGTGGCTGGTCCGGTGCGCGGAACGGCCCGTGGAATTTGTCGAGCAACCGGTCGCACCCACGGAGGTCGACAGCCTGATGGGTTTGGCCAAGGATTATCCGGTGAAAATCGCCCTCGATGAATCGGTGGTTCGGCTGGATGAGGCGCGCAAATGGCAGGCCTTGGGCTGGCCAGGCGTGTTCGTCATCAAGCCGGCCCTGGCGGGACCGCTGGTGGAAATCGCTGCTTGGTCGGCTAAGACTAAGGCGGATGTCGTGATCTCCAGTGCCATCGAGACCGCGCTCGGACGCACAGCCATTTTGAATTTTGCCCGCGCCCAACCTGAACTGGTCAAGCGCGCCCCGGGCTTCGGGGTGGGCGAGGTGTTTGGCGACCGCCGCTGGGACGGCCCGTTCACCGGTCCGGTAATCGATGACGACTGGAGCGCGACTTTCAACCCGGAGGAACTATGGAACGCGCTGAGCTGAGCCGGGTGTTGCGGACGTGGTTGAGCGGAGAGCTGGGTGCAAGGAGCGCGGAGCCGAAGTTGATTTCCGAAACGGATCCTGCCCGATTTATGGCTGCTTTTGCCGAGGCGACCGCCAGCGAGGCGGATGTCTTCCTTTGCGACCCGCATTGGGGAACCACTGGGAAGGAGCGTGTCACCACTCTTCTCCAATCGAGCGGCCAGGATCCAAGGTCCCATACCAGCCTGGGCTGGCTCATGATACCCACCGGCGGCAGCGGCGGACGATTGCAGTTTGCGCGCCACGACCAGGACACGATTGCGGCGGCGGTGCGGGGCTTCACACAGCATTTCAGCCTGAAGCAGGTCAATGCGATGGGGGTGCTGCCACTGCACCACGTCAGCGGCTTCATGCCGTGGATGCGCTGCGTGCTCACCGGGGGCGAATACCGGCACCTCGACTGGAAGGCGGTTGAGCAGGGCGACCTGCCTGATTTGCCGGCCAAGCCGGACGGCTGGGTGCTGTCCGTGGTGCCGACCCAACTGGAGCGTCTGTTGCGCCAACCGCTGGCGACGGAGTGGTTGGCTGAATTCCGGATTGTTTTCCTGGGTGGTGCCGCCGCGGGCGGCGGATTGCTGGACCGGGCGGCGGCGGCGCTGATCCCACTGGCCCCGGGTTACGGCCTGACCGAGACAGTGGCAATGGTCACGGCCCTGCGGCCGGAGGAATTTCTGGCCGGGGCGCGCAGCAGCGGCCGGGCCCTGCCTCATGCGCAGGTGGATCTCACATCCGATGGCACCATTTCGGTCCGGGGCCGCTCCGTGTTCCGTGGTTATTATCCCAAGTGGCTGACGACGGAAACCCTCGTGACCAACGACACGGGCAGCTTTGACGAGCGGGGTCACCTGGTGGTGCTGGGCCGGAAGGACGGGGTCATCATCAGCGGCGGGGAAAAGATCCAGCCCGCCGAGGTGGAGGCCGTGCTCCGCGACCGGGGCGGCTTGACCGAGGTGGTCGTGATGGGTCTGGCCGATGCGGAGTGGGGGCAGATTGTCGTGGCAGCCTACCCGGCGGTGCGACAGCCCGACCAGGCCAAGCTGCAACAGGTGATAAACAGTCACCTGCTCGCCCCCCAGCGGCCCAAGCGGTTGATCGCAATGGAATCATGGCCGCTCACTGGGCCCGGCAAGGTCAACCGGGCCGAGGTGGCACGGCTGGTCCGGTCAAGTCAGGAGGCAAACACCAAGCCGCGAAGCAGCTAAGAGACTTTGCTTCTTCCCCGCTTGGTGTTTTCTTTGCGCCCGTGAACAAAACCGAGATTGCCGCCGTGCTGAACGACATCGGCACCCTGCTGGAATTGAAGGGTGAGAACCCGTTCAAGATCCGGGCTTACCAGGCCGGCGCGCGCCTGCTGGAGGGCCTCGGCGAGGCGGAGATCGCCGACCGCGTGGCGGCCGGCACCCTGGAGGAGGTCAAGGGCATCGGCGAGGCGCTGGCGCAGAAAATCTCCGAGCTGCACCGCACCGGCCGGCTGGAATTCCACGAGAAGCTGCGCGCCTCAGTGCCCGAGGGGCTGGTGGAGATGCTGTCGATCCCCGGACTCGGCGCCAAGAAGGTGCGGGCGCTGCAGGACAAACTCGGGATCGACTCGATCGCCAAGCTGCGGGCGGCTTGTGCGGAGAACCGCGTGGCGGCGCTCGACGGTTTCGGCAAAAAATCCCAGGAAAAAATCCTCGCCGGCATCCGCAACCGCGAGGCCTACGGGCGGCGGCACCTGTGGGTGAAGGCGAGCGAGGCGGGGGCGCCGATCCTCGCCGGCCTGAGGAAGCTGCCCGGCGTGCAGCAGGTCGAATCCTGTGGCAGCCTGCGAAGGCGCATGGAGACCGTGGGTGACCTGGACTTCCTGGTGGCGACGACCGAACCAGCGCCCATCGTGGATTGGTTCGTGGCGCAGGAGGGCGTGCAGGAAGTCACTGCGCGCGGCGAGTCCAAGGCGAGCGTGCGGCTGCAGTCCGGATTACAGGCCGACCTGCGGCTGGTGCCGCCGGAGCAGTTTGTCTTTACCCTGCATCACCTGACCGGGTCCAAGGACCACAACGTGCAGATGCGCCAGCGGGCACTGGCCCGGGGCTTCAGCATGAGCGAGTGGGGGCTCTTCCCGGCGGACGAAAAGCACGGCCCGAGCGCCGAGGTTAAGAAACAGGGCGCGGCCGGACCCAAGAGCGTCAAGGCGAGGACTGAGGCCGATTTGTTCAAGGCGCTCGGCCTGCCCTTCATCCCGCCGGAGTTGCGCGAGGGGCTCGGGGAAATCGAGGCGGCGGAGGCGGGCAGGCTGCCGGCCCTGGTGGAAGTGGAGGACATCCGCGGCGTGTTTCACAACCACACGACGGCTTCCGACGGGCATAACACGCTGGAAGAGATGACGGCGGCGGCCCAGGCGCTGGGCCTCGACTACCTCGGGATCGCGGACCACTCCAAGTCGAGTTTCCAGGCGCGGGGGCTCGACGAGGCCCGGCTGGAGGAGCAGGTGGCGGCCATCCGGAAACTGAACGATTCAAAAAAGTTCAAGACCCACGTGTTCAGCGGCACCGAGTGCGACATCCTCCCGGATGGCAAACTGGATTTCTCCAAGGCCACGCTGGCGCAGCTGGATTACGTGGTCGTGTCGGTGCACTCGTCGTTCCGGCAGGAACGGGACGTGATGACCAAGCGCATCATCCGGGCCATCGAGCAGCCGCACGTCACGATGCTCGGGCACCTGACCGGCCGGCTGCTGCTCGAGCGGGAGGCCTATGAGGTGGACGCGGACAAGGTGATCGATGCCGCCATCGCCCACGGGGTCATCATCGAGCTCAACGCCAGCCCGATGCGCCTGGACATGGACTGGCGCTTCTGGCGCAAGGCGGCTGAGAAGGGCCTGCTGACCAGCATCAACCCCGATGCCCACCGCACGGCCCAGCTGGAGTATTATCGCCTCGGCGTGGGGGCCGCCCGCAAGGGCTGGCTGACCAAGGAGCAGGTCTTCACCACGTGGCCCCTGGCGTCGGTGAAAAAGTGGCTGGCGGCCCGGCGTTAATCTTGCCGTGCGAAGGGGTTGAATTAAATCCGCGACGTGTCTTGCTGTGGCCCGATGCGCCTCCCCGCCGCCCACCCATGAAAACCGCCCTCATCCTCGGCATCACCGGCCAGGACGGTTCCTATCTCGCCGAGCAACTGCTGGCCGAGGGTTACGCCGTGCACGGACTCGTGCGGCGCGCGAGCATGTTCAACCGGTCGCGCATCGAGCATCTGAGGGCGAAGCCGGCGCCGGGGGCGCTGACGCTGCATTACGGCGACCTCGCAGACGTCACGTCGCTGCGCCGCATCCTGGAGAAGGAAAAACCGCAGGAAATCTATCATCTGGCAGGCCAGAGCCACGTCGGCCTGAGCTTCGAGATCCCCGAGGTCACCTGCCAGGAGAACGGCACGGCGACGCTCGCCCTGCTGGAGATCCTGCGCGACCTCGGCTATCCGGTGAAGTTGTACCATGCCGCCAGCTCGGAGATCTTCGGCGCTCCCGCCACCGCCCCGCAGAACGAGGCCACGGCCTTCAATCCCGTCAATCCGTACGGCTGCGCCAAGGCTTTTGCCGCGCAGCTCTGCCGCGTTTACCGCCAGGCCTACGGCGTGTTCGCGTGCAACGGCATCGCCTACAACCACGAGTCGCCCCGCCGCGGCGAGAATTTCGTCACCCGCAAGATCTCGCTCGGCGCCGCCCGCATCAAGGCCGGCCGACAGGCGGAGATCCTGCTGGGCAACCTCGATGCGCGGCGCGACTGGGGCTGGGCGCCGGAATATGTCACCGCCATGCGGTTGATCCTGCAGGCAAAGGAGCCGGGCGACTATATCCTCGCCACCGGCCGGGCCTGTTCGGTGCGGGAATTTGCCACCGCGGCGTTTGCCGAACTCGGACTCGATCTGGCCTTCGAGGGACAGGGGACGGCCGAGGTGGCCCGGCGCAAGGACACCGGCGCGGTAGTCCTGCGCATCGACCCGAAATTCCACCGCCCGGTGGAGTCCACCACGCTGGTGGGTGATGCCTCGCGGGCGAAGGCCCGGCTTGGCTGGAGCCCGCGCACGGCGGGCGGCGAGGTCGCCCGGCAGATGACCCGCGCCGATTTCGCCAGCCTCTCCCCCTGACCATGGCCCGATATCTTGTCACCGGTGCGGCGGGCTTCATTGCCTCGAAAGTCTGCGAGCAGCTGCTCGCGGAGAAGCACATGGTCGTGGGCGTGGACAACCTCAACGACTACTATGATGTCCACCTCAAGCACTGGCGGTTGGGGCAGCTGCAGGCGGGCCGCGGTTTCATCTTCTACCCGCTCGACATCAAGAACCAGACCGCGCTCGACAAGATCTTCGCCGCGCACCAGTTCGACGCCGTCATCAACCTGGCCGCCCGGGCCGGGGTGCGCGCCAGCCTGGAGCACCCCGAGCTCTACGAGCGGACCAACGTGCTCGGCGAGCAGAACGTCCTGGACTGCCAGTTGAAGCACGGGGTAAAGAAGCATATCCTCGCCTCCAGTTCATCCCTCTACGCCGGCTGCCCGATGCCCTTCACGGAGGACCAGCCGATCGTTGCCATGCAATCCCCCTATGCGGAGACCAAGCGGAAGGCGGAGCTGATCGCGCAACGCTACCACGAGGAGCACGGGCTCGACGTCTCGGTGCTGCGCTATTTCACCGTGTTCGGCCCGGCCGGCCGGCCCGACATGGCTCCCTTTCGGTTCATCAAGTGGATCAACGAGGGCAAGCCGATCAAGGTCTATGGCGACGGCACCCAGGCCAGGGATTTCACGTACGTCGATGACATCGCGCGGGGCACAGTCCTCGCCCTCAAGCCGCTTGGGTACGAGATCATCAACCTCGGCGGCGGGCGTAATCCGATTACCCTCCTGGCGTTGATCGGCCTCATCGAGAAGGCACTGGGCAAGAAGGCGAAGATAGCGACCCGGCCGGCCAGCCCGGCGGACATGAAGGAAACCTGGGCCGACATAACCAAGGCGCAGCGCCTGCTTGGCTGGGCCCCGACCGTTTCCACCGAGGAAGGCATCCGCCGCACCGTCGAGTGGCACGTGGCCAACAGCGCCATGGTGCGGGACATAAAAGTCTGACTAATCGCAAGAAAGGCGCAGCTATCCGCGTCGACTGGCTGGGGGATTGATCGTAGAAGATTCCCATGCACCAGGCGCTGCATGCTCCGGTGGCAGCCACGACGCTGCTGCTGTTGTTACTAGCGCAGACGGGTTGTCTCACGGCCCGGAAGTACCGGATGACGGGGGAGCAGGCGACGCCGGCGGCCATGCTCAATTACACCGCGGATACCTCGGGCGTGAAACTGGTACTGGTGACGGTCATCGTGCGGGACGGGCCGGGTTCGTGGAAGCAGCGGGCCCTGTGGGATGAATATGTCGTCGGCCTGACCAACGAGGGGACAGGGCCGCTGACCGTTGAGTCCGCCGCCTTGGTTGACCTGCTGGGCGAACCACTGGGGCCGGGCACAGATCCGTGGAAGCTGGAAAAGTTGAGCGAGACGAACTGGAGGCGATACGGCCCGGTGGGGCAGTTCGTCCTGGGCGTGGGAGCCTTCGCCGGGGCGGTGGAACTCTCCGCCATCGGGTACGGGGTCGCCGGCGGGGTGCTGTCGGGAGTTTTCTTCATCATGCCCGCGGTCCTGATTGCCGATATCGTCACCGTGGGCGTATTGAATCACCGGAACAAGGACAAGGTGCAGAAGGAATTCGACCGGCGCCGGTTGGCACTGCCGCTGACGGTTGCACCGGGGCAGAGCGTGGCCGGCAGCCTGTTCTTCCCCGCGGCGCCCAGTCCGCAGCGGCTCATATTGAAAGGTAAAGCGGGCGATGCGCCCGTTGAGCTGGTGCTCGAACTCAAGGCGCTGGCAAGTCTACACCTCAAGCCGGCGGGAAAGGATTAGCTAATCCCAAGGGTATGAATCCGGAAATTCCCCAGTCGTACCCATGGACATCGATCTGCTCAATGTGTGCATTGGAATTATCCATCAAAGGGGTTTCTGCACGATACAAGGTCATCTCGGAGTCAACCCGCACCTCGGCTCACTGCAGCTTGAAACTAGCCGCATGCCTCCTACCGTAAAGTTAAGGCCAATGATGCCACTGGTCGTTGCAGCACTGCTGACAGCAGGCTGCGGCTCTCCCGCGTACCAGATGGTCAAGGCAGAGTCTGCGAAACCGGTCGCTCCCATGGTGGTAAAAGCAACAGCATGCGGTCTCGAACTGACCGTGACGGGATTGATTGTCTACGAGGGGCCCGGGGCATGGAAGAAGGATGCCTATTGGGATGAGTATGTGGTCAGCCTGACCAATCAGGGCGACCAGAGCGTGCAGATTGAGGAGATGGAATTGGGTGATGTGCTCGAGCGGCGCGTGCCGTCTGGAGTTGAGCCCTGGGCCTTGGAGAAGGCCGGCCGGCAGCACGAGAAATACCTGCAGCGCCTGCAGGCCCCGGCAGATGTGCCCGGTAGTGCGCGCCAAAGGGAGAAACAGCGGTTGACCATGACGCAGGGAGCCGTGGGTGTCGCCGGCATTGGGCTACTGGGCATGCTGTATGTGCCGGCACTGGCGCCTGCGGTCGCCGGCCCGGCGATCCTTTACGGCGCACCACTGATCCTGATGGCTTATTCGCCCGTTTGGGTCGCGAATAAATTGATAGTGGACCCAAAGAACCGTGAACACGTGCAGGCCGAATTTACCCGACGCTGTTTACGGCTACCGGTCACCATCGCACCCGGCGAGACAGTGACGGGCAGCGTGTTTTTCCCACTGACCCCGGGGCCGGAGCGATTATTGGCGGTTGGCCACCGCGGACAGGAGAAAGCAGCTGTGACCATCGAGCTGCCCGGGTTGGAAGGGCTGCACTTCATGTATGTCCCGGACAAGACGGCCCTCAAGGCAGCGAAACCCTACAGGGGATTGCTGAGAGATGGGCCCCAACGGCCTATTCCGGAAAGAAAAACTATAGCACGTTGAGCACCGCGTAGCTCTTCTTGCCTTTACGGAGCAGAAGATATTTCCCGAACAGCAGGTCGGCCGTGGTGACGCTGCGGGTGTGGTCGGGCACGCGGACGTTGTTCAGGTAGATGCCGCCAGCCTCGAGATCCTTGCGGGCGGCGCCCTTGGACGGGGCGAGGCCGGAGTGAACAATCAGGTCGGCGATGGGAGTGCCGGCGGCCTCGAGTTTTCCCTTTTCAATATCCTTGGTCGGGACTTCACCGACGACATCCTGGAAGATCGCCTCGGTGACGCCATCGAGCGAGCCGCCGAAAAGAATCTCCGTGGCCTTGAGCGCGGCGGTGACGGCACCCTCGCCGTGAACAAGGGTGGTCATCTCCCTCGCCAGGGCCTTCTGCGCGGCGCGGGCGCCAGGGTTGGCCTTCAGTTCGGCCTCGAGCGCGGTGATCTCCTCGCGCGTGAGGAAGGTGAGGGTCTTGAGAAGCTTGACGACGTCGGCGTCGTCCGCGTTCACGAAGAACTGGTAGAAGCGATAGGGGCTGGTCTTCTTCGGGTCGAGCCAGACGGTCCCGGTGGCCGTCTTGCCGTATTTGGTGCCGTCGGACTTGGTCAGGAGCGGGAAGACGAGGCCCCAGACGGTGGCGCCGAGTTTCTTGCGGGTGAGCTCCGTGCCGACCGTGATGTTGCCCCACTGGTCGGTCGCCCCGACCTGCAACTCGCAGTTGAAGGTCTTCCGCAGGTGCGTGAAATCATAACCCTGCAGCAGCATGTAGCTGAACTCGGTGAAGCTGATGCCCGTGCTGCGGTCCTCCATGCGGGAACGGACCGAGTCCTTGGCGATCATCGAGTTCACGGTGATGTGCTTGCCGGTCTCGCGGAGGAACTCGAGGAAGCTGAGGTCGCCGGTCCAGTCGTAGTTGTTGACCAGCCGGGCGGGGTTCTTCGCGCCGGTGAAATCAAGGAAGCGGGCGAGCTGGGGCTTGATGCAGTCGAGGTTGTGCTGGAGCACATCGGGCGTGAGGAGATTGCGCTCGTCGGACTTGCCGGAGGGGTCGCCCACCATGCCGGTCGCGCCCCCGGCGAGGGCGATGGGGATGTGACCGTGCTGCTGGAAGCGCCGGAGCGCGAACAGGGGCACGAGGTTGCCGACGTGGAGCGAGTCGGCGGTCGGGTCGAAGCCGCAATAGAGCGTGACCGGGCCCTCGGCGAGGCGCTTGGCCAGCGCGTCGCGGTCGGTGCAATCGGCGTAGAGGCCACGCCATTCGAGTTCGGCCAGGATGTCGGACATGGGAGGGAAGGGGACCTGAGGGTCCTATGGCTCGTATAGGACCGATTGGCCACTAGGCTGGCAAGGGGAAGTTTCGGGCGCCGGGCAACCAAAACTAATAGGGAGAACTGCGAAAATAGTAACCGCCCTCATACCGGCTTAAAATGGTTTGCCGCGGGTCTGCGGGAGGTTCTAGTTAACGGTTTCCACGCGCCGGATGTCCGTCGCACCAACCCGAACCCACCACCACTTATCCCCATGCCTCTCGCCACCGGCTCCAAAGCCCCTGATTTCACCCTCAAGACCAAGACCGCGGACGGTCCCAAGGACGTCAAGCTGAGTGATAATTTTGGCAAGACGCAGACCGTGCTGCTCTTTTTCCCCGCGGCTTTCACCGGTGTCTGCACCCAGGAAATGTGCGACACCACGGCCGGTCTCGGCGAGTACGAGAAGCTCGGGGCCACGGTCTACGCCATCAGCGTCGACGGGCCGTTCGCCCAGGAGGCCTGGGCCAAGGCCAACGGGATCAAGCTCACGCTGCTCAGCGACCAGAACAAGACGGTTACCAAGGCGTACGGCGTCGTGTTTCCGAACCTGGCCGGCATGTATGAGACCTCGGCCCGCGCCGCCTTTGTCATCGGCAAGGATGGCGTGATTAAATACGCCGAGCAGACCCCGACGCCGAAGGACCTGCCCAATTTCACGGCCGTGAAGACCGCACTGGCGAAGTAAGTGTTTCCTATTTGGAGCCGCAGCGACCTCGCTGCGGATTCAGCGCCGGGTCGGCGCCGCTCCAGTCCTCCCTCCATCTCCATGAGCAACCTCCCGAATCCCTTCAACACCCTCCAGAGCTTTGACGGCGGCAAGAAATTCTACTCGCTGCCCGAGCTGACCAAGCAGTTTCCCGCCGTGGCCCGGCTGCCCGTCAGCATCCGCCTCGTGCTGGAGGCCGTGTTGCGCAACTGCGATGGCAAGCGCGTCCTGGAGTCCAACATCAGGGAGCTGGCCAGCTGGAAGCCGACGGAGGCCCGCACGGCCGAGATTCCCTTCGTGGTCGCGCGGATCGTCCTGCAGGATTTCACCGGGGTGCCGCTCCTCGTGGACCTGGCGGCCATGCGCTCAGCCGTGGCGAAGCTGGGCAAGAACCCGAAGATCATCGAGCCGCTCGTGCCGGTGGATCTCGTGGTCGACCATTCCGTGCAAGTGGACTTCTCCGGCAACGCCGAGGCCCTCGCCAAGAACCTCGACCTCGAGTTCAAGCGCAACCGCGAGCGCTACCAATTCCTGAAGTGGGGCATGCAGGCCTTTGACACCTTCAAGGTGGTTCCGCCCGGCATCGGCATCGTCCATCAGGTGAACCTCGAGTACCTCGCCAAGGGCGTGCTCAGCCAGGGCGGCGTCTATTATCCCGACACACTCGTCGGCACCGACTCGCACACGACGATGATCAACGGCATCGGCATCGTGGGCTGGGGCGTCGGCGGCATCGAGGCCGAGGCCGGCATGCTCGGCCAACCCGTCTATTTCCTCACGCCTGATGTCGTGGGTGTGCACCTGACCGGGGCGCTCAAGGAAGGCGTCACGGCTACCGACCTCGCCCTCACCGTTACGCAACTCATGCGCAAGACAAAGGTGGTCGGCAAGTTCGTCGAGTTCTTCGGGCCCGGCGCTGCCGCGCTACCCGTCGTGGATCGCGCGACCATCGCCAACATGGCTCCCGAATACGGCGCGACGATGGGCTTCTTCCCCATCGACGCCGAGTGCACCAGCTACCTCCGCGCCACGGGCCGCGCAGAGCAGCATGTCGCGACCTACGAGGCCTACTACAAGGCGCAGGGCCTGTGGGGCATCCCGGCCAAGGGCGCGATCGATTATTCCCAGGTGGTCGATTTCGACCTCGGCTCGGTGGTCCCGAGCGTCGCCGGCCCCAAGCGGCCGCAAGACCGCATCGAGCTGCAGAACCTCAAGCGCGATTTCACCGCCTCGTTCTCCAAGCCCGTCACCGAGGCCGGCTTTGGCAAGAAGGCCGAGGAATTCACCACGGTCAGTGCGCAGGTCAACGGGCAGAAGGTCGGCCACGGTTCCGTGCTCATCGCCGCGATCACCAGCTGCACCAATACATCGAACCCGAGCGTCATGCTCGCGGCCGGCCTCCTCGCGAAGAAGGCCGTCGAGAAAGGCCTGAAGGTGAACCCGGTCGTGAAGAGCTCGCTGGCCCCCGGTTCGCGCGTTGTCACGGATTACCTCAACAAGACCGGTCTCACGCCCTATCTGGACAAACTCGGCTTCCAGACCGTCGGCTACGGTTGTACGACCTGCATCGGCAATTCCGGCCCGCTGGCCGTACCAGTCGAGGAAGCTGTGGTGAAGAACGACCTCGTCGCCGCATCGGTGCTCTCGGGCAACCGCAACTTCGAGGCCCGCGTCCACCAGAACATCAAGGCGAACTTCCTGATGTCGCCGCCGCTCGTCGTCGCCTTCGCCCTCGCGGGCCGGGTGGACATCGACCTGTCCAAGGAGCCGATCGGGAAGGACCAGGCCGGCAAGGACGTCTACCTGAAGGATCTCTGGCCCAGCCTGAAGGAGGTCCGGGACCAAATGGCCGCGGCGCTCAAGCCCGACGTGTTCCGCCGGCTCTACACCGACTTTGCCGCGCAGAACCCTAAGTGGAACGAGATCCCCTCGACCACGGGCAACGTCTACGCCTTTGACGCCAAGTCCACCTACATCCAGGAGCCGCCGTTCTTCACCGGTTTCGCCATGAAGCCCGGCAGCATCCAGCCGATCACGGGGGCTCGCGCCCTCGGCATCTTCGGCGACTCGGTGACGACCGACCACATCTCGCCGGCCGGCGCCATCAAGAAGACCTCGCCCGCGGGCAAGTACCTGCTCGATAACGGCGTCGCCTTCGAGGATTTCAATTCCTATGGCTCCCGGCGCGGCAACGACCGCGTGATGACCCGCGGTACCTTCGCCAACGTCCGCATCAAGAACCTGATGCTGGGCGGCAAGGAAGGCGGCAACACCCTCGGGCCCGACGGCGCCGAGACCTCCATCTACGACGCCTCGCTGGCGTACCATAAGGCGGGCGTGCCCCTCATCATCCTGGCGGGCCAGGAATACGGTACGGGCTCGTCGCGCGACTGGGC
>Ga0255338_1005108_pt1 | contig 12502 bp, 9 predicted proteins | sample MeOH1_35cm_T4_19_FD_203715 | JGI IMG/M metagenome (GOLD analysis project Ga0255338, IMG submission 203715) | Sandy soil microbial communities from University of British Columbia, Vancouver, Canada - MeOH1_35cm_T4_195 | ecosystem: Engineered > Artificial ecosystem > Sand microcosm > Unclassified ...
GAGGGGAGCTCCCACGCGCCGGTCCCCACACCCAGGCAAACCGGACGGCAGGTCGTGGCTGAGTTCATCTACACCATGTACAAGGCGCGCAAGGCGCACGGCGACAAGCTGATCCTCGACGACGTCTCGCTGAACTTCCTTCCGGGCGCCAAGATCGGCGTCGTCGGGCCCAACGGCGCCGGCAAGTCGACCATCCTGCGGATCATGGCGGGCCTCGACACCCCCTCCAACGGGGAGGCGCGCCTCTCGCCGGGCTACAGCGTGGGGATCCTCCAGCAGGAGCCGCCGCTCAACGAGGACAAGACGGTGCTCGGCAACGTCGAGGAGGGCGTCGCCGAGATCAAGGCGAAGCTCGACCGCTACAACGAGATCTCGCTGCTGATGGCCGAGCCCGACGCGGACTTCGAAGCGCTGCTCGCGGAGATGGGCCACCTGCAGGAGGCGATCGACGCCGCCGACGCGTGGGACCTGGACGCCCAGCTCGAGCAGGCGATGGACGCGCTGCGGTGCCCACCGCCGGACGCGGACGTCTCGGTGCTCTCCGGGGGTGAGCGGCGCCGCGTCGCGCTGTGCAAGCTGCTGCTGGAGAAGCCGGACCTGCTGCTGCTCGACGAGCCCACCAACCACCTCGACGCCGAGAGCGTGCAGTGGCTGGAGCAGCACCTGGCGTCCTACCACGGCGCCGTCCTCGCAGTGACGCACGACCGGTACTTCCTCGACAACGTCGCGGGCTGGATCTGCGAGGTGGACCGCGGGCGGCTCTACCCGTACGAGGGCAACTACTCGACGTACCTGGAGAAGAAGCAGGAGCGCCTCCAGGTGCAGGGCAAGAAGGACGTCAAGCTCGCCAAGCGCCTCAAGGAGGAGCTGGAGTGGGTGCGGCAGAACGCCAAGGGGCGGCAGGCGAAGTCCAAGTCCCGGCTCGCGCGCTACGAGGAGATGGCGGCCGAGGCGGAGCGGACCCGCAAGCTCGACTTCGAGGAGATCCAGATCCCCGCCGGGCCGCGGCTCGGCTCCCTGGTCCTCGAGGCGAACCGGCTGCGCAAGGGCTTCGGCGACCGGGTGCTCATCGACGGCCTGTCGTTCACGCTGCCGCGCAACGGCATCGTCGGCGTCATCGGGCCGAACGGCGTCGGCAAGACGACCCTGTTCAAGACGATCGTCGGTCTGGAGCCGCTGGACTCCGGCGACCTCAAGGTCGGCGAGACGGTGTCGATCTCGTACGTCGACCAGGGCCGCGGGGGGCTCGACCCCAACAAGACGCTGTGGGAGGTGGTCTCCGACGGCCTGGACTTCATCAAGGTGGGCAACGTCGAGATCCCGTCCCGCGCATACGTCGCGTCGTTCGGGTTCAAGGGGCCGGACCAGCAGAAGCCCGCGGGCGTGCTGTCCGGCGGCGAGCGCAACCGGCTCAACCTGGCGCTGACGCTCAAACAGGGCGGCAACCTGCTGCTGCTCGACGAGCCGACCAACGACCTGGACGTCGAGACGTTGGGCTCGCTGGAGAACGCGCTGCTGGAGTTCCCCGGGTGCGCCGTGGTGGTCTCGCACGACCGCTGGTTCCTCGACCGCGTGGCGACGCACATCCTCGCCTACGAGGGCACCGAGGACGACCCCGCGCAGTGGTACTGGTTCGAGGGCAACTTCGCCTCCTACGAGGAGAACAAGGTGGAGCGCCTCGGAGCGGACGCCGCGCGGCCGCACCGGGTGACGTACCGCAAGCTGCGGCGCGACTGACGGACCCGGCCGCCGACCCGCGCCGCCCGGCGTAGCGACGCCGGTGGGTCGCTGACCCTGCGCGGCCGGGCGCGGGTCGGCAGACTGGGCCCGTGACCGCGACCGGGCCCGACGAGACGTCCGGGGCCGGTGTGGCCGAGGCGGCGCTGGCCTCGGCCCTCGGCGCGCTGCGCGACGCGCTGTCCGGGCTCGACCTTCCGCTGGCGACCCCCGGGGTCGAGGAGGCCCGCGCCGACCGCGCCGCGGCGCGCGAGCAGCTGGACTCCTACCTGCTGCCGCGCCTGGCCGCGCCGGCGGCGCCGCTGCTCGTCGTCGTCGGGGGCTCGACCGGCGCGGGCAAGTCGACCCTGGTGAACTCGCTGGTGGGTGAGCAGGTGTCGGTGGCGGGCGTGCTGCGCCCCACCACCCGCGCACCGGTGCTGGTGCACCACCCCTCCGACGCCGGCTGGTACGGGCCCACCGCCGGCGTCCGGCCGCAGGGTGGAACCAGCACGCCCGGGAGCAGCGGGGTGGTGGCGGACGGCGCGGTGCGGGTGGTGACGTCGCAAGCGGTGCCGCCGGGGTTGGCCCTGCTCGACGCGCCGGACATCGACTCGGTCGAGGAGGCCAACCGCGCGCTCGCCGACCGGCTGCTGGCCGCCGCCGACCTCTGGCTGTTCGTCACCACCGCTGCCCGGTACGCCGACGCGGTGCCGTGGACGCTGCTGCGCGGAGCCGCGGCGCGCCGCGCCCAGGTGGCGCTCGTCGTCGACCGGGTGGACCCGGGCGCGGAGGCGGTAGTCGACGACCTCCGCCGCCTGATGGCGGAGAACGACCTGGGGGACGTCCCGCTCTTCGTCGTCCCGGAGACCGACCTGGAGGGGGGGCTGCTGCCCGAGGGCACCGTCGCGCGGCTGGCCGCGTGGCTGTCGGGGTTGGCGGCCGACGAGCCCACGCGCCGCGCGGTCGCCCTGGCGACGCGCGACGGCGTGGTGGACCACCTGGTGCGCCGCTCGATGGCCCTGGCGGGGGCCGCCGACGAGCAGGCGGTGGCGCAGGCCCGGCTGCGCGCGGTGGTCGCCCGGCGGTACGAGGAGGCGGCGGCGCGGGTGGCTGACGCGACGAGCGACGGCGCGATGCTGCGCGGGGAGGTGCTGGCGCGCTGGCAGGAGTTCGTCGGGACCGGGGAGCTGTTCCGGCAGCTGGAGGAGGGGATCGGCCGGCTGCGGGACCGCATCACCGCGGCGCTGCGGGGCCGTCCGCCCGCCGAGCCGCGCGTGGAGGCCGCCATCGTCAGCGGGCTGGAGGCCGTGCTGCTCGACGCTGCCGACGAGGCCGCCGAGCGGGTGCACGCGGTGTGGCGTACCGACCCGGCGGGTGCACCGCTGCTGGCCGGCGGGGACCTGGCGCGTTCGTCGTCCGGACTTCGGACCAGGGCCGCCGAACAGGTGCGCGCCTGGCAGGGCGACGTGCTGGCGCTGGTGCGGGAGCAGGGCGCGAGCAAACGGGGCACCGCGCGCTACCTGTCGTTCGGCGTCAACGCGGCCGGCGTCGCGCTGATGGTGGTGCTCTTCGCCTCGACCGGCGGGCTGACCGGCGGGGAGGTGGTGATCGCCGGCGGCACGGCCGTCGTCGCGCAGAAGCTGCTCGAGGCGGTGTTCGGCGACGACGCGGTGCGCCGCCTGACGTCCGAGGCGCGGCGGCGGCTCGACGAGCGCGTGGGGGAGCTGCTCGCCGGCGAGGCCGCCCGGTTCACCGACCGGCTCGACGCCCTGGGGACCGCCGGCGACGGCGACGCGCTGCGCGCCGCGGCGCACGGGGTGGAGCGGTCGGCCCGCGACGAGCGGTCGGCGCGACCGGAGGTCCTCACGCCTCTCGTCGGACCGGGCGGTGCGGCGCTGCGGGGGGCGGACCGCTACCGGGGCGACGACCCCGGGCAGCCGGCGCCGCGCGCGGGGTTCTGGCGCCGGGTGCTGCGACGCGGCGGTGCGCGGTGACCATGACGCTCGACGAGCGCGGCGCCGCCCTGGCCGCGGCGCTGGACTCGGGGGAGGGGCGGCTGCCGGTCGACCTGGTCGCCGACGCCCGCGGGGTGCTGCAACGGGCGCACGAGCGCGCCGGGCTCTCGTCCGAGCACACGGTGGTGGCGCTCGCCGGGGCGACCGGGTCCGGCAAGTCGTCGCTGCTCAACGCCCTGGCGGGCGCGGACCTGGCCCGGACCGGCGTGCAGCGCCCGACGACCGCGCACGCGCTCGCCGCCGTCTGGGGTGCGGGCGCCGGGCCGCTGCTCGACTGGCTCGACGTGCCCGACCGCCACGACATGGGCGCGGGGGCGGCGCGGTCACGGCGGCGCTCGGGCGGCTCGACCGCGGCGTCCGGCTTGCCCACCGGGCTGGTGCTGCTCGACCTGCCGGACCACGACTCGGTGGTGGACGAGCACCGGGTGCGCGCCGAACGGCTGGTGCAGCGTGCCGACCTGCTGGTGTGGGTGGTGGACCCGCAGAAGTACGCCGACGCGGCGCTGCACACCCGCTACCTGCGGCCGGCAGCCGGCCACGACGCCGTCACCGTGGTGGCGCTCAACCAGGTGGACCGGCTCGACGTCGCCGCGACGCGCGCGCTCCTGGAGGACGTGCAGCGGCTCGTCGCCGCCGACGGGATGCCGGACGCACGGGTGCTCGGCGTCTCGGCCCGTACCGGCCAGGGCGTGGACGAGCTGCGCGCGCTGCTGGCGCAGGCCGCGGCGCGCCGGCGTGCCGCGACGGACCGGTGGGCGGCCGACGAGCGGGCGGCAGCGGCGCGCGTGCTGGCGGCGCTCGGTCCGCCGGTGCGGCTGCGCGCGGGCTCGTCGGACCGCCTTGTGCGCGCCTTCGAGCAGGCTGCCGGGGTGGACGCCGTGACCGACGCGGTGCGCCGCGCGGCCGTGCGGCGGGCGGCGGCGCACACCGGCTGGCCGCCGCTGCGCTGGCTGGCCCGGCTGCGACCCGACCCGCTGCGGCGGCTGCACCTGGCCCCCGGCGGCGCGGACGGGGTGACCGGTGACGCGCTGGTCGAGCGCACGTCGCTGCCGCCGGCCGGCCCCGTCGCGACGGCACGGGCCTCGCTGGCCGTGCGCGACCACGTGGAGGAGGCGCTCCGCGGGGCACCCGAGCCGTGGCAGCTGGCGGCGCGCCGCGCGGCGACCGCGGACGGCCTGGCCGACGACCTGGACCTCGCCGTGGCGGGCACGCGGCTGCTGCCGGCCCGGCCGGCCGTGTGGTGGCGCGTCGTCGGCGGGCTCCAGTGGATGCTGCTGGCGGCCGCTCTCGCCGGGCTGGCATGGCTCGGGGCCCTCTGGCTGCTCGACTACCTGCGACTGCCCGAACCGCGCACCGCGCAGTGGGGGTCGCTGCCGGCGCCGACATGGCTCGCGGCCGGCGGTGTGCTCGCCGGCTGGCTGGTCGCGGCGCTCGGCGGGCTCGTGGGGCGGCTGGGTGCGCGCCGGCGGGCGGCGGGTGCCCGCCGGCGCCTGTCCGCGGCGGTGGCTCAGGTGGCGCAGCGGAGGGTGGTCACGCCCGTCGCCGACGAGCTCGCCGCGCTCGACGCCTGCCGTCGCCAGGCCACCCGCGCCGCCGCCTGACCCCCACGCGTGACGCCCCCTGGCCCCCCTCCTGTCTCAACCCGGTTGGACAGGGGACAGCGGGGTGGGGCGGAGGGGCAGGATGCGGGGGTGGCCGGCCGCTTCGTGCACGGGCCGCTCGCCGGACGAGGAAGGACATCGATGGCCAGACTGACGCTCCCGGTGCACCTGCGCTGGGGCGACCTGGACGCGTACGGGCACGTGAACAACGCGGCGATGCTCACGCTCCTGGAGGAGGTGCGCATCGAGGCGTTCTGGCGCCATCCGGACGCCGACGCGCCGCAGCACCCGACGGCCGTGCTCGACGCGGGCCCCGGCGCCGACCTGGCCACGCTGGTCGCCCGCCAGGAGGTCGAGTACCTCGCCCCGCTGGGCTATTCCCGCTCCGGCGTCACCGTGGAGATGTGGATCGGCCGCCTGGGCGGTGCCAGCATCGACGTCTGCTACGAGGTGCGCAACGGGTCGACCGTGTGCGCGCGCGCTGCGACGACGGTGGTGCTGGTGGACGCCGCGACCGGCCAACCGACCCGGCTCGGCGAGGCGGAGCGCGCCGCCTGGGAGCCGTACGTCGAGGCGCCCATCACCTTCCGCCACCGCTGATCGCGGCGCTGCTCGGCCTCGCAGGCTCGTCGGCCTCGCAGGCTCGTCGGGCTCGCGAAGGGGGTCGGGCTCGCCGGCTCGTCGGCCGCCGTCAGGCGCGCGGCACCCGCACCATGCCCTCCTGCGCGATCGACGCGACGAGGGTGCCCGCCCGGTCGAACACGCGGGCCGCGCTGAGGCCGCGCCCGCCCTGCGCGCTGGGCGAGCTCTGGACGAAGAGCAGCCACTCGTCGACCCGGACGTCGCGGTGCCACCACATGGCGTGGTCCAGCGACGCGAGCGACAGTCCCGGCGACGACCAGGACAGACCCGCGTGGCGGAGCACCGGCTCGAGCATCACCTGGTCGCACGCGTAGGCCAGCAGCGCGCGGTGGAGCAGCGGGTCGTCGGGCACCGGACCGTGCGTGCGCAGCCAGACGAGCTGCCGGCCGGTGTGCTCCTCGTCGGGCTCCTGGTAGATGGAGCCGCCGACGTGCCGCAGGTCGAACGCGCTCTCGGTCCAGAACCGCGCCACGGGGTGGTGGATCGCCGCGAGGTGGTCGCGGGCGGAGCCGACCTCGTCGGGCCCGGGCACGCCGGACGGCGGCCGCTCGGCGAACTCGACGCCCGGCTGCAGGGTCTGGAAGGACGCGACGAGCGTGAGGATCGGGCCGTCGTCCTGCCGCGCGGTCACCCGCCGCGCGGAGAACGAGCGCCCGTCGTGCAGCCGGTCCACGTCGTAGCGGATCGGCTGCGTCACGTCACCTGCGCGCAGGAAGTAGCCGTGCAGCGAGTGGGGCAGGCGCTCGGCGGGCACCGTGCGGCCCGCCGCGAGGAGCGCCTGTGCCAGCACCTGGCCGCCGAACACGCGCCCGGTCGGGACCTGGAGGCTGTCGCCGACGAACGAGTCACGGTCCGCGGCGGGTCGCAGGTCGAGCGTCTTCAGGACGGGAGCGATCAGCTGGTCCGTGGTCACTCCTCGACGGTGTTGACGAGCGAGTGGGCCGCCCGCTCCAGGTAGTCCCACAGCTCGGCCTTCGGCAGCGGGGCGAGGCCCAGCGTCTCGACGGCCGCGCGCATGTGGGCCAGCCAGCGGTCGCGCGCGTCGGGGTCGACCTTGTACGGTGCGTGCCGCATCCGCAGGCGCGGGTGGCCGCGGGTGTCGGAGTACGTCGTCGGGCCGCCCCAGTACTGCTCGAGGAACAGGGTCAGCCGCTCGGCGGCGGGGCCGAGGTCCTCCTCGGGGTAGAGCGGCCGCAGCACGGGGTCGTCGGCCACGCCGGCGTAGAACGCCTCGACCAGGCGGACGAACGTCTCGTGGCCGCCCACCGTCGTGTAGAAGGAGTCGGTGCGCACCCCCGCATCCTGACACGGCGCCGTGGGCGGACGTGCACCCGAGCACCGCCCTACGCTGGGCGGACGCCGGAGACACCGGGAGGGGCGATGGACAGGCCGCAGCAGGTGCTCGCCGCACTCGGCGGGGCCGCGAACGTGGTCAGCGTGGAGCCCTGCCTGACGCGCCTGCGCGTCGAGGTGACCGACCCGGCGCTGGTCGACGACGACGCGCTGCGCGCCTGCGGCGCCCTCGGCGTGGTGCATTCCGGCCACGTGGTGCAGGTGATCGTCGGGACGGGCAGCGGCTCGCTCGCCGCCGAGATCGACAGCCTGAGCTGAGGAGGGTGCGGCTCGCCAGCCCGGTGCCCGGGACCGTGCGCGCCCTGGGCGACGTCCCGGACCGCGTGTTCGCGGACGGGATCGTCGGGCCGGGCGCCGCGGTGGAGCCGGTGCGGACGGCGGTGCAGCACGTCCTGGCGCCGGTGGACGGCGTGGTCGCGGCGCTGCACCCGCACGCGTTCGCCGTCGAGGTGGCCCCCGGGCGCGCGGTGCTGGTGCACCTGGGGATCGACACCGTGCGGCTGGCCGGCGCCGGCTTCGAGGCGCACGTCGTGGTCGGACAGGTGGTGCGAGCGGGGGCGCGGGTGCTCACCTGGTCACCCGCCGACGTCGCCGCCGCCGGCTACCCGACGATCTGCCCCGTGGTGGCGCTCCAGGCTTCGCCCGACGAGGTGACGCTGCTGCTGGAGCCGGGCGAGACCGTCGCAGCCGGCGAGCCCCTCCTCGACTGGGCCGGCTAGAGCAGACCCGTCCGGTCGGCGACGAAGCGCAGCTGTTCCGCCGAGAGCGCGACGGACCGCGACAGGGCCCGCCCGCCGTGCCCGACCCCGGTCTCGCGCCGCACCAGCACGGGCCGCTCGTCGTAGGCCGCGGAGGTCGCCACCTGCATCGCGGCCGCCGTCTTGCGCGCGTGCAGCGGGTCCACGCGCGTGTCGCCCTCGAACACCGTGAACAGGGTCGCGGGGTAGGCGGTCCCGAGGCGCACGGCGTGGTAGGGCGAGTAGCCGAGCAGCCAGGCGAGCTCTTCCGGGACGTCGGCGTCGCCGTACTCCTCGGTCCACGTGCGGCCGAGTCCGAACCGCTGGTAGCGCACCATGTCCAGCAGCGGCGCCGAGCACACGGCGGCGGAGAACAGGTCGGGGCGCTGCGTCACGGCGGCGCCCACCAGCAGCCCGCCGTTGGACCCGCCCCAGCACGCCAGCTGCCCGGGCGTGGTCCAGCCCTCGTCGACCAGCAGCGAGGCGACCGCGAAGAAGTCGTCGAACACGCGCTGCTTCGCCCCGCGCATCCCGGCGCGGTGCCACGCCTCACCCTCCTCGCCACCGCCGCGCAGGTTCGCGACGACGTACACGCCGCCTGCCTCCACCCACGCGAGCGTCACGGCGGAGTAGGCGGGGTCGAGGCTGACCTGGAAGCCGCCGTAGCCGTAGAGCACGGCCGGTGCCGGCGCGGCAGGGCGTCCGTCGTCGGACACCGACGAGGCGGCGGCGACGACGAACGCGCGCACCGGGGTGCCGTCGGCGCTGGTGGCCACCACCTGCCGGACCGTCACCGCCGGGACGTCCGGCACGGCGCCCGGCGGGCGCGCCCACACCGACGTGCCGCCGGTGCCGGCGTCGAACCGGTGCACGGCCGGCACGGTGACGTGGTCGGTGTAGGAGAACCAGACCTCCGGCCCGCCGTCCGGGCGCGTCACCAGGCCCGACACGGAGCCGAGGCCCGGCAGCGGCACGGCGGCCAGGCGCTCGCCGGTCGAGGGGTGGTGCGTCGCCACCTCGCTCACCGCGTGCCGGCGCCACGAGGCGACCAGAGCGGTGGGCTCGGTACCGTCGCCGCCGCCGTCGAGCACGGCGACGTCCTCGAGCACCGCCTCCGGGTCCTCGGGCAGCAGGGTCCGCCACGTGTCCGGGCCGGGGTCGAGCGGCGTGGTGACGGCGAGACGGCCGCGGGGTGCGTCGAGGTCGGTGTGCACGTAGAGCCGTCCGTCCCGCCCCACCCAGGCGCCCACCTGCGCGTCGAGGCCCACCGCCACCTCACGGAACGCCAGCGAGGCCGCTGCGTCGCCCGCCAGGTCCAGCCCCGCCAGGTCGGCGATCCAGACGTCTGTGCGTGGCGCCGTCCCGATCGACGCCGACACCAGCAGCCAGCGCCCGTCGCGCGACACCGAGACGCCGTAGTACGTCGACAGGTCCCGCCCGGCGCCGAACACCTCGACGTCGGTGGCGGGGTCCGCGCCGACGCGGTGCAGCCACACCCGGCGATGGAACGCGCGCTCGTCGTCGGGCACCAGCTCCGGCGCCAGGCGGCGCACGTAGAAGTACGACGAGCCGCCGGGGACCCACGCGACGGGGGAGTAGCGCGCCCGGTCGATCGGCCCGTCCACCACCGCACCCGAGTCGACGTCGAGCACGCGCAGCACGCTCTCCTCCGTGCCGCCCGTCGACACCTGGTACGCCAGCAGCCCGCCCTCCTTCGAGGGCTGCCACGAGTCCAGCGTCGTGGTCCCGTCCGGGTCCAGCGCCACCGGGTCCACCAGCACGCGCTCGCGCGTGGCGCCGGGCGCGGCAGGGTCCGGCTCGACGACGAGCACCACCGGGTGCTCGGCACGCGGCTCGCGGCGCGTGTGGAAGTACCGGGCGCCGCGCCAGGCGGGCGCTCCGACCGTCCCGGCGCCGAGCAACGCGTGCAGGCGAGCCTCCAGCGTGCCGGCCGCGAACGGTGTGCCGGCGGCGCGTGCCTGCGCACCCGCCCGGTAGGAGGCGTACAGCTCGTCCTGCGCCGCCGACCACGCCTGGGTCTCGTGGGACGCGGCGTCCTCGAGCCAGCGGAACGGGTCGGCCACCGGGTGGCCGTGCAGGCGCTCGACGATGAGCTCGGCCGGGGCGTCGGGGTAGGGGGCGCGGGGCTGTCGGCTGCTGCGCGGGGTCATGGCCCGACAGGCTACGCACCGGGCGGCTCCCGGCCGGGCCGGGCGCGCTCTGGCAGGATTCGGCCATGGCCGAGGAGGCGCGTCCGGACGAGCAGCTCCTGCGGCTCGCCGCCGCCTACGGGGTGGTCCCGGACTACGTGGGGCACGACGGCCACCGGCACCAGGCCTCGGCCGACACGCTGACGGCGGTGCTCGCCGCCCTGGGCGTCGACGCGTCCTCACCGGCCCGGATCGCCCTGGCGACCGCGCACGTCGAGGACATGCCGTGGCGGCAGGTGCTGCCGCCCGTGGTGGTGCTGCGCGCCGGCCGGCAGGCTCACGTGCCGGTCCACGTGACGCACGGCGACCCGGTGTCCGTGTGGCTCGAGCTGGACGCCGAGGCGGGCGGCGGCCGGCGCGAGCTGGCGCAGGCCGACGTCTACGTGCCGCCGCGCACCGTCGACGGCCGCCAGGTGGGCCGGGCGACGTTCACGTTGCCCGGCGACCTGCCGCTCGGCTGGCACGACCTGTACGCGCGCCTGCCGGACGCGACGGCCCGCGCCACCGTCGTCGTCACCCCGGATCGGCTGGAGCTGCCCGGCGACCTGGGCGCCCGGCGCGCCTGGGGCTACATGGCGCAGCTGTACTCGGTGCGGTCGCGAGCGTCCTGGGGGGTGGGTGACCTGGCCGACCTCGCGGAGATCGCGTCGCTGGCGGGTCAGCGTTCCGGGGCGGACTTCGTGCTGGTCAACCCGCTCGCCGCGGCGGAGCCCGCCGGGCCGATGACGCCGAGCCCCTACCTGCCCACCACGCGGCGCTTCGTCAACCCGCTGTACGTGCGCGTGGAGGACATCCGGGAGGCCGGTTACCTGTCGGCCGCCGACCGCGCCCTCGTCGAGTGGTCGGCGGAGGCGGCGCTGACCCTGGACACCGACCCGGGTCCGATCGACCGCGACGCGGCGTGGACCGCCAAGCGCGCGGCGCTCGACGTGGTGTTCGGCGTGCCGCGCTCGCCGGCGCGGCAGGCGGCGTTCGAGGCCTTCGTCGCCGACCAGAACCCGGGACTGGAGGCCTTCGCGCTGTGGTGTGCGCTCGCCGAGCGGTACGCGGGCGCGACGTGGCCCGCCGAGGCCCTCGACCCGGCGTCGGACCTGGTGGCCGCGGCCCGCGACGAGCTCGCGGACCGGGTCCTCTTCCACGAGTGGCTCCAGTGGGTGGCCGACGAGCAGCTGGCCGCCGCCCAGCGCGCGGCGCGCGCCGCGGGGATGCGGATCGGGATCATGCACGACCTGGCCGTCGGGGTGCACCCGGAAGGCGCGGACGCGTGGGCGCAGCGCGACGTGCTGGCGCGGGGCGCGTGCGTGGGCGCCCCCCCGGACATGTACAACCAGCAGGGCCAGGACTGGTCGCAGCCGCCGTGGCGGCCGGACGCGCTGGCGCGCGCCGCGTACCGGCCGTACCGCGACATGCTGCGCACGCTGCTGCGGCACGCGGGCGCCGTGCGGATCGACCACGTGATCGGCCTGTTCCGGCTGTGGTGGGTGCCACGCGGCCACCCCGCCACGGAGGGCGCGTACGTGCGGTACGACCACGAGGCGCTCGTCGGGATCCTCGCGCTCGAGGCGCACCGTGCGGGCGCCGTGGTGATCGGCGAGGACCTGGGGACCGTGGAGCCGTGGGTGCGCGACTACCTGGCGGAGCGCGGGGTGCTCGGCACGTCGGTCCTCTGGTTCGAGCAGGACCACGCCGGCAGCCCCACCCCGCCGGAGCGGTACCGCCGGCTGGCGCTGGCCTCGGTCACCACGCACGACCTGCCGCCCACGGCGGGCTACCTGGCCAACGAGCACGTGGCCCTCCGCGCGCGGCTCGGCCTGCTGACCCGGCCGGTCGCGGCGGTCGCCGCCGAGGCGGACGCGGAGCGCGCCCGGATGCTCGACGCGCTGCGGGACCGGGGCCTGGTGGGCGCCGAACCCAGCGAGCGCGAGGTGGTCGAGGCGCTGCACCGCTGGGTGCTGGCGACGCCGGCCGTGCTCGTCGGCGTCTCGCTGGCCGACGCGGTCGGCGAGCGGCGGGCCCAGAACCAGCCCGGGACGGACCGCGAGTACCCCAACTGGAAGGTGCCGCTGGCCGACTCCGCCGGCCGGCTGGTGCTGGTCGAGGACCTGTTCGACAACGCCCGGCTGACCTCGCTCGCCGCGGTGATGGACGCCGGCTGACCGGCCGCGCATGCCGCACCACAACGTCCGAGGAAGTGTGGGGTAGAAGCCCCACTTCCTCGGACGTCA
>Ga0255338_1005109_pt1 | contig 12499 bp, 12 predicted proteins | sample MeOH1_35cm_T4_19_FD_203715 | JGI IMG/M metagenome (GOLD analysis project Ga0255338, IMG submission 203715) | Sandy soil microbial communities from University of British Columbia, Vancouver, Canada - MeOH1_35cm_T4_195 | ecosystem: Engineered > Artificial ecosystem > Sand microcosm > Unclassified ...
CGCAGGCGGTCGCTCGCCCTGACGCGGACCTGCTCCGACGGGTTGGTCTGCTTGGTGTCCTTGCGCTTGCGCAGCGTGAGGGCGATGGCGGCGATGATGGCCACCAGCAGGATCACCGCGGCGACTTCCAGGGGGTAGAGGTACTGGCTGTACAGCAGCTTGCCCAGTTCCTTGGTGTTGGACAGCGGGATCGCGCCCGCCGCCGCCGGCACGGCGCGGGGCTCCTCACCGAGGCGAAAACCCCCCATCAGCACGGCCGCCATCTCCAGCGCGATCAGCGCGCCGACGGTGGCCGCGAGCGGGAAGTGTTTCCAGAAGCCGGCCCGCAAGCTGTCCACGTTGATGTCCATCATCATCACGACGAACAGGAACAGCACCATCACGGCGCCCACGTACACCAGCACCAGCGAAATCGCCAGGAACTCGGCCTTCAGCAGCAGCCACACCGCGGCGGCCTGGAAGAACGCCAGCACCAGGTACAGCGCGGCGTAGACCGGGTTGCGGGCGGTGATCACGCGGAAGGCCGCGAAGAGCAGCAGCGCCGAGAACAGGTAGAAGAAGCCGGTTCGGATGTCCATGGTTTTCTTTGATTTCTTTGTGTCAGGCCTTCGCCGAGCCGCCCCAAGAAGACCTGGGTCCCCCCGGGGGGCAGCGCAGTACACGAAGTGACAAGCGTGGGGGCTTCATAGTTTCAGCGGTACTTGGCGTCGGCCGCCTTGGCCGCGGCGATTTCGGGCTCGTAACGGTCGCCCACCGCCAGCAGCATTTCCTTGGTGAACTGCAGGTCGCCCCGCTTTTCGCCGTGGTATTCGAGGATGTGCGTCTCGACGATCGAGTCCACCGGGCAGCTCTCCTCGCAGAAGCCGCAGAAGATGCACTTGGTGAGGTCGATGTCGTAGCGCGTGGTGCGGCGGGTGCCGTCCGCGCGCTGGTCGGACTCGATGGTGATGGCCATGGCGGGGCACACGGCCTCGCACAGCTTGCAGGCGATGCAGCGCTCCTCGCCGTTCTCGTAGCGGCGCAGGGCGTGCAGGCCGCGAAAGCGCGGCGACAGCGGCGTCTTCTCCTCCGGGAACTGCACCGTGATCTTGCGGGCGAACGCGTACTTGCCGGTGAGGGCCAGGCCCTTGAACAACTCGAGCAGCATGAAGCTGGACAGGAAGTCCTTGAGCGAGAAGGCCCTCGGCGGGCGGGTCGCCATGGCTTGCGGGGTCATAGCCATGCCTCCAGCCGAGCCGCCGCAAAGGAGGCATGCGCCCCCTCGGGGGGCAGCGAACGAACGTGAGCGTGGGGGCACATATTCATTTCCAGGGATTGAACGGCGTCTGCATGACGGCGCCGATGACGACCAGCCACACCAGCGTGACCGGGATGAAGATCTTCCAGCCCAGGCGCATGATCTGGTCGTAGCGGAAGCGCGGGAAAGTGGCGCGCACCCACAGGAACATCGTGACCATGGCGAAGGTCTTGATGCCCAGCCAGATCCAGCCGGGGATGAAGCTGAGGAACTCGAACGGGGGCAGCCAGCCGCCCAGGAACATGGTGACGGCCAGGATCGAGACCAGCCACATGTTGGCGTACTCGGCCAGGAAGAACATCGCGAAGCTCATGCCCGAGTACTCGATCATGTGGCCGGCGACGATTTCCGATTCGCCTTCCACCACGTCGAACGGGGCGCGGTTGGTTTCCGCGAGGCCCGAGATGAAGTAGACGAAGAAAATCGGCAGCAGCGGCAGCCAGTTCCAGGACAGGAAATTCATGCCCATCGACGTGCCCGCTCCCTTGGCCTGGGCCATGACGATGTCCGTCATGTTCAGGCTGCCGGTGACCATCAGCACCACGACCAGGCAGAAGCCCATGGCGATCTCGTAGCTCACCATCTGGGCCGACGCGCGCAGCGCGCCCAGGATCGCGTACTTGGAGTTGGAGGCCCAGCCCGCGATGATGACGCCGTAAACCTCCATCGAGGTGATCGCCATCAGGAACAGCAGGCCCGCATTGACGTTGGCCACCGCCACTTCGGGGCCGAACGGGATCACCGCCCAGGCCACCAGCGACGGCATGATGGTCATGATCGGGCCGAGGTAGAACAGGCCCTTGTTGGCCACCGTCGGCAGGATGATTTCCTTGGTGATCAGCTTGAGCGCGTCGGCGATGGGCTGCAGCAGGCCGGACGGGCCGATGCGGTTGGGGCCGACGCGGATCTGCGTGAAGCCGATGGCCTTGCGCTCCCAGAGCGTGAGGTACGCCACGGCGCCCATCAGGGGCGCCACGAGAACCACGATCTTGATCAAGGCCCAGGTGACGGGCCAGCCTGCGCTGGTCCACCAGCCCGCGTTGATGAGGCCGTTTCCGAAGCCGTAGATCTGGTCGATCATGCTGGCACCCCTTCCCGCGTTTGCGCCGGCGCTTGCACTTGCACTTGCGATGCCCGCGCGTCGGCCGTGAGCTGCAGCGAAGGCGCCCGGCGCACGGTGCCGTCGAGCTGGTAGATCGGCGCGCTGGCCGGCTGTCCGTTCGCGGGCGACAGGTCGATGCCGGCGGCCGTGTTGTTGCCGAGCTTGCCGCCCTGGACATGGGAAGCCTGGGCGTCCTGCGCACCGCGCGCGGCCGCCAGCACTTCCTGCGCGGACTCGTAGGCGAAGCCCGGCAGGCCCAGCAGGTTGCCCAGCACGCGCAGCACTTTCCAGGCGGGGCGCGTCTCGGCCAGCGGCTTGACCACCGCGTGGAAGCCCTGGACCCGGCCCTCGGCATTGACGAAGGTGCCCGGCGTCTCGGTGAAAGGCGCGATCGGCAGCAGCACGTCGCTGAATTCCAGGTTCGCCTTGAATGGGCTCAGGGTGACGACCATGTCGGCCTGGGCCAGTGCCGCGGCGGCCTTCGGGCCGGCGGCGGAGTCGAATTCCGGCTCCGTGTTCAGCAGGATCACGGCCTTGAGGCCGCCGGCGAGCATCTGGCCCGCGTTCAATCCATTCGCACCGGGCAGCGCACCGGCCAGGTGCGCGCCGACGGTGTTGGCCGCTTCGGTCAGGTAGCCGACGGTGGCGCCGGTCTGTTCGCCGATCCAGTTGGCCAGCGCCAGCAGGCTCGAGGCGTGCGCGTGGTGCGCCGCGGCGTTGCCCAGCAGGATCGCCTTGCGCTCGCCGCCCAGCAGGGATTTGGCGATCGCCTGGGCCGCGTCGGTGGCGTTGCCCTTGGCAGACGACGACACGCCCTTTTCCGCGCCCACGGCGGCCGCGACGTCGGCCAGCGCCTGCGCCCAGCCGGAAGCGGGCGTGATCAGCGACGATGCGATCGGCATGGCCCAGTCGTCCTGCACGTCATGGATGACGGAGACGGCCGCGCCTTTGCGGACGGCCGCGCGCACGCGCAGCGCGAACAGCGGATGGTCCTTGCGCAGGTTGGAGCCGACCACCAGCGCGCGCTCCAGGCTGGACAGCGACGCGATGGAGGTGCCCAGCCAGCGGACGCCCTCTGGTTTGGCGAATTCGGCGTTGCGCAGGCGGTAGTCGATGTTCTCGCTGCCCAGGCCGCGCACCAGGGCGCCGGCCAGGTACAGCTCTTCGACGGTGCTGTGCGGGCTCACCAGCGCGCCGATGCTTCTGGCGCCGTGGTCGGCCTTGATCTCCTTGAGGCCATTGGCGATGTATTCCAGCGCCGTCTGCCAGTCCACCGTCTTCCACTCGCCGCCGTGCTTGATCATCGGGGCCTTCAGGCGCTCGTCGCCGTTGAACGCTTCGTACGAGAAGCGGTCGCGGTCGGCCAGCCAGCACTCGTTCACTTCCTCGTTCTCGAACGGCAGGACGCGCAGGACCTTGTTGTTCTTGACCTGGACGATCAGGTTGGCGCCGCTGGAATCGTGCGGGGCCACCGACTTGCGGCGCGACAATTCCCAGTTGCGGGCCTGGTAGCGGAACGGCTTGCTGGTGAGCGCGCCCACCGGGCATAGGTCGATCATGTTGCCGGAGACCTCGGAATCGACGGTGTCGCCCAGGACGGTGGTGATCTCGGAGTGCTCGCCGCGATGGATCATGCCGAGCTCCATCACGCCGGCGATCTCCTGGCCGAAGCGCACGCAGCGCGTGCAGTGGATGCACCGGCTCATCTCCTCCATGGAAATGAGCGGGCCGACGTCCTTGTGCAGGACGACGCGCTTTTCCTCTTCGTAACGCGAAGCGGAGGCGCCGTAGCCCACGGCGAGATCCTGCAGCTGGCATTCGCCGCCCTGGTCGCAGATGGGACAGTCCAGCGGGTGGTTGATCAGCAGGAACTCCATGACCGACTGCTGCGCCTTCAGCGCCTTGTCGCTCTTGGTGCGCACGATCATGCCGTTGGTGACCGGCGTCGCGCAGGCCGGCATCGGCTTGGGCGCCTTCTCCACGTCGACCAGGCACATGCGGCAATTGGCCGCGATGGAGAGCTTCTTGTGGTAGCAGAAGTGCGGGATGTAGGTACCCGCCTTTTCGGCCGCATGCATGATCATGCTGCCCTCGGTGATCTCCACCTTCTGTCCGTCGAGTTCAATCTCAATCATGGTGTGACGCGCTCCGCGGTCTGGATCTTCGCCTCGAACTCGTGGCGGAAGTGTTTGAGCATGGCCCGCACCGGCATCGCCGCGGCGTCGCCCAGTGCGCAGATGGTGCGGCCCATGATGCTGTCAGCCACGGAATCGAGCAGGTCCATGTCGCTGGGCTTGCCATGGCCGTGCTGGATTCGGTCCACGACGCGCCAGAGCCAGCCGGTGCCTTCGCGGCAGGGCGTGCACTGGCCGCAGGATTCGTGCATGTAGAAGTACGACAGGCGCATCAGCGACTCCACCATGTCGCGCGAGTCGTCCATCACGATCACGGCGCCCGAGCCGAGCATGGAGCCCGCCTTGGCGATGGAGTCGTAGTCCATCGTGCACTGCATCATGATGTGCGCGGGCAGCACTGGCGCGGAGGAGCCGCCCGGGATCACGGCCTTGAGCTGGCGGCCCTTGCGAACGCCGCCGGCGAGTTCCAGCAGCGTGGAGAATGGCGTGCCCATCGGCACTTCGTAGTTGCCCGGCAGTTCCACGTCGCCGGACACGGAATAGATCTTGGTGCCGCCGTTGTTCGGCTTGCCCACTTCGAGGTAGGCCTGTGCGCCGTTGCGGATGATCCACGGCACGGCGGCAAACGTCTCGGTGTTGTTGATGGTGGTCGGCTTGCCGTACAGGCCGAAGCTGGCCGGAAACGGCGGCTTGAAGCGCGGCTGGCCCTTCTTGCCTTCGAGCGATTCGAGCAGGGCCGTTTCCTCGCCGCAGATGTAGGCGCCGAAGCCGTGGAACGCGTGCAGCTGGAAGTTGAAGCCGGTGCCCAGGATCTTGTCGCCCAGGTAGCCGGCCGCCCTCGCCTCTTCCAGCGCCTCTTCGAAGCGATCGTAGGTCTGGAAGATCTCGCCGTGGATGTAGTTGTAGCCGACCGTGGTGCCCATCGCGTAGGCGGCGATGATCATGCCCTCGATCACGATGTGCGGGTTGAACTGGAGGATGTCCCTGTCCTTGCAGGTGCCCGGCTCGCCCTCGTCCGAGTTGCACACCAGGTACTTCTGGCCCGGGAACTGGCGGGGCATGAAGCTCCACTTCAGGCCGGTCGGGAAGCCCGCGCCGCCGCGGCCGCGCAGCGCCGATTCCTTCACCGTCGCCGTGACCTGGTCCGGCGTCATGGTTTCGCCGCCTGTGAGGATCTTGCGCAGCGCCTGGTAGCCGCCGCGCGCCTCGTAGTCCTTCAGGCGCCAGTTGGTGCCGTCGATGCCGGCGTAGATCTGGGGGTCGATGTGGCGGCCATGGAAGCAGGTCTGGACGCCCGTGGCCTGGAACTGCGACAGCACTTGGTCGGCGTTCATGCTTGCTCCGCCTTCTTGAGGCCTTCGATCATCTGGTCCAGCTTCTCGTTGCTCATGAAGCTGCACATCGTGGTGTCGTTCACCAGCACCACCGGCGAATCCGCGCAGGCGCCCAGGCACTCGGCCTGCTGCAGCGTGAAGAGGCCGTCCCGCGTCGTCTCGCCCATCTTGATGCCCAGGCGATGCTCGAGGTGGCGAAGTGCGCGCGAGCCGTCGCGCAGCTGGCACGGCAGGTTGGTGCAGACGTTGAGCTTGTACTTGCCCACCGGCTTCTGGTTGTACATGTTGTAGAACGTCGTGACCTCGTGCACGGCGATCGGCGGAATGCCCAGGTAGCCGGCGACGAGGTTTTCGGCCTCGCGGCTCACCCAGCCGTGTTCCTTCTGCAGGATCGCCAGGCACGCCATCACGGCGGACTGCTTCTGGTCGGCGGGGTACTTCGCCACTTCCCTGTCGAAGAGGGCGCGGGTGGCTGCGGACAGCGCCATGGCCGGGGCTTGGGTTGCTTCACTCATCGGTCAATGTCTCCGAACACGATGTCCATGGTGCCGATCACCGCGACGGCGTCGGCGATCATGTGGCCGCGCGCCATCTCGTCCATGGCGGCCAGGTGGGCGAAACCCGGCGGGCGGATCTTCAGGCGGTAAGGCTTGTTGGCGCCGTCGCTCACGATGTAGATGCCGAACTCGCCCTTGGGATGCTCGACGGCGGCATAGGCCTCACCCTCCGGCACGCGGAAACCTTCGGAGAAGAGCTTGAAGTGGTGGATCAGCTCTTCCATGTTCGCCTTCATCGACTCACGGTCCGGCGGGGCGATCTTGTGGTTGTCGGTGATGACCGGGCCGGGGTTCGCGCGCAGCCAGTCCACGCACTGCTTGATGATCCGGTTGGACTGGCGCAGTTCGGCCACGCGCACCAGGTAACGGTCGTAGCAGTCGCCGTTCGTGCCGATCGGGATGTCGAAATCCATCTGGCCGTACACGTCGTAGGGCTGCTTCTTGCGCAGGTCCCAGGCGATGCCCGACCCGCGCAGCATCGGCCCGGTGAAGCCGAGGTTGAGGGCGCGCTCGGGCGTGACCACGCCAATGCCCACGGTGCGCTGCTTCCAGATGCGGTTTTCGGTGAGCAGGGTTTCGTATTCGTCAACGTAGTGCGGGAAGCGGCGGGTGAAGTCGTCGATGAAGTCCAGCAGGCTGCCCTGCCGGTTCTCGTTCATGCGGTTGATCGCGCGCTCGTTGCGCAGCTTGTTGACCTTGTACTGCGGCATGGTGTCCGGCAGGTCGCGATAGACGCCGCCCGGCCGGAAGTAGGCCGCATGCATGCGCGCGCCGGACACGGCCTCGTACATGTCGAAGAGGTCCTCGCGCTCGCGGAAGCAGTAGATGAGGATGTTCATCGCGCCGCAATCGATGCCGTGCGCGCCGAGCCAGAGCAGGTGATTGAGCAGCCGCGTGATTTCGGAGAACATGACGCGGATGTACTGGGCACGCACCGGCACTTCCAGGTCGAGCATCTTCTCGATGGCCAGGCAGTAGGCGTGCTCATTGCACATCATCGACATGTAGTCCAGCCGGTCCATGTAGGGCAGCGACTGGATGTACGTCTTGGTTTCGGCCAGCTTCTCGGTGGCGCGGTGCAGCAGGCCGATGTGCGGGTCGGCGCGCTGGATCACTTCGCCGTCGAGCTCGAGCACCAGGCGCAGCACGCCGTGCGCGGCCGGGTGCTGCGGGCCGAAGTTGAGGGTGTAGTTCTTGATGTCTGCCATGGCGCTACTGCTTAGTGCAGGTTTCCATAGTTGTCTTCGCGGATGATCCGCGGCGTGATCTCGCGCGGCTCGATCGTGACGGGCTGGTAGATCACGCGCTTGCGCTCGGGGTCGTAACGCATCTCCACGTGGCCCAGCATCGGGAAGTCCTTGCGGAACGGGTGGCCGATGAAGCCGTAGTCCGTGAGGATGCGGCGCAGGTCGGCGTGGCCTTCGAACACGATGCCGAACAGGTCGAACGCCTCGCGCTCGAACCAGTTGGCCGACGTCCAGAGTTCCGTGAGCGAATCCACCACCGGCAACTCGTCGTCCCCGGGGTAGACCTTCAGGCGCACGCGCTGGTTGAGGCTGACCGACAGCAGGTGGCTCGTGACGCAAAAACGGGGGCCTTCGCGCAGGCCATCGCCGAATTCGGAGTAGTCGATGCCGCACAGGTCGACCAGCTGCTCGAACTGGCAGCCCGGCGCATCGCGCAGCAGCCTGGCCGCGGCCAGGTAGTTGGCGGGCGTCACGACCACGTTGATCTCGTGCATGCGCACATCGATGCTCGTGGCCAGCGCGCCCAGCGTGGCGGCCAGCGTTTCCTTGAGTGCGTCGGGATCGACGGCGAAGGGAGTGATCACGGGCATGGCGTCAGGCCCTTGCGATGGTTTGGGTGCGGCGGATCTTCTGCTGCAGCTGGATGATCCCGTACAGCAGGGCCTCGGCCGTCGGCGGGCAGCCGGGAACGTAGACGTCCACGGGCACGACGCGGTCACAGCCGCGCACGACGGAGTAGCTGTAGTGGTAGTAGCCGCCGCCGTTGGCGCACGAGCCCATGGAGATGACCCAGCGCGGCTCGGGCATCTGGTCGTACACCTTGCGCATCGCGGGGGCCATCTTGTTGCACAGCGTGCCGGCGACGATCATCAGGTCGCTCTGGCGGGGGCTGGGGCGAAACAGCATGCCGAAGCGGTCGATGTCGTAGCGCGCCGCGCCGGCGTGCATCATCTCCACCGCGCAGCAGGCCAGGCCGAACGTCATCGGCCAGAGCGAGCCGGTCTTGGCCCAGTTGACGACGGTGTCCACGGTCGTGGTGACCATGCCCTTTTCGAGGAAGCCTTCGTTAGCCATAGCAGTCACTTTCTTGGGGACGCGGCCGGGGATCATTCCCAGTCCAGCGCGCCCTTTTTCCATTCGTACACAAATCCCACCACGAGGATGGCCAGGAAAACCATCATGGCCCAGAAGCCCGCGGGGCCGATTTCCTTCAGGGTGACGGCCCAGGGGAAGAGGAAGGCGATTTCCAGGTCGAACAGGATGAAGAGGATGGCGACGAGGTAGTAGCGCACGTCGAATTTCATGCGCGCGTCGTCGAAGGCCTCGAAGCCGCATTCGTAAGGAGAGTTCTTGGCCGCGTCGGGTCGCTGGAAGCCGATCAGGCTGCTGAAGATCCAGCCCATGGCCTGGGGCAGGATGCCGATCGCAATGCCAACGACGATGAACAGGAGGACAGGGAGGTACTGGTCGAGGTTCATCTTGAGGGCACCGTGATCCGCGCTTTGACCCGCCGATGGATACCCGGCGGGTTTTATTGTGTTGGTGCCGTCGGCGAGACTCGAACTCGCACAGCTTTCGCCACTACCCCCTCAAGATAGCGTGTCTACCAATTTCACCACGACGGCGGTATTTTCTGCCCGGACAGGCATGAGGAATCTCGCGATTTTTGGCGTCCCGGACAGCATCGGAGTTTACCCTTAAATGCCCCCGCTTCTCCAGTCAAACCGCTGAAGTTCCGATCACTTGACGGGGATCGCCCCGACTCCAGAAGCTGCTGGCAAAGGCGCTGCTGTTGTGCTAGAGGCCGCAGTGGCCGCAGCCGTGCCGGGAATCTGCGCGGCGGCGCCGGATGCGGCGGTTGCGGGCGCCGCCGCGGGGGCGGCCGCGCCGCGATCGAGCACGGTGCCGGTTTCAACCGGGCGCAGGTTGCCGAAGTAGGCCAGCATCAGCGTGCAGGCGAAAAACACCGCCGCCAGCACAGCTGTCGTGCGCGACAGGAAGTTCGCGCTGCCGCTGGCGCCGAACAGGCTGCCGGAGCTGCCGCTGCCGAAGGCCGCGCCCATGTCGGCGCCCTTGCCATGCTGGATGAGGATCAGGCCGATCATGCCGAGCGCCGTCAGCATCTGCACGGCCAGGACCACGGTGAGCAATACATTCATTTCCGGTTCACTCCATTTTTTTGTAACTGGCCGCCGGCCAGGCGGCCGCGGCGATGATCTGCAGGAAGTCGGGGGCTTTCAGCGATGCGCCGCCGATCAGGCCGCCATCGATGTCCGGCTGCGCCAGCAGCGACGCGGCGTTGACAGCGTTCATGCTGCCGCCGTAGAGGATGCGGACGCGATCCGCATGTTCGGTCGCCGCCTTGAGCTGCGCGCGCAGCAGCGCGTGCACCTGCTGGGCCTGCTCCGGCGTGGCCGTGCGGCCGGTGCCGATCGCCCAGACCGGCTCGTAAGCCACGACGATCTCGCTGATGCAATGCCCGTTGGTGTGGATCACGGCCGCCATCTGCCGCTTCACCACTTCTTCGGTCTTGCCGGCCTCGCGCTCGGCGAGCGTCTCGCCCACGCAGACGATGGGCGTGATGCCGGCGGCCAGCGCCGCCTTCGCCTTTTCCGCGACCACGGCATCCGTTTCGCCGTGATACTGCCGGCGCTCCGAATGGCCGACGATGGCGTAGCGCACGCCGAATTCCTTGAGCATCGACGCCGACACCTCGCCGGTGTAGGCGCCCTGCTCGTGCTGTGACAGGTCCTGCGCGCCAAGCTCCAGTTGCGAGCCGGCCCGCAGCATCTGCACCTGCGCCAGGTACGGCGCGGGCACGCAGACCGCCACCGTGCAGGCGGCCTCCTTCGTGCCCCAGACGACGGCCCGCACCAGCGCGTCGTTCGCGGCGAGGTTGCCGTTCATCTTCCAGTTGCCGGCGATCAGTTTCTTCATGACTGTTCCATCTCCCAGGTCAGCACGATCTTGCCGATGTGCTGGTTCGATTCCATCAGTTCATGCGCCTTCGCCGCGTCCGCCGCGGCGAACGTGCTGTGGATCACGGGCTTGATGGCGCCGCTTTCCAGCAGCGGCCACACCTTGGCCCTCAGCGCGCTCGCGATCGCGGCCTTGAACGCGACGGGGCGGGGCCGCAGGGTCGAGCCGGTGATCACGAGCCGCTTGCGCAGGACCATGCCGGCGTTGAATTCGCTCTTCACCCCGCCTTGCACCGCGATGATCACCAGCCGGCCATCCTCGGCCAGGCATTCGACCTCGCGGGCGACGTACGCGCCGGCCACCATGTCCAGGATCACGTTGACGCCGGCGCCGCCGGTGAGTTTCTTCGCCTCCTCGGCGAAATCCTGCGTCTTGTAGTTGATGGCGTGGTCGGCGCCGAGCTCGAGGCAGGCGCCGCACTTGTCGTCGCTGCCGGCCGTGACGATGACCCGCGTCGCAGGCGCGTTCACGCCATCGCCCAGGGCCTTGGCCATCTGGATGGCCGTGACGCCGATGCCGCTGGATCCGCCCTGGATCAGCAGCGTTTCACCGGCCTGCAGCCGGGCACGGTCGAACACGTTGCTCCACACCGTGAAGAACGTCTCCGGGAGGGATGCCGCCTCGACATCGCTCAGGCCTTTCGGAACCGGCAGGCACTGGCCCACCGGCGCCACGCACAGCTGCGCGTAGCCGCCGCCGGCCACCAGGGCGCAGACGCGGTCGCCCTTCCTGAGCCCTGCAGCGGCCATGGCTTCGCCATCGCCGCCGACGATCTCGCCGGCCACTTCCAGGCCCGGAATGTCGGACGCGCCGGGCGGCACCGGGTAATTGCCGGTGCGTTGCAGGACGTCCGGGCGGTTGATGCCGCTCGCGCTGACGCGGATCAGGAGTTCACCCGCGCCCGGCACGGGCGCAGGCCGTTCGCCCAGGCGCAGGACGTCGGGCTTGCCAAAGGCGCTGATTTCGACGGCTTTCATCGTGGGAGAGGGTCGGGCTGCCCCAGGCGGGCAGCCGCGTCCTTATTCCTGCGAGTCGACCGGCGCTTGCTGTTGCGGCTCGCGCTCTTCACGCGGGCGCTCGTCGCGCGGACGGTCCTCGCCGCGCGGCTGCTGGTCGCGGGATTCACGCGGCTGGCGCTCGCCCCGGGGCTCGCGGTCACCACGCGGCTCGCGCGGCGGGCGGTCCTGGAACTCGCCGGCCGGGCGGTCCAGCAGCGCCTTCATGGACAGCTTGACGCGGCCTTTGTCGTCGGTCTCCAGCACCTTGACGCGCACGACCTGGCCTTCGCTCAGGTAATCGGTGACCTTTTCCACGCGCTCGTGCGCGATCTGGCTGATGTGCAGCAGGCCGTCCTTGCCCGGCAGCAGGTTGACCAGCGCGCCGAAGTCCAGGATCTTGGTGATCGGGCCTTCGTAGACCTTGCCGATCTCGACTTCCGCGGTGATCTGCTCGATGCGCTGCTTGGCGAACTCGGCCTTTTCGGGATCGGTCGAGGCGATGGTGATGGTGCCGTCTTCCTCGATGTTGATCTGGCAGCCGGTCTCTTCGGTCAGCGCGCGGATCACGGAGCCGCCCTTGCCGATCACGTCGCGGATCTTCTCGGGGTTGATCTTCATCGTGAACAGGCGCGGCGCGAATGTGCTCACTTCGGTCTTGGCTTCGGCCATCGTCTCCTGCATCTTGCCCAGAATGTGCATGCGTGCTTCCTTGGCCTGGGCCAGCGCAACCTGCATGATTTCCTTGGTGATGCCCTGGATCTTGATGTCCATCTGCAGCGCGGTGATGCCATAGGTGGTGCCGGCCACCTTGAAGTCCATGTCGCCGAGGTGGTCCTCGTCGCCCAGGATG
>Ga0255338_1005110_pt1 | contig 12499 bp, 9 predicted proteins | sample MeOH1_35cm_T4_19_FD_203715 | JGI IMG/M metagenome (GOLD analysis project Ga0255338, IMG submission 203715) | Sandy soil microbial communities from University of British Columbia, Vancouver, Canada - MeOH1_35cm_T4_195 | ecosystem: Engineered > Artificial ecosystem > Sand microcosm > Unclassified ...
TGCGTTTGCACCTGTCCCGAACGCATGGGGCCAGCAAGGCTGGACCACCGCCACACTGGCGAACCTGAAGACGGATGAATTGAAAGCGGCACTCGCGACCGCGTGGGCGCACGCGTTGCCCCAAAAAGAAGCAGCGGAAGAAGTGACCTACTCGGCCGCCTGCAGCGGCGCTTGCAAGCGATCCTGCGCGGAGATCAGACGGCGCATCACCTTCAGATCGCGATCGCTGAGCCGCAGACAGGCGTCGGCCCAGATGCCCACAATGCCGTCGAGTTCATCCAAGGTCAGTGGGTTGACCACACGGCCGGCCTGATACACCCCGCGGACGCCCGCGTAACGGCGGTCGGTCCGCTGCATGTACTCCTGCGCCGCGGCGATACCCTGCCCTGGCTCGGCGACGATGTGCACGAGCCCGAACTCTTTCATCTCCTCGGCGGTGAAAGTGCGGCCGCTCAGCATCATCTCTTCAGCTAACGCCGCATTCGTCCGACGCGAGACCAAGCTATAGGCGCCCATGCCGGGAAACAGACCGAACAACGCCTCGGGGAAGCCGAACTTCGCGCTCCGTTCGGCGACGATCACGTCGAACGACAGCAGCGACTCCAGGCCACCACCGAGCGCATCACCTTGCGCGACACCGATCGTGATGATCGGAAGATCCAGCGCGGTATGGAACCCGTGCAGCACGCGCACACACGATTTGCCGTACTCGACCAGCGCCAGGCGGTCCTGCGCGCGCACACAAGCCGCGAACAGGTCGAGGTCGCCGCCGAGGCTGAACACGCCGCGCGTCCGCGAACCGGCCACGAGGTAACGCAATGCGTCGGTCTTGCCTGCGAACTTGGCGACTACCCCACGCTGCAGCGCGTGGATGTCGTTCAGCAGATCGAGATTGTAACTCGGACGGCCGCGCGCCCGCATGAAGGCCCACAACGCGCCGTTCGGCTCGTCGAAGCTGACTTCAAGCTGCTCCAGATTGAACAGACGATTGGCGTCGGCGGCTTTGGCGAGATCGACCAGTTTGAGGTCGGCAACAGGCTTGTGCGGCGGCGTCAATGGCGGCGAGGAAACCGCGCCGGCCCCATCCCGCATCGCAGAACCGGCATTCGATACCGCTAAGGTCGACATCGCACCGCACCGCTTTAATTTCTCTTTTACCTTATCAAATCATTAACTTCTTCACAATCAGACGTTGGTCGGCTTATGCACCAATAACGCGTGTAAATCGGAACAAATCGGCCGATTTCTCCAGTAATTTCAATGAAAATAACAGCGCAAGACTGCGTTAACCATGGTCACGAGAAGTTGCTGAGCACCTGCAGCATATTCTCCCTCTCCAATCGCGTGCAGACCGCTCAAAAACTGCCGAAATTGGTTCCCTCCGGGCGGAAATCATCGGCAAACGTCGAATTTTAGCGACCATCTTAGCCAAACATTCGCCATTTGCGCATCGACTCCCGCGGGAACTCTCGCTGTTTGGATACTATTGAAGGTGGGCCGGTAGGATTGGCTCTCAGTGAGACAGTCCCGTCGGTCCCTTATGCTGATCAGAAAGCTGCTTCAGACGCGCAGGACAGACGCCGAACTTCCGAGAGAAGTTCGGGCGGCGCTGATCGAGTCTTTGTTCGCACCGATTTCGTCGCTGACGATCGGTGCGATCAACTGCTCGATCATCGGCATGGCCGTGGCGTTGAGCGTCAACAACCGCGCCATCATGGCCTGCTCAGCCGCGATCTTCGCGGTCGGCATGCTGCGCGTTGGATCGGCCTTCTTCTACCGGCGTTACAAGAAGGCCGCAGACCAGCCCACCATCATCAAACGGTGGGAACACATCTACGAAGCCGGCGCGTGGGGCTTCTCCGCTTTGCTGGGCCTCCTGTGCTGGCTCACGCTCATGCAGACGACGAACGCCGCCCTGCAAATGGCGGTCATCACGACGGCGACCGGCTATGCCGCCGCGATCGCCGGCCGCAATGCGGGCCGTCCGTTCATCGCCGTCGGCCAGTTCACCGCTGTCATGCTGCCGATGGTGATCGCGCTGCTGCTCTATCCGGCATGGATACACAAAATACTCGGCTTCGTCGGGCTGCTCTTTATCTACGGCATGATCGACATCACTTTGTCGATCCGCGACATCGTCATCCAGGCGCTGACCATCACGCGCAAGGAAGCAGCGCTTGCCGCCCGCTTCGAGGAGCAAGCGCGGCGCTTCGACATAGCGCTCAACAACATGTCGCACGGCCTCTGCATGCTCGACGAGCAGGACCGGCTGCAGGTCTGGAACGAGCGCTTCCTCGAGCTTCTGAACCTGACGAGCGCGCCGATCCGCGTCGGCATGACCATCTCGCAGCTCGTGCGCCACTCAATGCGCGCCGGCAATCACAAGGCCAAGCGGGCGAAAGACGTGGTCAGCGATCTCCTGGCCACGCTCAAGAACGACGGTTTCGATCAATTCCAGATTGCCGGCGCGGGCGACCGGACGCTCGCCGTGTCCCGCCGGTCGATGGCGCGCGGCGGCTACGTCATCATTCTCGAGGACATCACCGAGCGCAAACGCGCGCAGGAGCGCATCACGCACCTCGCCAAGTTCGACGTGCTGACCGGGCTCGCAAACCGCACCCAGTTCCACGAACGAATCAATAGCCTGCTCGCCTCGGTGCACGACCGCGACAACCACCTCGCCATTCATCTGATCGACCTCGACCGCTTCAAGGCGATCAACGACACGCTCGGCCATCCCCTCGGCGACAAGCTGTTGAAGGCCGTGGCCGGACGGCTGAGCACCGTCATCGGGCCGGGCGACATGATCACGCGCTTCGGCGGCGACGAGTTCATCGTGCTGCAGACCAAGACCGAGCGCCCGCAGGATGCAAAATGGCTGGCGCGGCGTCTGGTGCAGAAGCTCAGCGATCCATTCGAGATCGACGGCCACCGCATCGACATCGGCGCCTCGATCGGCATCGCCATGGCGCCGATCGACGGCGCCAACGCCGACGAGCTGCTCAAGAAGGCCGACATGGCTCTCTACGCGGCCAAGACCGGCGGCGGCGGCGATCACCGCTTCTTTGCGCTCGAAATGGAAGAGGCGGCGCAGGCGCGACGTGCGCTCGAACTCGATCTGCGCGAAGCGCTGACGACGGAGCAGTTCGCGCTGCACTTCCAGCCGTTGGTCGACCTGCGCACCGGGCGGGTCACCACCTGCGAGGCGCTCGTGCGCTGGCATCATCCGATCCGCGGCAATGTGCCGCCATCGGTGTTCATTCCGATCGCAGAGGAAACCGGGCTCATTATCGCGCTCGGCGAATGGGTGCTAAATCGCGCTTGCGTCGAAGCCGCGCGATGGCCGAAGAACGTCAAGATCGCGGTCAATCTCTCGCCGGTGCAGTTCCGCGAACGCGGTCTGGCGTTGCAGGTCGTGGCGGCGCTGGCGAAGTCGGGGCTTCCAGCGCAGCGGCTCGAGCTTGAAGTCACCGAGCGGCTCCTGCTCGAGGACAGCGAGGGCACGCTCGCGGCCATGGAGCAGCTCAAGAATCTCGGCGTCAGCATTTCGCTCGACGATTTCGGCACCGGCTATTCTTCGCTCAACTACTTGCGCAAGTATCCCTTCCACAAGATCAAGATCGATCAGTCCTTCACGCGCCATCTCGGTACGGAAAGCGATACGCACGCCATCATCGCCGCCGTGGCGAGCCTCGGTGCCGGCCTCGACAAGGTCGTCGTCGCCGAGGGCATCGAGACCGAAGAGCAAATGAAGCTTGTGGCCTCGCTCGGCTGCCACGAGGGCCAGGGCTACCTGTTCGGCCGGCCGATGAGCGGCGAGGACATTCGCGCCTATCTGGAGCGCGCGGACGCCGGCAAGGCCTTGGTCGCCTGAGCCGATAGCGGACGATTGCCCGCGCGCCGCGTTCCCTCTATCCCTTCGCCCATGACCGTCGAAGCAAGCGAGACCGCAGGCACGGCCGGCGTGCGGTTTCTGGGCGCGCGCAAGGCCTATTGGTGGCTGCTCGTGCGCGGCGCCGTGCTGCTGATGTTCACCCTCGGCATCTACCGGTTCTGGCTGACCACAGACGTGCGCCGCTTCCTGTGGGCCAATACCGAGATCGACGGTGAGAGCCTCGAATACAACGGCACGGCGGTCGAACTGTTGATCGGCTTTCTGGCTGCCGCGGCGATCCTGATCCCGGTCTATGCCGGCTTCTTCCTGGCGGCGCTCGATATCGGCACGCTCGGCGAGGTATCCGGCATGGTGGGGGTCGCGCTGTTGGGCCTCGCCGGGCAATACGCAATCTATCGCGCGCGCCGCTACCGGCTGACCCGCACCGTGTTTCGCGGACTGCGTTTTCATCAGACGGGTTCGGCCGGGGTCTATGCGGTACAAGCGATCCTGTGGTGGGCATTGACGGCAGTCAGCATCGGGCTCGCTTATCCCTTTCAGGTCGCGAGTCTAGAACGCTACAAGATGCGCCATACCTTCTACGGCGACCTTCCCGGCCGTTTCGCCGGTGCCGGCTGGCGCCTGTTTCTGCGCGGCCTACCGCTATGGCTGCTGCTGATCGCGCCGCTCGCGCTCGCCATCGGCGCGTTCTTCGCGATGGTGGACTGGGTGGCCCTGGCGAACGCGCTCAGCGTCGAAAGCGACGATGTGATGGCCCGCATCGAACAGAGCAATCCGGAGCTCATCGGCGCGTTCGGCTTCGCCATTCTGATGGTGATCACGTCGATCGCGCTCGCGCTCCTGCTGTTTCCGGCCTATCGCGCGATCATGCTGCGCTGGTGGCTATCAGGCTTGCGGTTCGGCGGCATTGAATTGGTCTCGCGCTTGCGGACGCGGCGCGTCTACGGCGCCTATCTCCGTTTCCTCGGGCTGGCGCTGCTGTTCAGCGTGGTGCTGGCCTTCGGCAGCATACCCGTGCTGTTCGTGGTGGGGGTGCTCACCGGCGGCCAGGATACGTCGATCGCCGCCGAAGCGGGCGCTGCGCTGGTGCTGCTTGGTGGCTACGTGACCGCCGTGCTCGGCTATTCGACGCTGTATCGGGCCACCGTGGGCTACGCACTCTGGCAGTTGAGCATGGAATCGCTGCAATTATCGGACCTTACGGCGCTGGACCATGTCACGGCGCAGGGGCAGCCGAGCTCGGCCCTGGGCGAGGGGCTTGCCGATGCGTTACGTGTGAGCGGTTACTGATGACGACAACCGACCTCTCCACCCCGACTTCCGGCCCCGCCGTCTTTTTCGACGGTCGAACCAGCGCGCGCCAGGACGTGCGGGTCACGCTCGGCCCGTCCGGGTTGCAGATGACGGACGACGCGGGTCGCATATTGGCCGACTGGCACTATGACGAGATCGATGAACTGAACGCGCCGGCCAACGTGCTTCGCCTCGGCCGCCGCCACGATCCCGTGCTGGCGCGGCTCGAAGTATTCGATGCGCCCTTCGCTCATGCGATCGACCTGCGCGCCGAGTCGGTCGACCGCACCGGCGCGATCCACAGGCGGCAGCGCCTGCATGTGGTCGGCTGGACGATCCTGGCGACCCTCGCGCTGGTCGCGGTCTCTTATTGGGGCATCCCGACGATTGCCGATCGTCTCGCACCGGCCATACCGCTCACGGTCGAGCGCCGCATGGGCGAAGCGGTCAACATGCAGGTGCGCAGCCAGCTCGACACCCGCAACGCCGGCGCGGGTTTCGACTGCGGCGTGAATGAGCAACCCGGCCGCGCCGCGCTCGAGAAGATGATCAAGCGGCTCGAAGGCGCCGCCGGCCTCGGGCTGCCTCTGCGCGCGAGCGTGGTGCGGCGGCCGGAAGCCAATGCGATCGCCCTGCCGGGCGGGCAGATCTACGTCTTCCAGGGGCTGATCGAGAAGGCCGACAACCCGGACGAAGTGGCCGGCGTCATCGCGCACGAGATCGGCCATGTCGCGCACCGCGACAACACCAAAGGCATGCTGCAAGGCGCCGGCCTGTCCTTCCTGTTCGGCATGCTGCTCGGCGATTTCGTCGGCGGCGGGGCGGTGGTGTACGCAGCGAAGACCGTGCTGCAATCGTCCTATTCGCGCGAAGCGGAAACGGCGGCCGACCGCTACGGCGCCGAACTGATGAGGAAGGTGCACGGCGATCCGCGCGCGCTCGCCACGATGCTGGACAAGATCGGCGGCGCCACCGAGCCCGGAATGAAGATCCTGCTCGACCATCCCGAGACCAAAGCGCGCGTCGTCGCCATCAACCGTATCGCGCCGGACGGGCCGACGATACCTTTCCTCGACGCCCCCGAATGGGCGGCGCTCAAGCGCATCTGTGCAGGATAAGTCCGATGGCCCGACGACCACGCTTTGGCGACGAACCGATGTCGCGGCTTGCCGTGTGGTCTGCGCGGCTGGCTTGGTTCGCGCTCTCCGTGGCGGCGCTGTCGGTCATCATCGTCCGCTCGGGCCTGCTCGAGATCGTCCCGTCGCTCGCGACCTTCGGCGCGGCGCTCGCCTTCGCCGTCTTGTCCATCCTGTTCGGCCTTGCGTCTTTCGTCGTCATCTGGCGCGACGGCCTGTCGGGCCTGGGCCGCGCCCTCACCGGCATTTTCGTCAGCCTGCTGCTGCTGGCCTATCCGGCCTATATCGGCAGCCGCGCACTCAAGCTGCCGGCGATCGACGACATCTCGACCGACCCCGCGAGCCCGCCGCGCTTCGACGTGCTGGCGCGCTTACGCCCACGCGGCACCAATGACTACCCGGCACGCAATGCCGAGCTGCAACGCAAGGCCTATCCGGAAATCGCGCCGCTGATGGCCGATGCCGACCCCAAGCAAGTCTACGACATCACGCTCGCCCTGGTGAACAAACACAAATGGCTGGTGGTGGACGCACGTCCGCCCGCGCCGCGGCGCGACGGCACGATCGAACTCGTGGCCCGCACGCTGATCATGGGCTTTCGTGACGACATGTCGATCCGCATCAGGCCGGCCGGCGAAGGCGCGCGCGTCGATATCCGTTCGGCCTCACGCTATGGGCTGCACGATTTCGGCGCCAATGCGCAGCGCATCCGCGCGCTGCTCGACGAGATCGACGAGGCGGTGAGCAACGCGCCGGAGCCGCGGACGACGCAACCGCAGCAGCAGCCGCGCCAGAATCAGCCCAGCAAGCCGGCGCCGACGAATAAGCGGTCGTAAACACCATCCCCACTTGCCCCCGCGAAAGCGGGAATGCATGGAGCAAGCGGTTACGCGGCCAACCGATACACGCCGTCGATCGCCGGTTCGCCGTCCGTCTCGACCAGGCCGCGAGTCACCAGATCTTCCATATGCGCGAGCACCGACAATCCGGCGGCGCCGGTCAGGCGCGGATCGATGCCGATATAGATCGCGCGCACGATGGTCGGGATGTCGGTCGCGCCCTTGCCGAGCCGATAGAGGATCGAGTCTTCGCGCGCTTTGCGATGCAGGATGTAATAATTGACGAAACGCTTGGCCTCCGGAATGACCGGACCATGACCCGAGAAATAGGTATCCTCGCTGCGCTGCGCGAGCTTGTTGAGCGAAGCCATATAGTCGCTCATTGCGCCGTCCGGCGGCGCCACGATGGACGTCGCCCAGCCCATCACGTGATCGCCGGCGAAGAGAATGTTCTTTTCCTTCCAGGCGAAGGCCATGTGGTTCGCGGTGTGTCCCGGCGTGAACACGCCTTCGATGGTCCAACCGTCGCCGGAGACGACATCGCCATCCTTGAGCTGAATATCGGGGCGGAAATCGCGATCGCCGCTCGAGTCGAGCGGGTTATGCTCGCCGATATGCAGGGCGCGCGCCGCGCGGTGCGGTCCCTCGGCATAGACCGTGGCGCCGGTCGCGTGCTTGACCGCCGGCGTCGCCGGCGAATGATCGCGATGCGTATGCGTGACGAAGATATGCGTCACCGTCTCGCCGCGCACGGCATCGAGCAGTGCGCCGATATGGGCAGGATCGTCGGGCCCGGGATCGACAATGGCGACGTTGCCTTTGCCGACGATGTAACTGAGCGTACCTTTGAACGTGAACGGCCCCGGATTGTTCGCCATCACGCGGCGCACGCCGGGGATCGGCTCGTCCACGATTCCCGGGGCGAGTTCGAGCTTCTTGTTGAAGGGAATGTCGTCACTCATACAGAAAACCCATGTCCTGCATCCACCTTCGGCCACGCCATACGTGCTCATGGGCGGTTGTGCAACGGTGTCGTGACGCGGGGACGACAGGGGACGGTTGCGGAAACCGCGGAGGAAGGCGGTGGCTCAGCGGGTTCCGCCGGGCGGGACCGGCGGCGGTTCAAGCGACGTTTTGGGCCGTGGTCGCCTGCGCGCGCAGAATCTCTTCGATTTCCCCCGCCGTCTTCGGCCGGCTGAACAGGAAACCTTGAAACTCGTTGCAACCTTCCGCCTTCACACTCGCGAGCTGATCCTTGGTCTCGACCCCTTCGGCGATGGTCGTCATTCCCAGACTGCTGCTCAGGCCAACGACGGCGCGCACGATGGCGACGCTGTCTTCTTTCTGCGGCAGATCGCAGACGAAAGACTTGTCGATCTTGATCTTGTCGAAAGGAAAGCTGCGCAGATAGCTCAACGATGAGTAGCCAGTGCCGAAGTCGTCCATCGCGATCTTGATGCCGAGATCGCGCAACTGATGCAGCACCACGGATGCCCCGTCGCTTTCCTGCAACAGCGCGAGCTCGGTGATCTCCAGTTCCAATCGACCGGGCGGAAAGCCGGTCTCGCTCAGCACATCCTTGAGCGATTGCAGTAGATTGCGATTCTTGAATTGCGTCGGCGACAGGTTGACCGACAACATGACGGACGACGGCCAGCGCACGGCATCGGCACAAGCCCGCTTGAGCACCCATTCTCCGATCGGCACGATGAGGCCGGTCTCCTCGGCCACAGGGATGAAATCCATCGGTTGAATGAGGCCGCGCTCGGGATGGCGCCAGCGCACCAGCGCTTCGCAACTGGTGACGACGCCGCTCTTAACATCGACGATCGGCTGATAATCGAGTTCGAACTCGCCTTGGAGAACGGCCTTGCGCAGATCCAGTTCGAGCGCGCGGCGCGCCTGCATGCGGGCATCCATGGCCGGCTCGAAGAAGCGGTACGTACCGCCGCCGTCCGCCTTGGCGCGATAGAGCGCAAGGTCGGCATTCTTCATGAGCACATCCGGCTGCTTGCCGTCGCTTGGCGCAATGGCGATGCCGATACTCAAGCCGATCACAAGCCGATGGCCTTCGATGTCGTAAGGCGCGCCCACGACCTCGATCAGTCGCGCCGCCAAAACCGGCAGATCGGACGGCTCGGCCGCCGGAACCTGCACCAGGGCGAACTCGTCGCCTCCCAGGCGAGCGACCAGATCCTCGCTGCGGATACACGACTGCATTCGTTCCGCCACGGCTTTCAACACCTGATCGCCGACGGGATGACCAAGCGTGTCGTTGACCGTTTTGAAATTATCGAGGTCGAGGCTCAACACCCCGACGGACTCGTCGCGGCGGAGATGAGCGAGCACGGCCTCCATCCGCTCGTAGAAGGTCACGCGGTTAGGCAGGTCGGTCAGCGCATCGAAATGCGCCATATGCTTGATTCGCTCCTCTGCCAGCAGGCGCGCGGTGATATCCTCGAAGGTAACGACGAAGCCACCGGCCGGCCGGGGGCGATAGGTGATCGAAATGCTGCGGCCATCGGTGAGACGCTGAACGAAGGCGCCATCCTTGCGCTCGCGATAGATCGCGTCGCGCAATGTCAGCGTGGCAGCCGGGTCCGCATCCGGGGTGCCGTAAGTCTGCAGAACCCTCATCAAATCCTGCGTGGTCATACCGACGGCAATCTTGCCCCTCGGCAGTCGATAGATTTCGACAAAGCGCGAACTGAAGATCACGACCTTGCCGTCGGCATCGTACATACAAAGTCCTTGGACCATGTTGCTAAGCGCCGCGTTGAAGCGTTCGTTTTGCGCCGTCAGCGCACGTTCGCTTGCGCCGAGGTCCGCAATTGCCCGGTCGAGTGCACGCAACGGCAGCCATCGCATCGACAAGTAAGCGCTGACGCCGAGCATGACGCTCAAGATCGTGGCGTACATCGCGTTGATGATCGAGTCCCAGAGATCCGTCTCGATGACGAAACTTCCAACTGTTTCGCCTGACACGACAATCGGCGCCCGCCGCCCGACGACCGGCCAATGCAAGGTCGCCCCCTCCCGCAGCACGAGACTGCCGTCCTTATCGAAGATCGTCTGGACGACGGGCTGCTCGTCGGCCTCCGGCAGCTGGATCAGTTCAGCCAGCCGGAGCCGCTGATACTGCCAAAGCCCTTCATGCGTATAGATGTACTGCGCAACGCGCGCCGCATTGAGCCGCCCTTTGAATGCCAATGTATTGACTGTGTTCGAATAGCCGACGAAGAGATTCGCGCCGGGAATGCCGAACGTAATTATGATGGCGACTACGATCGCGACCCGATTGACCCACGCCCTGAGCGGAACCACCGACATCAAAAACGCTCCGGCAGAACCTCGGCCTCGCGCAGCAACTTCAGCCCCTCCGGCGACCGCACGAACGTCATGAACCGTTCGACGTCGGGTTCGACCGGACTTCTCGTGATAAAATACAGCTTCTTCATATAGCGATACCGGCCGCTCTCGACATTGGCGAAAGTCGGCTCCATACCGTCGAGCGGCACCGCGCGCAGATTGCGGGCCTCGGTCTTCAACTGGGTGGCAGTCATACCCGTCAGCGAGCCTCTCACCCGCTCCGCCAGATCGGCGTTGTCCTGATCGGTCGCCGCCGTCGGCACATCGGGCCGTCGGCGCGCCGTCTCGAGCGCGTCGGCCATGCCAGCGAACAGCTCGCCCATGAGCTCTGTGTCGCTGTCGCTGCGCGGCCGCAGGATGACGCGGATCGGCGTGCCGTCGGCCCAGGCCGGATTCGCTTTCTTATAGAGCCCCGCCAGTTCGGAACTCCTGAAACCGTCGGGTTTGGCGTGCGACGTCGCGATCAGATAGCCGGTGCGCACGACCTCGGCCTGCACGAGGCCGCCAGCGCTTTCGTCGGCGCGCAAGGGCCGGCCCGATACGGAGATGTCGAGCTTGTGCTCTGCCACGGCGCGAATTCCACCAGTGCTGCCAAGGCTTGGAACAACCAAGACTTTGATGTTGGTTGCTTGACCAAATGCAGCACCGAACTGCTGCAGGAGGCCGATGGCCGAGCCGGTGCCGCCGACGCGAAACGGCTCCGCGACGACCGCACCGGTCGACGTTATGCCGGCCAGAAGCGCGGCGGCGGCGATAATCGGCAAGGATACACGCATACAGCCAACCCACCATCTAGACGGGTCTCCGCACATGAGATTAATCAATTCGCGAGATTGCGTTGAAGACAAAAGCGAAGTCGCAGCGTGAGAAAAGTAAATTGATGCTACTGGTGGTTAGAAAGTACCCGGCATCGCCCCGTATCTGTTGCTGTGATGCGAGCTTCTGACATGAGCGCCCCGCCGCGACTGCGCCGAGGTGCGGGCACTCACCCGTTCTTGAGCAACCTGCTAGTCGATGATCATCACGCCCTGCGGCCAGCCGTGCATCACGTCGACAAAAGTGTAGCGGCCGCGAGGCAAGGCCGCGACGTCGATCACGACACTGGTGTTCGGCGAAACGATTCGGTCGACACGCATCCCAGCGCTTGCGAATTCGATGGGATTGGCGTCGAGATTGGTCACCTTCAGCGTGAACGGCGCATCGGCCGTCGCACGCAATTGCGTAGGTGCGAATTGCCGGCTTTGGACGACAATGCCGAGCGCCTGCTCGGCCGGCGCCGCAGCCGGCGAAAGCATCGTCACCGACAGCACGATCGTCAGGAAGATGGCTTGCCTCACGCGCATGATCAGCGCTCCGCTCTCGACCGCCCGATAGAAGCCGAGCGGCAAGGCGAGATCATGGCCGGCTAGTGAATCTCCGGCTCCGCGATCGGCGCCGTTCCTTCGAGGAAATCGAAATCGCAGCCCGCGTCGGCCTGGCCGATGTGGTCGGAGTAGATGGCGCCATAACCGCGCGGGTAGCGCGGCGCCGGCGGCGTCCACGCGGCCTTGCGGCGCGCGAGTTCTTCGTCGCTCACATGCAGATGAATGCGGCGCGCTTCGACATCGACCTCGATCTCGTCGCCGGTTTGCACGAAGGCGAGCGGCCCGCCGACATAGCTCTCCGGCGCGACGTGCAGGATACAGGCGCCGTAGCTGGTGCCGCTCATGCGCGCATCCGAGATGCGCACCATATCCCGCACCCCCTGCTTCACCAGTTTCTTCGGAATCGGCAGCATGCCCCATTCCGGCATGCCGGGGCCGCCCTTCGGCCCGCCATTCTTCAAAACGAGAATGTGGTCGGGCGTGACATCGAGATCATCGCGCTCCACTTCGCGCGCCATCTCGTTGTAGTCCTCGAAGGCGATCACCTTGCCACGATGCTTCAACAGCCGCTTGTCGGCGGCGGACGGCTTCATGACGCAGCCG
>Ga0255338_1005111_pt1 | contig 12497 bp, 18 predicted proteins | sample MeOH1_35cm_T4_19_FD_203715 | JGI IMG/M metagenome (GOLD analysis project Ga0255338, IMG submission 203715) | Sandy soil microbial communities from University of British Columbia, Vancouver, Canada - MeOH1_35cm_T4_195 | ecosystem: Engineered > Artificial ecosystem > Sand microcosm > Unclassified ...
GGAGCGTGCTCTCGTCGTACGGCGAGATGCGGACCTCCCCCGGCCACTGCAGCGGCGGCTCCTTCACGTAGTCCGGATGCCGCGGGTTAATCAGCGAGTCGCGGGGATCATCGACCGCCACCACCGATCCGGCATAGGTCAACCGGTGCCGGCCCGGTCGCTGCGGCTCCGTGGCGCCCGGCGGTTGCGTTACGTTCTCCATCAGGCCCGCCCTCCCACCCGCTCGCCCGCGTCCTCCACGGTCACCTGAGGCTCGGGCCGGAGGTGGTTGGCCGCACACGAGGTAGTGAGCTGCACCCCGCAGCCATGCACCCAGCGCAGGCGATACCCCGCCCACCGCACAGGCTCCCCTTGCCGACACAGCGCGCACGCCTCCGCGAGTGTCTCCACCTGCTGTTCGCCCTGTTCCATTTCCGTGTTCTCCCAGTCCAGTTGCCACACGTCTGTTTGCCGGTTTGTTTGGTAATGATATTGAGCATTTAGTTTAGCTCGCAGATTATCAGGCACCGCGGCGCGTTCGTCGTCTCTGCAGCCATTCACGCGCATTGCTGCTCACTTCAAACCAGGCGAACGCCAGGGTGTAGAGCAAGCAGAAGGTGATAACCGATGATCCTACGGCGACACTCGCCAAGTTCCACCCAAACCAAAGGTCCTTCATCCCAGCACCCTCCCGGGAAGCACATCGCCGCCAGGCCAACGCCGGGCCGTTCGCTCTGCAGTCAACCACTCAAGCTCTCCTTCGCGCTGCTGCACGCGCAGGCAGATAAGCGCTTGGAGTTGATCCAACTCCGCCACCGCCGCCGCATCGATCTCCTGCTCGCTCAGTGCCGGCTGCTCCAGTGCTAATGCCGCCTTCAGTCGCCGGAGCCACAGGCACCGCTCCTCGTCGGCCAGCAGCCGCATTCGCTCGCACGGAACATATACCGAGGCACTACTCTGTGCCAGCGCTTCGGTTGCCACCGCACGCTGCAGGTTCCCCATTCCTCGCATGCCGGACACTTCCGACCAACCCCGCGTACCGGGCATTATCTCCACCAGGCTCGGAAACCCTGGCCCTACCGCACTCAATTCCATCGCTTCCACCTCCAGGAGCCGGGCGCCGTCTCCAGCGCCCGGTCAGCACCACCTAGCGCCCTCGCGCCAACTTCGACCCCATAGCCGCGGCGCCGTAGCTGCCAGACTTCTCCGCAGCCTGGACGTGCGCCAGTTCGCGCCGGGAGCGAGGCGTAGCGAGCAGAATCTCTACCTCGCCCTCGCGTGCCCCCGCGTTCGCCATCTCGCCGGCACAGGCTGCCGCGTGCTCTTCATCGGTCAGCCCACCAATCCCACGGCCGGCTTCCCACGTGCCGTAATCCAGCGAAGGCGGTTCGGCTTCGACGTGCGCCAGCTCGCAATGACGCCCCCGCAAGCAGTCCAGCAGATCGGCAATCCGCGTCTTCTCCTCGGGAGTGCAGCAGTTACTCTGTGCGTATGACCGCAACGCGCTCGATAGAACCAACCGTGCCGTGTTCACCGTGTCGTTCATCGTGTGTCCTCTGGTGCCGGTGCACCCGTGCTCCATGCGCTCGTGCGCGCATGTAATCGTCAAATCTCGGCAGGCCAACCTTATGCTGCCTTCCCCATCTCCTCTGCCGGCGCTATTCCATGAGTCGCGATACACCCTACGCGCGCCCATTCACCGGAGCGGCTTACCGTCCACCCATAAGCCTCCAGGTCTTCACCGCGGGCCTTGAGCGCAAAATGGAGGGCGTCAATGTTCCTGCAGCAAGTGTCCATGCGTGCCCGGTAAGTCGGATCACTCCACCGGCGGTTGTTGGCGATGATCTGGGCTATCTGCTCGCCGCAGGTCGTCGCCAGCTCTCGGATGTCGTTCCCACTACTCATGATGCGCCTCGGCTTTCAAACCCCTGGGGGTTTTGAGTATAACCAATGCAACTATTACGCACGAAGTCTTGGCCTATTGGGGGTTATGGGGTTAGTTTCAGGCCCTTCCCTATACAGACCCCCCATACCCTATACTCACCCATTGCAAGGGTCAGGGGGGGTCATCCTATAAAGGGTAAGCACAGAAACCCCATAACCCCATTTCGTTGCATCTCGCGTGCGTAATGTTAACCGACACAACTATTGTAACCCCCGGGGGTTTACCCCCGCGCGACCCGCCAAGGAGTAGCATGCTTCGGAGAGGGTTTGTCGAATGTCTCGATCCGGAGTTGGTCTTCACCGAAACGGGTCCCGATTTTTGACCGTAAAGCACGCCCCAAGCACTTAACAAAGCTAGCTCCAGGCTTGGCGAAGTCGTCGGCGAGCTTTCCCGGCAGGCAGTAGGCGTATTCGGGGGCGTCTTTGATTCGCTGCGTATACTCGGCCGCAGTCCAAGAATCTGATTCGAAGAGCGTTTCTAGGTGCTGCAGGAACACAGTCCACTCGGCTGATTCTTCATCGAGGTCGCGGTAGAGTTCATGCTGATTGCCGAGGAACCCGCCAATGCCGGCGTGTTCCAGAATCCCTCCGACCATCTTGGCCCAAGGAGTTGCGCCTCGGACAGTAGGCACTTTGGCGGCTGGGCAGCCATCAGCAAACCAGCTACGGGCCATTACCAACAACGCCCAAAGAATTGCCCCTCGGTTTTCCTGAGCCCATACCTTTAGGTTCTCAATCTGAAAGTCAGTTCGCTCGTGCGGCGAAGCGATTTCTGCATCAATCCTGATTCTAAAGCAGCGAGTAGCCATATCAGGATTGAGTTGTACGTTGTTGCCCGTTGCAATCCAGGTTGCTCTTTGCGGAATGGCGCGCATGGCATTACCACCCATTAGGCGGTCCTTCCATACGGGCTGAGAAACGACACTGGCTAAAGCATCGCTGCCGAAAGTCTTGGTTACGTTGTCAAAAACGATTACCGGCGAGCCTTCGATCAGCAGTGAAGTAATAAGCTTTTTCCATTCCTCGTTGCTCGTCGGGCAAGTGGTTACCCCTTCCGGACTTCCCGTTGCTGCGATACTCACGAGGTCTGCCAGCAAGCCCTTACCATTCCCCTGTTTCGGACTGTCTATAAGTCCCAGTAATACGTCGCTAATCCGCAATGCTGGCCGAATTACCGGGGTAAGGAGTAACCCGAAATAGTTGGCTTTGGATGCGCTCCGGCCTGGCTGGTGTCGATCATCAGCCACGAATGGGAAGTCACACACCATGTATTCCAAGATTTCCCGCGCTGCAGTCACATCGGCCGGCGTCGGCTCTTTAGGGATTTCCGGGACGCTTAACCCAGGTGTCGGCAAGTAGTAAAGGCGGGTTGCTGGGTCGTAGCCCGGCGCGTCATTAATGGTGCCGTCGGGGCGTAGCGTAGGGATGGCAGTGATTGCTTCCAGGGCCGGGAGGTGTTCAACTAATGCCGGCCGGTCCGCGAGTACGCCGCGCGCTAGCTCCTGCGGCGGCGTTATCTGATACTCCCCTTCGGGGGTTTCTCGCCAGAAGTCTGCGCGCTCGGAAAGCGCGAGCTGCATTCCCGGAACATCCAGATGATAGATAGCGGTTCGGCCTTGCTCGTCGTTCATAACGCGCACCGGCTCAGCCGCCCGGACAAAGATAGAGGGAGGGTCGTTGGCCGCCTTTATTGCAGTAAAGGCATCGTTTACCATATCGACTAACTGGCGGTCACCAATTACGATCCGCGGTAGTGCTTGGTCGCCGTTCTGTCCGCGCTGCTTCCACCGCTTCCGCCGGAGGTTCTTGCGGGCTTCCTTTACCGCCGCTTCCAGGTCGTTAAGGTTGAGCTTTTTGCCCAGCGCCTCTTTGAGTTGCCCCTTGATCGATCCATAGGCTGCGGCGCTCAGTCGGGCCAGTTTTTCCGCAGATAAGAACACTGCGTCGGCACTGTCTTGCGCTTTGGCTTGGGATAACAGATCAGCCGCCAGGGCCTCGATTTCGGCCTCAGTTGGTTCACAAAAGGCTGATCGCACGGGCGGGGCTTCACGGGCAGCCTCTGCCAACTTCGGGGGAGCGGTAATCCGCTTATCGCGGATGGCCGAGGCTGCCTCGGCTTGTCGCTGCCCCAATGCTGCCGGATAGCCGCCGTCTGTCATTTCGCCGCACGCCTTTTCCACAGTCATCTGGCCATACGTGCGCGCGCCGCGGTGCTCGTCCCACTTGTCGCGGTACAATCCAGAGTCCCGAAAGAGGCGGTCAGTCTGCTGGCGGTCGCCACCGGTCCACCAAGCGAGGTGATTGCATAGAGCGAGATCCGCGCTGCTATCGTCGTCGTGGTTAAGGCTGGTGTCACCGCCCCAAAGCGCGCGAATTGCGGACCCGGACTTGCTGTTGAACATTCGCTCTAGGAGCGTCTGATCGTCCAAGTTGGCCAGCGCTGAGGTAGTAACACGCCGCGGCGCTTGGGGCTTGAGGGGAAAGAGCTCGGCGTAGAGTTCGCTGATTAATTCCTGGCAGTTGCCCAGTTTGCTGATGCCGGCGGGGGTGCCAGGGTAGAGGCGCCCAGTGGTGGTGAAGAAACGCCCCCACCCATACATCTCGATCTTGCGGCCCGAGTGCTTGCAGCGGTGGCCGGGCTTCTTGCCGCGAGAGATCACCTTTACGCCTGTCCCGCTCGGGCTGATCTCAGCGTAGGCACCGCACTCAATGCGCGCCCTTACCAGGTCTGCCACGTCAGGGCGCACCTCGCCAGTATCCGAGTTTAGGCAGTCGTCAAAGTCTTCCCCGAGGAATTCATCATCCTCCCGGAAGACGTAGCCGATCCCCACGATCCCGAACTTGCCAATGCCGGCCAATGCTTCGGCGAAGGTGCTCCAAGTCTCGGGGTCCGTTGAGCTGGCGGCAGCAGCGCTAGGCTGGACCGGGATCTTGGTCCGCTTGGCTTCTTTGGGGCGCTGTATCCATTTCCAGCAAACCCACTGCCGGCGTTCGGCCAGCTCCAGCGGCACGCTGGAGCGCAAGAGCGCCTGAAGTTCAAAAGTGGTCATCAGCGCCCCCCAAGGCCGAAGGCGGGCGCGGCAAATGACCAGCCGCTACCCCGAAGGGGGCTTGCTTGATACGCAAAAAAAGGCACGTCTCGTCTCGCTCCTGTGTCCAGAGAGCAAGCGAACGCGAAGGGGGAGCCAGCCAGGTCCACACATTTTCACGCACTTTCCGTGCATTTCGTGCATACCCGCCGAATCTGATGTTATGATAGTTCTGACATGGGCTATCATAAGCTCAACCACTCCCGATCTCCGCGTTCGCTCGCTGAGTTCGCAATCCCCCCGAGAGTCGCCACAACTCTCGGGGTTTTTGCGTACCTACGCTGCTTGCGCTGCCTCGTCGGTATTACCGACAAACCGATCTGCGACCTCGGGCCGGATGCGGATTACTCTCCCCTGGCGGCCAAATCTCACGGCCGCCAGCTCCCCGCGCTCAATCGCGTAGTAGAGAAACCTCGGGCTGACGCTCGCCATGCGTGCGACCTCCGGGACCTTCAACAGAGGGCGCTCGTCGGCCCTTGTTTGCCCTTGTCTCATCCGTAAATCTCCTGTTCGTCTGTCTCGTTCACCAGGCCAGAAACGCAAAACGCCCGAAGCTCCTACAAGCAGCCGCCGCAAACCGCCGAGCCATACCATGACTCTGGGGTGTGCCTCTTGCTACTCGTACGGAGCTTCGGGCGGTTCTATCTGCAGGGTGACCTTTAGATGGGCCAATTCCTACCGCAGCGAGTGCTATCCAAAGCGGGCCGTAAGTCCTGTCACCGGTTCGTGACCTGAGAACCAACGCGTATTCACTGCATTCTAGCACGTTGGGCATTCGCGGACAACTTTCCCAGGCACACTTTGCACGAAAACCGAGAAAAAAAGTTTGTCGGCCGGTAGGTGGAGTTTCGAGCATTGGTGACAATCTCTTGCTGCCGTCAATTACTGCGTCGGGTGTATCCTGCCACATGTTAGAGCCGGCTTTCAGCGAACCCCAGAGACCTGACACAAAATGCCACTCCGCGCCTCTTGCGCTTCCCGTTCTTCGGCCACGAGTTGCCTGAGCAACTCGTCGTATAGGTCCAGCGTGGGGATGCAGAGTATGGTCTGGCCAGGGCGGCGCAAAACGCTTAAGTGCGTGTCGCCTTCGTGCCATTCCAGATCTCGCCCCGGCCCCTTCCCCCTTGCTATCAAACACAACTTGGTGAGCGGCCTCGGTTCGCCCAGTCGCTCCTTAAGCCAACTGGTCGCCGCTTCGATCTCCTCAATCTTGAAACCGTAGCCCAGGAGCTGTGAGCAAGTGATCAACTCCAGCATTCCGAGCATTCCGACCCTATTGCCAGTTCTCCCCGGCCCCTCTTGGCGCTCGTCCGGTGTGACCAGCCCCAATCGCACCAACTTGTTGCCGGTAGATACCGCGCACCCCACCAGCGGCGCCAGGTGGTTAATGCTCCATCCGTTCTCTGTCATTTCCCATGCCTCGACAGCGTTTTTGACGTGATGGGGCAATTTTAACGCAGCGTAACCCGCACTCCCACCTAACCTGCCCGTTCGTGTCGCCTTTTCTATACCGTGGAGGCGCTTACGTGCAACCCCAGGCGTCAACTCATCATAGCGCAGGGCGCTCGGTCGATTCCAGGGGTACACACAAACAAGTGAGCGGCCACCTAACTCTATATCTGGCCTGTTAGGGGAGGCAAGTATCCTGCTGCCGGATCTTTTAAGGGGCACTTCATTCTAGCGCACGCTTGCGGATCTGGGGCTGAAGTATCCAAAGTGATACCGGCGAATATTTTCGCCACCCCAATTTAACCACGGATCTGGGGGAGGATGTTGCAAGGTGACCAAAGTGGCACTGGTGGATATTTTCACCACCCCAATTTACCACGGCGCAAGCGCGGACGGGTGGCTAAAAATGTAGCCACCCCCGACCAAAGTTTTGGTCACTACCCCTTCGAGGCGCACTCCCGCACGATCTGAACCAGCTCCGCGGCGACACGCTCAGCGTGCTCTCGCGGGATGGCGACCTCTATATAGCGCCCTGGCGCCCAAGACCTGCCGCCGATCAGGCCTGCGATCAGGCCCGCGATCTTCTCGTTTAGCTCTGGGGTCTCTGCGCCGTGCTGGAAGCGCTCCAAGTCCATTTGCAGCCGCACGTATTTGAAGCGCTTGCCATTGAGCATCACACACGGGTGGTTCTCGGCTTCGCACCAGAGGCGCCATGCGAACCGCAGATTGATCGTGGTCCCCCAGATCCAACCGCGCTTCTTGGCTGCTTCGAATTCCGCCCGCCGGACTGGCGTCAGCCGGCAGACCGTTTGCAGATCGCGCTCAACCTGCTCGCGGGTGCGCCGTGGACGTAGAAAGCCACTCTCGTTGACTGTGCCCTTAATGAACTCACCCCACGCCTGCTCCAGCGAGCGCAACGCCCCCGCGCAGGCGTTCACCCCGTTTAGGTGCCGTTCAATCGGTTCTGCCGAGATGGCCCCTTTCGGCCAGGCACTATCCCGCTGGGCATCGCGCGCCAGGTCGCCTACCCTGTCATCGCGCTTATCTTGCTGCCTTAACCACTGGTAGAAGGTCGCCTCTCCCATCCTGCCCTCCTCGTACGTGCGAATAGCCGGCTCGATACTCGAACCTAAGTGACCGCGAAACAGGCGCGCCAAAGCTCACCAGGGGTCACGTGCTTTCTAGTCAGGCAGCTTGTCGGTTGGGCGCTTGAAGGGCCTGCCAGGCTTGCCCTTCTTATTCTGCGCTTGCTCTGCCCGCCGCGCTTTTAGTGCGTCGAGTTCCGCGCGCTGAAACCAGAGCACATCGCCGCGCCGCGTGGTCTCGCGTTCAGCCACAAGCTCCCCGCCTCTTACAAGCTGGCGTACTCGGCTATCGTTTACCCCGAGATATGCGGCTGCTTCCTCTGTAGTCATTCGTTCCTCGCTCACGCAGTAATATTCGGGCGTTCGCCCCCAATACCTGCCCGTTGTATTTTTACCGCACGCGGGAATGCCTGGCAACCATACAGGAAAATATTTTACCCGTAGCGGTAAAAATAGTTGGTGCGGTTATTACTTGTCGCGGTAATATATACCTGTGAGACGACGAAGGGACGCCCTGGCCTGGAAAACGAGAGCGCCCCTTCAATCTGAACCCCGAAAGGATCTGGTCCTATGATAGCGCAAGCAACCGCCCCCCGCAAGCGACGCTCTTGGAGCCGGGCTGACCTGATCGAGTCCCGCATTCGCCGCGCCGTCGAAGAGGCGCAGGGTTACGAAGTCCGCCGCGCCGTGAAGTGCGGCGAAGGGGAAGGCGTCACGTGGTGGGTGAGCAACGCCGAGAAGCGCTCCCTATATTTGGTGGCGTTTGGCCGCTGTTCGTGCAAGGACGATGAACTCAACCGCAACATTCCGGGATTCGGCTGCAAGCATGTGCGGATGGTTGAGCTTCATTTGGGCGTTAACGACCCGACTCCGACCGACGAGCCGGAGCCGGTAGACCGCTACGCACAGGCCCGCCGGGACCGGGATCTGCTCTGGGATTGATCGCCATCAACACGACACTGGCGACGGATCAAAGCGAAATCGTTTCGCTTTGATCCACCCACCCCGAGGAGATCAACCCATGAAGCGCTCTACTGTTCCCGTTGCCTCTGTCCCCTGTGACCGCTGCCCAAACCTGCTGCTGGAGTCAGAGGCCGCACTCTCTCGCCGCGCGTTGAAGGCTGCCCTGTGTTGGCGCTGCCGGCTTCAGGCCCGCCGCTTCCCAACCGTCCACCAGGCTCCCGCCGGCTGCGTGGTCGAGATCCGGCCCTCGGGCTACGGGCTGTTTGAGTGCAGCCTGGTTGCACCCAACGGCCAGACCTTTACCGCCGGCGCCTGGACGGACCACGGCGCTATCGCCCGCGCCCGCGCTGCTGCCGTGGCTGCCGGAGCAATAGCACTATGAACACGCTCCCCCCGCAGCTCCGCGACAACCTCTCCCGCGCTGGAGATCCGGGCCGTTGGTTCCGGCCTAGCGCGGCCGGCGAGAGCGTGAAGCCCGAAGTGGTGGAGACGCTGCTCCAAGGCGTAATGCTCACTCCGGAATTGGTGCCCGTGGTGGTGCGTGAGGCGAAGCCCGAAGGACCCGCCCGCCGCAAAGCGCTGGAGATCGCGCTCCGGCAACGGGTAGCGCCAACCGACCCGCCCGTTTTAGTTTCCGAAACTGCTCTGTTTTGGCCGGCCAACACGACGCCAGCCGACCCGTTCGAGACGATAGGAGAACCCCCCATGCAAGCTACGCTGCCCCCCGCCACGGCTCCCCTGAACGGCCACGGCCGCACCGCTGCTCTGATCACTCCCCCATCCGGAGCCGCCTCGCAGAATGAGCTGGTCGGCGGTTGGTTGAAGCGCCACGGTTTGAAGGTCGAGGAGCGTCTGGCGGAAGGCGTGCGCCCCCGGATCTGCGCCGAAACCGGCCTCTCAGACCCCACGGTCCGCGCCACCCTCTGCCGCCTTCGCAAGCAGGCCGGCATGAACCTGGGTCGCAAGAAGGGCACTCCCCGCACGGCAGCCACGAAACTGCAGAAGCCAGGGCCCGCACCCCCGCCGGCTGCCGCGCCCGTGCCCGAAGTGGATCTCGGTTCACCCGAGGAGCAGCGCCGCGGCCTGGTCGTCTCCGTGTGCGCCCGGCTCCTGGCCGGCGACCGGGATGAGACGCTCCTTCTCTGCTCTCGATTGCTCGACCGGGCGTTGTAGGACGCTCAGACGCTTCCGGAATTAATTCCGGAAGCGTCTACCTCCCCCGGTTAGACGGGTGCCTGGCAATGTTGCTGGGTAGGCGAGCGGATAGCCTATAGCCAATTGGCCATAAGCTATCCCCAAGCGTGCAGAGGAACCTATGAACCTTGGAGAGTACTTCGATGCCACCCCGGAGCGGGTGTTGCCCTTACCGCTCCTGCGCCGGCCGCGCACCGCGGAGTTCAGCCGCGGCGACGATCCGCCGGCCAGTGGACGTACGCGAAAAGCGGCCCGGGAGGGTGCAACCTCCCAGACCGCAGCAGCCGCAAACGAAAGCCCAGCCAGGACCACGAATGACGACCATGACAATGATAACGGGGCAAGCGCCCCGGAGGTTGCGGTCGATTTGGAGCAGGCTCGAGAAAAGGGCCGCGAGCTGCGCGCCGCCGTGGCGCTGGAAGGTGACCACCCGGCCGAGGTCTGGTTCAACGCGCTGCTCGGATTGGCGCCGCGGTCCGTAGTGCTCTCTCGCGTGAACGTCCCGAGCGACGTTTACGCCTGGCTCACGATTGGCGACAAGACCACGCTTCTCGTAGGCAAGTGGGACGGAGAAGAAGCAGTAGCACGAACGGCTATCGGCGCCGCGGGCCTGCATCTGTTCGGCCCGGCTTCCGTCAGCCTGGCGGATGCGAGCGAACCGAAAGTGCGGGCCGTCCGTGCCGAGGAGCAAGCCTGGGGTAACGCCTTCGCCCGCGCGTTCCTGGGAATGGAAGCGGAGGGCAACTCCCATGAATAGCGCTCCCCTCTCCCGCCGCCGCGCCCTCTGCGCTGCCCCCGCCGCCTTCGGCGCGCTGTTGGCCCCTGCCCCACCAGCGCCTACGCCTTACGCTCCCACTCCGGAGCAGGTGCGCGTTCTACGGGCCTACGTGCGGATCTGCGCGCCGCACGTCATGGCCCACCTCGACAGCCCGGACCAATACGCAGCCCATGAACATCTAGCGATTGCGCGAAAGGCCACTGCCGTGCTGGCCCCGCTGGCGCTGGGCCTTAAACGGCAAATGACAGCGCTCCGCGCGGAACTGCCTTCAGTGGGTGACCCGGAGGCCGACGAGCTACTGACACACCTGGTAGGCGCAGCGCTGGCAGAGACAGTCCGGATAGCGTGGGATCTGCCGGAAGAGGAGGACCTCGATGGATGAAGCCACCCTGGCCGGCATCCGCGAGGCCGCAGCGGTACTGTTGCCGTGGTGTGTGGACGGCACCCGGAAACCCATCACGGCGGAGGTGGATATCACCGACGCGGCAGCAGAACTGGCCATTTTCCACCGCACGCGGGAGCTGCTCGAACCGCTACGGCTGGAGATCGAGGCGCAGGCCCAAGCGATTCGGGCGCAGTTCCCCGCAGGCGCCGATCCCGACGCGCTCAAGCTCATGGGCGAAACCATCGGCCACTTCATCGCCGAGCAGGTGGTTGAGCAGTGGGAGATCCACGAGAGCGACTCCCCGAACATCAGCCTCATCACACTACTGAGCGCGAAGGAGTAAGGCCCAGGGTGACGTTGGCGAAACCGTTTCGCCAACGTCACCCCTTCCGACTAGCACGCTGCCGGGATTCCGTGCTGGTGTGCAAGCGTGCTAGTACGCTATCAAGCTGCTCCGGATAGTCATTCAGCAGGAGCAGCGCGGCCCGCATCACGTCGGACTTACTGAGGCGAGGCCGCGCCTTCTTCGCCTTGAACCAGAGGTTGTCGAGCAGGTCTGCCTCGGCCGGCTCGAAGTACACCATGAGCTTGGCCGGCGTGGTGGGCGCAGGCTCTAGCTTCCCAACTTGGGAAGCTGCTGGCGCAGGCTCTAGCTGGGGAAATTCCCCAGCTGCCGTTCCGAAATCGTTGCGGATCGGTTCTGCCGGAGGGGTGGGGGAGGTGAGCGAGAGACGGCGGTGCGGTCTATCCTTCGACACGGTTGAGGATCTCCTGAGCGAGCGCTCGATACTCCAGGGCAGCCGGCCCGTGCGGTTCCCAGACCACCGCCGGCAGGCCGGCCTGCGCGGCGTATTCGTGGGCAATGCGTCGGCTGATCGTCGCCGTCAGCACCAGCTCCCCCAGGTCTTCCCGCAGTTCCGCCTCCGCGCGGCGCCCGGCGAGGGAGCGCAGGTCTGCGAAGGTCAGGAACACGCCGGAGAGCTTCAGGCCCGGGTTCAACCCCTCGCGGATCTCGTCCACGGTCTGCAGCAGGTCCCGCAGTCCCGCCGCTCCCAGGAGGCCCGGGGTCACCGGCACGAACAAGAACTCTGCGGCCGTCAGGGCGTTGATGGTGAGCAGCGCGAGGGAAGGGGGCGTATCGATCACCGCGTAGTCATAGCGGCCCGCCACGGTCGCCAGGGCGCGTGCTAGATATCGTTCGCGCCCAAGCTTGGAGACGAGCTGCACCTCTGCCTCTGCAAGAAAGCGGGTCGAGGGTACCAGATCCAGACTGAGAACCTGCGTGGAGACAATGGGCACCGGCGCCCCGCTCAGCATTGCGTCCCCGATGGTCGTCTCCACCTCTGCCGGATCTCCCCCGAGTGCCAGCGTCAGCGAGCCTTGCGGGTCACAGTCCACTGCCAGGACCCGGCGACCGTGACGGGCCAACTCGGCGGCAATGTTGGCCGCGCTGGTCGTCTTGGCCACCCCGCCTTTCTGCTGCGCTATCACGATAGTATGCAAGCGTGCCTCCGTGCTGGTGTGCTGTCCTGATTCCACACGTCGGCTGAGACGCAGGCCCGCAATAGGGGAGTATCGCGGCAGCGTACTAGCACGCTATCACAGCAGCGCCCGTACGCAGCGAAGCCCCC
>Ga0255338_1005112_pt1 | contig 12495 bp, 10 predicted proteins | sample MeOH1_35cm_T4_19_FD_203715 | JGI IMG/M metagenome (GOLD analysis project Ga0255338, IMG submission 203715) | Sandy soil microbial communities from University of British Columbia, Vancouver, Canada - MeOH1_35cm_T4_195 | ecosystem: Engineered > Artificial ecosystem > Sand microcosm > Unclassified ...
ACCACACACAAATTTTTGCACTGTGGACATGCCCTATATTGGCATTGGTACGCCACCATCGGCAAGCTTTAAGCACCGACGCTTCGAAGCCGTAACACGCGCAAACAAGGAACTCGAACGCCGGTCGACCGAATCGCGCAACTCTTCTACAGTTATTATTGCACGTAACCGCATTGCGGACATTGGCAGACAACTGCAACAGCAATCCGAAACGCTCAAAACAATGCAGGCATCTGCACAAGAAGAGTCCTCGCTCATTCCAATTCAGGACAAGATTGCAGAATTGGAAGACGAAAGGTCACAGATTGAAGATGAGTATAGGAAGAGTGATGATTTACGATCTTTTGTATTTTGCAAACTACTTCAGAACATGTTATCGATGGCCAGCGGTTATACATACAGGAGTGAACTGCGTGACTATTCCTTGTACATGTGTGCGAGTGCAAATCATCAACGATACAATCTATACAAAATAGCCTCGTTTGATTCGCAAACATTGCGACTTGCATTTGCCGATGCAGCGGTTCAAGAGGCTCGGCGTGCATTGGAGGATTTGTTTACCGTGTCCATCATTCGACTTTCCTTCAACTGCGAGTTGCAAGTTGTCGATCAGCAGAGCAATGACGCATGTCCATCTACCACAATGCGCAAATGGGTCGAGACGGCGCCTAAACTCGAAGAAGGCGAGGAAAGTCATTTGACTGACACACTGTCGACCTTGTTGCATGGATATGCCGATGCGCCGACAATAACCTTGTTCGAATCGAGGCAAACAGATTTATTTGCAGACGATTTTACCATTCGCAATCTGGAATTTTTGGACGAGGACGTGGTGAAGACGGAGCCCAATATGGGCGTTGTGTCGTTCGACTTTGTGCGAATAACGTGCAAGCTCATTGAGGAGACGGAGATGCCTGTTGAAGTTAAAAAGACTCCACTGCCGCCAATGCACGATGTGCATTGAGGGCAGTGTCGGACATTTCCGCCAAATATTCCATATTTGGCGGAAATGGACTGAATAATAAAGAAATTGTTCCGAAAACACGCAGTGATTGTGCGTGTCCTGCCTTAGAGTTGCCAGAACTTGTAAATGAAATGAACAAAAACATGAGCGCGTCATCAAAAAATATTTATGTCACTGAAAAGTGAAGCGTACAGGAATATTGCTTAATTTGCCAGTTGCTTCTCGACTGTGTTGCAAATATACACATGTATGCGCGATCCGACGCTGCGGAAGATGACGATTTTGGTGAAATGTTCAATCGGGCAGTGAACAACACATATAACTTTGAACCATTCAACTTTGAACACGCGTGGCCAGGACACGATGAGGAGAAGTCGACGAACAATCCGCGTTTGGTCCAAGTAACGCACAAGACTACCAATACATCAATACAACTCCACTCTTTCATGGTGCGGTGGATGCGAGAGTATTGCGCATTCTGGGATGCGCATTACGAAGATGACGCTGACTTGCTGGATGCTTTATCATCGCTGAACATGTCCGCGCAAGAGTTTCGCACTTTTTGGAAAATGTGCTACTGCAACATATCGAGCTACAAGTTTGAAAAGAGCGAATCACTCAACATTGCATCACTCTTCGAGACGATCATCCAGAACATTATCCTTCCTCAACTCATCTTCATAAGAGGTATGTATCAATTGGTAAAATCCGACAAGTGGTTCCAAACAATATTCACATCTCAGATGCATACATACAACTCCTTGTTATATGCCGAATACTTGTACACGTTGTATAGGGCTATCCACAATAGCGCCGATGCCGTTGTGTGTGATTTTTCTGACGGTGTACATCACACAAGCAGTTCTGGCAGCGCCACGCGCAGTAGCGAGCAAATCAATGCCGAGCCGCCGTCGGCGCAACAATGGCACGACATGGGCAAATTGTTGGCTAAAATCATGCAACAACTCGCTTTTGAGTCTGTAGATGGCGATGGCTCACTGACAGCAGGTGTTATCGTTGAAGACGTACGGTACTCCGTTTCCGGTTTATCCAAATGGAACGCATTCTACAAGTGCACCAATGACATCATTTCAAAGTCGTGCCGCTCTGAAAGTGCGAGTGATACTGTTCGTGCGACCAATGCTATTTGTGCAAATGGCTATGTATGGCACGGCATTCTCGACGTCATGAGTACGCCAGGATTTCCACTGCCTATACACTTTTGCATTGCTACGCTCACAACTGCTGGCGAGAGAGAAAAATCTGGTTACTCTTTTAGCCGACGCCAACGTAGCTTTACATGGCACACTGTCATTTCCGAGGCTGTTGCGCGTTCAGCGTCGTTGGAATTATTTTCGGTGCACGAGCCCACTTTGATCGCTCACACAGTAGACATTGCTCAACGTTCTTTTAAAGCGCGAGTTGGAAACAGGACACGTCGTGCTCGTGATACTGAATACGACCAAACACCAAAATTACTAGTCTTGTCGCCACTCGAACCAGACTTTGTGATTCGCATCGACAATTCACCGGCGGGGAATGATGCGGCAGATAACACAGGAGTATTCAGAATCCACAGTGTCGTCTTGTCTCAGTGGTCGTATTTTAAGCGCATGATTTCTGTTGGAGGTCAAGAAGTTGCCGACAATCAAATCGTATTGCCGTCCGATTTTCCATTGTCTGTTTTAGCAACGGTGCTGGCTGTTATGCATGGCGTTGAAATGACGGATCCCATCGCAACCAATAACAATACAATCGCGACCATCATGGACGACGACGACGTTTCATTCCTACTCAATGAATTTGTTCATGCGTACGACATGGTCGATGATGTGCCTCTTGGCGAAGAAGATGTCGGGTATCTTTTGGGCAAACGTCTTTCTCTTGTTGATCGGCAGAATTTTGAACAGGCGCAGAAGCGACAAGTAGCGAAAGCCCGCCGAGGATACAGATCATTCAGCGACGACGACCAGAGTTACAATGACGTGTACACGGACGATGATGACGACGGAACAGAAGCTCTGGCAGTCGTCACGAAGAACAAGGAAACGTTTACCAGTACGGTGCCCAAGCTCGTGACACCGTGTTTAAAAAATGCACCACGATTGGCTGCTGCATTTGCTACGTTGGTAGATATGGTCGTTGTTATGACCCGTACTCGCAGCCAGCATCACATTGGTCAATTAATGACGAGACAAGTCGTTGTCAATGAAGAGGGCGAATAAATCAATCCCAAATTATATCAAGTTATATGGCAAACAGCCGCATCTTCTCTTTAAAGCTTCTGTACATAGTAAGGCGCTCAAAACATTCCATGACTTGTGTGACAATCAAGGAGAGACGATATTCCTGGCCGTATTATTAGATGATTTGATTGTCGGCGCCTATGTATCGGTTCTAATCAACAGCAAACCAAACAAACGTTATAAAGATGATAACGCCTTCATTTTTACCTACATAAAAGGCGAGTTTCAGATTTTCAATCGCCGAACTGGATGAAACAGTGAAGAACAGTCGTGGAACAAAATAAGAGATGATCAATTTGTGGTCATTGGCAATGATTGTGTCATCGCTGTCGGTGAATACGATTATGATATCTATATGCGAAACATGACATTCGGGTCAACAAGTACGTCATTTGAACCGCTGCCTGTTTTCGCGAGCAACAAGCTGAAGGACATTGAGGTGTATGGTTTCTGTAACAAAACTGTGAAATAAAATACGCGCTATCGGCGCTTATTAATTCGATTAGATTTCTTGTAAGTCAGTATCATCTGCACGAGCATCGCTCACCCGGCGTGTCGGGATGGCAAACCACGTCATGCTTGCTGGCAAGACTATCGCCGAAACGAACATGGCCACTTTGACCAAGAGACTGGAAGACCGGATACGTTTTGAGCGTATCATCGGCGATCCTAAATTAATCTTCACACAAGATGATGTCTACAAATGGCTGGACGTGTACGGAGCCTATGCACACGGATCTCTCTGGTATCGATGGGCCGGCGAACAATTTTGGTTTAAAGGCAAACATGAACATCTTTTGAAAAAGAACCGTGAAAATTTACGATATCACACTTCTCTTGCTCGAAAGATTAAAATGTATCACACTCACTACAAGGGCATGGAAAGAAATGTGAAGGTGTATCCCGACGCAGACGTCCAGTTCCACAACTGGGCCGCTGAAGTCAGCGAAGAATCCATGGCCTGGCTCACTTCAAGAAAAGTCTATTACGATCCATTGTATGCGAGTAAACCTGTTCTGTAGGAAAAAAGAACATGCGTAGAAATAAACGAGTCGATCGTGTGGATATACACAAAAATCATTGAGAGCGATTTTTATTTTTTTTTTGGACGTGATTTGTGTGGGAATGTGCTCTCTCAAAACAAAGAAAGTCAGTGCAGGCTGTATCTTCAACCATGTCTCGTGCAAACCTTGCTAGAAAATTGGAAAAGGCACTCTCACTGGGTGACGTGGATTTTGCAAAGGTATTGATTGCAACGGGCGCCGACATTCATTCTTGCAAAAACGAGGCAATTCAATGGAGTGCGTCCAATGGATTTTTGAACGCAGTCGAGTTCTTGGTGGAAAATGGTGCTGATATTCACTCTAATAATAATATGGCGCTCCGTTGGAGTTGTCTTCATGGGCATTTTCGGGTGGTCGATTATTTACTCTCGCGCGGTGCTGATGTCCATGTTGATAATGGTCGTCTCCTGGCGTCGACAGCAAAAAGTGGTCATTTGGACGTGGTTCAACGTTTGATTGCAGCAGGCGCTGATATTCACGCTTATAGTGACGATGCGTTGCGGAAGAGTGCTAAACACGGACGGATCGCAATCGTCAAACATTTGGTCGAGAATGGTGCCAACATACATGCGCTCGGTGACGATGCGTTACGCAAGAGTGCAACAAGAGGTCATATTAAAGTGGTCGAATATTTGGTGGAGAATGGTGCCGATATTCACGCACACAATGACGACGCATTGATACAGAGCGCCAAGAATGGCCACATTAAGATTGTCAAATATCTGCTTGCTAAAAGCGCCAACACACATATTCCGTATGAGTACATGTTGCGAGATGCTGCCAAAAGCGGACACCTGCATATTGTCAAGTTCTTGTTTAAGAATGACGCTAGCGTCGGTGCTGCCAACGCAAGAGCATTTATCGCCAGCGCCAATAATGGGCATTTAGCAGTTGCCGAATTCTTGGTCCAAAATGGTGTCAGTATCCACTCGGACGAAGACCGTGCACTGCGTCTCAGTGCGAAAAATGGCCATTTGGAAGTGGTAAAGTTCTTGGTCCACCATGGCGCAAATGTCCATTCAGATAATGATTATGCGCTTCGATTGAGTGCGAGTAGTGAACATTTGGACGTCGTCCGATTCTTGTTAAAGAATGGCGCCGATATTCACGTGTTTGACGATTTTATTCTGAAAGTGTGCGTAAAGACTGGACGGCTGACACTGGCCTCGTTGCTCATGTATGAAGTGTGTTATGGCCAAACAAGAGATTTTGTATTCAAGTGCAACTTGATCAACAAACACGAACATTCGTTACAGTTTGAAGAGGAGTTTTATAGGCGACGAACGATCCAATCGGAGCTCGCACAACAATTGCCGAACCATGCTCTATTACACCATCTCAATCCAAACAGTCTGAGAATCCGCTACATGTCCATCCATTTCGGCCACGACTCGTCCGAACGTTTGTATTGGGAATAAATATAATAAACCCGTGTCTGTAAATTAGGAACTACAAATCTATTCATTATTACAAATCAACAAGTGAGTGCCACACCACTTTAGTATAACAATCACTAGACAGCACGATATTATGCCCGAAACGCCAACAGCCAACTGCAAATCCGTATGCCGTGTAACTTTGCGAATAACCAGCAGACATGCGCATATGGGATGCAACACGTAAACGCTTTTTCTTTAATAATACGCCAACGGTCTTCATGCCATGATACAATTCATCGGACACGCTCACTCTATACTGGCCGTTAACAAACACCGAATCAATTTCCCATATTGCGTCACATTCAATCAGCAATTTGAAACAAGCGACCATGCTCGTCACTGACTCGTAGTCGTACCCACCCAAATTTATCGATAATGATGTGAGAGACTTGGGTAACATGCTCAGCATGGACGTACTGAGCACATGAGGCCAATGGACAGAAAGCCGTTCAAGCATGGACGGTAGCACTGACAGAGGAACATCATCTGTTTCAGGCATCATGGGAGGCGTTGCAAGATTGATACCGCACGATATGTCGAGTTGTTTGAGGTTGGCAAATTTTGAGGACATTGCAATTGGCAACGTCGCCTGCAACGTTGCCGTATTATTGCCCATACATCCAACGTGCATTATGTGAGTTGAAAAATGCTGATGAGGTTGAAATTGAATATCGGTAATGCTCATAAGATATTTTCGAATCGTATTAACGTCCAATTTGTGAGTAGACGTTCGACGGCGCGCCATTGAGCGCACATGGATCTTTTGAATATTTGGCTGCGTCAAGAGGGACGCGTATATGCCACCTGTGATTTTTGGAACCATTTCATCAATCTGCAAATCGACAGGAACAGTCGGCAATCGGCGACAAAGCCAAAGCGCGCGGACAGCCGATATTTGCTTCGAGTCCACCACGCCACCATAGCACGAATCGTAACAATCGAGGGAGATTGCCAAAGAAGGGGTGATGTTTTGAAGGTTTGGAGGAAAGCGCTCGTGCATGTGGAGTAAAAGACTCGTAAATGTCGTTTTTGTGACATGCGTAACGCTGGACAAGTGCTTCAACAAGTCAATATCGGTAAATCCAACTTCGGTGTATGCGTCTTTGACGTTCACGTCCAATAATTGCACATTTGGACATGCAACGAGTAGCTTAATCACCTGCGATATACCAATGGAATCGTGCGACACAAGCCTCAAACTATGGACACTGGGACAAGTGTTGCCAATGTCGGGTATGGCATTGCAGTCCGCAGTAATGTCGAGACACGTTAGGCTGGATGGTAGATTGAGTATAACAGGAGGAGCATTGTTGTGGTTGTGCAATACAAGCGTTTGGAGATTGGGTAGTATACTGCCAATGTCCATCCAATGTGGCTGTGACTCCATGATCGTGATGGCATCAAACGTAGTCATCGGCATCGCCAGATCAATAATCCATTTTAGAGTTTGTAATTGTGCTGCGTTTGGAGCCACAATATTCCTCCATGTCCAATCCGATTCACACCGATCAAATGTAACATGTTTGCTCGATACCTCTAGAACTTCCAATCCAGTGGCGATAATCAAGACGTGTGATTTGGCATTCGCCATTACCACATCTCTCGACCGAGTGTCGGTGATTTTTAGCACGGTAATGCTAGAAGGGAGATGTAAGTCCGACGTCATTGATTGAAGTTTATCGCTCGCTTCCAGTGCCAACGTGCGCAGACATTGCCACGGCATAAAGAAGGAATTGGTTGCAAAGTTCGTTGATTCGAACGCGGTTGGTATTATGGTCTGACCGTACGGCTGCTCCAGCCACTCGACAATATGTGCAAATGTCTTGCACGCCCAGTTATACAAGGCGCCTTCATATCGAAACGCAGCGCACCTATCCACGGGTCCATGACATGGGTGGGAAAAAGGGTGACACCATGCGCCTACATACGCGGGTGTCGCGTCCACATTCGATAAACAAGTGCTCGGCCGTAGTAGGCGAAGGTTGAGTTGGCTCGATGACCACTGACATCGGTCGATAGAAATGGCCAAATGTCTGCACTTGAGCAAAATGGCTTGTATTCGCCTATCGCCCGTCATCCACAAACGCCTCAAATTATACCACTGCAGATATCCAATGATAGCTTGCCAGTTATCGGTCATGTACACGGACATGGTGGGCGAATGTAAGACAGACGATCTTGCGTCGGCAAGAAGAGAGGCACGAGTGATGTTGTGCTTATCCGAAGCGACATTCGGCAAAAAATCGTACACAAAAAAGAAATGCAGAATTGGCATTTTGAAAGGCCTCATTGTTACGAAAACACAAAAATGTCGCTTGTGTGTGGCAAACAGCTCGTGTTTGATTTTGAAGATACACGTGAAAAAAAAAATTCGGCGTATATTCCCATAGACACAGTGCCAACATTGTCAGGCGAGTTTCATTTCGAGAAAATGGCGATTTTTTTTTTTTTAGTGTTGTATACAAGCTATCGTGCGCCAACTGTCGCGTTGGCTCATCATACGGGGGAGGGCCATTTCTTGCCCTCCCAAGTCGAACCGGCATAGCCAGGCATTTTTTCAATGGCTTGTCTTTCATGCTCGCAGTCGGAAATGGGCACAATGCATCCAGCAACACCACACGAACACTCGGGGATGGCTTGAACCTGTGGTTCGAATTCAGTGCCGACGAGGTCGGCATGTGCGTGATGATCCTTGCACCAGCGTGCCACTTTAGACGATTCATAACGCAACGTGGCGACCTTATCACAAGCTTCGCATCGGTTGGTGACGGCGACGTGCTGATCCTTTTTGCAAGAGCAGATGAGCTCGTCAGCAACGTTGTTTAAGTCGGAAGTGGATGACATTGTGAAGTAAGTGTTCAGCGCGAGAGTCCAGCGGCGAATGAGAATGGTGCCGGGCGAGCAGCGGCAAGTACGGCTTGTGTTTGTGTGTACATGATAGTGTGCGTGGCATACACAATTGCAGTCGTTTGCGTGTGGCAAACACAAAAAAAATGCGTATCTTCCGATTTTCATGTGATATTCTGTAAAACGAGCAAAACAAAATACAATAGTACTGCTTGGCCCTTAACCGACGACAAAAACCTCATCATGGCGGCACCGTTAGAAGGGCGCGCAATGCTTGACTTTTGGCACAACTCGATACAGGAAATGATGATGAAAGCAAAAGTGGCCACTGCCCAACTACAAGCACTCATTGACATGGGTGCGCCCGCGGACGAGATTGAAGAGTACAGCAATGTTGCATCGGGATGGCTAACTGCTGCATCGGAAGCACAAGCCAATATGGACGAGTATATCGAAAATAACTCGGGAATGATGGGTTCAATTGGCAGGGCCATTAAGAATACTGGTAAAAATATTTACGAATATGGCGCAAATATCGGCAATATGATTGTTGAAAATCCATGGACAGCAGGTGGTATTGGTGCCGGTGTTGTGACTACTGTTGCGATTGCATACTACCTGTTCCAACGGGGCAAGAAGAAGGAGGCGCAACATGTTCTGAAGGCGGACGTGAATGCCATCAAGGCGCAGACGATGAGTGAGCTAAAAGCCATCACTGTGCCGCGACCTGATGCCAATCGCGAAGGAAGACGTTTTGCGAATGCTGCTCAAAAATCCCAAGAGAGTATTGCGAGCGCCAATTTGCTGATTTCCAAAGTAGGAAGTTCACGGGCTACCAAGAAGGATTTTGAGCGTGCAGCAAAACAAGTGGAGATTGCGAAACATGACGCGGCAAAGGCTGTTAAGGTCGCTTCTGCGAGCGCGACGTCTTTCATCAGAGATTCGGCGACACACCGCAGGCACATGGATGCTTCTAAGGGTCGAGCATTGCGCGGCGTTGAGCATGAAGTGCCTCATCAAAAGAAGGACGTCAGACGTAGAAAAAGTTATCACAAATAAACCACATTGATTTCTTCTCTTGATCACGTCGTCTATTTTGAATTCATGAATGCGCGCTTTATAACACAGTCATTCTACATTTCCTAATGTTCGGCGATTGTATTGTTCTATGAGGACCAGTGCCTCGTGAAGCAAGCAAAGCACGCAAAACACGCAAAGCGGCACAAATGGGAATCTTTACTCGTAGTCACAACCTTCACTTGAGTACATGCGACATTCGCAACGAATGTGTCCATGATTAAAGGAAGCAGGTGAGGCGAACCACACGACTCTGCTCCAAGAGTCGCAAGATGGCCTTCGTCTTGTGGGTCGTGATCTGTGCAAATGCATCCATCAAAGGGTAGCTTCGCATTATATTGCTCGCATAATTTGTAGATTTGAGCACGTCTCGTTTGATCGTTTGCCGATGGGATATTGTACACGTGTTCCATGTCAAGGGTAAGCTCCAAACGATTACTGAATATTTGTGCCGGACACAAGGCACTGCTCTGGCGTGCCATTAAAAAAATTGCACAGCGCCACGCGCGCCATTCCACAAAGACCTTTTTTGTACATCACCAGTTTGTTCATGGCGCTGCGGCTATACACGCAAGTCTTTCATTGTACGCTACACAAGCCATGTCGACGACAAGGCCAAACAGTATTCAGACTGAAAATGGACTGGGCAGGATGGTGAATGTATTCCATCATCAAGGCATTTCCAATTATTTGGACGGAGAAGACGTGATTCGCCTTTTGCAATGCGGCTCAACGCGACTCAATCGTACATTGCGTCGCGAGGCCGTCGCGCTTCGATTCGCAGAGTGGCACACTCGATTCACCAACATGTTTCGATTGTTTCGCTTCTTGGCGGAATACTTTCCGAACATGAATACGCTGAAACTCGACGTTTGGTGCACCCATGGTTTCACCAGCCTCTCTCACGAAATAGAGACCAGTGACCCCACTACCAACGAGCTGGACGCGCTCAAGCATGTTCGTTTCCCAAACTTGACGCGTATCATTGTGCGAGAAGAAAAGGACAATTTGGCTGCTACGAATCTTGCTCGCTTCTTCAATTCAATGGCGCATGCGACGAGTGACATTTTTCCTATATTGCGGACATTGCACATTTCATGTTCGTCAACAGTCAGATATGACGCCAACGTATCGGCATTCGTCCACTACACGCCCGCATCAGTGACGCGCTTGAAATTGGAAATAATAGCATTTACGCGGGCTGTCACTGATTTTGATATACAGGATGCTCGATCGAACAAGCCAGTGTTATCATTGGAATCGTTATCGTTAAAATTGCGCACCACGCCACGATGGGGTATTCTCGCCTCGGCGTACAACATGAATGATCTCGTGAAACTCGTCCTACATTTGCCCGTCGGTGCTGAACTCGACACTGCCATACTACCTCGGTCTCTGCGGCATTTGGACATTGGAACTGGAGGACACCTCATTAATGCGTGGCACAGCTTAACGAATCCACCAAAAAGATCAATCATCCACATTAAAAATGCGCCAGCGTACTTGGAGTCAATGACATTATACAACGTTGATGTTATGATGCACGAGCACCTGCCTCCAATGTTGCAGCAATTCATCTTAAATCGCGTGACGGTACGCGATGATGACAAGTTCATCGTCATTGCATCACTGCCACGCAACTTGAAGCAAGTGCATATTCGTCTCATTCATCACCAGAACTCAATGGTTGCAATGGACCATTATTTGTTCAGCGAATTGATGAATAGGCCGCGCGAAGAAGTCGAATCAGCAATTAAACAATGGCCCGCGCGCTTACTCTTTATTGTCGATACCTTCATTGCCGATTGGCTATGTTCCTATGCGCACATGCCCGAGATTGGATTGTTTGTAACCCATTCGCACTCATACGATTCGTACTACAGCATTCATCAATATGCGCTAACAAAGGACGATGGTATTGATATTGCTAGGCGAGAGACGCTAGCAGCGCTGGCAGCAATCGCATCACAAACGAATCCTCTCCTAAAGGCAGTCGCGCAATCGCCTTCCCATAAACCAATCGAAAATGTCATTGAAACGGGCGCACTGGCCGATGTTGATGTGATGACAATTCGCGAGAATGAATCCTACTTTATATTGCATGGTGAGTTGGACATGACAAGATTTGTATTACAATACCCCAATAATATGGTGGACATTGTTTCGGTTTGTGCGCGTATGAGGCATTTGGATATTGAAGTCGATGCGTATCAAAATATGGATGCAATATTATCGTGCTTACCACGTTCACTTCGAACTTTAGCAATATCGTTTGCGCAAAGCTCAAAGCCATCGCGCTTCAACATTCTGCTATTGAATTCGGACATGCGCATTAGACATCTCGAATTGAGAGGTCTATCGCTAGACCCCGTGTCATTGACGCAATTCGTGGATACCATCAAATCTGTACCGACGTGCGATCAACTTGTGCTCACCGTCTCGATAATGACTACAAACATTCATGGACAGCATATTATTCGAGCTCATACGGTGCACTGTCACTCGGTTCATGCCGATACATTGTCGGAATTCTTCAAGTAATAAACCGGTCCATTTTTTTCGACGTAGCACATTATTCATCAACGTAAATGTACTTTTTGTCACGCTGTGTTTTGGAAAAAAAAAAATTGTAGCTTGCCGGCATTTGGCCGTATGAACTGGTCGCACATGGCCAGTGTGTACCTGTATGCTCGTACACAATGTTGTCTGCGAGTGGCGTCGCATCTGCTGTGCGTGAATTGGATCAAGAACACAATGTCAGTGATATTGTAAATGATGACGCGTTTCAGTGCCCCGTGTGCCTTGTCGAGGAAGAGGACGGTGTCGATTTTGAAATTGTCGCCACCACGTGCGGTCAC
>Ga0255338_1005113_pt1 | contig 12495 bp, 10 predicted proteins | sample MeOH1_35cm_T4_19_FD_203715 | JGI IMG/M metagenome (GOLD analysis project Ga0255338, IMG submission 203715) | Sandy soil microbial communities from University of British Columbia, Vancouver, Canada - MeOH1_35cm_T4_195 | ecosystem: Engineered > Artificial ecosystem > Sand microcosm > Unclassified ...
ATTCGACTGAAACTGCTGGCTACAATCAGGGCGACTGGGTTGCTAGCTTTAATATGTCTAAAGTTTATGTAGACGAGACGCTAGGCTCCCTAAATGTAGGTGGGGCTACTGTACCCAATGCTGCTGTAAGCATCGGTAATGATACAACAGTTACTTTTGATATTTCCTATTTTATTAGTAACAATGTAGCTCTGGATTTTTTCGTCGGGATTCCAGCTAAAGCTAAGTTTCAAGGTGGAGGATCCATCTCTGCACTGGGAAGAGTCAGTGAAGTTGATTATGGCCCTGCAATTTTGTCACTGCAGTATCATTTTGATAATTTTGAGCGACTCTATCCATATGTCGGACTAGGTGTCGGCCGGGTGTTTTTCTTTGACAAAACTGATGGTGCCTTGACTTCGTTTGATATCAAAGATAAATGGGCGCCTGCTATTCAGGTCGGCCTTAGATATGATTTTGGTAACTCATGGATGCTAAATTCAGATGTGCGCTATATTCCTTTCAAAACAGATGTCTCTGGAACACTTGGACCGGCACCTGTTTCTACCAAGATTGAGGTTGATCCTTTCATTTTGAGCCTTGGAGCATCATATAAGTTCTGAGGTATTATAATTTTCTCGTTTAACAGCGCTCTTCTAGATTATAGAAAGAGTGCTGTTTTATATCTTGCCTAAGAATAAATATATTTCAATATTGGTTGAGGTATGAATATTCCATTAATGGCATTAAGGGGTGGTATGAATATCAACTGTTCGCTGCGCTGTCGATTTTTTTTGATTCTTATTATGGCAGGATTTTCTTTTTTTGTTGCGCTGTTCGGGATGCGCTTAATGCATAAGTTGACTGAGTTTGCTTATTATGAAAGGGAGCATGTTGTTGCCTTGAGCAATGTGAACTATGAACTGCAGAAAAAAGAAATAAATATAAATTTTATAGTAGAGCAGGTACAGAGGGCGCGTAGACAAACTACATCTGTAAACAGCTTGTGGGAGGGCGATAAAGCTCTTTTAAGATTGTTGGGGAAGGGGTTGATTCTTGAGCTATCTGATGCTTCAGAAATAAAGCTTGGGCAGCTCGTGAGGTATGCAAATAGCATTTCGAAAGATGGATTAAATTCTGAGCATGTTGAGGAAATGAAGCGGCTTGTCAGTTGGTCGCACACTAACTCTGATCGCTTTGGGGTGGAGCTTGCTGATATTTCCAAGCGTGTTAAAGGTTATGTGTATTTTTTTATTGTGGCAATTAATTGTCTCTTCTTTGTTATTATTTTTCTTCTTATGAAAAAGACTCGCGATTCAATAGATGAGATAGTTAATGTGATGGATGGTATGTCAAAAGGTGATCTTACATACCGCACTATACCGAGTAATGATGAAGTGGGTAAAATGCAGTCATCAATCATGGCGATGGCTGCTGGGGTGTGTGCCTTGATTGAATCGACAAAACACGTACAAGGTGATCTGCTTAACTCAGCAGTCGAGGCTTTAAGTATTTCACAAAGCACGTCAAGTGATATATGTGATCAGGCAGGTAAAATTGATGAATTTGTCAGTGCGCTATCACAGATTTCTTTCGCTATAACTGAAACTTCAAATGCGGCAAGTAAGTCTGAAGTAATATCATCTGAGGGGCGGCAGTTGGCGGTTCATGGTCAAAAAGCTATTGACACAGCCGTATCATCTATAAATGCTTTGTCACAACGGGTTAATGATTCATACGTGGCTATTAAATGCATTGAAACTGATATTTCAAAAATAGGTACAATTATTGAAATTATTGATCAAATCACCGATCAAACAAATCTGCTGGCTTTGAATGCCGCAATTGAGGCCGCGCATGCAGGCGAGGCCGGGAAAGGATTTGCTGTTGTTGCTGATGAAGTTCGAAGCTTAGCTCAACGTACAAATAATTCCACGTATGAAATTCAGGCGATGATTGCTTCTTTAAATAAAAGTATATGTGTTGCTCTTGATGTCATGGGCGACTGTGTCTTTGTGTCAAAAAATAGCGTTATTGCAGCTGGCGAAGCTAGTAGATCAATTGAGGATATTGTAAATTCAGTATCCCAAGTCATGTTGCAGATTACACAAGTTGCAACTGCTTCAGAAGAGCAGAGCGCAGCTGTTGAAGATATGCTAAATAATGCGAATGTTATTAGAGAAATCGCGGCAGGAGTTGAGTTGGGTAGTGAGAGGATTTCCGAGTTAAATAAATATTTAGTTAAGTTGGCTGGTAATTTGGAGGGGGAGTTAGAGGTATTTAAGTTACATTAGTCGGGTAGCCCCCAGGCCATTGCTGGCCTAGGGAAACTCTGAAAAAGGCTTCCTGATTTTGGCAAAATACCCGGATTCCACCCGCCGAGATTTCCGATGAAGCAGATGACCTTTGCCGATGCTGAGTACGCCGGTAAGCGCAAGCAGACCCGCAAGGAGTTGTTCCTGATCGAGATGGATCGGGTGGTGCCGTGGAAGGGTGCGGATTCCACGCTGACTCGGACACCTATTCCACGCTGATCCGGACACTCATTCCACGCGCATTCGGACACCGATTCCACGGCCATCCGGACACTTTCCAGGCAGGCAGCTACGCAGGATTCATTATTCACTACCATCGACTTCTTTTTCGAAGGAGAGAGGCCGTCGTGGAGCGTTTATCTATGCGTAAAATTCGAGAGGTGTTAGGTCGCGGTAGGGACGTAACCGCACCATAAACCCCATCTTCAAATGAACCGATAGCCCGCCGATGCTGTGCTCCCGATTTTCCTGGAGCCCAGCCCATGATGCGTCCCGACCCCAAGGTCAAAGCCGTTTACCTCTACCCCAAGCCGGTCGACTTCCGTAAATCTATCAATGGCCTGGCCGCCCTGGTCGAGCTGGATATCAAGGTGGCGGTGTTCGACCCGGTGTTGTTCGTCTTCCTCAACCGCACGCGCAGCCAGGTGAAAATTCTGTACTGGCATCGCAACGGCTTCTGTTTGTGGCTCAAGCGTCTGGAGGCTGAACGTTTCAAGACCAAGCCAGATGCGGGTGACGAAGCCATCGAGCTGACGGTGCGCGAGCTGAACCAGCTCCTGGATGGCATCGACCTTTGGGGCAATCAAACGCACAAGGTGCTGACGCCGCGTTTCGTCACCTGAGCAGGTATAATCCACGGCATGATTTCCGTGCCTGAAACCCTTCCTGACGACCCCGCAGCGCTCAAGCAATTGCTCGCTGAGGTGCTGTCTTCTGCACAGAAATTGGTAAGCGCTCCATAAACCGCGTCCACCAGGACAAAATCTGTTTTCAGTAGACTTGAGTTAGTTTGCAGTTCCACGGCAGTAGCGCTTCGTAGCCTTCGACGGTCGTGGCCTGGGGCAAGCGCTCGAGGATGTGGCGCAGGTAGGCGTAGGGCTCCTGCCCGTTGGCCTTGGCAGTCTCGATCAGGCTGTAGATCTGCGCGCTGGCCGTGGCACCTTTGGGGCTGTCGCTGAACAGCCAGTTTTTGCGGCCGATAACGAAGGGCCGGATAGCGCGCTCGGCGGCGTTGTTGTGTACGCCCTGACAAGGCGTATGAGTTCAGTGGGTGCGAATCCCACCCGGCCACTGTCGCTCCGGCCGGAAGCACTTCGGAGCAGTTCAGGAGGCAACGAATGGGCTGAAGTATCTGAAGAAAAGGCTTCGTTAGGAAGTCAGTGACTGTGCAGGCCGTAGCGTGCAGCGAACACCGAGCAGGCCCCGAAAAGGTCTTGCGGTAGCCGACCCGCCATAATAACGGGGAAGGTTGATAGCGCTGGAGGATTGAGCGTCAAGCGAATCCAGCGCTGCCGCCGGGGTAGTGGTGATGGCATGTACAGAAGAGGACTCATGCGAAACAGGGGAAGCCTGCCAGGGTGAAATGACAGCCAGACACTGTCATGCAAACAGGGCGCCCGTGAGGGACGGCGCTGGCTCGGACAGGTGGCGGATGGGCTCGTAGTACCGTTGAGGCCGGGTAATGCCGGAGTAGGAAAGGAGCCCTGGTCCAAGAGAGGAGTACAAAGTGGCAAGAACGATGGGATTGGCCCCCGGCCTATTAACCCAGGTGAGAAATCGCGTTCGGACGCTGCAGCGTGCCCTGTATGTGAAAGCTAAGACAGAGCCGGATTTCCGCTTCTACAGCCTGCGGGACAAGGTCTACCGAATTGATGTACTGGTCATCGCCTATCAACGCTGCCGAGCTAATCGCGGCAGTCACGGCGTCGACGGCCAGCGTTTCGCGGACATTGAAAACGCAGGAGTTATGGAGTGGCTGGCTCAGCTACGTGAGGAGCTGAAGTCGGACGGATACCGACCGCAGCCCCTACGGCGGGTATGGATTCCCAAGAGGAACGGTAAACTCCGCCCCTTGGGCATTCCCTGCATCCGCGATCGCGTTGTGCAAATGGCCGTCAACCTCCTGCTACAACCGGTATTCGAAGCGGATATGCAGCCATCGCAATATGGTTTCAGGCCGCGCCGTGATGCCAAGGCAGCAGTGAGGCAGGTTCATTACTACACCGCGAAAATCGGGCTAAGAGATGTCGTGGATACGGACTTGCGCGACTATTTCAATACGATTCCGCATGGGCCTTTAATGAAATGCCTGGCCCGGCGTATCTCGGATGGCAGGGTGTTGCAGCTGATCAAGCAGTGGCTTGAAGTGGCGGTAATCGAAATCGTGGACGGGAAACCTCGGCGCGCCAATGAAGCCAGACGGACGCATCGTGGTAGCGCACAAGGATCGGTGGTGTCGCCGCTGCTGGCCAATCTCTACTTCAGGCGCTTCATCCTGGCTTGGGAGAGGTTTGGTCACGCCAAGCGTTTGCATGCACATATCGTGAACTATGCAGATGACATGGTGATCTGCTGCCGGCCTGGCAGTGGAGAGCAGGCGATGGCGCACATGCAAGCCTTGATGGGGCGTCTGGGGTTAAGCGTCAATGAAGAGAAAACCGCGCTGGTGAAACTCCCGCAGCAGTCTTTCGACTTTCTCGGGTATAGCCTCGGCACGCAATACAACCGTCATGGAAAACCCTATATCGGCACCAAGCCTGCGAAGCGGGCGATGAAGGCGATCATTGGTAAAATCCACGACGAAACGGCGATCAGCATGACGTGGGACTCGGCGGAAAATCGGATAGCTGAACTCAACTCGATCATTCGGGGCTGGGCCGGTTACTTCGATCAAGGCCCGGTGCTCAAGAGCTACCAAATCCTGCAAACCTACACGGAGCGCCGTATCCGACGCTGGTTGGTCAACAAGCATAAGCAGCGAGGTCGCTCGGGGTACCGTCTATACCCCGATGCGTTTCTGTACGGAAAGCTAGGCCTATCAACTGCCGACGCGAATGGCCGATGTGTCGAGCGCGAAGACCTATCGATCTTGGACGAAAGCCGGATGCGTTAATAGCGCACGTCCGGTTTGACGAGCGGGGTGTGGAAACGGAGCGCAAGCCACCGCGCCACATCCCGACTCTACCTATGGGCACAGCACCATCATCGACATAGCGAGCCAGTGCAGCCCAGCGCTTGAGGCTGTAATCCAGTGCTTTGGCGATAGCCGATCCTTCGGGCACAAGATCGCGCTGGGCGAGCATCCAGGTGTGCAGTGCGTCGAGAAGGGGGGCCGCCTTTTCCTGGCGTATTCGCCAGCGATCTTCGTCGCTCATGTCCCGCGCTTGCCGTTCGATTTCGTACAACCCGCCAATCGAGTGCAGCGCCTGTTCGGCCAGTTGGCTTTTGTTCGTCGCATGTAGATCGAAGAACTTGCGGCGGGCATGGGCCATGCAGCCAATTTCGGTGATGCCTTGCTGGAAACTTGCCTTGTAGCCGGCGAAGTCGTCGCAAACCAGCTTGCCATTCCACGGGCCAAGGAAGTTGCGCGCATGCTCACCTGCACGGCTCGGGCTGAAGTCGTAAACCACGGCTTTGAGGGCCACGAACGGCGTAGTGCAGTAGGCCCAGACGTAGGCACGGTGGGTTTTCTTCTCGCCCGGCGCGAGCATCTGCACCGGCGTTTCGTCGGCGTGAATCACGGCTTGGGCCAGTATCGTTTCGCGCAGCGCATCGACCAAGGACTGGAGCTGCACGCCGGTTTGGCCGACCCACTGCGCCAGCGTTGAGCGAGCGATTGCCAGGCCGGCGCGGCCGAAGATTTTCTCTTGCCGATACAGCGGCAAATGGTCAGCAAACTTGGCCACCATCACGTGAGCCAGCAGGCCCGCAGTCGGGATGCCTTTGTCGATCACTTGCGCCGGCACCGGTGCCTGGATCAGCGTTTCGCACTCGCGGCAGACCCATTTTCCACGGACATGTTGCTCGACGGTGAATACGCCTGGCGTGTAATCGAGCTTCTCGCTGACGTCTTCGCCGATGCGCTGAAGCTGGCAGCCACACGCGCACTGGGTGTTTTCCGGTTCGTGACGAATCACGGTGCGCGGGAACTGCGCCGGTAACGCTGTACGCTTGGGCTGTTGACGTGGTTCGGTCGAAGCAACGGCTGGATTTAGCGCTTTGAGCTCAGTCTCGATGGCCGCGATGTCGGTGTCGAGCAGGTCGTCGAGCAGACTGCCCTGGTCAGGGCTCAGTTGCTCGCTGCGCTTGGCGAACTTGTGCCGTTTAAGCAGTGCGATTTCGTGACTGAGCTGCTCGATGACTGTTTGATCGCGGTGGATCTTCTTGCCCATCGTGTCGACCTGCAACAACAGCTGCGCAGCCAAAGCACGCAGTTGGTCAGGGGGCATTTGGTCGAGGTTGGGCGAGGAAATCATGCCGTGGATTTTACCAAGGCAGGCCGCTTATAGCAGTAAGCCAAGAAGCAAATGACAGCCTTTTAAAGCAGGGTGATCGCACCGCTAGCCCCGACGCGCTGCCAGGGCAGTCCAAGCACCAAGGCCTGAAGTCGCTCGGCATCCAACGCTATCTCGCAACCATGGCGAATGCCTGGCCAGTGAAACTTGCCTTGGTTTAACCGGCGCGCCGCCAACCAGATGCCAAACCCGTCGTGCACCAGCACTTTCATGCGCGTGGCGCGGCGATTGGCAAACAGGTAAGCGCAGTGCGGCTTCGCCGCACCGAACACCGCCACCACTCGCGCCAACGCGGTTTCAGTGCCGGCGCGCATGTCCAAGGGCTCTGTGGCGAGCCAGATGGAGTCGATGCGGATCATCGCAGCAGGTCTCGCAGGAACGCGGAACACGCTGCTGCATTTTCTGTAGGCCAACTCACAACGACCACTCCTTTTAAATGAGGCACTTCGATTCGTATCGTGGCAGGCATGGCCTGAGGGATCGGCGACGGAGTTGATGCCTTGACCGGAATGAAGGCGGTTTGGAGGGCCATGGTTTTCTGCGCATGCAGCCGGATCCATTTATGAACAAGGTTGGCGTTGAGGTTGTGGCTCAGTGCGACACTCGCAATCGAGGTGTCAGACTGTGCGCACTCGGCAATGACCTGGGCCTTGAAGGACTTGGAATAGCTGCGGCGTTCTTGTTGCATGAGCGTCCTCTTAAAAAGGCTAAAAATGGTGTCCACTTAAAATCAGGTGGACACCATCGCCTTAGACGACGCTGTCAGGTAGGTGTGTTGGCCGGACGCTTAGTGCGCCAGTTAAAGCTGGCGGAGGATAGTCGATGAAAGTTCGATACTGGTAAGAAATGGCGAATCAACCAGACCCCGAGTCATGCATGTTGCACCGCGAGGTGCAGGGTGAAGCGTTGACAGGGGAAACCGATGGGCCAGCCATTGAGCCGCGTAATCACAAGTTCGGGATGCCGATGCTGTTAAGCGAAGCAGAAGGCAACACGGAGCATGGCGTTTTACGCCAGTCATGCTCTGATCCCGCGCGGTCGGAGACCCTGTGCACGTCGGGAAGTCCTTCGCACAGAAACTGGGAGATCTCAGCGGTGCCCGGTGCGCAAGCGCCGGGCGGAGCAGGAAAGGCCAAAAGCCATAACCCTGCTGTTCACGTCGCTGAGAAGTCGGATACGTCCGTAGTACCTGAGAAGCCATCGAACAAAGGGCCTGGCCCTGCGGAGATAGTGGAGGAAAGGGACGTAGCCAAGGGAAGCACCGACAGGCCTCCCGCGCCCCGGACACTGAGCCGGATCAACTGCGCGTCGATGGGACTTGAAGGTGTACGTGAAGCAGCCCGAAGGAAGAAGGGCATGCAGTTCACGGCGTTGCTGCACCACATCACACCGCAGTTATTGGCGCAGAGCTTTTATGCCCTGCGCCGCGATGCTGCGGTGGGCGTGGACGGCATGTCGTGGCGAGAATATGAGGAAGGTCTTCTCCAGCGGGTAACCGATTTGCACGCAAAGCTCCACAGCGGAGCCTATCGGGCAATACCATCGCGGCGGGTCTACATTCCCAAAGCCGATGGCAGGCAGCGCCCGTTGGGCATTACCTCTTTGGAGGACAAGATCGTACAGCAGGCGGTTGTTACCGTTCTGAATGCGATCTATGAAGAGGACTTCCTGGGATTCTCGTATGGGTTTCGACCGGGACGCAGCCAGCACGATGCGCTGGATGCGTTGACGGTCGCGCTGAAGGGTCAGAAGGTAAACTGGATATTGGATGCGGATATCACGTCGTTCTTTGATGAGATCGACCATGAATGGATGCTGATGTTTCTGGGACACCGGATTGCAGACCGGCGCATGCTCGGACTTATCTGCAAGTGGCTCCAAGCGGGTGTAATGGAGGATGGACGTAGGGTGGCTGCGACCAAGGGGACTCCCCAAGGTGCAGTGATATCGCCGTTGCTGGCGAATATCTATCTTCACTACGTGCTGGATCTATGGGCAAGGCAGTGGTGCCAGCGGCATGCCCGTGGCGATGTGATTGTCGTGCGTTACGCGGACGACAGCGTGGTGGGTTTCAGGACGCAATGGCAGGCTCAGCAGTTTCTGGTGCAGTTGCAGGAGCGGTTGGCCAGGTTCGGATTGTCCCTCAATGCCTCGAAAACACGACTGATTGAGTTTGGTCGTTTTGCTGCGAGAAATCGTAGGAAACGAGGTTTAGGCAAACCGGAGACGTTTGACTTCCTGGGCTTTACACACTGTTGCAGTACCAACAGAAGCGGTGGTTTTCAAATACTGCGACTGACGGTCAAGAAACGAATGCGTGCGACGCTGCTGGCTATTCGGGATGAGCTGAAACGCCGACGCCACGAGTCTGTTCACGTCGTGGGTCAGTGGCTTACCCAGGTGGTCAGGGGCTACTTCAACTACCACGCGGTGCCGGGGAACCTGATACGTCTTGGCGGTTTTCGTTCGGCGGTTTGCCGTCTATGGCGGCAAGCCCTCATACGACGCAGTCAGCGCAATAGGCTCCAATGGTCACGCTACGGTCGCCTCGCCGACCTCTACATACCTAAACCCAGAAATGCACATCCGTACCCTGAGGACCGCTTCGCGTCACATACCCGAGGCAGGAGCCGTATGCGGTAGTTCCGCACGTACGGATCTGTGCGGGGGGCGGCAGGTAACTGCCGTCCCTACCGCGACCTACGAAGCGCTACTGCCGTGGAGCTGCAAGCTAACTCAAGTCTACTGAAAACAGATTTTGTCCTGGTGGACGCGGTTTATGGAGCGCTTACGGCTGTAATGGCTCGGATAGGGGTTGGAACATTACTCCACGGGAAACCGGGCAGACTTCTGCGTGGTCGTTGAACACATGCGGATTCCACGGTCATCTGGCCACCCATTCCATGAGCATCTGACCACCGATTCCACGGTGATCTGGCCACCCATTCCACGCGCATCCGGCCACTGATTCCACGGCCATCCGGCCACCCAACCGGGCAGGCAGCCACGCAGGATTTCTTCACTACCATCGACCTCTTTTTCGAAGCAGAGAGGTCGTCGTGGAGCGTTTATCCATGCGTAAGATTCGCGAAGTACTACGTCTCAAGTTCGAGGTCGGACTATCGGCTCGCCAGATTGCGGTCAGCGTGCAGATCGGTCGTGTCACCGTCGGCGACTACCTCAACCGCTTTGCCGCCAGCGGCCTCAGTTGGCCCTGTTCGTTAGCCGATGCCGAGTTGGAGCGACAGCTGTTTCCACCAGCCCCGGCGGTATCCAGCGAACAGCGCCCGCTGCCCGACTGGGCCTGGGTGCATGCCGAGCTGCGCCGGCCGGGCGTGACCCTGGCGCTGCTCTGGCAGGAGTATCGGCTGGGCCAGCCACAGGGCTTCCAGTACAGCTGGTTCTGCGACCACTACCGGGCCTGGCAGGGCAAGCTGGATGTGGTGATGCGCCAGGAGCATCGCGTCGGCGAGAAGCTGTTCGTCGACTATGCCGGCCAGACGGTGCCGGTGATCGACCGCAACAGCGGCGAGATCCGTCAGGCACAGGTGTTCGTCGCGGTGCTCGGTGCCTCCAGCTACACCTTCGCCGAGGCTACCTGGTCGCAACAGTTACCCGACTGGCTGGGCTCCCATGCTCGTTGCTTCGCCTTCCTCGGCGGAGTGCCGGAGATCGTGGTGCCGGACAATCTGCGCAGTGCGGTGAGTAAGGCCCATCGCTACGAGCCGGACATCAACCCCAGCTACCGCGATCTGGCCGAGCACTATGGCGTGGCGGTGGTGCCGGCGCGGGCCCGTAAGCCGCGCGACAAGGCCAAGGCCGAGGTCGGCGTGCAGGTGGTCGAGCGCTGGATCCTCGCCGCCTTGCGCCATCGCCAGTTTTTCTCCCTGGACGAACTCAACACGGCCATCGCCGTGCTGCTGGAGCGGCTCAACCAACGGCCGTTCAAGAAGCTGCCGGGCTCCCGGCAATCGGCCTTCGCCAGTCTGGATCGCCCGGCCCTGCGCCCGTTGCCGGAGCAGCCCTACGTCTATGCCGAGTGGAAGAAGGCGCGGGTGCACATCGACTATCACGTCGAGGTCGACGGGCATTACTACTCGGTGCCGTATCAACTGGTGAAGAAGCAGCTGGAGGTGCGCCTGACGGCGCGCACGGTGGAGTGCTTCCACGCCAACCAGCGGGTGGCCAGCCACGTACGCTCCCGGCATAAAGGCCGGCACAGCACGCAAACCGAGCACATGCCCAAGAGCCATCGCGAGCACGCCGAATGGACGCCACAACGGCTGATCCGCTGGGCCGAGCAGACCGGGCCGAACACCGCCGGCGTGATCGGCCACATCCTCGAGCGGCGCGTCCATCCGCAGCATGGCTACCGCGCCTGCCTGGGCATCCTGCGCCTAGGCAAGCACCACGGCGAGGAGCGCCTGGAGCTGGCCTGCCAACGCGCCCTCAGCCTCGGTGCCTGTAGCTACAAGAGCCTCGAATCGATCCTGCGCCAAGGCCTGGAAAACCTGCCACTGGCCCAGCAGCACCTGCCGCTACTACCGGACGACCACGCCAACCTGCGCGGCCCCGGCTACTACCACTGAACCCAAGGAACCCCACCATGCTGCCCCATCCGACCCTGGACAAGCTGCAAACCCTGCGCCTGCACGGCATGCTCAAGGCGCTGAACGAGCAACTGAAAACCGCCGACATCGACAGCCTGAGCTTCGAAGAACGCCTCGGCCTGCTGGTCGACCGCGAGCTGACCGAGCGCGACGACAAGCGCCTGAGCAGCCGCCTGCGCCAAGCACGGCTCAAGCACAACGCCTGCCTCGAGGATATCGACTACCGCAGCCCGCGCGGGCTGGACAAGGCGCTGATACTCCAGCTAAGCAGCGGCCAGTGGCTGCGCGACGGCCTCAACCTGATCATCGGCGGCCCCACCGGCGTCGGCAAAACTTGGCTGGCCTGCGCCCTGGCCCACCAGGCCTGCCGAGACGCTTACAGCGTGCGCTACCTGCGCCTACCGCGGCTGCTGGAAGAACTGGGCCTGGCTCATGGCGACGGCCGCTTCGCCAAGCTGATGAGCGGCTACGCCAAGACCGACCTGCTGATCCTCGACGACTGGGGCCTGGCCCCGTTCACCGCTGAACAACGACGCGACATGCTGGAGCTACTGGACGACCGCTACGGCCAACGCTCGACCATCGTGACCAGCCAGATGCCAGTGGACAGCTGGCACGAACTGATCGGCGATCCGACCCTGGCCGACGCCATCCTCGACCGGCTGGTGCACAACGCCTACCGGATCAACCTGAAGGGTGAATCGATGCGCAAGCGGGCGAAGAAATTGACGACGCCGGGCACCTCGGACTAACAATGCCAGCCCTGCGTCGCTGCGCTCCGACTGCCCGGCCGAATGACCGTGGAGTGGGTGGCCGGATGTGCGTGGAATACCCGGCCGGATAAGCCTGGACTGGGTGGCCGGATGGCGTGGAATCCGCAGAACACATGAGCGAAGATGAGGTTGGGTCTGAAAGGGTGCAGGTCAGCGCGTAAGAGCATGGGGTTCCCATGTCCGCGACCTGAGTCCGTATAGCGGAAACTGACCAGCTCAGAGCGGATTGTGAAGATCCATCTGTCCCCAGAAGGATTCAAGGCAGATAGATCGGCTCTTGATCGGGCTTACAACGGCTTGAGCC
>Ga0255338_1005114_pt1 | contig 12487 bp, 4 predicted proteins | sample MeOH1_35cm_T4_19_FD_203715 | JGI IMG/M metagenome (GOLD analysis project Ga0255338, IMG submission 203715) | Sandy soil microbial communities from University of British Columbia, Vancouver, Canada - MeOH1_35cm_T4_195 | ecosystem: Engineered > Artificial ecosystem > Sand microcosm > Unclassified ...
CCTACGACCACTCGGTCGACCAGGATGCATAAGTCCGGCAAAATGTTCTAAGTACACTCGGCGACGTCAGAATTCCAGAAACCTTAATCATTGTCAAATGACAACTGTCCCGCATCGTACATCTTCAAAGTCCATTTGGCATCAAATGATGATGGGGACTCACTGTCGCGAATCTCCTCTAAAGTTTTCCTCGCATAATCCGGCTGCCAAGCCAGACTATGAGATGCCGCCCACAGTCGGACGTGAGGTATCGGATCGCTCATCAGTGCTGATATACCCTGTCGTCCCTCTGTAGTATCTCGAAGCAACTTGTAACATTCGTGAATCTTTCCGTACCAGCGATTAGTGATCTCCGCATCACCTCTCGCATGCTGCTCAGCGGCATTCTTGTAATCTTGCAATAATCTTTCAATCGCGGACATCTTCTCAGCTCCAATCTATCTCGGCAGCGGGAGTCCTGCTAAGACTCTTTGAAGCACGTCTTGACCAAATTGGAATTGTGTAGCAAAGTCAGCTTCCCTAATCCACTCTCTTACTCGCATGCCATTCGTAAAACTGCGTTTACTGCTAAAGAAATCTGCTAGCTCCTGGTTTGCCCATCGAGGGATTCTAACGACATTAGCTGTATTGTGTACAACATCGGCCGTGTAGTCACAACGCCTTACATTGCCCTGCTCAACTATATGATGCCATACATTGCCTGGGCCGGCATCACCCAGATTTCGCTTTAAGTCACTAAACGAGCGGAAATACTTGATACGCTCTGATCCTGACGTCGCCTCAAGAAAAGACTTCGCCGCGTCATTTGCCGTTGGCCCGGGTGGCAGGTTCACCCCCATCCCTCTGATTATGAGTTCACTCAGGATTGAGAGGTTGGTCGCTGCATTTGAAATTGCCTCTTGTGGTGATTTCGGCTGACGATCCCAGAGTTGTTGCAACCACGACTTCGGCCTGGTCGACCAACCCCGCGAATAGGTAAGTCCGGTTGGGTCCACACGCGTCACGGGATTGTTATCCACGTATCCGTAGAGATTCGTCCCACCCGCCCAGCGGATCGGGTCCCGGGTGATAAACCGGCCCGCCTGCGGGTCGTAGTAGCGCTGGTAGAGGTACTGCAGGTCCAGCCCGTCGCCTGTGGTCGGCTCCGTCTGGTAGCCGTAGGCGCCCGCATACTGGTACTCGGTGGGGTAGGTGTCGCTGCTGGTACCGCCCAACGCGGTGCGCTGGCCATAGGCGTCGTACCGGAAGCTGCTGCTGACCGCATCTCCTGCTTTGTTCGTCAGGTAGCGCGTGCTGCCCTGCGCATCGGCGTGGTACTTCCGGGCCGGACTGCCGCTGCCTGCCTGGTGCCCGAAACCGGGGGTGAAGAACACATCCCCATTGGTGTCGTGCAGGCCGTAGTTGTAGACGTGCTCCGGACCGCTCTCGGAGTCCCACTTCTTCACCCGCTCGCCGTCCGGCGCGTAGGTGGCGCGAAACACCTCGTTGGCTCCGCGGGTGGCGTTGGCCAGACGGCCGTCCGTGTCCCAGAAAAACTTGAACACCTTCTTGGTGGCCCCGCTGGTCGCCACCCGGTCCCGCTGGGTGAGCTGCCCGAAGTCGTCATACTGGTAGAGCGTATAGGGCTTGGTCTGGCCGCTGTTCGGGGCACCGGGGTTGGTGGAGCCCCGGTTGATCCAGAGCAGCTTGTCCGCAAAGTCCACCTGGTACCAGTCTTTGGTGGTGCCCTGCGTCACCACTGTGCGGTTGCCGTTCAGGTCATAGTCGTAGCTGATCCCGCCGGCGCCCAGGTCCGGATGGGTTTCCTGGCGGAGGCGGTTCAGGTTATCGTAGCCGTAAGCGTGAACGGTTCCATTTTTGTCGGTCTCCGAAGTGAGCCGTCCGGCCGAGTCGTAGAGGTAGGTGAACTGGTTGATGGACGAGGTAGTGGTGGCAGGGCGGTTCCAATGCGTGATGCGGGTCTGCCGGAGGCTATCGAAGTACTCGTACGAAACGTCCGTCCACAGCGGCTCCACCTGCTCGTCGAGCGATTGCGAGTACTTCCGGGCCACCGGCCGTCCTGCCAGATCGTAATCCAGCCCAAACCGCTGTCCGTAAGAGCTGTAGATGCCGTCCAGGCGGCCTTTGGTGTCCTCATACTCGTCCCAGTATTTCTGGGAGGACATGAGGGTCTTACGCACGATCCAACGCCCATTCGTGGTGTCCGCCGTGTAGGCGATCTGGAGTCCCTGCCGGCCGTCTCCGGGCAGCACCTGGGTAAGCCGGTCCAGGCCATCGTACGTGTAGCTGGTGACAAAGCCGTCGCGCGCTACGGAATTCACTCGTCCGTACTCGTCATACCTGGTGGTGAGGGTAAAGGCGGCGGCCCCCCCCGCCTGGGGGCTGGACGGATAGTCTACCTGGTAGACCCGGTGCAGGTTGTCGCGGTGGTAGGTGATGGTCTTGAAAGCTTGCGGAGCCGGTCCGTAAGGGCGGCTCTCCCAGAGCAGTTCGCCCGCCTGGTTGTAGCCAAAGAACTCTTGCGTTCCATCCTTATGAGTGATGTGCGTGAGCCGTCCCTCATAAGGGGTCAGTGACTGGCCGTTTTGATCGAACCGGTTGTAGTCGTACAGTACGGACCACATGTCGCCATTGGGCGGAGTCATCTTCGTGAGGTTGCCCGCCAGATTGTATTGATACTGGGTTTTGCGCTGCTCGCCCAACGGCCCGGTGGCATTCTCCAGCACCTGCAGCAATTGTCCGTCACCGTTGTAGGTGTATTCGGTGACCACGCCCCGCTCGTCTGTAGAAGAAAGGAGCTTGCCCTCCCAGTCCAGCAGCATGGAGCTGCTCGCCCCATCCCAGGGCGTGATCGATCCGCCACCCGTGAGGCGCGTCGTGGTGACCTGTAGGTAGTTCACCGGGCCGGTGCCTACGGTCACCACGCTGTAGGTCAACCCGATGGTTCGCCCGAGCGGGTCTTTGACGGCGGAAGGGAGTCCTACGTTGACCCCGGAGGTGTAGTAACTCAGGATCTGCTTGGATGGCACCGCATCCGGCGATCCCGCGCTGGCTACCAGGTTCTGCGGCGAGGTCGCGATCGCCAGTGAGCCGTCTACGCCATAGTCCAGGGTGGAGATCCGGTTCACCAGCTCAGTAATACTGGTGGGCAAATCGGGACGGTAGTCAGTCGCAGCGTATCCGTAGCTCTGGAAGTGAAGTGGATCCGTGCCCCACTGCCCGGCCAAGGCGTTCCCCGCCCAATACTTCACAGCGGTGAGGTTGTTCTTCTGGCCCAGAAGCGGCGCCGTCAGCTCATCGTACTCCCACGTCGTGCGCTTGTCGTACAGTTGGGGGGTTATGTTGCTATATGGGTCCACGCCGCCGCGCGACTCCACCAGCGAGACAGGCAGGTTGTAGAATCCCAGGGACGTTTCAGTGACGTGCAGATTGATGTCGGTCGCTTTGACCTTGGTAATCCTCTGCGTCACCGGGTCGATGGTGTATTCGTAAGACACCAGCGGTGCGGTGTCCATGGAGGTCCCATAGCCGGTCAGGTTGTGGAACGTGTCGTAGGTGTACCAAATGTAGCGCTGCGGCAACTGATCCGGGTTCTCCACTACTTTGGACAGGTTGTGCCCACTATCGTAATGGTACTCGCGGACTACTCCACCCGGATAAGTCAGCTTTGGGGCGGTACCCCCCGTCCAGGCGATGGTCTTGTTCACCCCGTTGTCGAAGTACCACTCGTGGTCCAGCACGCCATCCCAATCGCCGGGTGCGTCCCGGTTGAGGTTCACTGGCCCGTAGGCGTAGTGCACCTGTTTGAGGTCCGGCTCCGTCTTCCGGATCACCAGGTCGCCCGTATAGAAGCCATGGTAATAGGAGTTGATGTCCACCGCATTGTTGCCGGCGCCGTAATCAAACACCCACTTCTGGCTCGTGCCCGCCGGACCGTCCACCAGGAGGCCTGTTAGCTTGCGCCGCGGCGTACCCGTCTCATCGTTGACGAGGCCGGTGGTCAGGTCGTGGAAGCCACCCTGCGCGTCGGTGACGCTCTCCAGGACGTTGTTCGCGTAAACGAACAGAAGTTTTTTACCTGAAAGCACTTCCGATCCGGGCGTGTTCCCTTTGGTGTAGGCCTCCACGTTGTCCAGGTAACCGTTGCTCCAGGCGAGCTTGACGCCCCGGCCCCAGCGGTCCGTAGTTTTCCGCAACGGGAAGTAGGCCAGAGCAGCGCCCAGTCCCCGCTGGGAAACCGGACTATCGAACCGGTAGAGTGTCCCCGCCCCGTCTCGCGCCTCGAACCAGGCGTAGGGAAGATCCCGCTCCACCAGCCGCTCGTCCGGCACGGTGCCACTGCCGCCGGACTCCGTGGAGGCGTGCGTGGCTTTCACGCGCACCACCTGTGGGGTAGTGCCGCCGGAAACTAGAGCGTGGTAGTTATCGCTCGCAACCCAGCTAAAGGTGCCGTTCAGGTTATCGATGCCGAGAAAGCTCACCACTCCCCCGCCGGTATACCACAGGGCGTGGTATTCCGACCCGTCATACACCACCTCCATCCGCTGCGCCCAGCTGTGCGTCCATCGGGAGTTGCGCTGCGACATGTGCGCCAGGTCGCCCGTAGCGTCTACGTCCGGCAGATCCGGAGAGTCTTTCGACGGATCTGCTTTGGACTTCGAGTTGTAATGCAGCGATATGCCCAGGTCCACGCCCCGGTACTGGTAGCCGCTTAACGGAATGTCGAAGCCCACGCCGCCGGTACGGGGGTCGATGGTCGAGAAGCCGTTCTCGCCGCAGGAAGGGCACCCGCACGCGTTGTCTCCGGACAGGCCCCGGTAGAGCGCCTGCGCTAGATTAGGGAAACTCACCGGCGCCGTAGCGTGCGTGCACTCCTTCACCGGGTCCATCGCAGTGTTTACGTCGCCCGGCCCGCACTGGGCGGTATAAAATGGGTCGATCGCAATCCCCGGCGCCTGAACCTTGGCCCAGACCTGGATGATGCCTCCGATCAGCGTCTTGTTCACCCGGTAGTGGGTGATCTGCGAAGCCTGCGAAGTAGGGTCCAGCGGAATGAGCGTGTATCCGTCCGTATCCAGCTTTCCGAACGTCCCGCCACCCATGTCGCCGAAACCGACCGTCTGGTGGCGTGCCGTATCTTCGGTCACGGTAGTGGGCGTAGCACTGCTCGGAGCGGCCGTGCAGGTGGAAACGCTGAAAGGACAGTAGGGAACGGTGCAAGTGTCCACGTCCGGCGTGATCGCCCCCTTACCCAGCGTCAGCGTCTCACCCGCGTAGACGCCGCCGGAGGCGTCGCTCCCGTCGCGGTGCTTGAGGGTGATGATCTGGTCTGCCGTGTTGCCCGTGGTGCTGAACTCGTGGGTGTGGTAGTAAACCGTCCGGGTGTAGGTGAGCGGCGGAACGTTCACGTCGTTGCGGTTGCCCGCTTCGAACGGCGGAAGTTGCGCCTTGTCATCGAGCGTCAGGGTAATCGTCGCCAGGCCGCCGCCGGTGGGCGGCGCCTGCCAGGTAACATTCTGCCCGGTATTCCCGCCCACAAAGCTCCCCGCGGAAGCGGTCCAGGTGTAGACGATTTCATCCGGCTGGGTGGAGACGGTGCCGTCCGCAGCCGTGCGCTGATCGTTATCGGTCGCGGTGTACGCCTTACACGCCAGGGTCTCGGAGCCCCGCACCTGCGTCCGGTCAAACGGCATAATGCCAGCGGGAGAGCCCGGATCGATGGCAGTACCCGGCGCCCAGGTTGCCTGCTGCACGGTGATCGTCCGGGTAGCCACCACGGTGCCGTCATTGCGCAAGCCGCTGTCGCCCGCGGGCAGGATTCCTGCGTCGTCCGTGGTCAGGTAGAGAGTGTAAGTCCCATTAACCGCGGGAGCAATCCAGGTGGTGGTGGGGCCGCTGGCCGTGGGCGTGGTGCCGGTGAGGGGACTGTAGAACTGGCCCCCACTGGCGCTCCAGGTATAGCTCACCGGATCGCTGACCACGCTGGTCGGACAGAGGCTGCCCCCGTTGTTTCGGGTATCCGAGTCGCTTCCGCCCGTCGCGCTGCACGGCACGGACTCCACCCAACTGGCGAACGCACCCGCATTGGGGGCGCTGATGGTGCCTCCGGTCATCGTGGGCGAGGTCGACCAGGAGCCGGCAGGCCCATAAGCCACGTTCAGCGTCTTCGTATCGGTGCTGTCCTCACCCCCCGTTGTACTGAACGTGGCGTGGGTCACCGGGTCCACCGCGGTGGTCACGTCCGTTAGCGTCAACTTCAGGTTAACGGTCCCGGTAGTGGACGGCGCTTTGTAATGGGTCACGTTAGCCCACGTAGTGGTACTCACGAACGTGTTGCTCGAGTTGAGGTAGCCGAACTGCCCGCCCGCACCGTTGTCGCTCCAGTTCTTCACCACCATGTTGTTGGGCACGATCCGGTACGGATAGGTGCACTGGTTGGGATAGGGGGCGGTGTTTTGACACTCATCGTTATCCATATCCACGCTGGTGCGGGTCAACGACACGAGGCAGCCGGGCATCGGTTGATAGTCGGAGGGGTAGTTCGCCCCGACATAAAAGTAGCTACCGGTGCTGGGATACACCGGATATTGGGTGGTGCATTGATGCACGTGTCCGGATTGCGCCATGACCCCCCGCGAGATACCTGCCAGGATCAAACCCAGCACGCCTGCCAAGACGAGGAGAAAAGCCGGAGTAAGAGACAAGCGACGTAGGGACATAAGCGGAAACTCCGGCCAGGGCCAGTGCGGGGGCCAGAAGGCCATCGACAGGATGCAATGGAGAAGCAGGACGGCGGAGAGAAAGTGCCCGGGATGACTTTACGAAACCTAGAGGCAGCCTGCTAGTAGTGAGAACCAGTGGCAGGCACTTTGATCGGTTATCTATCTACCAAGCCGTGCTTTGGAAAGTTTATAGCTTACCGCTTGGAATGGCAAGGGCTTGGTCGTATGTGGAGAGAGCACCAACACGGATTGCAGCCAGGGAAGCTCCGTCGGCGTCGAACCCGGCACATCGATCCCGAGAGGTCGATCAGGCGAGCGGCAGGGCAAAAAAGAAGGGACCGGCCCATAAGGCACCGGTCCCTTCTCGCAACACACTAGTACGCAGGCTACTTCTCGGCGCAGAAGAGGATGCGGCCGATGCCGAGGTCTCCTTCCCGGCCGCTCTCCACGCCGGGGAGGTTGTCCTTGGGGGAGCAGTCGTCCACCACCACGCTGTAGAACTTCACGGGGAACTTCTCCATGATGGCGCTGGGGTCCGCGCCGGAGGTGTCCTGCAGCGTGCGGGTGTCCACGTAGATACTGCGCCAGCCGGACCAATCCACCAGCGCGTTGGCCCAGGTGGCCTGCCAGATGTGGTCCTGGCCGTCCGCCATCCGGATGCGGAGCACGTTGTTGGAGCCGTCGCCGAAGACGTCCAGGATCAGGGTGCCGTGCCCGTCGCCGGCGGGGATCGACTTCTGGAACTCCACCAGGGCGTCGCCGGAGTTCTCGTACTTGTACTGGAAGGTGAGCACCGGCACGTCTTTGCCGCCGCGGGGGCGGAGGGTGTCGGTGATGTCACCCACGACTGCGCGGCTGCGAATGCCTTTCCAGCCGTCTTTGCTCACGGGACCCACGGAGTCCAGCAGGGTGGTCACTTTGCCGAACTTGCACTCGGCGACCAGGTTGTCCACCATCACCTCGCCCTTGCGGCTGCCGGCCTGGAGTCGCTGCACGCGGACCGCCTCCAGCGTGAGGGGCAGGTCCAGCACACCGTTCGCCTTAGCGCCGGCGCGGGTGGCCAGGCGGGGTTCCATCGGCACCACCACCTTCTGCCAGCCGGTCCAGGCCACGGGAACGACCCAGGTGAACGTCTCGCCGGTCCGGTCCTTCACCCGCAGCGCCACGCCGTTCTTGCTGTTGTCACCGTAGATCTGCATGCTGATGCCGATCACGCTGCCGGGGAGGTCCTGTCCCGCGGAGACGCCGCGCAGACCGGGACCCGCCTCCACGCCATGCGCCGGGTTGAACGCCGCGCCGAACTCGTATTCGAACTTCAGCGCCTTGTTCGCGTCATTACCGTCGAGCTCGGACCGCTCCGCGCCGATGGTGGCCTCGGAAGCGCCTGCCTTGTCCTCTTTCCAGAGATAGGGGCGGGAGCCGAGGGTCGTCCCCTCGAAGTCTTCCAGCACCAGCGGCGGCACGTTGGAGGTCGGCGCGGCCTGTTGGAACGTGTAGCCTGCCTGGGCGGCAGCCAGAAGGCACACCCCGGCCGCGCCCGCGGTCCAGAAACGACTGATCTTCATATTCCGCATCCCTGAGCTCCCCTCCGCGTGTCCGGACGGCTTGGTTGGGTCCGGTTTACGTGCGGCACCGCGAAAACGTGTAAATGGGTGAAGGAGGAAATGGAAGGCAAGGGTGCCTCGTTTCCTCTTTGCTCCGTTTCCCCATGCTGTCGGCGGACGCCGCACTAGTTAGCATACTGCCGTTTGGCCTCGAACTCCTCCCGGGCTTCCCTTGTCCCGCAGAACGGGGCGTGGTATGATCGGGTGTCCGCTGATACGTCTCCGGCGGGCAATTTTTGTGCCTGCAATGTCGTTTCCGCGGGCCATTCCAAACCCATGTCAGACCAAATCAAGCAGATCCAGCGGCGCCGGACATTCGCCATTATTTCGCACCCGGACGCCGGTAAGACCACCCTCACCGAGAAGCTGCTCCTGTACGGGGGCGCCATCGAGCACGCCGGCTCCGTCCGGGCCCGCAAGAACCAGCGCAAAGCCACGTCCGACTGGATGGCCCTGGAGCAGCAGCGCGGCATCTCCATCACCTCCACGGTGCTCCAGTTCGAGTATGAAGGCTACATGCTCAACCTACTGGACACTCCGGGCCACCAGGACTTCAGCGAAGACACTTACCGCACCCTCACGGCTGCGGATAGCGCGGTCATGCTGATCGACAACGCCAAGGGCGTGGAGCCGCAGACCAAGAAGCTGTTCCACGTCTGCCGGCAGCGCGGCATCCCAATCTTCACCTTCATCAACAAGCTAGACCGCCCCGGTCTGGAGCCGCTGGAGCTGCTCTCCGAGATCGAAGACGTGCTCGGCATCCACACGGTGCCGGTGAACTGGCCGATCGGCGACGGGCCGGACTTCCGCGGCGTCTACGACCGCGTGACGAAGGAAGTGCACCTCTTCGAGCGCACCGAGCATGGCTCCCGGCGCGCCCCCGTGAAGGCGACCGACCTCTCCGACCCCGCCTTCGAGCGGCTCCTCGGTCCGACGCGCTACGCCAAGCTGCGGGACGAGATCGAGCTGCTGGACGGTGCCGGGGAAGCGCTGGACCAAGGCAAGATCGATCGCGGCGAGGTCTCGCCGGTCTTCTTCGGCAGCGCCGCCACCAACTTCGGCGTGGAGCTGTTCCTGAACTCATTCGTGGAGATGGCGCCCCGCCCCGCCGCCCGCCAGACGGACGACCGGGACGTGGAGCCGGAAGAGCCGGAGTTCCGGGGCTTCATCTTCAAGATCCAGGCGAACATGGACCCGAACCACCGGGACCGCATCGCGTTCATGCGCGTGGTCTCCGGCAAGTTCGAGCGGGACATGAACGTGCAAAACGCCCGCCTGGGCCGCAACGTTCGCCTCACCCGCCCCCAGAAGCTGTTCGCCCAGGACCGCGTGATCATGGAAGAAGCCTACCCTGGCGACATCGTGGGCCTCACCAACCCCGGCGTCTTCCAGATCGGCGACACGCTCTGCACCGGGCAGCCGGTGCGCTTCAACGGGATGCCCCGCTTCGCGCCGGAGTTCTTCGCGGTGCTCCGGAACAAGCGGATCGATAAGTACAAGCAGTTCCAGAAGGGCATCGAGCAGCTCGGCGAAGAAGGCGTGGTGCAGGTCTTCCACGACGTGGACGCCGCCCGACGCGAGCCGATCCTGGCCGCCGTCGGCCGCCTGCAGTTCGAGGTGGTCCAGTTCCGCCTCATGAGCGAGTACGGCGTAGAGACGATTCTGGAGGGCACGCCCTTCAGCCACGTCCGCTGGCTGGACGCGGATCCGGAAACGCTTAAAACCGTGCGCTACTTCCAGGGCTCTCGCCGCGTGGAGGATAACGCCGGCAACCCCGCCGCCCTCTTCGATGGCGACTGGAGCCTGCGCTACATGCAGGAGCAGCACCCCAAAGTGCGCTTCCTGGAAATGCCCGCCTCCGCGATGGCTGCATCCAAGTAGTCGCCCGCGAAACACGCGAAAGGGCGCGAAAAGGGGAAGCCAGAGGTTCTGCCCGCGGCGCATGCGTCCGTATGGAAACACGCGGATAGGCGCGGCACGGAATGGGGAGTTTTAGACAGGATTAACAGGATCTCTGGGATTAAGGAGCGGCGGACCGAATTGTCGGTGAGTCGTCCGGCTCATCAAAGCCAGCCAACCTCGGTTCTCCTCATCCTGTTAATCCTGTTGATCCTGTCCAATACCTCTCCGCGCCCTCTGCGTTCTCTGCGGTGAATAAGATCCCCAGTAGCTACGGTACCGGCAGAAGCACCACCAGGCGGTCGATAGTACCGGTACCGTAGGGCCAGCCGCCGTCGCCGGTGAGGGCCCACGTAGCATTGGCCGTGAGCGGAGTGGCTCCGGCTGCGGTGGCGATAACCCGGACCAGGGCGTATCCGGGCTTCGCGTCGGCTGTGGCGGTGAGGGTGAGCTTCGTCTGACTCTGGCTGGAGCGGTTCGGAGTGGACTTCACCGTCACCGGCTCTGCGATGACCCCGGCGGGCAGGCCTTCGACCTGCAGCGTGATGTCTCCGGAGAGGCAGGTCTGGTAAACGGTCAGCGGGATCTCCGCTTTGGCACCCGGTTTCACCGGAATGGTCACCTCCCGCGCGATCACTCGCAGCTCGGGCTGTGCCACCGCCACGTGCAGCCGGTAAAAGAGCGACGAGCCGCCCCGTGAGTTGCCCGCAAGATCTCGAAGCTCCAGCGTGTAATCACCGTTCGCTGGTGCGGTCCAGACGACGCGCGGGTCCCGGCTGTTTTGAACGTCGTCTTCCGAGACCAGCTCTTTACCCGAAGCATCCCGCACGCGGAGGGCCACATCAGCATAGGAGTCCAGATCGCGGGCTTCCACGTCTGCGACCAGCACGTCCTTCGCCTTCAGCGTCACACGAAAGCAATCCGTATCGCGCGGCTCGCCGAACGTGCCGTTGACGGTCGCCGGCAGCGGCAGCGGCTGCGCCTGCTCCGCGCGATTGTTCGGCTCGATGTCTGCAAGCTCATCGCGAGTGCCGACGCCGAACTGGATCCAGTTTGGCGCTCCGGTTACCGAAACCGGAATCGGTCCGGCGGCACCTGCGGGAACCGGGATCTCTGCCAGCATCGTGCCGGGCCCTGCCTTGCCGCCGAGGTTCCAGCCGGAGGCGGTCACGTGCGCCGTGGTACCCCGGGGAGCGCCGGACGGGGTGACGTAACCGAGCCACGGTCCGGTGGTGACGGTAACGCGGTAGAGGGTCTGCTCACCCACGTCCCCCATGTTATTGGTGATCTCGAAGAGTTGGAGCTGATACTCCCCGTCGGCCGGGACGGTGCACCAGTAGAGCGGGTCCCGCTTACGATAGTCCAGCGTCACCGGCACCGCCTGCCCGGAGAGGTCCCGCAGGTAGACCCCCAGGTTGGTCGGCGCGGCGACGAGGCGGGACTCGTTGCCGACCACCAGGCAGTCCCCCTTCTTCAAGGTCAACCGGTAGACGTCGATGTCTCCGGACTTCGCCAGGGAGCCGTTCACGGTGACGGGCAGTTGATCGATCCGCTGCGCCTGCTCCAGCCGGTCGTTCGCGGCCTTCTTGTCCGCGACTTCCTGGTCCAACACCACCGGCAGCGTGCCGACCAGGAACGGCCGGGGAGTAGTCGCCGTTTTCGGCCCGACCAGCCGCACCTGCCGCATCCCGACAACCGCCTCGGGGGCAACTTCCACCTTCCCCACGCCTTTGATGAAGGGACCGAGTGGCTTGACGCCCTCCCCCTCCACCACCAGCGTGGCGCTCTCCACTTCCGCCATGGCCGGGAAGGTGAGCGTGACGGTGGTGCCCCGCTGCGCCCCGTTGGGAAAGACCCGTCCCGCCCCATCCTGTGCCGCGGCAGGGGGACCCATCACAATAAGGAACAGGAAGAGTGCGACGGCGTGGAGGAAACGGAGCTGCAGCATGATGGCGGTCTAGGCGGGGTGGCAACGGATGGAGGAAGAAGAGTCAGTGCGAGTGGAGCGCGGCAATCCCATTCGGATTGGGGCGACCACCCGTAAAAGTATCCACGCCGGCGAAGCCACTCCAGGCCTCCGAAGCGCCAGACAGCGTTCTAGATCCGGGGGTGAGATCCCTCGCAGGAGAGCCGCGTCCACGCAACGTTAACGGCTACGGCTCGGGATGACAGTTCTTGGCGCTTCGAAGTGCATCGTGTGTAAGGGTGCTGGGTTACCTGTGTTCGATCGGGATTGCCACGCTGCGCTCGCAATGACTCCGT
>Ga0255338_1005115_pt1 | contig 12486 bp, 8 predicted proteins | sample MeOH1_35cm_T4_19_FD_203715 | JGI IMG/M metagenome (GOLD analysis project Ga0255338, IMG submission 203715) | Sandy soil microbial communities from University of British Columbia, Vancouver, Canada - MeOH1_35cm_T4_195 | ecosystem: Engineered > Artificial ecosystem > Sand microcosm > Unclassified ...
ATGCCGAGGGTCATGGGAGCCGGGAACCCTTCCCGGCAGGGCTGCAGGACGCCGTAGCTGTGGCCATGGAATCGGCCGACCCGCTCGCCGAGATGCTGATCGCGATCGGTTGTGCCGGGTGCGATAGCCAGTTCGAAGCGCGGTTCGACATCGTGGAATACCTGTGGTCTGAGGTGGACGTCCGGGCGCGCCGGCTGCTGGGCGAAGTGCATGCGCTGGCGTCCGCCTACGGCTGGCGCGAGGCGGACGTGCTGGCGCTGACCACGGCGCGGCGACGAGTGTATCTTGACATGGCGGTAGGTAAGTGATGAGTCAGGGCGAGCACAACACACCGGGAAGCGACTTCCTGTCCCGTCTCGCGGCACTGGCGGCGAGTCATACCAGGAGTAATGTTGGTCATACCGACGCGATCGTGGTGCTGCGACCGCGGCTGCCCGCCCGTTTCGAGGCCCCAGAGATCACCTCGGAAGGCGCAGTGGAGGAGACGGCGTGGAGCGAGTTAGCGGCTAATCCCCCCCGGCGAGACGAGGCGGAGAAGAGCCGCTTGAGTGGGTCGCCCGCGATGCCGGCGTCCGCGCCGCGGGCAGCGGAGGAGCCGCATCCGGCACCACGCCGATCTCGCGAACGCGAGCCGGAGCGACCCGCCCCGGCGCAAACTACTTCGCCTCGGCGAACCGAGGCACCCGCCAGTGAGACGCCTCCACCGACGAGGGCACAGAGACTGATTCCGCCGCCAGTCCCCGCGCACCCGAGGCGGCAGGTGGTTTCCGAAAGTGAGTCGAGTGAGCGGAGGGCAGAGGACTCACGCCGTCTGTCGCACCCACCGCAACCCGAGCCGCTCTCCCACCCTACCACGCCGCGTCCACCGGAACCACCGCCGACTCGCCGTGGGCTATCCGAGCCCCAGAGGGCAGCGCGGGAAGGGTCTACCCTCCCCCGGGCGACCTTACGACCGGTGCCGCCGCCCCCTCCGGCCGTGCGAGACGCTCCCGGCTGGGCGGATGCCCCTCCGGGAACCGCGAGACAGCAGATGGAGGCCGGCAAGGGCGCGGGGGAAGAGCGCCGGTCTGAGCCGGTGCCGCCGATCATCAACGTGACCATCGGCCGGATCGAGGTCCGGGCATCGGTTGCTCCCCCGGCGCCGATGCCGCGGGCCGAGGCGCCCCGCCCCGCGATCTCGCTCGAAGAGTACCTGCAGCGCCGCGCCGACGGCCGCTTCTAACCCCGGTTCCGTACCAGGCTGAGGGAGAGATGACGAGGATGAACCCGTGAGCGACTTTCGCAGCATCGCAGCCGTCACTGCAGCGCTGAGCCAGCACCTGCAAACGGCTGTGAACGCCGTGCCCGGAGTGGGCGGGACGACGGTCACCAACCGTCGCCCCGACGCGCCGACGGGCGCCGCTGCGTCGCGCATCAACGTCTTCCTCCTGCAGATTACGCCCAACTCCTCGTTCCGCTCCGCCGACGTGCCGTTCCGGCGGGGGGACGGCAGCCTGATCCAGCGTCCCCGCGCCGCAGTGGACCTGCACTACGTGATCTCCTGCTACGGGGACGACGCCACGCTGGTGCCGCAGATGCTGCTGGGGATCATTACCAGCGTGCTGCACGCTCGCCCGGTGTTGACGCGCGACATGATCGCTGCCACCCTGGCCAACCCGCAGTACGCGTTCCTGGCCACTTCCGACCTGGGCGCCGAGGTTGAGCAGGTGAAGCTGACGCCTACACCCATGTCGCTGGAGGAGCTCAGCCGGGTGTGGAGCGTGCTCTTCCAGACCCCCTACACGCTTTCCACGGCCTACCAGGCCAGCGTGGTCTTCCTGGACCATCCGGAAGCGGTGACGCCGGCGCCGGCCGTGCTCTCGCCACAGGTCGCCGTACAGCCGAGCCGGAACCCGCAGATCGACACCATCGCGGCGGTGAATGCCGGCACGATCGTCAACGACAGCATCCTCCAACTGAGCGGTCGACAGCTGCGCTCGGAGCAAGGCGAGACACGCGTACGCCTGACGGGAGACGGTACGGAAACGATCGTGTCCGGAGCGGCCGCCCCGGCCGGTGCCAGCGCCAACGACACCACGATACGGCTGCCGCTGGCGAGCCACCCGAATCTTCGTGCCGGCGTCCAGGGGGTGCAGGTCACCCATTGGATTCCCCTGTCGGACGCCTCACCCACCCTCTATCCGGTCTTCACCTCCGATACGGCGGCCTGGGTCCTGCATCCGCGGGTGACCTCCGCCGCCCTAGGCGCGGGGAGTTCGCTCGATCTAACTCTGTCCCCGCCGGTACGCGCCGGACAGACCGCGCAGGCGGAGTTAGTGGGGCCAGATGGCGCCATCGTCTATGTCTCCCGGCTCGATCCCCCAACCGTCGACGACGTGAGCCTCACGTTCCCGCTGCCCGGCGCACCCGCAGGCACCTGGCGAGTACGCGCGCGGGTGGATGGGGCGGAGAGTCCGCTGACCGGCGCGCCCCAGGTGGTGCTGCCATGAATCCGTTTATCAGCGAAGATTGGAGCAGCGCCAACCAGTCGTATCTTGCGGCGGCTCTGGCCTCACTTCAGTCCAGGTTGCGAGGCGAAGTGCCGCCGGCACCCTGCGCTGAACTCAATGGCGCCTCCATGCCTGCGGGCCAGCTCCCCGCGCTCGAGCGCCTGCGCGAAGCATTCGCGCTCACCGCATTCGAGCGGGACGTGGTGCTGCTCTGTGCCGGCATCGAACTGGAGGCCGAGTTCCGGGACCAGGTCGCCCGGCTGCCCGGCGCCAGCCATGCCACCGGCCGGCCGACCTTTGCCCTCGCCCTCGCCGCCCTGCCGGAAGAGGCCCACTGGAGCGCGCTGGCGCCGGGTAGTCCGCTGCGGTTCTGGCGGCTGATTGAGCCGGGCGGACCGCAAGACGAGCCGCTCACCACTTCGCCGCTGCGTCTGGATGAGCGGATCCTGCACTTCCTGGTGGGAGTGGACGGACTGGATGAGCGACTGGCTGGCTTGGCCCGCCCTGTACGGGCGACTGAGTATGAGGAGTGCTTGCCGGCCTCGCACCGCGAGGTAGCGGAGCGAGCGGTGCAGCTCTGGTCCTCCTGTCCCGGCGATGAGCGGTGGCCGGCAGTCTGCCTGTGCGGCCCGGATGCGTCGGCGCGGCGAGCAGTGGCAGCCGCCGTTTGCGCCCGGCTCGGCATACGCCTCCACAGCCTGGATGCCCGCGACCTCCCCTCCCCCATTACCGATCGTGAGCTCCTCGGCCGCCTGTGGGAGCGCGAAGCCGCGCTCTCCGACAGCGCCCTGCTGGTTGAAGCTGGCGACGATGCGTCCGATCCGGAGCGCCGGCGCGGCATCGCTGTCTGGGCCGCGCGAGTCGGAGGAGCAGTCTTCCTCTCCGCCGCCGAGCCGCTGCCCGCGGCCTCGGGAGAGGGTCCCCCACCGGTCCGGTTCGACCTCCCCGCTCCTCTAGCCAGAGAGCAGGAAGCGCTCTGGCGCGGAATGCTCGGAGCCACTTCGGTCGCGCGCCTGAACGGGCAGCTCGGCGCGCTGGCGGCACAATTCCGGATCGATGGCGACACGCTGCGCGTAGCCGCGGCGACCGCTGAGGCGTACGCGCTGAACCCGGAGGAAGGCGCGGAGCCGGCGGAGGATCCCCTCGCCGACGCACTGTGGGAGACTTGCCGGGCACAGGCCCGCCCGCGCCTGGACGACCTCGCGCAGCGGATCGTTTCCACCGACGGGTGGGACGACCTGGTGTTGCCCCCCGCCGAAGAGGAAACCCTGCGCCTGATCGCGGCGCATGCCCGCGGCCGTACCCGGGTCTACGAGGAGTGGGGCTTCGCCGCAAAGAGCGGTCGCGGCCTGGGGATCTCCGCCCTCTTTGCCGGCCCCAGCGGCACCGGAAAGACGATGGCCGCCGAGGTGCTGGCGAACGAGCTGCACCTGGACCTGTACCGGATCGATCTCGCCAGCGTGGTGAGCAAGTACATTGGTGAAACGGAAAAGAACTTGCGGCGCATCTTCGACGCGGCGGAGTATGGGGGAGCCGTGCTCTTGTTCGATGAGGCGGACGCCCTCTTCGGCAAACGCAGCGAGGTAAAAGACAGCCACGACCGGTACGCCAACATCGAGGTGTCCTACCTCCTCCAGCGCATGGAAGCCTACCGGGGGCTCGCCATCCTCACCACCAACATGAAGAGCGCGCTCGATACGGCGTTCCTCCGGCGGCTGCGCTTCGTGGTGAACTTTCACTTCCCAGACGCCCCGGAGCGCGCGCGCATCTGGCAGGGCATCTTCCCCACGGGCGTGCCCACTGAAGGGCTCCAATGGGAGCGGCTCGCGCAGCTCAACGTGGCAGGCGGCAGCATCCGCAACATCGCCCTGAGCGCGGCCTTTCTCGCCGCCGACGCCGGCTGCCCGGTCGGGATGGAGCAGCTTCGCCGGGCCGCAGTGCGGGAATATGCCAAGCTGGAGCAGACCATGACCCACGGCGAGCTGCAGGGCTGGCCGAAGGCAGGCGCACCGTGCGGCGCTCCCCTGGGAGGCCTGCCATGACCCAGGCTTCCCGGGTAGAGCTGCAGATCGGAGAGTTGGTCCTCCATGGGGTGGAGGCACGGGACCGGGAGGCGGTCGCGGAGGCGTTCACACGGGAGTTAACCCGGCTGCTTTCCGAAAATGGCGTTCCGGAGGCCCTGAGCCCTACCGGCGGCGAGAGCCAGCAGGTCGACTCCCTGGATGCCAGCCTCTTCCCCGGCAGCATGGGACTGAGTCCCGGCCACCTGGGTACGCGCGTGGCCCTGGCCGTCTACACCGGCCTGGGGGGCAAGTCATGAGCGGCCGGATCTCCCTGGAGCCGCGCCCGGTAGCCGTTACGCCGGCCCCGCGGAATGCGGTGCAGACCAAGCTGCGGGTGAGTCTCCCGGGCGACCTGCACGAGCGGGAAGCGGACCGTATCGCCGAAGAGGTGGCGGGTCCCGAGCCGCGGTCGCTCGCCCCCACGGCACCGGCAACACCGCCGCCGCCAGCGCTCCCGGACGCCGATACGGCCGTCGCACGCGCTGCGTCCGCAGGTACCGGCTCGCCGCTCGACTCCGATACACGGCAATACTTCGAAGGGCGCATGGGGCACGATTTCGCCGGCATCCGGGTCCACGCGGACCGCCCGGCGGCAGAAGCGGCCGGCGCGCTTCAGGCGCGGGCGTTCACACGCGGCCGGGACCTCTACTTTTCCGAAGGGGAGTATCGCCCCGCGTCACCCGCGGGACGTCATCTGCTCGCCCATGAGCTGACCCATGCAATTCAGCAGCGCGGGGGCCCGGCAGCGCCGGATGCGGTCGCGCGCAAGGCGGCGCCTCCCGATCAGGCACCGGTGGCGGAGGCGGCGGTCTCCGAGATCATCGGCATCCTACAGGCCGATCCGGAAGACGGAGCAGGCACGGCACGCGCGCGCCTCGCGGAGTTAGACCCCGCCACTCGCCTGGTCGTCGTGCCGCGGGTGCTGGCACTCAGCCCGCCCAAGGCGCGGGAACAGTTGGCGAAACTCCTGGCCGATGCCCCAGCACCGGCGGCACCTACTTCCGACAAAGCAAGCGAGAGCAGCGCCGTCCCGGCCTCGCCGGTTTCCGACGGGTCAACCACGTCCGCTCCCGCGAAGCTGGCGCCCGGAGCAAAACCGGACGCGGCAAAAGACAAAGCGCCGGGGGAAGCCGGCCCGGCGAACAAAGCCAAACCACCGGCCAATGCGAAACCGGCCGGCGCGAAACCGACTGGGACCAGTGCCAAAGCCCCGGCGACCACTACCGCCCCCGCCCCTTCCGGAGACAATGCAGGGCCAGGGGAGTCCGAAAGCGCCGGTGAGGAAGCCGCCGAAGGAGAGACCGCCCTCGACGCCGGTGCGACGCCTGACCTTGCGTCGCGGGTCGAGCCGCTGACCGCCGACTCGGAAGGTGCGGAGTCCGAAGCCGCAGCCGAGTCCACTCCACCCGTGGCCGACGTATCGATCCTGATTGCGCGGCTCGATGCCGCCGCGGCCGGAGCGGAGCAGACGATCGCGGCTCGGGCGCAGGCGGCCCGCAGGGCGCTCTCCGGCCGGGCCGCCGGCCTCCGAGCGACGGTCAAGCAGAAAGTCGAAACGCGCGTTACGGACATCCAGTCGGGGTTCGGCACCACGCACAGCCACCTGAACGACTCCGTGTCGGCTGCCCGGAAGCAGATCGCCAGCGCCCTGACGGCACGCCGGGCGGAGGTCGATGTCAGTGCCACGAACGCCGGTACGAAGTTCACCAAGCAATTCGGAGATCATCGCAAGAACGTGAATGCCGCCGTGGAGAAAGCGATCTCCGACGGCGTGACGGTGAAGACGGACGCGCAGAAGCGAGTCCGCGAGGAGACGACCAAACACGCGAAGCAGGCACGCGAAAAAGGGGAAGAGCTGGCGGCGGAGTACCCCAACACCGAGCGGGGCGGCGTCCAGAAGGAGGCCGCGCGGGCGATTGCCGACAAGACCGCCATGGAGATGGATGAGAAGGTCCCGGAAGCGGTGGCGGCCTGCGGCGACGTGGTGGAAGAGCTGCCGAAGGGGTTCCGGGAAGCGGGCACGCAGGTGCTGGACGGCTTTGACTCCGGCCTGCCGGACCTGCTGGCTTCGGTGAACGAGCAGGCCGGGGTCACCAAGGCGGATCTGGGGCCGCAGGCGCTCCAGGCGCAAGAAGCCCTCGATACCGAGGCCGGCAAAGTCCACACGCAACTCGACACGCTGGAGCAGCAGGCCGTCACGCAGGCACGCGAGCTCGAGCCGTTGATGATCAAACAGATCGACGTGGCGGTGCGTGCCGCCCAGAAGCAGGTCAGCGAGGGAGCTACCGCCGCGTCGGCGCGGATCCGGACGGTGATCGAAGAAGCCATCGCCGTGTTGACCGGAGCCGAGGCGCCTGATCCGGCATCGGCGGAGACATTCACCGCTGCGATGGAGTCGTTTGCCGGTGGCGCCGCAAACGGAGCGGGCGACCTGCTGCAGGAGGTCGCTGTGTCGGTGTCGGGCGCGATGGGACGCGTAGTGACGGATACGGAAGGGTCACTCCGCAAAGTGGAGAAGCAGGCGAAGAAACGCCGGGAAGATCTCTCCACGTCCGTGGACAAGGGGATCTCCGACTTCGTGGTGGCCGCCGACAAGCAGTTGGGCGAGATGGTGGCCGGGCTGCAGAAGCTGATCGACGACAAGTCGACGGAGATCGACACGGGCCTTACGGGTGTTCTGAACCAGCTCAAGGCTGCGTTCAAGAAGACTCTGGACGAGGCCAAAACCATGGTCACGGAGATGATCGACAAGGCCCTCCACGAGAACGAAAACCTGCTCTTCACGCTGCGGGTGGAGATGAAGCGGGGCGCCTCGGACGCCGCCTGGGACTACGATCATCCGATCCGGGCCGCCATCCGCACAGCGCTCGAGATCGTGGGGGGGATCATCCTGGGGCTACTGGCGGTGGTCGTGCTCGTGGTGGTCGCGATCGTCGCCTTCAAACTGGCGGTGGCCGGGCTGGTTGCCCTCGGCCTTTCGGCAACCGTGGCCACGATTATCGTGGTTGTTGCCGGGGTCGCGCTCCTCGGGTATGGAGCTTACAGCGCGTATAACACTCGCCGCAGGCATGGGGAGAGCGTTGGCTCCGCCGTACTCGGCGCACTGGGAGACGTGACGGGGATCAGCGAGATCATCCGCGGCGCCACTCGCCCCCACCTTTCACCGTTCGAGCGTGCCTACTCCATCGCCCATGGGGCGGGCACGCTGGTGGCGCTGGTCCTGCCGTTCGCCAAAGGGCCGATGGGTAAGATCAACGCCCGGATCGACGCGTTCCTTCCGGGGGCGATCGTCAACCCGAGCCAGGGGGCCGCATGGCGGGCGTTAGGCCGCGCGCTCGGAGTGGGCAAGAACGCGAATCCGCTCGGCGGAGGTCTTTTCGGAGGCGGCGGTGCGCCCAAAGTGGGCTCGCTTCCTGAACTGGGCGAGGTAGCTCCGGCAATCCGCCCCGGCAGCCCGGGCGCCGGAGCCGGCGTGGAGCCGCTCCCCGCCATCGAGCCGCCGAAACTGGTGGAGCCGCCGAAGCTCGCGGAGCCACCTAAACTGGCTGAGCCACCTAAACTGGCTGAGCCGCCGAAGCTGGCTGAGCCGCCGAAGCTCGCAGAGCCACCCAAAGCCACGGAGCCGCCCAAAGCCACGGAGCCGCCCAAAGCCACGGAGCCGCCCAAGGTTGCCGAGCCTCCCAAAGCGACAGAACCTCCTAAAGTAAGCGAGCCTCCTGCGGCGAAGGTCGGCGGTGCTCCCAAGCCTGCCACAACTACGGAGCCCGCTCCCGCTCCCGGGCCCCAGAGCCCGCTCCGCCTCGTGAAGCCGCGCCCCCCGGGGCCGGGAAAGGCGGCTAACGATAACGTGGTGCCGCTGCCCAAAGGCCCGCGCCCGCCGGCTGCGGCACCCAAGAGCACGGTACCCTCGGAGCCGCTGCCGGCTCACGCCAAGAATGCGGCGGAGCTCATCGAAGCCGCCGAAGCCGCTGAGGCCGCCCAGGCGGCCGAGGCCGCTGCGCAGATGATGCCGGAGAAGGCAGTAGTGGGCGGCAGCTCTCGACCCGGCGGCTCCAGCCCTCTCGATGTCCGCGCGTCGGGTCCCACCGGAGGACGAGGACCGGCTACTCCGATCCGCCCGCCTAGTCCGGGCCGAATCGCCCCAGCCAAGGGCGGACCCACTCCGCAGGGTCCAGGCCCGCGGCGCATTGGCGCAGGGGGTGCAGAGCCCCCGAAGGTAGCCGAGCCGGCGCTTCCGGAACGACTGGACACCATCCGCAAGCAGGAGCCCGCGAAGGCGGCGGACGATCTGGCCGCACTCGCTGCGGAGCGGAAGCCGCGCCTGGAGGCCCTCGACAAGGAGATTGCGCAGCTCAAGCAAGAGATCACGAAGTTGGGCAATGACCGCACTGCCGCCCGCGGTCCGGCTCGTGACAAGCTCGGGAAAGACATCGCGAAGCTGGAGAAAAAGCTGGGGGCCGCGGAGTCGGAGCGCAACCCGCTCGCGCGTGAAGTCGCGCAGATCGCCCAGGAGGCGCGCCTCAACGCCTACAAGCTTCATCCGGAATGGAAGAGCGAGCTGCCCTGCTTCGGCGCCGGAACCGTAGTCTGGACTGAAGCAGGCCCGCTGCCGATCGAGCAGATCCGGGTAGGCGAGCGGGTCTGGGCCTTCAGCTTCGCCCAGACGGAGCGAGCCCTGTGCGCGGTGAGTGCGACGACCCACGGGCTCACGGACCACTTCTACCACCTCCAGGTGGCCGGGCAGACGCTGGTGGCCACCGGGGCGCACCCGTTCTGGGTGGAGGACCTCAGCACCTGGATTCCGGCCCGCGATCTCATGCCCGGCATGCGCCTCCGCGGGTTGGATGCGGAGCAGTCCCCTTCAGTAGAAGCGGTAAGCCTGATCGAGCAAGCAGCGCCGCAGGTGACCTTCAACCTGAGCGTGGCCGGCGCGCCGAGCTACTACGTGGGCTCTGGCATCCTCGTCCACAACACCCCGCCTCCGGCCGGTGGGGTCACTACCTACAACTTCGGTCCGTTTACCGTGTACGAAGGGGTCTACGTGGGCAACGACCCGGTGCTGAAGGCGAAGTACGGTGGCCGGATCTACATCGGCCAGACCGAGCAGCCGCTCGAGGTTCGCCAGGGGCAGCACCAGTGGGAAGCCGCCGCGGAGTTGAAGAAGCCGGGGCTCACCGTCGCCGAGCGGGAGTTCTGGGAGTTCAAGCGAGACATGGAGCTGCGTCCCCGGGTGCGGGGCCTCAACGCACCCCAGGCGGACTACTTCGAGCAACTCAATCTACAGGTCGAGCGAGAGACGCGCCGCCTCGCCGCCGAGGCCGCCGGCAAGTCCTCAGATCCGACCAAAGTCCTGAACCGGCGGGAACAGGCGACCCCGGGCCGCTTCCGAGCCCTGGCGGAAGCGATCGCAAAAGATCCCCGGGTGCGGGCGGCAGGCTTCTGCTTGCGTTAGGTTTCGCCCGGAACGGGCGGGAAGGCAGCGAAGACGATGTCCTGGTGGGATACGGGCGAAGGAGACGACGTGATCGGCGATCGACCGGCGGACCTACTCACGTCGGCCCTGACCGGTCTGGCGGAATGGCGCGAACGGACGCACGGGGAGCGGCCTTCGCTGGCGGGCTTGCTGGCGGGCCTTGGCGCCCTCCTTTCGGAAGCGGGGCGCACCGTAGTGGTGACTGCAGAGACGGCGGCCGGGCCGGTCCGCGGTGAGGGAGATGCCGCCCGCGCGGAGGGTGAGACACTGCTTCCGATCTTGCGGGAGGCGCTGGAAAAGGTCGCCGCTGCCTATCAGGAGCGGTGGGAGCGCGATCCGCGGCCGAGCGAAGTGGCCCACGTCGTGGCGTTCGTGCTGGGGCCGGCTCCGGAGCGCTACCTGCGCGCCCAGGATGCGCGGGGCCTGGAGTTGACTGGATTACGAGCCCAGATAGGGGCAGCGGAATGAGTGACATTGAAGGACGTTTAGAGCGATGAGTGGTTTAACCCGATCTCCGAAGCTGCTGAAGGGCGCCCTGGTGGGGGTGGACCTGTTCAATCCCGTCGCGTCGGTGGTGCCGTTCCAGTACAACCCGCACGCGGTGACGCGGACCATCAAGCCTAAGGGCGCCAGCGGCGATGGCGCTCGCGCGGAGGCGCAGCGGCTCACCGGCCCGCCGGACGAAGAGATCAAGATGGACGTGCAGCTCGACGCCACGGACCAGCTTGAAAAGGCGGACGGCCTCACGGCCAAGACCGGCATCTATCCGCAGCTCTCCGCCCTGGAGATGCTCACCTATCCGAAGTCGCTGCTGGTAATCACAAACACTGTTTTGCTCGCCGTCGGGACGCTGGAGGTGCTGCCGCCGGTGGGGCCGTTCACGTTCCTGATCTGGGGCGCCAAGCGCGTGCTCCCCGTACGGGTCGGAGAAATGGTCATCACCGAAGAGGCGTACGACCCCTCGCTCAACCCGATCCGGGCCAAGGTGAGCCTGACTTTGAAAGTACTCACCTACGCTGACCTCTCGATCACCCACCCGGGGCACTACGTCTTCCTGGCGCACCAGGTCGTGAAAGAGACCATGGCGACCATCAGCTCGATCAATGACATCCGTGCCGTCGCCGGCGGTGACGTCAAGCTTTTCTGATTTCGTTCGAGTGCGGTCGCGTGAGCAGCGCAGCATCTCGACGACCGCCGCGGAGTAATGGAGTGTGGGAGCAATGGAGTGTGGGGGTGTGGGAGCCGGGACGCCGCGATGTCACTGCACGAGGTGCCAGCCGCCATACTTCGTCATCCTGAAGGGAGCGAAGCGCACTGAAGGATCTCGCCCTCGTGAGCAGCCTCCGAATGCACCGCGCGGAGTCGAGATCCTTCGCTTCGCTCCAGGATGACCGGGTACGGAATGAGTGCCCCGCACCAATGCCTGAACACCCGAATACCCAACACCTGAACACCCACCACCTGAATGCTGAACGCCCGATTGCCTGAACCCTGAGATCCCGATTATGGATGACCCAAACAGCCGCTACAGCAGCACCGGCACTGCCCTACTCACCCTCCCGGACGGGCGCACGGTCGCGTTTCGCCTCCGGCGATTCTTGCCGCAGGGCCAGAACTTGCCGCTGCTGGCGGAGGTGCGTGCCGGGCGGGACGAGCGCCTGGACCTCTTCACTTACCGGACGCTGGGCGACCCGGAACATTTCTGGCAGGTGTGCGACGCCAACAACGCGATGCGTCCGGAGGACCTCACGGCGGGCGAGGAGCGGATCTTGCGGGTGACGATGCCGCAGTTTCCCGGCGGCGCGAGCGCTCCGGACGCAGCTAGCGGCGCGTCCACCCTGTCGTTCGGCCCCGGCGGAGGGCGATAGCCAGTGTCGCTCCTGGGAGTCCATCTAACCCTGCTCATCGGACCGGTCGTACCGGTGCCCGCTCCCGCGCTCCTGGCGGAGGCGCTGCAGAGCGTCGAAGTGACGCAGAGCGATGACAAGCGCTCGGGCTTCCAGATTGCGTTTGCCGTGGGACGAAGCATGCCGTGGGAGTTGCTGGAGTACACCGCTCTGGCCTCGCCGCTGCTGCGCCCGTTCAACCGCGTGATCCTGCTGGTGCGCTTCGGGATCGCGCCCCAGGTGCTGTTCGACGGCGTCATCACCAACGTCCAGCTGAGCCCCAAGAATGCGGCGGGCCAGTCGCTGCTCACCATCACCGGTGAGGACGTGAGTGTGATGATGGACCTGAAAGAGCAGGTCCGCGATCATCCCGTTCAGGACGAAACGATCATTGCCAACAAGATCATCGCCAGTTACCTCGTGCCCTGGGGAATCGTGCCGAAGGTGATCCCGCCCAAGTTTCCGGACCTGCCGCTGCCGACCGAGAAGACCCCCGTACAGGCACAGACAGACCTCAAGTACCTGCAAAAGATGGCGGAGCGGCATGGCTACTCGTTCTACATCACTCCGGGGCC
>Ga0255338_1005117_pt1 | contig 12481 bp, 7 predicted proteins | sample MeOH1_35cm_T4_19_FD_203715 | JGI IMG/M metagenome (GOLD analysis project Ga0255338, IMG submission 203715) | Sandy soil microbial communities from University of British Columbia, Vancouver, Canada - MeOH1_35cm_T4_195 | ecosystem: Engineered > Artificial ecosystem > Sand microcosm > Unclassified ...
ACGCCCACAGGGTCGGCGGCCGGGTCGCGCTCGAACACGCGTACGGTGCCGGACTGGGGCCGCAGCAGGCCGAGCACGTGCTTGATCAGCGTCGTCTTTCCCGCGCCATTCTCGCCGACCAACCCCAGCACGGTTCCCCGCGGGATCGTGAGCGTCAGCTCCCTCAAAGCCGCCTTCTTACCGAAGCGCCGCGTTACGCCGCGGATCTCCACTACCGCGTCAACCGGTTCATCCATCGGAAACCCTCCCCATCCCGGTCAAGTCGCAGCCCATGCGGCTGGTTCAAATGGAGTAGTGGAGTAGGCACGGTTCACTACTCCACACTCCACTATTCCATTGCTCCGCGCCGGCTACTGTCCGGCACGACCGCTTTCTTTCGCGTGCCGGGGAAACCAGCCCGCCATCATTCCGGACATCAGCGGCAGGGCCAGCAGGCGCTCCTGCATCGCCGGGCTCGCGCTTTCGTAGCTGCGAAATGCGTCTTCCATCGACCGGGTCAGCTGCTGCGGCGACATCTGGAACATCGTCTGGAACTGCTGCCATTGCAGGCGGGAGAGGCGCTCCTCCAGCGTGCGCCCTTCCGCCCCGGTGATCGTATTGAACACCGCATAAACCGGACGCTCATCCCACCGCGGGTCTCGGGCGGCGGGCAGCTCCTGGTCGCGCCCGGCCCAGAACCGGTACCGGGTGGTCGTACCGCCCGGGTCCTGGAACGCAACTGCGGAAAGCTCGATGCCCTCCAGGCTGCGGAGCGCGTCGCACAGCCCGGCGACGGTCTGGGACGTGTCCGGCCTGCCCGCCGTGGCTTTCACCGTCTGCAGGTGTCGCCAGCCCACCCCGGACAGCGGCTGAACCAGCGCATCCAGTGCTTTCGGCAGGGGTGCACCAGCCGCGGGCGGCTTCGGAGCCTCCACAACCAGGAGGGTCGGGTCGAAGATGAAACGCGCCTCGTCCGGCGCCGCCAGGCTACGCGTCATGTGGATCAGCTCTCCGAGCCGGTTCGGCACCTTACCGCCACTTCTTGGCGCTGGTGGGTGGGTCCCACCCTGCGCGGGACTCGGTTGGAAGCGCTCTATCTGCCGCATCGTCTGCTGCATCATGGCCTCGCGCTGGGCAGGCGGGGTGGCGTCCCAGAGCTGGTAGCTCGCCGCGACCGTATTCGTCGCCAGACGCTCCATGTCCGCCTTCGGGAGACGCTGCATCATGGTGACTACCTGCACCTTGCTCAGCCCCAACTGATCCTCAGGGATCGCCAGCGCCAGCTGCTGTCGCTGGAAGTCGGCCATCCGCGCTTCCGGCGGGCGGCCGTCATTGGAGGAGGTCGTGCTGTAGATCAGGTAAAGCGGCTCCGGCTCCAGTCCCCACATCCGCAGTTGCGTCTCCTCTACCGCCGCCGCTGCCTGGGTCCGCTCGAAACGAGCCAGCCCGGCGCCGGAGGGCCGCTCCACACCCAGAGAGTTGGGCGCCATGCGGTTGAAGATCCGGACCAGCGCGCCGAGACGCTCCGGCCTCGGCGGCTCATTCCGGGGGCTCTTCGGCAGGTAAACCCGCCGCCAGCCCGCACCCGGCAGCCGGGCGCAGAGTCGATCCAGCGCCTTCGGAAGGTCCAGCTGGCCACTCGGTAGCTCGGGCCGCGCCCGGATCGTTACTTCCGGATCCAACAGTACCGGCACGCGATAGCGCTGGGCCAGCTGCCCGACAATCGCTTGCACCGGATGCGGTGGTAGAGGGCTCTCTGCCTGCGCCCCACCCCGCCCCGCCAGCGCGAACGTGGCTGTGACAGCCGTAAGCCAACGAACTGCTCGGTGCCTCATCGGGATACCTCCTCACGTGTCTCAGTGCGCATCAACGCGTCTCGCTGCCGGATCAGGTCCAGTAGCTCCCCGGTCTCCACGCCGAGCTGCCGGGCTTCGGCGAGCAGGGCGTCGATCCGTTCGGTCAGGATACGCACCCGTTCCGCCGGGGCCAGGGGTGATCCGGCCGCGGAAACGTAGGTACCGGTGGTACGGCGCTTGGTGACCACACCCGCCACCTCCAGCTCCCGGTAGGCCCGCGCCACCGTGTTGGGATTGATTACCAGCCGCTCGGCCAGCACCCGGATCGGCGGCAGCTCCTCCCCCGCCTCCAACCGGCCGGACGCGATGAGGTACTTCACCTGGTTGACGATCTGCTGGTAGATCGGCACTCCATCCGTCGTCGAGATGTGGATCTGCATCGGCGCGCTGTCCCTCTGTATTAGTTCATTAATACAGACGGGCGCAATCATGATCGGTTACGCTCAATTTTGATGCGGAATCAAGAAGTTTGAACTTCCCGAGGGTATCCTCCCCGCAGAACCGGGAGGCCGAGGGTTCACCCCTCGCTCGCACTTTGGGCCTGCTGTCGGTAGGCCTACGCGCCGTTGGCGGAAGAGGCAGCAAAGATCGAACGGCACACGAGGTGCCTGCCTCCCGGTGCTAATGGAGGTGACCTCCCATGGAATCGGGAGGCAGAGGGCTTGTCCCTCGTTCGATCTTTGATCCTTCTCTCAGTAGGCGTGCGCAGCACTTACGGGAGAGGCAGCAAAGATCGAATGGCACACGAGGTGCCTGCCTCCCGGTGCTACGGAAGGTCATCTTCCATAGCACCGGGAGGCAGAGGGTTCATCCCTCGTTCGATCTTTGAGCCTGCTGTCGGTAGGCGTACGCACCGTTCACGGTTGAGACAACAAACATCGAACGGACCATCCGCCCAAGGGGCACCCGGTCCTGCCTCCCGGCTCTAATGAAGGTGACCAAATCTAGAAACGCTAGCTCCAGATGGATGGCCGCAGTATGCGACGTTCCAGGGCTGCTAGGGAGGGGCAGTTACCGGATCATCCGCTGAGCCGGCGAGCCATGCTTGCAGACGCTCTGCTAGAGAAGGCGCGACAGGGATCAGGAATTCGACAACCGGCCGCTCCGGATCCCAAGTGTCATCGAATTTGAAGACGGGATAGGGCGGCTGGAGGAAGTCGCAGACCTCAATGGAGACGCATCCCCGGTCGAAGAGCCGCACCAGTCCGCGCGGCCACTCAACCGCCGGGGTCTCCAGAGCACGCTCGGGGGCGGTGCAGAGCAGATAGAAGCCGACGAGATCATTCCCGTCCGGCACAGCCCCACCGGTAGGGATGCCATCCAGACCGCTGGCCGGTCCCCAGCCGCCGTTTCCAACCTCGGTATATAGCCGCCATAACAAAGGCGGGATCGGGAATCCGAGAGCCGCCTCGGCCGCGTCCACGTCAGCGTGGGTCGCGGGAGGAGGCACGGGGAAGATGGGGCGGACTCGGGCGGCCGCATCCGACGCCCGCTGTGGGTCGGCTGCCCGCGCTTTGATGCGGGCAATCAGCTCGTCCGTGCGGTCCATCCAGAGGCTCCTCTATTCCGGGGAAATGCGTCGCATGCCCGCCTCAACCCACGATCGAGCCACTAAATAGGTGCACCAAGGTAGATCCGCAGGTTGGATGGCGCTACCTCACCACCCGGACGAAGGCGTGGTATAAGGGCGTGCCGGAGCAGGTCCCCTACTCCATCACTCCGCAGCGAAGGCCCGCTAAGCCTGGCGGCGGCAGCCAGCCAGGCATGCGACGTAACTAGTATGAGCCTTTCGGGTCCTAGTGAGGCGCCGGGAGCTCGGTTAACGCTCCCAGGAGAGACGCGTCCACTCCCGTCTCAATCCGCAGCACCAGCGGCTGCCCGCGCTTCCGGAGCGTTTGTTCCAGCTTCGCGTTCGCCACGGTCAGGTCGCGGTCGATGCGACCGGTCCCACTGTGCTGGAGTTGCCGCACCCGATCGGCGTCCTGCTGCTCCAGGGCTTCCAGGAGGTCCGCGGCCTGGGACCCTTCCTGTGCGATCGCGCCCATGAAGTACTGGTCCACGATGCGGCAGTCCGCCGGAACTACCGGCTTGGTACGGAGGATCCGCTGCCGGAAGGCGCTCACTTCCTGTCCTGCCAGGTGCAGCACCTGACGACGCTGGGCGGGATCCGGCTGTATCAAGGTTTCGCCGGTTGATAGATGGTGCTCGCCCCAGGTGCGCAGGCTCAGCCGTTCCAATTCCACGGTGCGGAGCCAGTCCAGGTACTGCTCGAACGCGAGCTGGTCGGCGCGACTCGCTTTGTCGACCGCTGGGGCGCTACCAGGGGGAGGGGGCGGGAGGTGTGACGCGGAGGGCGAAGAGCTTCCGGGAGAGGCCGCTCGGGGAGCTTCCGGCACCTGGTCGCCGAGTACTGCTCGACCGGAGTCGCCGAAAAGCATGCGACTTGCCGCGGCATCCGTAGGCTTAGGCGAGACGTCCGGAGCGCCGGCGTCCGGAGCGGAAGGCATGGCTACCAGGCGACCTGGGAGGGCCGGTTCTCGGGAGGCACCGTCCAGGAACGCAGGTCGCCAATCCGGAAACGCCACGGCGACGATCACCAGAACAATGACCACCTGTAGGCCAAGGACAGCGAGCAGCACCAGCACGGTCCGCGAGTCAACGCGACGGGGCGAACCACCTGGCTTCTGGGGCAACTTCATCTCGCCTCTGGGCAACTACATTCCGCCGCCGAGAATACCCAGCATCCCGCCCATCCCGCCGAGGCTGTTGTTGGAGTCCCCCATCAGCGGCTTGTCGTCGATGTGGATATTCGAGTCCGGGTCATAGTTGCGTGCCCGGTAGACTCGGTCCAACTCCCGGTTGGCCAGCTTCAACTTCGGATAGACCATCCGCTTGAACCGCTCGCCGGTGGTCTTGGCCATGCCGATGTTCTTCATCCGCATCGCTTCTCCCAGCGACTGCATGATCATGCCGGTCGACTCCGCTTCCAGCGCCACCGCCTCCATGTAGTTGCGATCCAGTAACTCGCAGTCCGGCGGCACCACCAGACGCCACTGAACCCGGCTGGCGCGCAGGCTGTTCTGGAACAGGCGGGTAGCGACCAGAATGTTCCGGTTGTACTGGTTCACCATGATCTCCAGGTCCCGATCCGGCTGCTCGGAGTTGATCCCGATGTCGTAGATCTTGGAGACGAAGTTCGGAAGGTCGCCCGCGGCGACGTTGCGGAACTCCTGCCGCTTGTCTTCCACGAACTGGAGCCACTGGATGTACCGGTCGAAGGCCCGGTTGTCCACCACGGGAGCGGCAACCGGCGCAGGGGCGCGCGGCTGCGGCCGAGGGTTCGCTGCGATCGCTGACGGCGCCGGAGCAGGAGCCTGATTGGGAGCGGTGACCACCGAAGGCGCCGTCGGGGACTGGACGGAGGGTGCCTGCGTCACGGAAGGAGCCGTGGGCGCCTGGGAGCCCGGCGCCATCATCACGTTAGGCGCCATGCCGTCACTCTTCGGGAGCTGCGGCGCGCTGGTCACGGGCTGCCCCGGCGCCTGCGGCGTGCTGGGGGCGGTCACCACGCCGGGGCCTTGCGGCATCGCCTGAGTGGGCGCCTGCTGAAGGCCGGGCGCCTGCGGCAGGGCGGCAGTCTGTCCGGCCGTAACGGCGGTGCGCGACTTCTGAAACAACATCAGGCTTCCGGCCACCACGCCGCTCGCCACCAGCGCCAGGATCGCCGCCAACAGGGCCACGGGCTTCTTAGCCGGCATCGGCTGCGGTGCCGGCGCGCCGTAGTGGGGCGTGTTGCTGGGCACCTGGAAGGTGGGCGCCATCCCCGGATGTGGCGGCTGAGCCTGGACCGGGGGCCTCTGGTAAGCGCCGGTGCGCTCCCCGCCCGGTGCCGGACCCGCGGCCACCGCGGCTCCACACGCATTACAGAAGCGGCTACCCGGCGTTAGGGGCGCACGGCAATTGGCGCAATGCATCGGAGTCTCCGGATAGGCGGCGTCCAGGTCCAGACGACGTGCGAAATGAAGAAGCGCAAATGTTAGCTGCGCTGCTTGAGAAAATTATAGTGGCGCCCAGCAGGGCTGTCAAAATAGCGAACCGGGCACTACCTGTCGATTAGACTACGTTTGCGACCCGGTGTTCCCCGACTTTTAGCCCTCGCTTAGGCGCGTGGGCAGATAATCATTCCGCTCCAGTCCAACTGAACCCTGCACGAGTTCCTGGCGTCTGTGGCGAAAAAGCAATCGGCGGTACCCTGGTTCTCCTCGGGCCAACTGCGAGCAGTGCTCCGGGTCGTCTCCACCACTCCAGTACTCCACCGCGCCCTCATTCCGACCTCGCTGGTGGGATAATGCGCCGCATCGGCTCCAACCAACGCGTAAGAAACCGGTAGTCCACCCATGAACCGTGCCCTTGTCTTCCTACTGCTGACCACCCTCGCGGTTGCGGGCCACGCGCCTGCCAGTCGCGCCCAGACTCCGAAACGGCCGAACATCCTGTTCATCGCGGTGGATGACATGAACTGCGACCTGGCCTGCTACGGCAACCGGGTGGTCAAGAGTCCCAACATCGATCGCCTTGCGCGGTTGGGGGTACGCTTCGACCGGGCCTACTGCCAGTTCCCGCTCTGCAGTCCCAGCCGCTCCTCGCTCCTGACCGGACTGCGCCCCAGCAACACCCGGGTGTTCGACCTCCAGTACCATTTCCGCACCGGAATGCCGGACGTGGTGACGCTGCCGCAGTTCTTCAAAAACCAGGGCTACTACTCCGCCCGAGTCGGCAAGCTGTACCATTACGGCAACCCGGGGGACATTGGTACCAGCGGGCTGGACGACCCACCCTCCTGGAGCAACTTTGTGAATCCAGCCGGCCGGGACAAGACGGCACTGGAGCCGGACATCATCAACTACACTCCCCGGCGCGGCCTCGGCAGTGCGATGAGCTTCCTCGCGGACCGGGAGGGTAAGGACGAAGAGCATACGGACGGCAAGGTCGCGCTGGAGACGATCAAGCTCCTGGAGGAGCACAAGGAAGGGCCGTTCTTCATCGCGGCCGGATTCTACAAACCCCACACGCCGTACGTTGCGCCGAAGCCCTACTTCGATCTCTATCCACTGAGCCGTATCCAACTCCCCCAGGAGCCGGAAGGCGCGCCGAACGGCGTACCCCGCCCCGCGCTGACCTCCACCCAGCCGTGGCCCTACTTCGGGGTGACGCCGGACCAGGCCCGCGAGTGCAAGCAGGGCTATTACGCCTCCATCTCCTTCGTGGACGCGCAGATCGGGAGAGTCCTGGACGCGGTGGACCGCCTGAAGCTGTGGGACAACACGGTAGTGGTGTTCTGGAGCGACCATGGCTACCATCTGGGAGAGCACGGCCTCTGGATGAAGCAGAGCCTCTTCGAAGAATCTGCCCGCGTGCCGCTGATCATCGTCGCGCCGGGGGGCAAGAAGGGCGCCTCCGGTGTGAGCGCCGGTAAAACCTCCCGGCGGACCGTGGAGCTCGTGGACCTCTACCCCACCCTGGCGGACCTGGCCGGGCTGAAACCGTCGGGTCGCCTGGACGGCGCCAGCCTGCGCCCCCTTTTGAAAGATCCGTCCGCGCGCTGGGACCGCCCCGCCTACACCCAGGTGCAGCGCGGATTGTTCCCCGGCTACTCCGTCCGCACCGAGCGCTGGCGCTACACCGAGTGGGACGACGCCACCAAGGGTGCCCAACTCTACGACGAAACCGCCGACCCCCACGAATACCACAACCTGATCGACGATCCTAAGCACGCGGAGGTCGTCGCCGAACTGAAAGCCCTGGTCAAGAAGAACTGGCCCACCCGCGTGGAGGGCGGCAAAGCGGCACGCAGGGCAACGGGCGAGGGATAGTGCTACTGAAGGCCGAAACATGTAACGGCGCTGTAGCCACACGCCCCGACTTAGGCCGAAGTAGTTGCACCCGTTCCATGTCATCCAGAAGCTAAAATGCGCCGTCCCCGCACCCCGTCGTCCGGTGGTGAGAATGCGCCGCCACCGTGTCCCGTCATCGTGAACAACGTGAAGGATCTCGCGTCCGTGAGCAGCACCGGAATGCACCTCGCACGAAGCCGGGATCCTTCGCTCCGCTCCAGGATGACCGGGTGCGGGAGGAATGGCGACGTGCCAATGCCTGAACCCCTGAACGCCTAAGTGCCTGAACGCCTTAGTGTCCGAACACCCGAAGCCCTATGAAGCAGCTCCTCGTCCTCTTCACCGTCCTCCTGGCGGCAGTCACCTGCAGTGGCGCCCGCAGCGCGCAGAGTGCCACGCCCCAACGGCCGAACATCCTGTTCATCTTCTCGGATGACCACGCTTACCAGGCGCTCAGCGCCTACGGCTCCAAGTTGAACAAGACGCCGAATCTGGACCGGATCGCGAAGGACGGAATGCGGTTCGACCGGTGCCTGGTCACCAACTCGATCTGCGGCCCCAGCCGGGCGGTGATCCTCACCGGGAAGTACTCCCATCTAAACGGCTTCTACAACAACACCAACAGCCGGTTCGACGGCTCCCAGGTGACGTTTCCGAAGCTGCTGCAACAGGCCGGGTATCAGACCGCCCTCGTGGGCAAGTGGCACCTCATCTCGGATCCCACCGGCTTCGATTTCTGGGAGATCCTTCCCGGTCAGGGCCAGTATTACAACCCGCCGATGATCCGCAACGGCCAGCGGAAGAAGTACGATGGCTACGTGAGCGACCTGATCACGGAGCATACCCTGGACTGGCTGAAGCAGCGGGATGCCTCCAAGCCGTTCCTGATGATGTGCCAGCACAAGGCGCCGCACCGGGAATGGGCGCCGAACCTGAAGTACCTCCAGTTGTACGACCAGGTGAAGTTCCCCGAGCCGGACACGCTGTTCGACGACTACTCCGGGCGCGGCAAGGCGGAGAAGAACCAGGACATGACCATCGCGGAGACCATGACGGACCGCGACCTCAAACTGGTGCCGCCGGCGGCGATGACCGCGGAGCAGCGCCAGGTGTGGGACGCCTATTACGAGCCGCGCAATGCCGAATTCCGCAAAGCGAACCTGCAGGGTAAGGAGCTGGTCCGTTGGAAGTATCAGCGCTACATGCATGACTACCTCGCCACCATCGCGTCCGTGGACGAGAGCGTGGGCAAGGTGCTGGACTACCTGAAGGAGACCGGCCTCGACAAGAACACGATCGTGGTCTATGCCGCGGATCAGGGCTTCTACCTGGGCGAGCACGGCTGGTTCGACAAGCGCTGGGTGTTTGAGGAGTCGCTGCGCACGCCGTTTCTGGTCCGCTGGCCGGGAGTGACCAAGCCGGGCAGCGTGAACCAGGACCTCGTCTCCAACCTCGATTTCGCACAGACCTTCCTGGAAGCGGCAGGCGTGACGGCGCCGGCGGAAATGCAGGGGCGCAGCCTGGTGCCCGTGCTGAAGGGACAGACTCCGAAGAACTGGCGCCAGAGCTTCTACTACCACTACTACGAATACCCGGCCGTCCACAGCGTGGCTCGCCACTACGCGGTGGTCACCGACCGCTACAAACTGGTCCATTTCTACCAGCCGGATACCGATTACTGGGAGCTGTTTGACCGCAAAGAGGACCCAAAAGAGCTCCGGAGCGTCTACGACCATCCGAAGTACGCGAAGGTACAGAAAGAGCTGCAAGCGGAGCTCACCCGCCTGCGCGCCGAGTACCGTCTCCCGGCACAAGATCCGCCTGCGGCCGACATTCCAGCGCGCAAACTGCAGTAGCACGTTTGATTAGGTTGGACGCGGAACGGCTGCCAGTTCTTGCTTGAGGCCCTAACGATAAACCGATTGTGCGGCTGGTTCCTGGAGAGGCAGGTAGCGAACACCCGAGTATAGAATTGTCAGTAGGCAACAAACCCTCAACCAATGCAGTGCAACCCGCAGGAAGCGGGCAATCTGCGGTAGCCCGCTCGCTAAACCGGGCGGACGATTGACCGAGCCTCTGAGCGAGCTTTCCGCAATGCCCGACAAGGAACCGGCACTCCGTGTTCTCTGGGTGGAGTCCACTCCGCCGGCCGTGCCACGCGTGGAAGCGATCTTTCCGCCGGATCACCTGGCAGGCCTCCGGATTGAACTGGTGCGCTCATCACCGGGTGCAGCGGCGTGCCACTCCCGCGCGGACTACGACCTCGTTCTCTGGCATCGTGAGCTCACCGTTGCGGGGGCCGAAAGGCTGCGTCACTTCCGCCGCACGGCTCCGGACGTACCGATCGTGGTCCTGCTGGCGGCGATGGACGGAGGCGCGGACCTAGAGAGCTTGGCTCTGGGTGCCGACGAAGCCCTCTACCTGGACGAGGCCGACCCCGAGTCGTTGAGAGGCGCCTTCCTCCGCGCTCGGGCGCGAGCCGAATTCCGCAAGCATGACCGAGCGCTCACGTCTTCCGAAGCCCACGACAGTGCACACGTCTTCAACGAGGTCCGGCCGGTGGAACAGACCCTCCGGATACGGGAGATACACGCACAGACCCTGCTGCGATTATCCCGTCGGCTGGAGCGAGCCGAGAGCCAAGAAGAGATTCTCTCCGCGGCGCGCGAAGCGATTTTCAAAACGCTCGGCATGCAACGGGTCTGGCTCTATCAGCTCTCCCATGACGGTGAATTCCTCAACCTCATCCTGGAGGACGAAGGCGGTGACCCGCTCGATCAGCATGGAGAGGGCCGCAAGCTGCGCGTAGCCGGCGACCGGATGCTGGAAGAGATCGTCGCGGGCACTGATGTCGTGGTGGTGGAAGACGCCCAAACGGACCCACGGACCGACAAAGAGATCGTCCGCGCTCTCGGAAACCGGACTATCGTCAACGTTCCGATCATCCTGGCCGGACGGAAACTGGGTGCACTGGGGACGGGCAGCTTTGGAGATGAGGGCGTGCGCCCTCTGACCGGTGAGGAGCGGGAGTTCCTGGCGGCGCTCGGCAGCCACGTCGCGGCGGTGCTGGACCGGGTCACGTCGGCAAGGGAGCGCGACGTAGCGGAAGCCGCACTGCGTAAAAGTGAAGCGCAGTTCCGCCAAGTCGTGGAAGCACTGCCGTTGCTCGTGTGGACCTGCACGGTGAACGGAGAGTGTGACTATATAAGCCGGCGGTGGGTGGAGTACACCGGGATCCCCGCCGAGTTACAACTGGGGCAAGGCTGGAGCGAGCAGATCCACCCGGACGACCGCAGTCGGATGGAGGCAACCTGGGTGTCGGCCATGAACTCCGGCGCCGACTTTCGCTGTGAGAACCGCATCCGCGGCGCGGACGGAGTGTACCGCTGGTTCGACACGCGCGCCGCACGGTTACGCGACGACCAGGGTCGCACGCTGAAGTGGGTCGGCTCGAACATCGATATCGATGCAGGCAAGGAATCCGCCGCGCAGCGGGAGCGGCTCGCCCGTCTCATCGAGCACAGCCGGGACTTCATCGCGACGGCCGATCGGGATGGTCGCTTGAGCTACCTCAACGCGAGCGGCCGGCGGATAATCGGGTTGGACACAGACAGTTCCCCCTCCGAGCTGTGGTTATGGGACCTGGACTCGGGGACCGGAAATGAGAACAGCCGCGAGACCATCATTCGCTCCGTACGCGAAACCGGAGTGTGGGAAGGGCAGTCGCAGCTAAAGAACCTCCAGACCGGCGCGCTCGTGGACGTGTTCTGCGCCATCTTCCTGATCCGGGACCCGAGTACCGGAGAGCCCTGGTGCTATGCCACCGTGATGCATGACATCACCGTCGCTAAGCGCGCAGAGGATGCGTTGAAGCTCTTCCGGCTACTGATAGACCAGTCGACGGACGCCTTCGAAGTGATCGACCCGGTCACCGGACGTTTCCTGGACGCCAATGAACGGGGCTATGCGGACGTGGGCTACACACGCGAAGAGCTGTTGACCTTGAGCATATGCGACATCGACCCGACGTTTACCCCCGAAGAATGGCCAGCACGAATGGAGGCGATGCGCCGCGCGAAGCGCTTCACGGTGCAGGGGATCCACCGCCGAAAAGACGGCTCGACCTTCCCCGTGGAGGTGAACGTCCGCTGGGTGGAGCTGGACCGGCCTTACCTGGTGACCGTAGCGCGGGACGTGAGCGAACGGAAGCGGTTGGAAGAGCAGTTCCGGCAATCCCAGAAGATGGAGGCGATCGGGCAGCTAGCGGGCGGAGTGGCTCACGATTTCAATAACCTGCTCTGCGTCATCTCTGGCTATGCGGACCTCTGCCTGATGCGGCTGCCCGAGGGCGATCCGGGCCGGAAGATGCTCTCCGAAATCCGGGCCGCCGGCGAGCAAGCGGCCCGCCTCACCCGGCAACTGCTCGCCTTCAGCCGACAGCAGGTCCTCGCCCCCACCGTGCTCGATCTCAACGAAGTGGTCACCGAGGTGCGGAACATGCTGCAGCGGTTGATCGGAGAAGACATCCTCCTCACCACGGTGCTGGCGCCGGACCTTTGCCCGGTCAAAGTGGACGCGGGCCAGATCAATCAGGTCATCATCAATCTGGCCGTCAATGCCCGGGATGCGATGCCGGAAGGTGGATACCTAACCCTCGAGACGCGAAACGTGGAACATCCCGTGGAGAGCGGAGCGGTACCGGGAGAATCCGGCCCGCGAAAGTGGGTGCAGCTTTGCATCGGTGATTCGGGA
>Ga0255338_1005118_pt1 | contig 12479 bp, 12 predicted proteins | sample MeOH1_35cm_T4_19_FD_203715 | JGI IMG/M metagenome (GOLD analysis project Ga0255338, IMG submission 203715) | Sandy soil microbial communities from University of British Columbia, Vancouver, Canada - MeOH1_35cm_T4_195 | ecosystem: Engineered > Artificial ecosystem > Sand microcosm > Unclassified ...
GCGGCCCAGCAGGAGCACCATGTGGCCGGCCATCAGGTCGAGCAGGCGCGTGCCGCCCTGCTGGCGGTGCGCGACCCGGCGCGCCTGGCCGGCGGCGGCTTCGCGCTGAGCGCGCCGGTCGGCGGCCGCGTGCTGCGCGTGCTGCAGGCCAGCGAGACCGTCGTGGCCCTGGGCACGCCGCTGATCGAACTGGGCGACACCAGCCAGCTGGAGGTGGTGGCCGAGCTGCTCAGCACCGACGCCCTGCAGGCCCGCCCCGGCAGCCCCGTGCTGATCGAGCGCTGGGGCGGCCCCGGCACGCTCAAGGGCCATGTGCGCCTGGTCGAGCCCGGGGCCTTCACCAAGATCTCGGCCCTGGGCGTCGAGGAGCAGCGCGTCAAGGTGCTGATCGACCTCGACAGCCCGCAGGCCGAGTGGCAGGCCCTGGGCGACGGCTACCGGGTCGGCGTGCGCATCCTGACGCGCCTGCCGGCGGAGCGCCTGACCGTGCCGGTGGGCGCCGTCTTTCCCCTGCCCGAGGGCGGCATGGGTGTGTTCCAGCTGGACGGCGGCCGGGCCCGGCAGCGCCCGGTCACGCTGGGCGCGCGCAACGGCGAGCTGGCCTGGATCAGCGCCGGGCTGGACGAGGGCGCCGAGGTGGTGATCTACCCGCCGGCCCAGCTGCGCGACGGCCAGCGTCTGCGCCGCCGCGGCGCTTCTTGACGCCGCGCAATGCGGACGCCAGACGGCTTCCTAGACTTGCCGTGAACCCTGTTCCTTCCTCAAGTCAACCAGGAGTTGCAGACCATGAGCGCCTTGACCCGTCTTGATCCCTTCGAACAGATGCTGCCCGAGATGTTCCGCCGCTTCGCCCAGCCCATGCGTCTGGCCGGCATGGGCACCGAGCTGGCCGGCGACATCCGGCTGGACGTCAGCGAGACCCCCACCGACTACGCGGTGCGCGCCGAGATTCCCGGCGCCAAGAAGGAAGACATCCGCGTCACCGTTGACGGCAATTTCGTCAACATCGCCGCCGAGATCCGGCGCGACAAGGAAGAGAAGTCCGAGGGTCGCGTGCTGCTGAAGGAGAGCTATCACGGCAGCGTCGCGCGCGGCTTCTCCCTGGCCCATGAGGTCGATGCGGGCCGGGTCGAGGCCAAGTTCGAGGACGGCGTGCTGAAGCTGACCCTGCCCAAGCGCGAGAGCACGGGCAGCCGCACCATCGCCGTCAAGTAGGCCGCCCGCTCCATGCGGGCCATGGTGCTGGACGCGCCGGGGCGGCCGCTGCGCCTGGAGCAGCGGCCGCTGCCCGAGCCCGGGCCGGGCGAATTGCGCCTGCGCGTGCTGGCCTGTGCGGTCTGCCGCACCGATCTGCACATCGTCGACGGCGAGCTCACCCTGCCGCGCCTGCCCCTGGTGCCGGGCCACGAGATCATCGGCGAGGTCGAGGCCCTGGGCAGCGGCGTCAGCAGCTGGCGCCTCGGCGAGCGCGCCGGCCTGCCCTGGCTGGGCCATGCTTGCGGTCACTGCGACTACTGCCGGCTGGCCCGCGAGAACCTCTGCGACCAGTCCCTGTTCACCGGCCATGGCCGCGATGGCGGCTATGCCAGCCATGTGCTGGCCGAGGCCGCGTTCTGCCTGCGGCTGGACGGCCTGCAGGCCCCGCCCGAGAAGCTCGCGCCGCTGATGTGCGCCGGCCTGATAGGCTGGCGCAGCCTGGCCATGGCCGAAGCGCAGGCCAGCCATATCGGCCTCTACGGCTTCGGCGCCGCCGCCCATCTGATCGCCCAGGTGGCTCGGGCCCAGGGCCGCCAGGTCTATGCCTTCACGCGCCCCGGCGACACGGCCGCCCAGGCCCACGCGCGCGCGCTGGGCGCGGTCTGGGCCGGCGACTCCGACCGGCCGCCGCCGCGGCCGCTGGACGCGGCGCTCATCTTCGCGCCGGTCGGCGCCCTGGTGCCCCTGGCCCTGGCCGCGGTGCGCAAGGGCGGCAGCGTGATCTGCGGTGGCATCCACATGAGCGAGATCCCGGCCTTCGCCTATGCTTTGCTGTGGCAGGAGCGCCGCCTGCTCTCGGTGGCCAATCTGACCCGCGCCGATGGCCGCGCCTTCCTCGACTTCGCGGCCCGGCATCCGCTGCGCGTCGACACCCGGCCCTATGCGCTGGAGCAGGCCAACGAAGCCCTGGCCGATCTGCGCGCCGGCCGCATCCAGGGCGCGGCGGTCCTGCTGCCTTAAGCTCAGCCCGTTGAGTCCGCGCGATTGAGCCCGATCAAGCCACGCCCCCGGCGACCGGCCAACAATGAAACCCAGCCCCTGAGGAGTCCGCCATGACCTACCGCAGCCTGCTCGTGCATCTGGACAGCCAGCCCCAGGCCGAAGCCCGCGTGGCCCAGGCCCTTGCGCTGACGCGCGCCCTGGACTGCCATCTGGTGGGCCTGGCGCCGACCGGCCTGCTGGACATGCCCATCGCCCCCGAGGCGGCCGCCAGCCTGGGCGAGTTCAGCGCCCTGGCCGCGGAGCTGCTGCTGCAGCAGGCCCAGCAGGCGGCCCTGCAGTTCCGCACCGCCTGCGCCGGTGCCGGCCTGCCCTCCTTCGAGGCGCTCACCGACACCGCCGATGTCGCGCGCTCCCTGGTGCGCCATGCCCATTGCTCCGACCTGGTGCTGCTGAGCCAGCCCGACCCGGCCAGCCCCGGCCATGGCCGCGCCCGCGCCATGGTCGAGCAGGTGATCCTCTACAGCGCCCGCCCCACCCTGCTGCTGCCCTATACCGCCAAGGTCGGCGACGCCCCGCTGCCGGGCGGCCGCGCCCTGGTGGCCTGGGACGACAGCCGCGAGGCCGCGCGCGCCCTGGCCGACGCCCTGCCCCTGCTGCGCCGCGCCGAACAGGTCCAGGTGCTGAGCTGGCGCGAGAGCGAGAACACGCTGGACGATATGCGGCCGCGCCTGGACGCGCTGCAGCAATGGCTGGCCTGGCAGGGCGTGACGGCCGAGACCCGCGAGGAGGTCAGCAGCATCGGCGTCGCCGAGTCCCTGCTGTCGCGCGCCGCGGACTACGGCGCCGATCTGATCGTGATGGGCGCCTATGGCCACACGCGCTGGACCGAGCGCGTGCTGGGCGGTGCCACCCGCGGCCTGCTGCAGAGCATGACGGTGCCGGTGCTGATGTCGCACTGACGCCGCCGCATGAGCATACGCCATCTCGATGCCCTGCTGGAGCCGCGCACGGTGGTGGTGGCGGGCGCCTCGCCGCGGCCCGGCAGCCTCGGCGCCCTGGTCTGGCGCCAGCTGCGCGATGGCCGCTTCGCCGGCACCCTGCAGGCGCTCAATCCGCACCATGCCAGCCTGGACGGCCAGCCCTGTCTGGCGCGCGCCGCCGATCTGCCGCTCGCGCCCGACCTGGCCCTGATCTGCACGCCGCCGGCCACGGTGCCCGACCTGCTGGCCGAGCTGGGGGCGCGCGGCTGCCGCGCCGCGGTCGTGCTGACGGCCGGCCTGACGCCGGCCCAGCGCCAGGCCGCGCTGGCGGCAGCGCGGCCGCATCTGCTGCGCCTGCTGGGGCCGGCCAGCCCGGGTCTGCTGAACCCCCATCTGGGCCTGCACGCCAGCCTCGCGCCGACCCCGGCTCACCCGGGCCGGCTGGCCTTCGTCAGCCAGTCCGGCGCCCTGCTCAACGCGGCCCTGGACTGGGCCCACCCGCGCGGCATCGGCTTCTCGCAGCTGCTGGCCCTCGGCGAGCATGCCGACGTCGACTTCGGCGATCTGCTCGACTATCTGGCCAGCGATGCCCGGACCCGCGCCATCCTGCTCTACCTCGAGACGATTGAAGCGCCGCGCAAGTTCATGTCGGCGGCGCGCGCGGCGGCGCGCAACAAGCCCGTCATCGTGGTCAAGGCAGGCCGCGCCGATCCCGGCAACGACGCGGTCTTCGAGGCCGCGCTGCGGCGCGCCGGCCTGCTGCGCGTCGACGGCCTGCAGGCGCTGTTCACCGCGGCCGAGACCCTGGTACGGCTGGACCCGCTGGCCGCCGCGCAGGGCCTGCGCCTGCTGAGCAACGGCGCCGGACCCGGCGTGCTGGCGGCCGATGCCGCCAGCCTGCTGGTCCCGCCCCTGACCCTGGCCGAGGCGCCGCTGGACATCGGCGACCGCGCCACGCCGCAGCGCCACGCCGAGGCCCTGGACCAGCTGCTGACCCGCCCCGGCTGCGTGCTGCTGATGCATGCCCCCAGCGCCTTCGCCGACAGCGCTGCGGTGGCCCGGGCCTGCCAGCCGCTGCTGCAGGCCGCGCCCGGCCGGGTGCTCGGCTGCTGGCTGGGTGGCGAATCGGGCCAGGCGGCGCGGCAGCGCTGCGTGGCCGCGGGCGCGGCCGACTATGACTCGCCCGAGGACGCCTTGCGGGCCTTTGCCCTGCTGGAGCGCCAGCGCGCCAGCCAGGCCCTGCTGCAGCAGCTGCCCGGCCGCAGCGAGCTCGGCCCGGCCGATCCCGCGCGCCTGCACGCCCTGCAGGCCCAGGCCGCCGGCAGCGCGGAGCTGCAGGGCGCACCGGCCCTGGCCCTGCTGCAGGCCTGCGGCATCCCGACCGCGGACGCCGACGATGCCGGCCCGCCGGCGCCGGATGCCTGCCGGCTGGCCCTCGTCGCCAGCATCGATCCGGTGTTCGGTCCGGTGCTGAGCCTGGGCCTGGCCGGCCGCGTGGCCCGGACCCTGCGGGCCCCGGCCCTGGCCCTGCCGCCGCTGAACCGGGTGCTGGCCGCCGAGCTGCTGGCGCGCAGCGGCCTGGCCGTCCTGCTGGACGAGGCCCAGCAGCAGGCCTTGTGCGATGTGCTGACCGCGGTGACGCAGCTGCAGGCCGAGCTGGACCGCCTGCTCGAGTTGCGGATCGAGCCGCTGCAGGTGGAAGCGGCCGGTGTCCGAGCGCTCCAGGCCCGCCTGCGGCTGGCGCCGCAGGCGGTGTCCGGGGCCGGCCGCTTCGCGATCGCGCCCTACCCCTCGGCCCTGGTGGACCAGCTGGACTGGCAGGGCCAGCGCCTCACGCTGCGGCCGATACGCCCGGACGACGGCGAGCGCCATGCCGAGTTCATCAGCGGGCTGACGGCCCAGGACCTGCGACTGCGCTTCTTCAACGCGCGGCGCGAGCTGGCGCCCAGCGAGCGCGCGCGCCTGACCCAGATCGACTACGAACGCGAGATGGCCCTGCTGGCCTGCGACGCGCAGGGGCGCATCCTGGGCATCGCCCGCGCGGCCAGCGATCCCGACAACGTCGAGGTGGAATTCGCGCTGGCCGTGCGCTCGGACCTGCAGCACCGCGGCCTGGGCCGGCTGCTGCTGGAACGGCTGCGGGACTACCAGCGCGGACGCGGCAGCCGCTGCCTGGTGGGCCTGGTGCTGCACGAGAACGGGCCGATGCGCGGGCTGTGCGAGGCCCTGGGCTTTCGCCTCACGCGGGCCATGTCCGACGAACTGCGCTACGAACTGCCGCTGCAGCCGGACCCGGCCTGAGCGCCGCTCAGGCGCGGCGGCCGCGCCCCGCCTCTTCCAGCCGGGACTGGCAGGCCGCGCAGCGCAGCGCCGCCGGCTGCACCAGCAGGCGCTGCAGCTCGATCGGCTCGCCGCAGGCCAGGCAGTCGCCGTAGCGGCCCTCGTCGAGCCGGCGCAGCGCCGTCTGCACCTGGGCCAGTTCGTCGAGATCGCGCTGGGCCTGCTGGTCATCCACGACCTCGGTCTGCTGCTGGGCCGCCTCGTCCTTGCGGTCCTCGACCTCGTGCGCCTCGGCCTGCGTGGCATCGCGCTGGCGCTGCTGGGCCGCGCCGACCTCGCTCAGCAACTCCCGCTGGCGATGCTCCAGCAGATGGCGCAAAGTAGTCAGATGGGTTTGGGTGGGCAGGTCCATGGGTGGTCGAGGAAAGGCTGGGATGCCTGACGATAAGCCGCGCCCCCGCGGCCAGGTTTGCGCGCCGTCAAGCCGGCGGGCGCCGCCGCCGCGCCGGCTCAGTGCTGGGCCAGCCCGGCGAGCTGCCACAGCGCGAAGCCGGCCAGCGCCAGCGCGCTGGCGCGCTGCACGCGGCGCTGCCAGTGTGCATCGAAGCGCTCGCGCAGCCGGCCCACGCCGGCGCTGAGCATCAGCCACCACAGTGCCGAGCCGACGAACACGCCGGCCACCACCAGGCCCGGCGAGGCCGCGCTGCTGCGCGCCGAGAGCGCACCGAACACGGCCATGAAGGAGAAGATCGTCGCCGGGTTGGACAGGGTCAGCAGCACCGTGCCGCCGAAGTAGCGCCACAGGCTGTGCCCGGCCAGCCGGGGCTGGGCGCTTTGCGCGGCGGCCGGCGCCCGCCACAGCCCCCAGGCCATGTAGAGCAGGAACAGCGCCCCGCCCAGGGCCAGCGGCAGGCGCGCCGCGGCCAGCGCCTGGATCACCACGCTGACGCCATAGGCCCCCAGCGCGCCGTAGAGCGCATCGGCCACTGCGGCCCCCAGGCCGGTGGCCAGGCCGGCGCGCGGCCCTTCGCGCAGGCTGCGCTGGATGGTCAGCAGGCCGATGGGCCCGACGGGAGCGGCGATCGACAGGCCGATCAGCAGGGCCTGGGCAAACAGGGACGCGGTGTTGTTCATGCCCATCACTCTAGGGCTGACCCTGGCAGCCACCAAGACGGAATTTCAGGCACCATGAAAGCCGGACCGATGATTTTTCAGGCGGATATGGGAGCTTCCCTGCAACTTGACGAGAAGGCATGGCTGCTGCTGCAGGCCCTGCAGGCCGACGGGCGGGCACCGCTGAAGAGCCTGGCCGCGGCCGCGGGCCTGTCCATCCCGGCCACTGCCGAGCGCCTGAAGCGGCTGCAGGAGGCCGGTGTGATCAGCGGCATCCATGCCGAGCTCGATCCGCGGGCGCTGGGCTATGCGGTGCGCGCCATCATCGGCATCACCGCCGCCCAGCCGGCCAAGACCCGGCTGCTGGCCAAGCTGCGCGAGCTGCCCGAGGTGTTGGAATGCCACCATGTGACCGGCGCCGACTCCTATGTGATGAGCGTGGTCGCGACCGGGCTGGCCGAGCTGGAGGCGCTGATCGCGCGCATCAATGCCTTCGGCGAGACCCGCACCTCCATCGTGCTGAGCAGCCCCATCCCGCGCCGCGGCCTGCAGCAGCCGCCCTCGCCATAATCGCGCGCATGACCAGGACCACTCCCCTCAACCCCGGCACTGCGAAAGGCCCGGCATCTTGATCCGGCTGTCCCGCTCCTCGTTGCGCAACGCCGTCGTGCTGGCCCTGGTGGTGGGCCTGCTGGTGCCCACCGGCGGCGTGCTGCTGATCGAGACCAACGCGACGCGGCGCGAAGCCATGGACGACCTGCGCCGCGACCTGTCGCGCGTGGTGGAGATCCTGGCGCTGTCGCTGTCCGAGCCGATCTGGCAGGTCTCGCCCGACCTGGCCGAGCCGATGATCAAGGCCCAGGTCGACGACCCGCGCTTCGTCTCGGTGCTGGTGATCGAGCCCTCCTCGCCCAAGCCCTTTCTCGAGTTCCAGCGCCAGGCGGAGGACCGCGAGCTGACCCTGAGCCAGACCCGGCCGGTGCTGCGCGATGGCCGCGAGATCGCCCAGATCACGGTCACGATGAGCGCCGCGCCGCTGCTGGCACGCAAGCGCGCCGACATGCTGCGCAGCCTGTGGCGCAGCGGCCTGACCCTGACCCTGTCGCTGGCGCTGATCCTGCTCGTGATGCAGCGCCGCGTGCTGCAGCCGATGGAGCGGCTCAGCCAGGCCGCCGCCAAGCTGGCGGCCGGCAAGCTGGACCAGCCGCTGGACGTCAGCGGCAGCGACGAGATCGCCCGTGTGGGCCTGGCGATGGAGCGCATGCGACAGGCCCTGCTGTCGGCCTTCGAGGAGCTGCGCCAGCATGCCAGCACTCTGGAGTACCAGGTGGCGCAGCGCACCGCTGAGCTGACCCAGGCCAATGCCGAGCTGACCCAGGCCATGGCGACGCTGAAGACCGCGCAGCGCGAGCTGGTCGAGTCGGAGAAGCTCGCCTCGCTGGGCCGGCTGGTGGCCGGCGTGGCGCACGAGCTGAACACGCCGCTGGGCAATGCGCTGACCGTGGTCTCGGCCCTGGAGGACCGCTGGGCCAAGCTGGAGGCCATGCTGAGCAATGCCACGCCGATGCGGCGCAGCCTGCTGGAGGACCTGGCCAAGGACACGCGGCGCGGCCAGGACATCCTGCAGCGCAATGTGCAGAAGGCGGCGGACCTGGTGCGCGACTTCAAGCAGGTGGCGATCGACCAGACCACCGACTCGCGGCGCGACTTCGACCTGGCCCAGGTGATCGAGGACGTGCTGGTGATGGTGGAGCCCAGCTTCAAGCACAAGCCCTTCAAGATCGACACGGCCCTGTGCACGGGTGCGGCGATGAACTCCTATCCCGGCGCCCTGGGTCAGGTCTTGACCAATCTGCTGATGAACGCCCTGGTGCACGGCTTCGAGGGCCGCGAGCACGGCACGGTGCGGGTCAGTTGCCAGGTGCTGGACGCCGACACCGTGAGCCTGCAGGTGGAGGACGACGGCCGCGGCATGGACGAATCGGTGCGCCGCCGCATCTTCGACCCCTTCTTCACCACCAAGCTGGGCACCGGCGGCTCGGGCCTGGGCATGCACATCGTGCACAACATCGTCGTCAACGTGCTGGGCGGCCAGATCGAGGTGTTCAGCACGCCCGGCGCCGGCACCCGCACCGAGATCCGCCTGCCGCGCAAGGCCCCGCAGGCCAGCCCCACCGCCGAAGCCCAGGTATGAGGTGGTCGTGAACGCAGTTCACGCCCGGCCATAGCGGATGCGGCCGACCAGCGCGCAATGCCGGCGGCGACAACCCTGGTGCCCTGCTGGACAACGTCAGCATGAGCGCCACGGTGCCCGAACCCCAGAGCTATGCGCTGATGGGCACCGGCCTGCTGGCCATGCTGTGGGTGAGCCGGCGCCGCCTGGCGCGGCGCTACATCTCGAGATGATTCGCAAGAAGCCGGGGCCGCGCCCCGGCCGGGCTCAGTTGGAGGCGGCCGAGGCCGGGACCGCGGGCGCGCTGGCCTCGGTCGGCACCGCCACCTCGTGCTTCTCGCCGCCCATGTCGATGTTCCCGCCGCTCTTGCTCAGGATGAAGATCGCCAGCGCGGCAAAGATGGCAAAGCCGACCAGAAGCTTCCACATGTCTCATGTCCTTTTGTCTTGGATGGGGGCATTCTTGCCGGCCTAGCTGACAGCAGGCTGAGTCCGGAGCGGCCGGCCCAGGCCCTGCCGCCAGGGCCGGAAGAAGGCCTCGTCGTCGGGGATGGGGCCGCGCTCGCCGCACAGCGCCGCCGCATAGCGGTTGGCCTCGGCAAGGGCCGCGGCCAGCGGCCGGCCCGCCAGGCTGGCGGCCAGCAGCATGGCCGAGAAGCCGTCGCCCGCGCCGACCGTGTCGACCAGCCGTGCCGGGGCAAGACCTGACCCCTCGGCCAGCACCCCGCCCGCGGCATCGAAGGCCGCATAGCCGGCCGCACCGCGGGTCAGGATCAGGCGCTGCAGGCCGAAGCGCTGCATCAGGCCGCCCAGCGCCGGGCCCAGCAGCCGCGGCGGGCCCAGCGGGTCCAGACCCGCCGCGGCGGGCGTGCCGAACCAGGTCAGCAGCCGGCGCAACTCCTCGTCGTTGACCTTGAGCCAGTCGGCCCGCGCCAGCGCGGGCCCGGCCAGCTCGGGCGTGTCGCTGCCCTGGCGCAGGTTCAGATCCAGATAGCACAGGCTGCCCTGGGCCCGCGCCTGCTCGGCCAGCGCCAGGATGCTGCGGCGCGAGACCTCGCCGCGCAGGGCCAGGGTGCCGAAGCAGAAGAAGCGCGGCCGCGCGACCGCCAGCAACTCCGGTGCCGGCGCGATGAAGTCCCAGGCCGCCGGCGCATGGATCAGGAAGCTGTGCCCGAGCGCGCCCTCGCTGACCGTGACCCGGCCGGTCGGCTGCCGGTCGTCGTGCTGCAGGCCGGCCGCGCTCATGCCGAAGCGGCGCAGGCTGGCCAGGATGGCCCGGGCACCCTCATCATCGGTCCCCAGCCGCGAGATCATCAGCACCTGCTCGCCACCCAGCAGGGCCGCCAGCGAGCGGGCCAGATTGAAAGGCGCGCCGCCGGCCACCCGGCGCTCGTGGAACTCGTCGACCAGGGCCTCGCCGACCACGCAGACCGGTGTCATGGACTGCGGCATGGTGGCGGGCCTCATGCGCGCCACGCGGCCGCGGGCCGGGCATCGCGCCCGCTGGCGCCGCTGCGGCGGTTCACACGGGCAGGCGTCGGGACAGGGTGTTTTTTCATCATCGGGGGCTTGGCAACGCGGACGGCACCAGCCTATCAGCTGCGCGGAGCGGCGGCGGACCGCAAGGCGCCCGCAAAAAAAGAGCGGCCCGCAGGCCGCTCTCGTTCAGCTGGATGCCGGTGGCATCGCTCAGTCGCGGGCGTAGATATCGACGTCCTTGGTCTCCTTGACGAACAGCATGCCGATCAGGAAGCTCATGCCGGCGATCACGATGGGGTACCAGAGGCCGTGATAGATGTTGCCGTTCTGCGCCACCATCGCGAAGGTGATGGAGGGCAGCAGACCGCCGAACCAGCCATTGCCGATGTGGTAGGGCAGGCTCATCGAGGTGTAGCGGATGCGGGTCGGGAACAGCTCCACCAGCATCGCGGCGATCGGGCCGTAGACCATGGTGACGTAGATCACCAGCACGGTCAGGATGGCGATCACCAGCGGCTGGTTGACCTTGGCCGGATCGGCCTTGGCCGGGTAGCCGGCGGCCTTCATGGCCTCGGCCAGTTCCTTCTTGAAGGCGGCGATCTTCTTGCCGCTGTCCTCGTCGAACTTGTGGCCGCCGGCCATCACGCTGGCGTTCAGCGAGTTGATGACCTTGTCGCCGACCTTGACCTGGGCGATGGTGCCGGCCGGGCCGGCCACCGTCTCATAGCTGGCGGACGACAGGGCCAGGGCGCGCTTGGCGATGTCGCAGGAGCTGGTGAAGTCCACTTCGCGCGCCACCGGGTTGCCCTGGAAGGAGCAGCTGGCCGGGTCCACGGTCACCGTGATCTGGGCCGTGGCCTGGGCCTTGGCCAGATCGGGGTTGGCGGCCTGGGTCAGGGCCTTGAACAGCGGGAAGTAGGTCACCACCGCCAGCAGCAGGCCGGCCATGATGATGGGCTTGCGGCCGATCCTGTCGGACAGGGTGCCGAAGATCACGAAGAACGGCGTGCCGATGATCAGGGCCACGGCCACCATGATGTTGGCGGCGGCGGAATCCACCTTCAGCACGCTGGTCAGGAAGAACAGCGCGTAGAACTGGCCCGAGTACCAGACCACGCCCTGGCCGGCCACCAGGCCGAACAGCGCCAGCAGCACGATCTTCAGGTTCTTCCACTGGCCGAAGGACTCGGACAGCGGGGCCTTGGAGGTCTTGCCCTCGGCCTTCATCTTCTGGAAGGCCGGCGACTCGTTCATCGACAGGCGGATCCAGACGCTGATGGCCAGCAGCAGCACCGAGACCACGAAGGGCACGCGCCAGCCCCACTCGGCGAAGGTCGCCTCACCCAGCGCGGTACGGGTGCCCAGGATCACGATCAGCGACAGGAACAGGCCCAGGGTCGCGGTGGTCTGGATCCAGGAGGTGTAGGCGCCACGCTTGCCGTGCGGCGCGTGCTCGGCCACATAGGTGGCGGCACCGCCGTACTCGCCGCCCAGGGCCAGGCCCTGCAGCATGCGCAGGCCGATCAGGATCACCGGCGCGGCCGCGCCGATCGACGCATAGCTGGGCAGGATGCCGACGATGAAGGTCGACAGGCCCATGATCAGGATGGTCACCAGGAAGGTGTACTTGCGACCGATCATGTCGCCCAGACGACCGAACACCAGGGCACCGAAGGGGCGCACGATGAAGCCCGCGGCAAAGGCCAGCAGCGAGGCGATGAAGGCCGCCTGCGGATCCAGACCCGAGAAGAACTGCTTGGCGATGATCGCCGCCAGCGAGCCGTAGAGGTAGAAGTCGTACCACTCGAACACGGTACCCAGCGAGGAGGCGAAGATGACCTTCTTCTCTCCTGCCGTCATCGGCGTGTTGGTGGAGACTGCGCTTGCAGTTGCCATGGTGAGGTGTCTCCGTTGATCTAGTGCCTGAACCACCGCCCGGTGATTCATGGGCGCACTATCGGAGCCGCCTCTGACCTCTCTCTGACGCCAGCCTGAACGCAGGCTGACGAAACCCGCTGCAACCCTAGGCTTTCATTTCTCGATGTGAAATTTCAGCCCCACCCAGGGAAAGCACCGAGCCCGGTCGCGCCCTCGGTCTCAATGCTTGCGCAGCACGCCGGGCCGGGCCGCCGCCGCAGCCTCCCAGGCGCCGCTGGCGAACCAGGGCTCGCCCTTGAGATAGGCCGCCAGCATCGGCAGCGCGTCCAGCCCCCAGAACAGGCGCCCGTCCACCGCCACCGTGGGCACGCCGAACA
>Ga0255338_1005119_pt1 | contig 12471 bp, 9 predicted proteins | sample MeOH1_35cm_T4_19_FD_203715 | JGI IMG/M metagenome (GOLD analysis project Ga0255338, IMG submission 203715) | Sandy soil microbial communities from University of British Columbia, Vancouver, Canada - MeOH1_35cm_T4_195 | ecosystem: Engineered > Artificial ecosystem > Sand microcosm > Unclassified ...
TCTGCTTCATCCCGCCCGACAGGTACTGCGCCGGCCGTCCGGAGAACTCCGCCATGCCCATCAGCTCGAGCAGGCGCATCCCGCGTTCGCCGCGCTCCCGCCGAGGCACGCCGCGCAGCTCGCCGAAAAACTCCAGGTTCTCTCGCACCGACAGGTCGCCGTACAGGCTGAACCGCTGCGACATGTAGCCGATTCGCGGCTTGACAGCCTGCGGCTCGCTAACCACCGACCGGCCGAAGATGAGCGCGTCCCCCGAGCTCGGCGCGATGACGGTCGCGAGCATGCGGATGAGCGTCGATTTCCCCGCGCCATCCGGCCCCACGAGGCCGAAGAGCGCGCCGCGCGGCACCGTCCCGCTCACGTCGTCCACCGCGAGCGTCTCGCCGAACTCGCGACGCAGCCCGCGCATGTCGATCGCCGGGGAGTCCGGCGCGACCTCGGGCTCCTGGGCGCGCGAGCGTGTGAAGCGACCGGCCACTAGAACCTCACGTCGACAGGCATGCCCGGCTTGAGCGTGCCGGATGGATCGGAAACGGACAGCCGTACCTCGTACACCAGCTTCACGCGCTGGTCCTTCGTCTCGATGTTCGCCGGCGTGAATTCGGCCTGTGAGGCGATGAAGGTGACCGTACCGTCGAAGGTCTTGCTCGACGAGTCCGTCCGCAACGTCGCCTCGTCGCCGGTATGCACGTTGCCGATCTCTGTCTCCGGCACGAACACGCTGACCTGCAGCTTCTTCGGGTCAGACAGGATGGCGAGCGTTTGACCCGGCGACGCGATCTCGCCGGCGTGCACGGCGACACTGCTCGCGAGCGCGTCCGTCGGCGACGTCACCGTCGCATACGACACGAGCACGCGTGCGCTCTCGACGGCCAGCCTCGCCTGGTCGAACTGCGCCTTCGCCGAGGCGATGTCGGCGCTCGTCGAGTCGCTGTCGTTGCGCACCTCGTGGTAGTTCACGCGCGCCGCCCGCTCGGCCGCCTCGGCCTGCGCGAGCTGGTCCTGAAGGATGCGCGAATCGATGCGGAACAGCACCGCGCCCTTCTTCACCTGCTGCCCCTCGTTCACGAGGACCGAGGTGATGCGGCCCGACGTCAGCGGCGAGATGATCGTCTGCTGCGTCTCGACCGTTCCGCTCGCCGAGAGCCCCACCACGCTCTTACTCGGTGCGAAGTACACGAAATAGCCGACGACCACCGCCGCCAAGATCGCGACGATCACAAGGACTGGCACCACTCGTCTCATCGATCCTCCGCCTCTATCTGTGCTGTCAGCCGTCTCGCGGCCGCTTGTGCCGCCGACCGCTGCGCGGCCGGTGCGCCGAACTGGACGTCGACCGGCACGCCGGCCGGCAATCGCGCGTTCTCGTCGTCGAGTTCGAGGGTGACGCGGAACGCGCGCGTCATATGCGTTTCGGATGTCGGGAACGTCGTCGGCGGGAAGGTGTACTCGTCGTCGACGGTGACGACCCTGGCCGCCAGTGGCGTACTCGACCAGTCGCCGCTCACCCGGGCCGATGTCCCGACCGGAACACGCCGCAGTTGCGCGGCCGTGACGTACGTGTCGATGCGCAGTCGTGTCGGCCGAAGCGTGACGAGCGGTGCGCCGACCAGCAGCGTATCGCCGGGGTGCGCGATGTCGAGGACCGTCGCGTCGAACGGCGCGACTATCTGCGCTTGCGCGCGGATCGCCTTCGCGACGCCCACCGCCCGCTCTCGCACGGGGATGAAGGCCGTGGCCGTGCGAATGCCGCGCTGCACCTTTCGACGCGCATCGGCCAGTTTGTTCAGGCCCTCATCGATCTTCGCGAGCCCTTCGCGCGCCTTCGCCTCGCCAGCATCGAGCTTGGCGAGTCCGGCTGTCAGCTTGGCCTGCCCGGCTTCGAGTTTGCCGAGGCCCGCCTTCAGCTTCGCGATTCCGGTGGTGACACCGGCGAGTTGAGCGCTCAGCTGCGTGATCTGGTCTTGCACGCCCGCCAGCTGCGCGCGGGCTTGTTCGAGCGCGATGCGCGGATCGTCGGGAACGGGCGGCGCCGTCGAGGGGATGGAAGCGGCGGCCTTCTCGAGTTGCGCGATCGCGGCGAGCAGTTGCGCCTCGGCCGCCCGCAGCTTCACGAGTCCTGCCGTCAGCTGCCGCTGTCCAGCGAGTGCTTTGCTCAGCTGCGCGTCCAGGGTTCGCCGCGTCGCCGCCAACTTCGCCTGTTGCGCCACGAGCGTTGCTCGCGTGTCGGCGAGCTTCGCGAGCGCGTCCTCCACGGTCTTCCGCTTGTCGCGCAGCTGCGATTCCTTATCGCGCAGGTCACGGTCGGTGTCGCGGAGCTTGCCCACCTGGGCGCGTGCGAGGCGAACCCCCACCTCGGCCTGTTGGACCTGTAGGTCGAGCAGGCGCCGATCCATCGTCGCCAGCAGCTGGCCATTGTGCACGCGATCGCCCTGACCGACGCGGACCGTCGCAACCCGACCGGAGAGCCGCGGCGTCGCGGAAGCAGTCGCGCTGGAGGAGCCGCCGCTCGCGGCGCCGCCGGCCGGCCCGCTCGACGACAGCGCCGGCGCGCCGAGGAGCACCTGCTCCGCGCGAACCTTTCCCGCCAGCACGAGGGTATTGCTGCGCGGGGCGATCAGCGAGCAGCCGGTGGCCGACGTCGCCATGGCCAGTGCGAGAGCTGTGACGAGTGCGAGTAAACGCCGCACGGACCGCTCCGAGAGGGAAGGTTAGTTATCGCTCACTAACATACGGTTCGGAGCACGGCGCCGTCAAGACGCAAGGTGAGTCCTACTCGGCCGTCAGTCGTCGTTCCGCACGCCGTCGTGGACCTCGGTGCCGAGTTCGGCCCCACTCCACTGTGATAAACTACGCGCGCGCCGGACCGTTGGGGGGGAGCGCCCCGGCAACCACGGCAGCGACAAACGCGACGTTGAGGAGTTTCGTGGCAGGCATCGTTCTCATCGGCGCCCAGTGGGGCGACGAGGGCAAGGGCAAGATCACCGACCTCATCGCGTACGACATGGACCTCGTGGTTCGCTACCAAGGCGGCAACAACGCCGGCCACACGGTCATCCATGGCGGCAAGACGCTGAAGCTGCACCTTATCCCGTCGGGAATCATGTATCCGCACATCACGCCGGTCATCGGCAACGGGTGCGTCGTGGATCCGAAGGTCCTGCTCGAGGAGATCGACCGCCTCGAAGCCGACGGCCTCTCCACACACAAGCTGCGCATCTCGTGCAACGCGCACCTCATCATGCCCTACCACCGGGACCTGGATGGCGCGAGCGAGCGCCGCCTGGGCAGCAACGAGATCGGCACCACGCGGCGGGGCATCGGCCCGGCGTATCAGGACAAGGCGTCGCGCCTGGGCCTGCGCGTGCAGGACCTCCAGGATCCGAGCATCTTCCGCAAGAAAGTCGAGGCTGCGCTCGTCGAGAAGAACGACGTGCTCGCCAAGGTCTACGGTCTGCCCACGTACACCGTGGACCAGATCGCCGAGGAGTACCTCGAATACGCCGAGCGCATCAAGCCGCTCATCGCCGACACCTCGCTGCTCGTGAACACGGCGTTGCGCACCGACCAGTGGGTGCTCTTCGAGGGCGCCCAAGGCACGCTGCTCGACCTCGACCACGGCACCTACCCGTTCGTGACGTCGAGCTCGCCGACCGCGGGCGGCGCGTGCACGGGCGCAGGCGTCGGGCCGAAGGCGATCGATCGCGTCCTCGGCGTGGCGAAGGCCTACATCACGCGAGTGGGTTCGGGACCGTTCCCGACCGAGCTGGAGAACTGCCCGGGCAGCATCGGCGAACACCTCACGCAGGTGGGCGGAGAGTACGGCACCACGACCGGTCGCCAGCGCCGCTGCGGCTGGTACGACGGCGTCATCGTGCGCTACGCCGTGCAGGTCTCGGGCATCACCGACCTGGTCGTCACCAAGCTTGACGTGCTCTCCGACCTCGACACGATCAAAGTCTGCGTCGCCTACGAGCACGAGGGACATCGGTACAACACGCTGCCGTGCCACCAGACGGTCTTCCACCACGCGCGCCCCATCTACGAGGAGCTGCCGGGCTGGAAGGAAGACATCACGCACTGCCGCACCTTTGAAGAGCTGCCGAAGAACGCGCAGGACTACATCGCGTTCCTCGAGGAGCTCGCCGACGTGCCGGTGTCGATCGTCGCGGTCGGCCCCGAGCGCGAGCAGACGATCATGCGGCGCTGGGAGAGCAGGGCGTAAGGTCCGAGCGAACTGTAAGCGAACTATAGATTGCTGTAAGCGTTTATAGTTCGGGCTTGAGACCCGCCGACCGACGCTGGTACTATAGATTCAGTCGAGAATCTATAGTTAGGCCTCTGCGATGAAGAAACCCGAACCTGCGCCGACCGGACCCCCCTCGGCTCAGTCTGCAGTCGCGCTCATGACCCCCGCGAACGCCTCGGCTGTCCGGGAGTTGGTGGAGCGAGCCGATCGCGACTACCTCTACTGGAGCGACTTCAAGTACCTGCGGATGCCGGAAGCCGTATCGCCAGAGGACGCGTGGCGCTACTTGAAGTCGGTGCGCTCGATCGGCATGCGTTCGACTCAGATTCGCGACGTCCACGGCGACCGATTCACGTACACGCTCACCAACGAGGTTCAGCGCTGCCTACACGTCATCGATCGAGACGCGGCGGGAGCGGTGGGAGCGACGAGCCGAATCCCGAAGCATGGTGAGCAGCGCTACCTCATCAGCACACTGATGGAGGAGGCCATAGCATCCAGTCAAATCGAGGGTGCTTCCACCACGCGGCGGGTCGCGAAGGACATGCTGCGCACGGGGCGCCGGCCGAAGGACCGGTCGGAGCGTATGATCTTCAACAACTACCAGACGATTACTGCCGTTCGGAACATGGCCAGCGAGCCGATCACCGTCGAGCTACTCATCCGGCTCCAAGCCATGCTGACCCAAGACGCGCTCGATGACCCGAAGGACGTCGGCCGACTCCGCTCGGCAGATGACGAGATCGTCGTTCACGACGCCGCCACCCTCTCCATCGTTCACGTGCCCCCGCACGCAAAGCAGCTCGAGGCCGAACTCAAGCGCCTGTGCGACTACGCAAACGAGGCGGCCGGCCCCTTCGAACACCCGGTCATCAAGGCCGTCGCGCTGCACTTCTGGCTCGCTTACCTGCACCCCTTCGTCGACGGAAATGGCCGTACTGCTCGGGCACTATTCCAGCTCTACATGCTCAAGTCCGGCTACTGGCTGTTCGAGTACTTGTCGATTTCGCGCATCATGCGGCGGCGGCGCGGCCAGTACGACACGGCATTCATCCACTCGGAGGTCGACGCCTGCGACATGACGTACTTCCTGACCTTCCACCTGCACGCCATCGAAACGGCGCTACAGAATCTCTGGAAGTACCTGGCAGACAGAGCCGAAGAAGATCGGGCTATGTCGCAGCGACTGGCTCGCGACCATTCGTTGAACCACAGGCAGAGAGCTCTGCTCGGTCGAGCGGTCGAAGATCAGAACGTCGTGTTCACGATCGAATCTCACCGCGTTTCGCACAACGTCACATACCCTACGGCGCGGAGCGACCTCCTCGAACTCGCTCGCCGAGGCTACCTGTCCCAGGTCAAGGAGGGCAGGGCCTTCGTGTTCGTTCCGGCGCCGGACCTATCCGAGCGTCTCAGCGGACAGGACGATCTATAAGCTAAGTCTAGATTGCTATAGTCATTTATAGTTTGCGAGTGGGGGGCGTAGCGTCTCGAGCCGCTCAGTCGATTGCGACTCAATACGAAAGGGGCACGAGGTCAGTTGACCTCGTGCCCTGTCTGATTCGCCTCGGTATCGGGCTCAGAACACCCCGTAGTTCGCGAGCATCTCGGCCTCGAAGATCATGCGCACGATCTCGGCCGGTGAAGCGTCGATTTCATCGACGAGCGCGAGCCGAAGCGTCGCTTCGTCGTGGACAACGTGGAGGTAGTCGACGTACCGTCGCCGATCCTCGCTGATCCTCCCCGTGACCTCGCCGCCCAACGGCAGCCAGTCGCCCATCTCGCTCATGTCGATCACCCGCTCCCGCTCGCACCGAATCCTTCCGGTAGCCATAGCATCGGTGCTGCGCCCCGCTCACTTGAATGCTCCGCATCGGGAGCGGAAGCCGTCGTCGGCAAGCGGCAGGCCCTTCCTGGCGAGGGGTACCAGGAACAAGCTTCCAGCCACTCGCGCCCCCGATGCCGCCATCGGGCGCCGTGGGTACCAACGTCTGGTACGCCGACGAGAGGAGCATGCGGTGACGACGCAGCAGAAAGTCCGGCCGAAGACCCTGGCCGACTACTTCGAAGTGATGACGCGCATGGTGTTCAACAGCGGACTGAACTGGCAGGTCACGGAGGCGAAGTGGCCGGGATTCCGTGAGGCCTTCGCCAACTTCGACCCGGCGCGCGTGGCGGCATTCACGCCAAACGACGTCGAGCGCCTCATGGCCGACGAGCGCATCATTCGCAACCGCAAGAAGATCGAGGCGACGATCCACAACGCCGGCGAGCTGCTCGTGACCGACCGCGAGTTCGGCGGATTCGCGAAGTACCTCGCGTCGTTCGACGACAACGACGCGCTGGTGAAGGACCTGCACAAGCGCTTCGAGTTCCTCGGCGAGTCGGTGGCGCATCTGTTCCTGTGGGGCGTGGGCGTGAACGAGAAGGCCCAGGACCAGTGGGCGCACGCGCACTTCGGCGAGGCGGCCGAGCGTCGGCATCACCACGCGCACTGACGTCGGTCGAGCGGCAACGGGGCCGTGACGGTCGGGCGCGCGCGTGCCCGTGCTCGACGGCATCGTCTACAATCATCGCGAGCGGCCCTGGCCGCACCACTCGACGCCCGGAGCCCCATGTCGCCCCGCTCGCACCGCCACCCACTCCGCCGCCTGGCCGCGGCGCGCCGAAGCTTCGCGCGTCTCGCGCTCGCATTCCTCGTGCTGTCGCTCCTCGCGCCGGCGGCCGCGACGCCCGCGCTCGCAGGGCCGGCGCCCGGCACCACCTCCGCTCCCGGCCTGCCGCTCGAGCTGCGCTCCGACATCCCGCCTCGGCCGAGGGTGGTGCTCGTGCTGCTCGACGGCATCGCGCTCGACGAACTCACCTCGGCCACGCTGCCGAACTTCCAGCGTCTGCAGCGGCTCGGGTGCGTCGGGCTCACGACGTCGCCGCTCGCCGTCGGGCCACGCAATGCGTCGGCGTACGCGACGATCGGCAGCGGCTACAACGTGCCGAGCGGCGCCGCCCCACTCCAGTACGCGAACGGCTACGACGCAGGCGAGCGCATCAGCGGTTCTTCGGCGGCGGCGGTCTATACGCGCAACACGGGTGAATCGCCCGGCGGCGCCGAGGTCGTCGACCCCGACATCGCCGCGCTCGAGCGCGCATTCGACTCGCAGGATGTGAACGCGGTGCCCGGCGCGCTCGGCTCGGCGCTGCACGCAGGCGGTCTCCACACCGCTGTCGTCGGCAACGCAGACGCCGGTTGGGACGCGATGCCGGATCGAGCTGCCTCCCTTATCGCGATGGACAGCTCGGGGACAGTGGACGTCGGCTCCGTGGGCAGGGAGATGCTCGTTCCGGACAACACGTTCCCGTTCGGCGTGCGCACCAACTACGCGCGCCTCGAGGAGGCGACCCTGCGGGCCCTCGCGCGCGCGGACCTCGTGGTCGTCGAGACCGGCGACACGCGGCGCGCTCGCGCCGAAGCGCCCTCGTCGCTAGCAGTGGCCGCCGAGGCGATGCGCCGGCGCTCGCTCGGCGCCGCCGATGCGTTCATCGGCAGGCTGCTGCCGCTGGTGGACGAGCGCACGCTGCTGCTGGTCGTGTCGCCGTCGCCGCCGGACGGGCTCGTGCGCAGCGGCAAGGCGCTCGCGCCCGTGTTCGCCGCGGGCGGCGACTTCCCGCGCGGCGGGGTGCTCTACAGTCCCACGACCCGGCATCGCGGCGTCATCGCGCCGCACGACCTCACCGCGACGATCCTCGCGCACCTGCAGGTCCGCCCGCAGGGTCCGATGGTCGGCCTCGCGGTCTCCGGCCGACCGAGCGCCGGCGCGACCGCGATGCTGCTCGACACCGTCTCCCGCGCCGGCGACCTCCACCGCGAGCGCGCCTCCGTGCTCGTCGTGTTCGTGATGTATCAGGTGCTCCTGCTGCTGTGGCTGGCGGTCCCCGAGGTCCAGACCTGGCTCGCCGAGGACACCCGCCGCTGGGCGCTGCCGTTCACCGCGGGCACGCTCGCGGTCGCGATGCTGCTCGAGCCGCTGATCGGCGCGCGGCCCGTGCCGGTCGCGCTGACCGCCGTCGCCGCGCTCGCGGTCGTCGGCGCGGTCGCACTCGCGCAGCTGCGCGACCCGGTGCGCGCCCTGCTCGCGTTGTGCGCGTTCACGACCGTGGCCGTCGCGCTGGACGTGGCACTCGGCGCGCCGCTCACGCGCTGGTCGTTCCTCGGCTACGATCTTGTGACCGGGGGGCGGTTCTACGGCATCGGCAACGAGTTCGCGGGCGTGCTGCTGGGCGCGTCACTCGTGGCGGCGGCGACTGCGGTCGCGCTCGGCGAGCGATTCCGGCCGGTCGTGCTGCCGATCGTGGGGCTCGGGCTGATCGGGCTCGTCGGGCTGTCGGTGTCGCCGATGCTCGGCGCGGACGCGGGTGGCGCGCTGTCCGCGGCGGTTGGCTACGGCGTGGCGCTCTACGGGTTCTTCGGCGGCCGCCTGACATGGCGGCGCCTCGCGGCGCTCGCGACCGCGCTGCTCGTCTTCGCGGTCGCCGGGCTGTTCCTCGCCAACGTCATCCTCTCGCGCTCCGACGGGTCGCACGTCGGCCGCTTCCTCGTGCGCGTCGCGAACGGCGACTTCGGCTTCGTGAGCTCGACGGTGCTGCGCAAGCTGGCCGCGAACGCGCACCTGCTCGGCGTGTCGCAGTGGAGCCGCCTGCTGATCGTCGCGCTCGCGCTGTGCGCCTCGCTCGTGTGGCGCCACCGCGCGTCGCTGGGGGCCGCGCTCCGCCGCAGGCCCGCGCTCGGGCACGGGCTCGCGGGTCTCGTCGCGGGAGGCCTCGCCGGGCTCGCGTTCAACGACTCGGGCGTCGTGATGCTGGCGACCATGTCGCCCTTCGCCGTGCTGCTCCTGCTCGCGCTCGTCTCCGAGCCGAACACGGAGGCAGCGTGAACCTCCTCGACCGCCTCGCCGAGCGCCTCGGCTTGACGCGGGCGCAGGCGCTCGCCCTGTTCGCGATCGTCCTCGGCGGACTGGCGGTGCGGCTCGCCATGCTCGCGCTGCGCTACCCGCACGCGATGAGCCACGACGAGCTCGGCTACGACTTCATGGCGCGCCAGCTCGTCGAGCGCGGCGTGCTCGGCTACTACTCGCCGAAGGCGAACGCGTACGTCACGCCCGGCTACCCGCTCGCGCTCGCGGGCGCATTCAAGCTCGCGCAGTCGCTCGGAGGCGGGCATGCGCTCGGGCTCGCGGTCGCTCGGGTCGCGCAGGCGCTCCTCGGCGCGGCCACGATCGCGCTCGTGTTCGCGCTCGGACGCAAGGTCGCGAACGCGACGGTCGGGCTCGGCGCGGCCGCGGTCTTCGCGGTGTACCCGTCGTCGTTCATGGCGCAGGGCCGCATCCTCACAGAGTCGCTGTTCACGGTGCTGTTCGTCGGCTGGCTGCTCGTCGCACTCGTAGTCCGCGAGCGTCGGACCCTCGCATGGCACCTCGCGAGCGGCGCGCTGTTCGCGCTCGCCGCGCTCGTCCGCCCGACGTTGCTGCCGCTCCTGCCGCTGCTCTACGTGCTCGACCTGATTGAGCGTCGCGACTGGCGCTTCGCAGCAATCGGCGGGCTCGTGGCGGTGCTCGCGTTCTCGGCGGTCATGTCGCCGTGGTGGATCCGCAATCGCGTGTCGCTCCACCGCACGGTGCTGTTCGCCACCGAGAGCGGCAACCCGTTCTTGCGCGGCACCGATCCGTGGGACCCCTACGACAAGCGTGGGCCGTCGATCATCAACGGCGTGGCCGAGGCCGACCAGATGCGCGTTGGCCTCACACGCGTGCGACAAGGACTGCGCACCGACCCCTTGAATTGGATCGCGTGGTTCACCGTGGGGAAGTGGTGGTACCTGTGGGGCACGCCGTGGATGGAGAGCTGGCTGCTCTCGCGGGTACTGCACGACGTCGCCATCCTCGTGCTCGGCTGGATCGGCATCGTGGTCGGGCTGGCCGATCGCCGCGCCCGGCTGCTCGCGCTCGCCATCCTCGTGATCACCGCGACGCAGCTGATGTTCATCCCGATTCCGCGATACGCCTACCCGCTGACGCCCGTCGCGGCCGTCCTCGGCATGCTTGCGGTTTCTAAGGCCTACTCGTCGGCTGGATTGCGGCGCGCGAGGTAGCGCATGAACTCGCGCGTTTCGGCTGCGCCGGGCGAGTCGCCGACTTCGATGAGCAGCGCCTGCAGCAGCATCTGAAAGCCGAGGATCGTGGGCAGCACCGCGATCATGACGGTGCCGGTGGAGGCGACGCGATCCGTGGCCACCGACAGCCACCAGTGGTACGCACCGAACAACGCGCCGAACAGGAACGACAGCGTGCCCACGCCCAGCAGCAGTCCCACGGCGCCGAAGTCCCACACGATGTGCCGAAGGATGACGCGCCGCACGTAGCGGTTGAGCAGGCGCACGGGGAACGTGGTCACCACGCGCGAGAGCTTGATATGGCTGACCTCGTCGCCGTACAGCGTGGCGACGGGCACGTCCACGACGCGCGCGCCGGTCGTGTTCAGCCACGCGAGCATGTCGTTCTCGAAGAAGTAGTCGCGCGAGATGCGCGAGAGATCGAGGCCGAGCAGTGCGTTGCGCGAGATCGCGGTGTAGCCGCACTGCGGGTCGAACACGTGCCAGTATCCGGACGCCACCTTGTTGGCCAGCGACATCGCGACGTTCCCGAACCGCCGGTGCGTCGGCATGCCGCTCGTCTGCCGCACCACGCGGAACCGATTGCCCTTCACGTACTCGGCCATGCCGAGGAGGATCGGCGCGACGATGTTGCCGAGGTCGTCGGGCGACATCTGGCCGTCGGCGTCCATCTTCACGACGATCTCCGCGCCATCGGCGATCGCTGCGTCGTAGCCGGTGCGCATCGCGCCGCCCACGCCGCGGTTGTCGTCGTGGCGCAGGTAGTGGACGCGCTCGGAAACGAGCGGCGCGACGAGCGAGGGGGTGTCGTCAGTGGAGGCGTCGTCCACGATGTAGACGCGCCAGACCCAGGGCGGGAGCGTGGCGACGACGTCGCCGACGTGCCGACCCTCGTTGTAGCTGGGAAGGACGACGGCGATGCGGTCGTCGGGAGATGGGGTGCGAGCGCTCACGAGAACAAGGATAGCATCCTGGGGCATGCCGAAGCTGAGGCATCGGCGAATCGTCACCCGAGGACTTGGAATACACTTAGCGACGACCATTTCGGACTCGAAGGAGCTGCTCATGCGCATCCTCGTCCTCGGCGGCGGCGGCCGCGAGCACGCGATCACCGACGCGCTCAAGGCGTCGCCCGACGTCGACCGCATCTACTGCGCACCGGGTAACGGCGGCACGGCGAGCATCGCCGAGAACGTGAGCCTCGCGATCGAGGACGGAGCGGCCGTGGCGACGTGGGCCGCCCAGCACCAGATCGACCTCGTCGTGATCGGCCCCGAGGGGCCGCTCGTCGCCGGCGTCGCAGACTCGGTCGCCGCCGACGGCATCCGCGTCTTCGGCGTCGGCAAGGCCGCGGCACGGCTCGAGGGCTCGAAGAGCTACGCGAAGGCGGTCATGGCACGGCACGGCATCCCCACGGGCGAGTCGCGGACGTTCACCGAGCTCGGCCCGGCGCTCGACTACGTGCAGGAGAAGGGTGCGCCGCTCGTCGTGAAGGCGGACGGGCTGGCGGCCGGCAAGGGCGTCACGGTGGCGATGGAACTCGACGAGGCAATGGACGCAGTGCGCGACTCGCTCGGCGGGCGGTTCGGCGAGGCGGGCAGCCACGTGCTCATCGAGGAGTACCTCGAGGGACCGGAGTGCTCGCTGCTCGCGTTCACCGACGGTCGCACCGTGCTCCCGATGATGCCGGCGCAGGACCACAAGCGCGCGCTCGACGGGGATCGCGGGCCGAACACCGGCGGCATGGGCGTGTACTCGCCCGTCCCGGTCGTCGACGCCGGCCTCTACGACCAGATGGCCTCGCTGCTCCAACGCACGATCGACGGCCTCGCTGCCGACGGCGTTCCGTACCGCGGCGTCCTGTACGGCGGCTTCATCCTCACGAAGGACGGTCCCAAGGTGCTCGAGTACAACGCGCGGTTCGGCGACCCCGAGACGCAGGTCATCCTGCCTCGGCTCGAGACCGACCTGCTGCAGGTCATGCTCGCCTGCGCGGAGGGCCGCCTCAGCGAGATCACGCTGGAGTGGAAGCCGGAGGTCGGCGTGTCGGTCGTCCTCG
>Ga0255338_1005120_pt1 | contig 12469 bp, 11 predicted proteins | sample MeOH1_35cm_T4_19_FD_203715 | JGI IMG/M metagenome (GOLD analysis project Ga0255338, IMG submission 203715) | Sandy soil microbial communities from University of British Columbia, Vancouver, Canada - MeOH1_35cm_T4_195 | ecosystem: Engineered > Artificial ecosystem > Sand microcosm > Unclassified ...
ACAACGACTGCGATCCACGCTGGACCGACATGGGGAAATCCGTGCTGGTGGAAGGCGCGCGCGTGTATTGCCAATGCAAGGAAAAGCCACGGGTGTTTGCATCGCAGTACACGATGTCGTCGGAGGTTGTCAGCGGCAATGTGAAGGGCGCGGCGGCGGGCGCCGATTCGAAAATGCCGTACACCCATAACAATTTGGCGAGCCGTACAACCACGCCTGACGCAGCGAGTCTTGCCGCGTACGAGGCGGATCCGACGATGATTTGTCCCAATATGACCAACGCGGAATTCTATGCGGCGGTCATGCGGGTACGGGATATTGCCGTCGCACACATGGAGGCGCGTTTGATGGAACTGGCGCGCTGGAGCGAGTCGGATAAGGATAAGGTACGCATCTGGTTTACGAATGCCACGCCGGACATTCGCAAACGCTTGCGTGAGGGAATCACGAGAATTCGGAAAATCTCTCTATCGCTTACCGAGAAAAATTTCGAGCGCTTTAGTGAGGAAGCGGTGCGGCGCGTTGGCTGTGTGCCCGCCGCCGGGAAAGGCGATGAACCGGCGTGGGCGAGCGTCTGTAAGTCCGATAAGACGTTTGCGATATTCATTGGCACCACGTTTTGTTATTTGCATGAGGAAAAGAGGAATTATCAAGGAATAATCGAAAATGTCAGCAGTATGACCACGGTTTTTATTCATGAGGTTTCCCATTTTCCCGCTGCAATGGACACGGTAGATCGCTATTCTGGCATCAAGGCGGCCCGGCTGCTGGCGAAGCTCCGCAATAGATTCGTCATTGAAAATGCCGATAACATCGCTGCATATGTCGCCGACGTTCCGAACTGGTAATGGAGGGGGACGATGAAATCCTTGAGTCGCCTTACAGTTGCATTAATTCTCGCCGCCATAACATTCAATGCCGGCGCCTGCCATATGCTCGAAGTGGAGCACACCGTGTACTTCGAAAATGGCGCTACAGCTGTGGGAGTCCACCAGATCAAGAAATTTGCCGAATGGCGAGTTGGCACCCGCAAGAAATTCTATTCTGGCTTCGATGTCTACCTTTTGGGATTCGAAGGGCGCGGCATTACCGGTGAAATGGCGAAGAAGCGGATCTCAGAGGTTCAGAGGCTGTTATTGAACTCCGGCCTGCCTCAGGATGCGCTGAAAGAGGTGGAAATACGGCCGTGGTATACCGCATCAATAACCGATGGGCCAGATGTGGTGCGTATCGACGCCCTTGCTCACTGCCCCAACTACTGTTGCAGCCTCGAACCACTCCCCGACAACGTCGTCCGCTGATTCAATCCAACACGACAAACAGAGCCATCTCCCGACGGCTCTTCGAGCGGTTCAGCCGAGAAAATCTGGTGGCCGTCGGCTATGTTCCCGCACGGCTCCGGAGACCACAAATGGAAACCCTGACGCGCCTCGCAGTGATCGCAACGTTCACGCTCACAAGCTTTGGTTCCCACACCTGCAGTCTGTCGGCAGCCACGCACGAAGTGAAGTTTCTTCCCGGTTCGACGACGCTCTCGACCACGGAGGTCAAGCGGTTTGCGGATTGGCGGATCCAGACGCGAAAGTATTTTCCCTCGGGGTTCGACGCAATAATAATCGTCGCGTGGGAGGGCTATGGGGTTACCCGTAAAATGGCCGAAACGAGAGTGGAACACGTGCAGCGACTGCTGAAGAACTCGGGTATGCCGGATAGCGCGTTGGCTGAACCTCCGCAGATCCGCCACACGGACATGAGGGGAGCCGACGACCAAATGCTCCACACAGTCGAGATTGCTGTCGCGGCACGGTGCCCCAATTACTGCTGTCCAGCTTCCGACAATATCGCCAGATAATCCACGCTAGTTGACAAACAGAGCCGTCTCCCGACGGCTCTGTTTTCATTTCCAGCCGACTACGGCGTACACGGCGCCGCTGCCGCCGCCCCCTGCCGCAGGGCCGTGTTGGATGCCGAGTCGTCCGCCCCCAGCGTGTTGTCGGTGAACTTGCAGCCGTAGTTGGCGTTGGCCACTACTGATGGTGTCAGCACGTCGTCGCCGGCGGGTGGGGTGCCGGTTTGCTCCCAGGCCACCATGTCGTCAAACGCGCGGACCTGCTCGGCCACGGTGAAATCACAGTGGCTGATGCCCCGGATCGCGCGCTGTACCAGCCATTTCGCCGTGCCGTTGGCGTCTGCGCGGCGCTTGTAGATCTGCTCCATGCTGAAGGGCACGTACATGTCGCCCAGCGTGTGCAGCGTCAGCACCGGCACGCTGATCTGCGCGGCGGTCTTCGGAATCCAGCGCAGGCCGTCGCGGCGCAGCCGGTTGGCGTCGGCCACCGGCTTCACGCGGAAGATCGACGTGTTGATGGCCTGCTCCTCGGGCGTCAGCGCGGCATCGTCATCGAGCTGGAAGGTCAGGCCGGTAGTGTCCACCACGTTCTGCGTCAGCACGCCGTTGACCGTACCGTCCTGGCCGAAGGTGCTCCAGACCGCGTCCTGCAGGCCCTTGGAGGCGGGGCTGCCGCTGAAGCCGATGGCGAACATCGGCCGCTCGCCGCCGGTCAGGTTCTTGACGATCTGGCGCAGTTTCTCGCCCTGGCCCGTGTTGGTGACGGGGTAGGTGGTGAACAGCGCCGCCTGTACCGACGACACGATCTGCGCCCAGTTGCTCACGGGCCAGGACGTGGCCGGCACGTTGGCCAGCAGTTGGGCGGCGGTCTGGTAGCCGCCGAAGTAGTTGAACAGTTCGGTGTCGCCTACCACGCCGCACATCGGCACCGCCCCGTGGTACGTGACCTTGTGGTTGGCCGTGGCGATGGTCTCGGCTTCCACGGCCGCCGCGCTGACATGGCCGCCCATCGAATGGCCGATGATGTACACGCGCGTCGGTGCGGCCAGCGTGCGGCCGTTCTGTTTGGCGATGTCGACGAAGGCCAGCGCGAGCGCGTTCGTGTCTTCCACGCCTGCCCGCACGTCATAGTAATTCGTTGAATAACTCGATGCAGCCCAGGCATAGCCGGCTTCCAGCAGGTGACGGCGGATGCTCGGTGGATTGACGTCGAGCGCGTTGCCAGTGCCGGCGTAGCCATGCGCATACATCACGAGCTTGCCGTTCCAGGTGGCGGGCACCTCGACCATGTAGCCGGCCTTGCCGAGCACGCCGGACCAGCGGTCGGCGGCGGGCGCACCCGCCATGGGCGTGAGCTTCTGCGTGATGGCGGCGGTATCGATGGTGAACGTGCGGCTGTCCTGCGGCCGCGCATCCTCGGGCTGCACCGTGGGCGGTGGGGTGACGACGACGGGCGGGGCGGGCGGATCGTCGTCCCCGCCGCATCCCGCGAGGAGGAGGCCGGCCACGACGAACAGGGCTGCCTGCGAAACAGCTCGATGCATGATGTCTCCTTGGAATTCGTTTTTATTCGATAAGTGAAGCCGCGTCACTGTAGCGCCGGCACGCGTGCCAACCAACATCTCAAACGGGTGTAAGAAATGGTGCGGCGCATCGATTGATGCAATGCATCAGGGTCATTGAGCATCACAATTGGCGCGGTGGCAGGCGGGCCACCTAAGATGGCGCGGCGCCCCCTCACTTGCCTGACTCAGGCATTTCCGAGGACCCACAAAATGGCTCGATTCAGACGTTTCGCACTCAGACCCGTCGCTTACGGCCTTGCTGCCCTGTTTTCCCTCTCCGCCGGTGCCCAAACCATGACGCGCGACAACGGCGCGCCCATCGGCGACAACCAGAACTCCCAGACCGCCGGACCGAACGGTCCGACGCTGCTGCAGGACGTCCACCTGATCGAGAAGCTCCAGCGCTTCCATCGGGAGCGGATTCCCGAGCGCGTGGTGCACGCACGCGGCACCGCAGCACAGGGAGAATTTGTCTCGGAAGGAGACTTTTCCGATCTGACCACCGCCAAGGTGTTTGCCGGCGCCGGCAAACGCACGCCGGTGACGGTGCGGTTCTCCACGGTGATCCACGGCAAGGGATCGCCCGAGACCGTGCGCGATCCGCGCGGCTTCGCCACCAAGTTCTACACGGACGAAGGCAACTGGGACCTCGTGGGCAACCACACGCCCATCTTCTTTATCCGTGACGCGATCAAGTTCCCGGACATGGTTCACTCGCTGAAGCCGTCGCCGGTGACCAACCTGCAAGACCCGAACCGCTTCTTCGACTTCTTCAGCAGCGTGCCGGAGAGCACCCACATGCTGACGCAGCTGTATTCGGATCTCGGCATCCCGGCGTCGTACCGGATGATGCAGGGCAACAGCGTGCACGCCTACAAGCTGATCAACGCCAAGGGCGAGGTGCACTACGCCAAGTTCCAGTGGCGTCCGCGCCAGGGCGAGAAATATCTCACCCGGGCAGAGGCCGCGAAGATCCAGGGCGCCGATTTCAACAACCTCACCAGCGACCTGTTCGGGGCCATCCAGCGTGGTGATTTCCCGAAATGGGACTTCTACGTGCAGCTGATGAAGCCCGAGGATCTCGGCAAATATCGATTCGACCCGCTCGACTCGACCAAGGTCTGGCCCGACGTGCCGTTCCGCAAGCTCGGCACCATGACGCTGAACACCGTGCCGGAGAACTTCTTCGAGACCTCGGAGATGTCGGCCTTCGCGCCGTCGAACCTCGTGCCGGGCATCGAGCCGTCCGAAGACCGCATGCTGCAGGGCCGTCTGTTCTCGTACTACGACGCGCAGACGTACCGGCTTGGCGCCAACAAGCAGAAGCTGCCGGTCAACCTGCCGCGTGTGCCGGTACGCAACTACAACAGCGACGGGCACGGCGACATCGGCGGCACGAAGGGTGACATCAACTACCAGCCGTCGCGGATGGCAGGAGCGTACTCCGACAACCCGCACTATCGCTTTGCGCGCACGCCGCTGGCCGGCACGACCCAGCAGGCGCCGATCGCCCGCACGGATAACTTCACGCAGGCCGGCGACTACTATCGCAAGTTGTCCAAATCGGGGCAGGAGAACCTGATCGGCAACCTGGCGGCCGACCTTGGCGTGGTGAAGCATGCGGAAGTGAAACAGATCATGCTGAGCCACTTCTACAAGGCCGATGCCGACTATGGCCAACGGCTGACCAAGGCGGTCAGCGGCGATCTTGCCGATGTGCAACGGCGTGCCGCGCTGCTGAAGGACTAATGGTGTGACGCCACGCCGGTAGGAGTACGGCGGCGGCCCGATCATGCGGCGACCTGCAACCTAGCTGTCTCAGGGCGCCGCCGGTGTCGCCGCCGCCGCCGCCGCCGCAATCTCCCGCACCTGCCGCATGACCCCATCGGCAAACAACACCGGCCCGCGCACCGGCACGCCCGCCGTGCGCAACGCGTGCGCGGTCCATGTATTGCAGGTGTAGAAGCCCGCGTAGGTGGCCGTGGCCGCGAAATACAACCCGCCTTCATAGGGACCATCGCCGAGCCCGATGGGTTTGCCCGACGCGTCCGTCTGCACCGCATCCCCAAGAAACTGGCGCAATTGCGAGATGCCGGCTTCGTCGAGCGAGAGCCGCACCACGTTCCCGGCGCCGAACGCCGCCGCCGGGGTATCACGCAGGATTGTCAGCAGGATGGCGCCTTCTCCGGGCAACAGCGCCGAGATCAGTGTCATCGGGCCGCGCTCGCGGCTGAGCAGGAATTGACGATCACCAAATCCGAAACAAAGAAAACGCGAGCCCGCGTAGCCAGCGGTGAGCCGCAGCAGGCGCGCATCGGCATCCTCGGTGCGGATGCAGATCTCGGTGTGCCAGTCGCCCTCCACCACATCGATGGTAGTCACGGGCGTGACCGGGGCGGCGGCTGGCGTGGCGGCTGGTGTGGCAAAGCAGCCCGCCAGCGTGGCGGCCATGGCGCTGCCGACGAGCCACCGCCACGTGCGCTTCACGATGGCGCCACCGTGCGTTCGATCATGCCGATCATCGCCGCGCGGAATGCGTCGGCGTCTGCACCGGACGCGATGGCCAGCGCGGTGCGGTCGAAGGCCGCCGAGAGCAGGGCGGCCAGCGCATCGACCGGCGTGCCGTTGGGCAGCCCGTGGCCGACGGCCATCGCCAGACCTTCACGCAGCGTGCGGCCCGCGTGGGCGGCATCGAGCGCGAACATGGCTTCGGTGCCGAGTACCGCCGGGCCGTCGATCAGCAGCAGGCGGGTGCGGCCCGGCACCGTCATGGCGGCCAGATAGGCTTCGCTGCCGGCGATCAATGCCGCGCGCACCGGCAGTGCATCCGGCGCGGCCTGCTCGATTTCCCCGGCCACGGCGCGCGCCTCGTCCTCCAGGATCGCGCGGAACAGGTCCTGCTTGTCCGCGAAATGGTGATAGAGCGCCCCGCGCGTGATGTCGGCCGCTGCCGCAATCTCGGGCGTGGAAGTGGCGGCATAGCCCTTTTCAACAAACAGCTTGCGTGCGGCAGACAGCAGGGCAGTGCGCGTCGCTTCGGTCCGTTCCTGGTTCGAACGGGTCTTTTTACTTTGCATACATACAGCCTGTATGTTATAAATTCAGGAAAGATACAGGCTGTATGTTATGCGATTCGCGCCCGGACCGGCGCGCCACAACGGAGACATGCGATGAAAACAACGAGCTACTACCCGGTGATCATGACCGCCAACGTGGCGGAGACGGTGGCGTTCTACACGCAGCACGTGGATTTCCGGCCGCTGTTCGAGAGCGACTGGTACGTGCACCTGCAGTCCAACGCCGACGCGCGCACCAACCTCGCCGTTCTCGACTGCACGCATGAGACGATTCCCGCTCCGGCGCGCGGCCAGCAGGCGGCCGGGCTGCTGCTCAACTTCGAAGTGGAGGATGTGGACGCGGTGCACGCGCGCATGCAGGCGGCGGGGTTGCCGATCCTGCTGCCGTTGCGCGACGAAGCCTTCGGCCAGCGCCATTTCATCACCGTCGACCCCAGCGGCGTGATGCTGGACATCATCCAGCCGATTCCGCCGAGCCCCGAGTTCGCGGCTTTATACGATGCCAGCGCGCTGCCGGGCTGACGCCTCGGTTGACACCTCAGCCGCCAAGTACCCAGCCGGCCGCCGCGCAGGCCAGCACCACGCCCCACGGCGGCAGGCGCCAGGCGGCCAGGGCCACCAGCGCCAGCAGCGCGAGCGCGAAATCCGCCGGGGCGTGGATCGCGCTGGTCCAGACCGGCGCGTACAGCGCCGCCACCAGCAGGCCGACCACGGCGGCGTTCACCCCGGCCAGCGCCGCCTGCGCGCCGGCGTTGCGGCGCAGCCGCTCCCAGAACGGCAGCGCGCCAAAGACCAGCAGGAACGATGGCGCGAAGATCGCCACGAGGCAGAGCATGCCGCCGGCCCAGCCCGAAGGCGCCGCGCGCATCGCGCCGCCCAGGAAGGCGGCGAACGTGAACAGCGGCCCGGGCACGGCCTGCGCGGCGCCGTAGCCGGCCAGAAAGGTGTCGCCATCGACCCAGCCCGTGGGCACCACGGCCGCCTGGAGCAGCGGCAGCACCACGTGCCCGCCGCCGAACACCAGCGCACCGGCCCGGTAGAAGGCGTCGACCAGCGCCAGCGGCTGACTCGGAAACATCCGATGCGCCAGCGGCAGCGCCACCAGCAGCACAACGAACGCCAGCAGGAAGCCCGCGCCGGCGCGTTGGCCGATGGGCACCGCCAGCGCCGCATGCGGCTGCGCCTGCGCGGGCCGGAACCAGCGCGCGCCGGCCAGGCCCGCCGCCAGCATCACGGCCACCTGGCACCACGGCGATGGCACGACGATGACCGCCGTCGCCGCCAGCGCCATCACGCTCAGGCGCGGCGCATCGGGGCAGAGCGAACGCGCCATGCCCCACACCGCCTGCGCCACCACGGCCACCGCCGCCACCTTCAGGCCATGCAGCAGACCGTCCGGCACGTGGTTGCCCGTGGCCGACAGCCCCAGCGCCAGCACGATCAGCGCGATGGCCGAAGGCATGGTGAAGCCGAGCCACGCCGCCAGCGCGCCCCGGTAGCCGGCCCGGGTGAGCCCGATCACCATGCCAACCTGGCTGCTGGCCGGCCCGGGCAGGAACTGGCAGAGCGCGACGATATCGGAATAAGCCTGCTCGCTGAACCAGCGCCGCCGCGTGACGAAGGCCTCGCGGAAATAGCCAAGATGCGCCACCGGGCCGCCGAACGACGTCAGCCCCAGCCGCAGGAAGATCAGGAATACCGCCCAGGCGTTGCCGCGGTCGTCAGTGTGGTCGAGGTCTGGTACGGCGCTCATGGCGAGTGGGGGGACGGTGTCTGGCCCGTTGCAGGGCGGATGGTGGCGATCAGCCCGGTGTGGCCGCTGCTGGCGAGGTTATCGAAGGTTAATGACAGGCCGTGCAGCGTGGCCACGCGCCGGGCGATGGAGATGCCCAGCCCGTTGCCCTGCTCACGCTGCCCGGCGCCCCGGAAGAAGCGGTCGCCCAGGCGTGGCAGCAGGCCGGGCGCCACGCCGGGGCCGTGGTCGGACACCGTGATCGCATCCGGGGCGAAGGCCAGCGTCACCAGCGTGCCGGCGGGGCTGTAGCGCAGGGCGTTGTCCATCAGGTTGCGGAGCATGATGCCGAGCAGCGCCGGATCGCCGCGCACCGGCAGGGGCGGGTCGATGGCCGCCGGCCACGTCACCTCCATGTCCACCTGGCGGCGCTCGGACAGCGTCAGGCAATCGGACAGCACCTGCTGGACGATCTCATGCCAGTCCACCGCCGCGCGCACCGGCGGCGCGTCTTCGTCCTCGAGCCGGCTCATGGTCAGCAGTTGGGACACCAGATGGCTCAACCGGTCGATGCCAGCCTCCACGTTCGCGGAGGCCTGCGCGCGTTCGGCGGGATCGTTCGACTGGCGCGCCACGTCCCACTGCGCCTTGAGCGCGGCCAGCGGAGTGCGCATCTCGTGGGCGGCATCGGCGGTGAGCTGGCGCTCGTGCTCGATCAACGCCGAGACGCGATGGAGCAGGGTGTTCATCGCGCCGACCAGCGGCACCAGTTCCGGCGGCACGTTGGCCAGTTCCAGCGGCGCCGGGTCACCGGGCGCGCGCGCGGCAATGGCGGCGGAGAGCGCGCGCAGCGGCCGCAGCGTCACGCGCACGGCCCACACCACCAGCGCCATCAGCAGCGGCACGCCCAGCATCCACGGCAGCACCTGGGCCTGGAGGTAGGACACCACCAGTTCCTCGCGCTCGGCCTGGATCTGTCCCACGCAGACCCGCCAGCCTTCCACCGGATCGTCCAGGTAATAGAGCCGCCACGGCACGCCGTCGATGGCGATGTTGGTGAAGCCCTTCACGTGTGGCGCGCGGGGCAGGCGGTCGCCGTCCGGGTCGATATGCAACGGTTCGCCGCCGGGCCGCCACGCGGCGATGGCGAGATCGCCCAGCCCCGCGTCGCCCATGTCGCCCAGGTCGGCATCGCCGGGCAGGGGGCCGTTCTGGGGCGGCGGCTGCGGCACGGCGCCAACGTTGATCAGCGGCAGCATGGCCTGCATCTGCTGCGCCATGCGCACCATGGCGGTGTCGTACAGCTCGTTGATTTCCTCCTGCGTGCTGAGGTAGATCAGCACGCTGGTAAGGCTCCAGGCGATGGCCACCCCCAACAGCACGGCCAGGATCAGGCGCCGCTGCAAGGTCATGCGTCGTCTCCGGGGCTGGCGATGGCTTCCGGGGTGCCGAGCGTGTAGCCCGCGCCGCGCAGCGTGCGGACGATGCCGGGGTGGATCTTGCGGCGCAGATGGTGGATGTGCACCTCTAACGTGTTGCTCTCCGCGCCCTGTTCCCAGGCGTAGAGCTTCTCGCGCAGGAATTCGCGCGTCAGCACGCGGCTCGGGTGCGCCAGGAGCAGTTCGAGCAGCATGGCTTCGCGCGCGGTGAGGTCGACGGGCTGGCCTTTCCAGGTGGCCTGCCGGGCGGCCGGCTGGTAGGTCAGCGCGCCGTGGTGCCACACCGGCTCGGGCATGCCGGCGCTGCGGCGCGTCACGGCGCGCAGCCGGGCGGCCAGTTCGTCGAGATCGACGGGCTTGATCAGGTAGTCGTCGGCGCCGGCATCGAGGCCGCCGATGCGGCTGGAGATGGCGTCGCGCGCGGTCAGCATCAGCACCGGCGTCTGGCGCCCCTGCTGGCGCCAGCGCGCGAGCAGGGCCACGCCGTCGTCGTCGGGCAGGCCGAGGTCGAGCACCACGGCGTCGTATTGCATATCGGCGATCGCGCGATCCGCCTCCGCGCCCGTGGCGAACCAGTCCACGGCATGCCCCTTGAGCTTCAGCCCGCGCTGCAGGCCGTCGCCGAGCATGGGGTCGTCTTCAACGATAAGGATTCTCATCTTGGGTGCGAAAAAGGGCGCATACGGCACGGTGGACGGCGTGAAGCGTAGCACCGCGCGCGCGGCGCCGCACGCTTAATGTGGGATTAAGGTTGCTCTCCTAACCTGCGCGCTCGTCTCACCCGGTCCCCCCCCCGCGCGCATGCCGCTACCGCAGTCTCATCCGCCGTCGCCCTCCCTGTCCACTCCGCAGCCTGCCGTGACGCCGGCCCGTCCGCTGGAGGGCTGGCACGTGGGCGCCTGGTCGCCGGCCATGGCCTGGGCCGCTGCGTTCATCGCCGTGGCGCTGCTGGTCTGGTTCGGCACGCTCGGCATGCGCCACCTGCTGGGGCCGGACGAAGGCCGCTACGGCGAGATCTCGCGCGAGATGCTGGCCACCGGCGACTGGGTCACCATCCGCTACAACGCGCTGAAGTACTTCGAGAAGCCGCCGTTCCACATGTGGGTCACGGCGCTGACGTACGCGCTGTGGGGCGTGGGGGAATGGCAGGCGCGGCTTTGCGTGGCGCTGGCCGGGCTGGCCGGCATCGTCATGTCGATGCTGGCTACGTGGCGCTGGTTCGGCGCCCGCGCGGCGGCCTTCGCGGGGCTGGCCCTGCTGGCGGCGCCGATGTGGAGCGTGGCGGCACATTTCAACACCCTCGACATGACGCTGGCCGGCGTCATGGCCTGCGTGCTCGCCTGCATGCTGCTGGCGCAGCATCCCGCCGCCTCCGCCAGCGCGCGGCGGGGCTGGATGCTCGGCTGCTGGGTGGCGATGGGCGTGGCTGTGCTGACCAAGGGGCTGGTGGGCGTGGCGCTGCCGGGCCTGGTCCTCGTCATTTATATAGGCATCACACGCGACTGGCGGCTGTGGCGTCGGCTGCACCTGGCCTCCGGCATGGTGGTGCTACTGGCGGTGACGGTGCCCTGGTTCTGGCTGGTGTCGGCGCGGAACCCGGAATTCCTGCATTTCTTCTTTATCCACGAACACTGGCAGCGCTACACCTCTGGCGTCCACGCGCGGCCGGGGCCGATCTGGTACTTCGTGCCACTGGTGGTGGGCGGCTTCCTGCCGTGGGTGGGACTGTTCCCGCGCCTGTGGCGCGCCATCGGCACGCCGCCGGTCGATGAGCCGGATGATGTGGCGGAGCGCTTTCGCCCGGCGTTGCTGGCCGGCATCTGGGCCATCGCCATTTTCGTGTTCTTCAGCCTCTCGCATTCAAAGCTGCCCGGCTACATCGTGCCGGTAATTCCGGCGATGGGCATCCTGGCCGGCGTGGCGCTGGACCGCCTCGATGTGCGCGCCTGGCGGCGCCAGCTCGGCGGCATGGCCATCGTGGCCGCGTGCGGCCTGCTGGCCAGCCCGGTGGTGGCCACGCTCAATGCCAACCATACGCCCAACGCGTTCTATCGCGCCTATGCCATCTGGGCGGCGGCGGCGTTCGTGGTGATGCTGCTGGGCATTGCCGCCGCGCGCTGGCTGCTGCGGCGCGGCGTGCTGCCCAGCGTGGCGGTGTACGCGCTCGGCATGTACCTCGGCTTCACGGCGGCCCTGGTCGGCCATGAGACCGTGGGCGGTCCGGCGTCCGGCGCGGACATCGCCCCGCTGGTGCAGCAGAAGCTCACGCCGGGCATGCCGTTCTATGGCGTGAAGATGCTCGACCACACCCTGCCGTTCTACGTGCGGCACCCGCTCATCATGGTGGCGGAGGCAGACGAACTGTCCTTCGGCACCGAGGTGGAGCCGAACCGCTGGCTGCCCGATATGGCCACCTTCGCCAAAGTCTGGCGCAACGGCCAGCCCGCCATGGCCGTGATGTCGCCCGAGACCTATCTGGCGCTGTCGCCCACGCTGCCGCTGTACGTGGTGGCGCGCGACTGGCGCCGGGTGGTGGTGACCAACGTGCCCGGCCCGGCGCCGACCCTGGCCTCGCGCTGAGCGCTGAGCGGCTTTCCCATTTGTCTTTCTGTTCCTGTCTGATTCCTACATGCATCCCAAGCGAGTCCTGATTCTTGGTGTCAACGGCTTCATCGGCCATCACCTCACGCGCCGCATCCTGGAGACCACCGACTGGGAGGTCTACGGCATGGACATGGCCTCCGACCGCCTCGGCGACCTGGTGAGCCATCCGCGCATGCACTTCTTCGAGGGTGACATCACCATCA
>Ga0255338_1005121_pt1 | contig 12463 bp, 11 predicted proteins | sample MeOH1_35cm_T4_19_FD_203715 | JGI IMG/M metagenome (GOLD analysis project Ga0255338, IMG submission 203715) | Sandy soil microbial communities from University of British Columbia, Vancouver, Canada - MeOH1_35cm_T4_195 | ecosystem: Engineered > Artificial ecosystem > Sand microcosm > Unclassified ...
CCTCGTCGATCAGGATCGAGTCCACCTCGTCGACGATGGCGTAGGCCAGGCCGCGCTGCACGCGGTCCTGGGTCTCGTAGACCATGTTGTCGCGCAGGTAGTCGAAGCCGTACTCGTTGTTGGTGCCGTAGGTGACGTCGGCGCGGTAGGCCGCCTGCTTCTCCTCGCGCGGCATGTTGGGCAGATTGATGCCCACCGTCAGGCCGAGGAAGTTGTAGAGCTTGGCCATCCACTCGGCGTCGCGGCGGGCCAGGTAGTCGTTGACCGTCACCACATGCACGCCCTTGCCGGTCAGCGCGTTGAGGTAGACCGGCAGGGTGGCCATCAGGGTCTTGCCCTCGCCGGTGCGCATTTCCGCGACCTTGCCGGCGTTTAGCACCATGCCGCCGATCAGCTGCACATCGAAATGGCGCATCTTCAGCACACGCTTGCCACCCTCGCGAACCACGGCGAAGGCTTCGGGCAGGACCGCGTCCAGGCTCTCGCCGCCGGCCACACGCTGTTTGAATTCCTCGGTCTTGGCACGCAGCTCGTCGTCGCTCAGCGCCTCGAACTTGGGCTCCAGCGCATTGATCTGCTGCACCACGCGGCGGTATTGCTTGAGCAGCCGGTCATTGCGGCTACCGAAAATCTGGGTAAGAAGCTTGGGCAACATGCAGCGTTCGAGTCTTGGGCACGGGCCGCGCCTGCTGGGGCGGCCGCTTGCGGTCTTGTTGGGTGGATCTGCGGAAGTGCAGCTGAGGGCGGCTGGCCCATCTGCAAGCCCTGCCCCGCAGCCAGGCCGCAGAAAAACCCGCCGAGTTTAGCACCGGGGCCGCTGCGCCCCGTGCCGGCCGCCGGCCCCGCGAAGCTACAGGATTACACTGAGAAAATGCAGTCCGCCCAGCGCCCCCCCGGCATCGCACCGAGCGTGCCCGAGCCCATGAGTGTCAGCACGGCGCTGGCCCGGCACCAGGGCCTGGCGCGGCTGGGGCTGCTGATGCAGGAGTCGAACCGGCGCATGGCCATCGTCAGCGTCGCGCTGCCCGGCGCGATGACACGCTTCGTCAAGGCCGGCCCGATCGACGAGGAGGGCTGGACCCTGCTGGCGGCCAATGCCGCGGTCGCCGCCAAGCTGCGGCAGTTGCAGCCGCGCCTGCTGGAGCTGTTGGCCGAACAGGGCATACCGCCCGCCAAGCTGCGCATCAAGGTGCTGCAGCAGCCGTGAGAGAACGGCCCGGGGCGCGGGGGGATGATCGAATGGTGCCGGCTATCGGATTCGAACTGATGACCTACCGCTTACAAGGCGGTTGCTCTACCAACTGAGCTAAGCCGGCACGGCTTGAATCGAGGCCGCATTGTAGGGGCAAACCAGGGGCGGGCTGCGCGGCCGCGCCCCGTCTCCGGGCCTGCCACGGCCCCGCGATGAACTGCTTTGTTTCCTACTTCACGCGCTTGAGCGCGGGGCGGCCACCACCGGGCGCGGGGCTGCCGGAGTCGTCCGGGTCGGGCTGTTCCGGCTGATCGGCGGCCTGGACCGCCTGCGGAGCAGCCTCGTCGCCGGCCGCGCCACTCTCGGCGGGCGGCGTTCCCGCCAGCCGCAGGCCGCGCAGCGGCGTGGGCTGCCGGGCGGCCGGCTCCTTGGCCGGGCTGCCGCTACTGGCCGCCGCGACCAGGGGCGCGGGCGCCTCGGCCGAGGGGGCGGGAAAGGCCATGCCCTGGCCGTTCTCGCGCGCATAGATGGCGACCACATGGTCGACCGGCACGACAATCTCGCGCGCCACCCCGCCGAAGCGGGCCTTGAACTGGATGAACTCGTTGCCCAGTTCCAGGCTGCTGGTGGCGTCGAAGCCCACGTTCAGCACGATCTCGTTGTTGCTGACGTACTCGTTGGGCACCTGCACGAAACGGTCGACATGGACCGCGATATAGGGCGTGAAACCGTTGTCGGTGCACCAGTCGTGCAGGGCCCGTATCAGGTACGGGCGGGTCGAGGTGCTGGTGGCGGCCGCGCCGCCGTCGGAGCTTTGATCCATGGCCCAGTCTATTACTTGCGCATCACCTTCTCGGACGGCGTCAGCGCCTCGATGTAGGCCGGGCGCGAGAAGATGCGCTCGGCGTACTTCAGCAGCGGCAGGGCGTTCTTCGACATGTCGATGCCGTAGTAGTCCAGGCGCCACAGCAGCGGGGCGATGGCCACGTCGAGCATCGAGAAGTCGTCGCCCAACATGTACTTGTTCTTCAGGAAGATCGGCGCCAGCTGGGTCAGGCGGTCGCGGATCTGGGCGCGCGCCTTCTCGAGCTGCTTGTCGGTGGCCTTGACGGTCTGGCCGCGGCCTTCCAGCACGTTGACGTGGGCGAACAGCTCCTTCTCGAAGTTGAGCAGGAACAGGCGCACGCGGGCGCGCGCGACCGGGTCGCCGGGCATCAGCTGCGGATGCGGGAAACGCTCGTCGATGTACTCGTTGATGATGTGCGACTCATAGAGGATCAGGTCGCGCTCGACGAGGATGGGCACCTCGTTGTACGGGTTCATCAGCGCGATGTCCTCGGGCTTGGCGAACAGGTCGACATCGCGGATTTCGAAGTCCATGCCCTTTTCGAACAGCACAAAGCGGCAGCGGTGCGAGTAAGGGCAGGTCGTTCCAGAATAAAGCACCATCATGGCGGCAGGCTCCCGAAAGTTGGGGGTGGTTGCGGGCTCATGCTGAATGAGCACCGCTCAAAAGGCAAACGCAGTGGGTGCACGAGGCGCCCACTGCGATCAGCAGGCCCGGCGGCAGGCCCGGGCCGCGGAAGGTTTATTTCACGTCTTTCCAGTAAGACGCGTTGAGGCGCCAGGCAAAGACCGTGAGCATGCCGAGGAACAGCAGCACCAGCACACCCAGACGGAAACGCTGGGCCTGGGCCGGCTCGCCCATCCATTGCAGATAGGCCACCAGATCGGCCACCGCGTCGTCGTACTGGGCCGGTGTCAGCTTGCCGGGCGTCAGCTGCTCGAAGCCCTTGAACACATGCACGGTCTTGCCATGCTCATGCGGATCGGCCTCCTCGGCGAACTTGGCGGCGCGCTGGCCCTGCAGCTCCCACAACACATGGGGCATGGCCACGCTGGGGAATGCCAGGTTGTTCCAGCCGGTCGCCTTGGTCTCGTCGCGGTAGTAGGTGCGCAGATAGGTGTAGAGGTAATCGGCACCCGAGCCCTTGGCACCATCGGCGCGCGAGCGGGCGATCACGGTCAGGTCGGGCGGGGTCGCACCGAACCAGTCCTTGGCCTGCTTGGGATCGAGCGACACCTTCATGGTCTCGCCCACCTTCTCGCCCGCGAACAGCAGATTGCTCTTGATCTGCGCCTCGGTCAGCCCGATGTCGCGCAGGCGGTTGTAGCGCATGAAGGCGGCGGAGTGGCAGTTCAGGCAGTAGTTGACGAAGAGCTTGGCGCCGTTCTGCAGCGCGGCCACGTCGGTCATCTTGTCCTTAGGGAACTTGTCCCACTCGATGCCGCCAGCGGCGGCTTGGGCGCCGCCGGCCAGACCAAGGCCCGACACAGCGATCAGCAGCGTAGCGATGAGTTTTTTCATTCTTTGCTCTCCGATGCTCAGTGGGCGTGGAAGGTCACACGGTCAGGCACGGGCTTGGGCGTGCCGAGCTTGCTCCACCAGGGCATCAGCAGGAAGAAGCCGAAATAGAACAGGGTACCGACCTGGGAGACGAGCGTGCCCGCGTCGGTGGGCGGCTGGATGCCCAGATAGCCCAGCACCAGGAAGAACACGACGAACACGGCGTAGACGTACTTGTGCCAGTCGGGGCGGTAGCGGATCGACTTGACCGGGCTGTGGTCCAGCCAGGGCAGGAAGAACAGGATCACGACCGCACCGCCCATCACGACCACGCCCCAGAACTTGGCGTCGAAGGTCTTCAGCAGCGCGATCGCGACCGCGGCCAGCACCAGGGTGGCGATCTTGGCCTTGCCCCCGAAGCTGCCCTTCAGCACGGCCAGCACGGCACCCAGGCCGATGATGACCGACAGCACGTTGACCATCACGTCGGTGGTGGCGCGCAGCATCGAGTAGAAGGGCGTGAAGTACCAGACCGGCGCGATGTGCGGCGGGGTCTTCAGCGGGTCGGCCGGGATGAAGTTGTTGTACTCGAGGAAGTAGCCACCCAGCTCAGGCGAGAAGAAGATGATCGCGCTGAACACCATCAGGAACAGGCAGACGCCGTAGATGTCGTGCACCGTGTAGTAGGGATGGAAGGGGATGCCGTCTAGCGGGCGGCCCATCGCATCCTTCTTGGCCTTGATCTCGACGCCGTCCGGGTTGTTCGAGCCCACCTCGTGCAGCGCGATGATGTGCGCGACCACCAGACCCAGCAGCACCAGCGGCACGGCGATGACGTGGAAGCTGAAGAAGCGGTTCAGCGTCGCGTCGCCGACGACGAAGTCGCCGCGGATCAGCAGGGCCAGGTCCGGGCCGACGAAGGGCACGGCGGCAAACAGATTCACGATCACCTGGGCGCCCCAGTAGGACATCTGACCCCAGGGCAGCAGATAGCCCATGAAGGCCTCGGCCATCAGGCACAGGAAGATGCCGCAGCCGAAGATCCAGACCAGCTCGCGCGGCTTGCGGTAGGAACCGTAGAGCAGGCCGCGGAACATGTGCAGGTACACGACGACGAAGAAGGCCGAGGCGCCCGTCGAGTGCATGTAGCGGATCAGCCAGCCCCAGGGCACATCGCGCATGATGTACTCGACCGAGGCGAAGGCCAGGCCCGCATCCGGCTTGTAGTGCATCACCAGGAAGATGCCGGTGACGATCTGGATCACCAGCACCAGCATGGCCAGCGAGCCGAAGATGTACCACCAGTTGAAGTTCTTCGGAGCGTAGTACTCCGACATGTGCTCCTTGTACATCTTGGTGGCCGGGAACCGGTTGTCCACCCAGGTCATCAGCTTGGTGCCCAGCGGGGCGCCAGCGGGAGCTTCTTTGAATTCAGCCATGTCGTCCTGCCCTTCTTAAGCCTTCTTGTCTTCACCAATCAGCAGCTTGGTGTCGGACAGGTACATATAGGGCGGCACCTCGAGGTTGTCGGGTGCCGGCTTGTTCTTGAAGACGCGGCCGGCCAGGTCGAAGGTCGAGCCGTGGCAGGGGCAGAGGAAGCCGCCCGTCCAGTCATCGGGCAGCGAAGGCTGCGGGCCGGCGACGAACTTGTCGCTGGGCGAGCAGCCCAGGTGCGAGCAGATGCCCACGACGACCAGGTATTCGGGCTTGATCGAGCGGTACTCGTTCTTGGCGTAGTCGGGGATGGGGAAGGCCTTGCGATCCGACTGCGGATCGGCCAGCTGGCCATCGTTCTTCTTCAGAGCTTCCAGCTGCTCGGGCGTGCGGCGCACGATCCAGACCGGCTTGCCACGCCATTCGACGGTCATCTTCTCGCCCGGCTTCAGGCCGCTGATGTCCGCCTCGACAGCGGCACCGGCGGCCTTGGCGCGCTCGGACGGGGTGAAGGTACTGACGAACGGCACGGCGGTGGCAACGCCGCCTACAGCTCCGGCGCATCCGGTGGCGATCAACCACGTGCGCTTGCCTTGGTCCACTTGCTGGTCACTCATGAGGGTCCTCAAACGAGACTTCTGATCAGGGGCAACCGAGGATTCTAGCGGACGCCATCGCCTCCATCCATTGGAGGCTGCCACCAGCGCCCCAGATGCCACAAAAGCCTTGACCCAGCTCAGTCTTGCGGGCACACCAGGGCACAATCATGGCCACCTAGACAAGAAGGAGCAGAGCATGGGATTCATGACGGAGTTCAGGGAGTTTGCCGTCAAGGGCAATGTGGTCGACCTGGCGGTCGGCGTCATCATCGGCGGCGCCTTCGGCAAGATCGTCGACTCGGTCGTCAACCATCTGATCATGCCCGTGGTCGGCCGCGTCGTCGGAGGCCTGGACTTCAGCAACTACTTCATCATGCTGTCCAGCCCACCGGCCGACTACAAGGGGCCGATGACCTTCGAGGCCCTAACCAAGGCCGGCGTGCCCCTGTTCGCCTACGGCAGCTTCCTGACCGTGCTGCTGAACTTCATCATCCTGGCCTTCATCATTTTCCTGATGGTCAAGCAGGTCAACCGCCTCAAGCGCGACAGCACCCCGGCGCCCGCTCCGGCCGAGCCGCCCCCGACGCCGGAAGACGTCCAGCTGCTGCGCGAGATCCGCGACGCCCTGCAGCGCAAGGCCTGAGCCGCACTGCCGCAACCGCCGCGTAACGGCGGGTAACAACAGGCGGCTTGTCAGCTATTTGGCAGCGCGGCGGCGTGCCCGCGCACAGCGTCACCGCCCCGACCCGGCTTTGGCGCGATACTTGTAAGCAGGAGGCTGTGGCAGATTTTCCACAGCCGCGCCCGACGCCATCATGAACCTGCCCGAACTTCGTCTCAACCCGCATCTGGAAGCCGCCGTGCAGCGCATACGCACGGCGGCCGAGCAGGCGGCCGAACGCGGCGCCGAGGGCATGGGCATGGCGGCCTTGTCGGCCGGCCAGATCAAGCGGCGCGACGCCCTGCTGTCGGCCCAGTTCCTGTTCCGCAAGCAGCAGGCCCTGTTCGGCCAGCGCTTCTACCAGAGCCTGCGCGGCCACATGGCCGGCGAGCTGAAGCCCAAGAACGAGCCGGCCAGCGGCAGCAGCAAGGCCTGGACCGAACTCTCGCTGATGGACGACGATGCCGTCGACGCCCTGGTGGCCGCGGACCGCATCGGCCTGGCCATCGGCCACCAGAGCGAGTGGGAGCTGCGCGAGGTCGAGTCCTATCTGCAGGGTCTCAGCGCCAATGAACGCAATCCGCTGCGTCCCGAGCTGATCGCCCAGGCGCTGCTGGATGCCGTCCACGCCGTCACCGACGAGGAGCAGACCCGTCAGATCCTGGTCGACGAGATGACCCGCGCGCTGGCCCTGGAGATGCGCAGCTGCTATGCGGACATCGTCGAGCTGTTCCGCAGCCGCGGCCTGCGCCCGCAGGACCTGCGCGTGCGCGGCGCCGACTCGGGCGGCCACAGCGCCCATTCCGCACACTCGCTGCACTCCCCCCATTCGACCCAGGCCGCGCAAGGCCTGGGCGGCGCCAGCACCGGCGCGGGCCTGGGCGGCGGCGCGGCCGGCCCGGGCACCGCCGCCGGCGGCTGGGGCCAGACCGGCAGCACGGGCCGCCAGGGCCTGGGCAGCCGGCGCGGCGGGGCCGGCACCATGGGTGCCGTGGACATGCAGATGATGGACCTGCTGCGCCGTCTGGCTCATGTGCCCAGCATGCCCATGCCCCTGGGCGGCGGGACGGGCCCGGCCGGCGGCGGCTGGTCCGAGGATTACAGCGACCCGGCCTGGGGCGGGCAACTGCCGCCCAATCTGATCTACCAGCACCGCGAGGAGTTGCATCAGGCCGCCACCGGCCAGCTCGACCACATGGTGATCGACGTGGTCGGCAGCCTGTTCGACCAGATTCTGGCCGACCCCAAGGTGCCGCCGCAGATGGCGCGCCTGATCGCGCGGCTGCAGCTGCCGGTGCTGCGCGCCGCCCTGGGCGACCGCAGCTTCTTCTCCTCGCGCCGCCACCCGGTGCGCCGCTTCGTCAACCGCATCGCCTCGCTGGCCTGCGCCTTCGACGATTTCACCGAGGACCCGGGCCGCGAATTCCTCAGCCATGTGCGCGAGCTGGTGCAGGAGGTCGCGATGGGCGACTTCGAGCGCATGGACGTCTACGAGTCCAAGCTCGATGCGCTGGAGCAGTTCATCGCCCAGCAGAGTGCGCTGGCCCTGCAGGCGCGCGGCGACGCCGCCGCGCTGCTGGAACGCAAGGAGACCGATCTGCGCCTGCAGCAGCGCTATATGCAGCAGTTGCAGACCTCGCTGGGGCCGGTGCCCATCCCCGCCTTCCTGCGCGACTTCCTGGCCCAGGTCTGGAGCCAGGCCATCGTGCTGGCCGGCCGCAGCGGCAGCCCGGAACGCGAGCAGCGCCTGCGCCAGCTCGGCCGCGAGCTGGTGATGAGCGTGCAGCCCAAGGGCGGCACCGCCCAGCGTCAGGCCTTCCTGGCCCAGTTGCCGGCCCTGATGCGCACCCTCAACGAGGGGCTGGACCTGATCGGCTGGCCGGAGGCCGGACGCAAGACCTTCTTCGGCGAACTGCTGCCGGCCCATGCCGAATCGCTCAAGGGCCAGGGCCTCTCGCCGCTGGACCACAACCTGCTGGCCAAGCAGCTGGATGGCGTGTTCGGCGTCGCGGCACCGACCGAGAAGGACCTGCCGCCCCCCGGCTCCAGCGGTCCGCTCACCGTGCCCGGCGATCTGGACATGGCCCAGCGCCTCACGCCCGAGGAAGCCCGGCGCCTGGGTCTGGTGCAGGAGGCCAAGGTGGACTGGAACGGCCAGGTCGACATCGACCTGGGTGCCGAGGCCCCGCTACAGGCGGCCGACATCAGCATCGAGGGCCTGCCCGCCGCCGAGGCGCCCGAGCCCAGCGAGGGCGAGCTGCTGATCGATCACCTGCAGCTGGGCTTCGCCTATCAGATGAACACCGGCGATGCCTGGCGCAAGGTGCGCCTGGCCCATGTCAGCGCCGGCCGCAGCTTCTTCATCTTCACCCAGGGCCAGAAGCACCAGGAAACCGTCACGATGACGGCGCGCATGCTGCGCCGCATGTGCGAGGCCGGGCGCCTGCGCGCCTTCGAGAACGCCTACCTGCTGGAGCGCGCCACCGCGCGCGCGCGCAAGCAACTGGCCGAGCTGGGCGCCAAGGCCTGATCGCTCAGGCCAGCAGGCGCCGCGCCATCGCGATCGCGGCGCGCATGCTGGAGGCGTCGGCGCGGCCCGTGCCGGCGATGTCGAAGGCCGTGCCATGGTCGGGGCTGGTGCGCACGAAGGGCAGCCCCAGGGTGACGTTGACGCCCTGCTCCACCCCCAGGTACTTCACCGGGATCAGGCCGTGGTCGTGCGTCATCGCGACGACCAGGTCGAACTCGCCGGGATGCCCGGGCGCGTGGCGCGCGCGCATGAAGACCGTGTCCGGCGCATAGGGGCCGCTGGCGTCGATGCCCTGCGCGCGCGCCTGGCGCACCGCCGGCTCGATGATCTCGATCTCCTCGCGGCCGAACAAGCCGCCCTCGCCGGCATGCGGGTTCAGGCCGGCCACCGCGATGCGCGGCGCCGCAAGGCCGAAACGCCTGAGCGCCGCGTCGCTGATCGCGATCGTCTGCAGCACCCGCTCGGTGCTGAGCAGGTCCAGCGCCTCGCGCAGCGAGACGTGGATGGTCACCAGCACCGTGCGCAGCTCCTCGTTGGCCAGCATCATGCGCACCGGCGGCGGCGCGCCGCCATCCTGCGCGGCCAGGGCCTGCAGCATCTCGGTGTGGCCGGGGTAGTCGACGCCGGCCGCGTGCAGGGCCTCCTTGTGCAGCGGCGCCGTCACCAGGCCCGCGGCCTGGCCGGCCTGGATCGCCGCCACCGCGGCCTCGATGCAGACCGCCGCCGCCCGCCCGGCGCGCGCATCGATGCGACCCTGCGGACAGTCCAGCAGATCGGCCGGCAGGCCCGCCGGCTGCCAGACCGGCAGGCAGCGCGGCGGCGGCGCCTCGGCGGGCGAGGTCAGCACGGCGACCGGCACGCTCAAGCCCTGCTGGCGCAGGGCGCGGCGCAATACGCCGGCATCGCCGACCAGGCACAGGCCACCCTCGGCATCGGCCAGCCAGGCCGCAACGGCGATTTCGGGGCCGATGCCGCAGGCATCGCCCATCGTGATCAACAGGGGCTTGCTCATCATCATGTTCAGGCGGGGTTGGCGATGTCGATGAACTGCTGGCTCAGGCCCGGGAGATCGGCAGCCAGGCGCGCGCCCAGGGCCTGCACGCCGTAGCGCTCGGTCGCGTGATGGCCGGCCGCGACAAAGGCCACGCCGGTCTCGGCCGCGTAATGGGCCTGGGGCTCGGAGATCTCGCCGGTCACGAAGACGTCGGCCCCGGCCGCGATCGCCGCCTCGAAGAAGCCCTGGGCCCCGCCGGTGCACCAGGCCACGCGCCGCAGCGGCCGGCCGTCGCCGGGCACCACCAGCGGCTCGCGGCCCAGGCCCTCGCGCATGCGGGCGCACAGGACATCGAGGGTCGGGGCATCGGTCAGCGGCCCGGCGAAGCCCAGATCCTGGTCGCCGAAGCGCTGGTCGGCCTGCCAGCCGAAGCGGCGGCCCAGCTGCGCGTTGTTGCCCAGCTCCGGGTGGGCGTCCAGCGGCAGGTGGTAGGCGAACAGGCTGATGTCGTGTTGCAGCAGCTTTTGCAGGCGCTGCTTCATCCAGCCGGTGACGCGACCGTCCTGACCGCGCCAGAACAGGCCGTGGTGCACCAGGATCGCATCGGCGCGCGCGCGAACAGCCGCCTCGATCAGGGCCAGGCTGGCCGTGACACCGCAGACGATGTGGCCGATCTCCTCGCGCCCCTCCACCTGCAGACCGTTCGGCCCATAATCTTTGAAGCGGCCCGGCTCCAGGATCTGGTTGAGATGGCGATCAAGGTCTTGGCGCTTGGGCATGGTGGTGTTGGAGCAAGGATTGTCGGTGCGCAGGATTTGGCTGATTTTCTCCCAGGCGGTCACGGTGGCGCTGGCGCTGCTGTTCGTCCTCGCGACCCTGAAGCCCGAATGGCTGGGCCGGCGCGAGCGCCCCAGCTGGCCCCTGCCCACCCTGGTCGCGCCCGGCCCGGCGGCCAGCGCCGTGCCGGCGGGCGGCACCGGCCCGTCCCTGCAGGGCGGCGGCTACCGCATGGCGGCGCGGCGCGCTTCGCCGGCCGTGGTCAGCATCACGGCCAGCAAGGCCCCGGCCGCCAAGGGCGACGATCCCTGGTCGCGGTTCCATTTCGGTCCGCGCGGCCGGCGCAACGCGCCCGGTGGCGAGGAGGACGGCGGCGCCCAGATCGGCCTGGGCTCCGGCGTCATCGTCTCGCCCGAGGGCTATCTGCTGACCAACAGCCATGTGGTGGCCGGCGCCGCCGAGATCGAGGTGCAGCTGGCCGACGGCCGCCAGGCCAAGGCCGAACTGGTCGGCAGCGACCCCGAGACCGATGTGGCGGTGCTGAAGATCGCGCTGGCCGATCTGCCGGTGATCGCGCTGGGCGACGCCGAGCAGCTGCAGGTGGGCGATGCGGTGCTGGCCATCGGCAACCCCTTCAATGTCGGCCAGACCGTCACCTCGGGCATCGTCAGCGCCCTGGGCCGCACCCAGCTGGGCATCAACACCTTCGAGAACTTCATCCAGACCGATGCCGCGATCAACCCGGGCAATTCGGGCGGCGCCCTGGTCGATGCCGAGGGCCGGCTGGTGGGCATCAACACCGCGATCTTCTCCCGCACCGGCGGCAGCCTGGGCATCGGCTTCGCCATCCCCGTCAGCACCGCGCGCCAGGTGATGCAGGCCCTGATCCAGGACGGCCAGGTGGCGCGCGGCTGGATCGGCGTGCAGACCCGGGAGCTGACGCCGGAGTTTGCCGAGGCCTTCAAGCTCAGCGTGCACGAGGGCGTGCTGGTCAGCGGCGTGGTGCTCAATGCGCCGGCCGCCAAGGCCGGCATCAAGCCGGGCGATGTGGTGACCCGGGTGGCCGGCCGTGCGGTGCAGAACCCGACCCAGCTGCTGGCCGCCGTGGCGGCGCTGAAGCCGCAGTCCAGCGCCACCATCGGCGTGCAGCGCGGCGATCAGGCGATCGAATTCCAGCTCAAGATCGGCCAGCGTCCACCGCCCGGCACCCGGGAGTGAGCGGGAGCCGCGGGGACGCGGCGCCGCCGGTCAGGCCGGCTTGTCCTCTTCCTCCGCGTCGGGCGAGCGCGAATAGCGGATGAAGAAGCCCGCGGCCAGGATGCCCAGTTCGTAGAGCAGGCACATCGGGATCGCCAGGGCCAGCTGCGAGACCACGTCCGGCGGCGTGATGACGGCCGCGATGATGAAGGCCAGCACGATGAAATAGCCGCGGAAGCTGCGCAGCTTCTCGACCGTCACCAGGCCCATGCGCGCCAGCACCACCACCACCACCGGCACCTCGAAGGCCGCGCCGAAGGCGATGAACATCGACATCACGAAGCTCAGGTAGGCCTCGATATCCGGCGCCGCCGTGATGCTCTTGGGCGCGAAGCTCTGGATGAAGGTGAAGACCTTGCCGAACACGAAGAAGTAGCAGAAGGCCACGCCGGCGAAGAACAGCACGGTGCTGGACACCACCAGGGGCAGGACCAGCTTCTTCTCGTGCGAGTACAGGCCCGGCGCCACGAAAGCCCAGACCTGGTAGAGCACCACCGGCAGCGCCACCATGAAGCCGGCCAGCAGGGTGATCTTCAGCGGCACCAGAAAGGGCGAGATCACGTTGGTGGCGATCAGGGTCGAGCCCTTGGGCAGATGGGCCACCAGGGGCGCGGCCAGCAGGTCGTAAAGCCCCGCCGGGCCGGGATAGAGGGCCAGCACGCCGAAGCACAC
>Ga0255338_1005122_pt1 | contig 12462 bp, 10 predicted proteins | sample MeOH1_35cm_T4_19_FD_203715 | JGI IMG/M metagenome (GOLD analysis project Ga0255338, IMG submission 203715) | Sandy soil microbial communities from University of British Columbia, Vancouver, Canada - MeOH1_35cm_T4_195 | ecosystem: Engineered > Artificial ecosystem > Sand microcosm > Unclassified ...
TATTACAAGGCGATTAATCAGGCGCTGGCATTTGGCTTGCGTCACGAGAACCACCTGCTTGAATTCAAGCTCGGTTTTCAAAATATTCCTTATCAAGGCTTTCCAAACCAGCGTATGGATATGACCGATAACGATAGCAAACAATACAATTTAAGCTATAAAGGTCAATACGACTGGGGTGCATTGGTGGCACGTGCCTACCACGAGAGAACACGCCACAGCATGAACTTTGGTGATGACAAGCAGTTGATGTATGGTGATGCGCCCGGTATGCCGATGGAGACAGAAGGCAAAACGACAGGCCTCACAGTAAAAGGCGACGTAAACCTTTCTAACCGGGATATTTTACGCGTGGGGGCAGAGTACCAGCGTTATCGCCTGAATGACTGGTGGCCAAAATCCGGTTCCGGCATGATGATGGGCCCTGGTACATTCCTGAATATCAATAACGGGCAACGCGACCGTTATGATGTATTTGCCGAATGGGAAGCGCAATGGAATAAACAATGGCTGTCTCAAGTCGGTGTGCGCAGCAGTACAGTGAAGATGGACGCAGGCAAAGTGCAAGGCTATAACGCCATGTTGTATGGCACCGCAGCAAATGCATTCAATGCGGCAGACCGCTCTGATACCGACAATAACATTGACGTGACCGCTTTAGCGCGTTACACCCCTGACCAAAGCCAGACTTATGAAGCTGGCTATGCAATGAAAACGCGCTCACCAAACGTATATGAACGGTTTGCCTGGGCAAGTGGGCCGAGGAGCGGCATGATGGATCCATATTCAATGATCATGAATATGATTAACCTGGTGGGCGATGGTAATGGCTATGTGGGTAATTTGGGCTTGAAACCGGAGAAAGCCCACACACTAAGCGCGACGGGGAATTGGCACGATGCTGCAAGCCAGGATTGGCAAATCAAGGCCACACCTTATATCACTTATGTAGAGGATTTTATCGATGCCGTGCCCTGTGCCAAAGTGGGTAAAACATGCGCTACCAGAGCTGATGGATTTGTGAATCTTAGTATGGATAACCAATCGGCAAGGCTGTATGGTATTGATGTGTCAGGCAAAAAGTTGCTGGCTAGCGGCGATGGTTACGGCAGTGTTGCCGCAACGGGTTTGTTGAACTATGTCCGCGGTAAAAACCAGACGACTAATGACGATTTGTATAACATTATGCCGCTGAACGTAAAACTTGGGCTCGAGCACCACTTGGGCGGCTGGAGTAATGCAATCCAGGCCAGGATGGTGGCTGCCAAGAATAATGTTCAAGCAGTACGCAATGAACTGAAAACTGCCGGATATACCTTGTTTAATCTTTACAGCAGTTATGAATGGAAGCAGGCGCGTGTTGATTTAGGCGTTGAAAATATATTTGATAAACATTATTACGACCCGCTAGGTGGGGCGTACCTTGGTCAAGGTGCCACCATGGGTGACGCTGTGCTGCATGGAACTTCAGTGCCGGGCATGGGGCGGTCTATCAATGTAGGTTTGACCCTGAAGTATTAATTTAATGAGGTAAACCCCCGGCTTTGCCGGGGGACTCAGCAAGGTTTTACCTATACGTCGGTCATATAATATTGAAATCAAAATTCAGCAATACTATTCCCTCCCCTTGCAGGGGGAGGGCTAGGGTGGGGGTGGAATTTAAACCAGCACAATTTATCATTATTTATCATTTGCACCCCCATCCCAACCTTCCCCCTAATTGGGGAAGGAGCAGAACCCGGCCGCCTTGGGCGGCTCAAGGTTTTAACGTCCCTTTGAGGGGCTCACCCAATAAGCCCTCAGCTTTGCTGGAGGTAATTTTGAAGTATTAAACGGTACCCAGCCTGCGTCAGGTTGAAGTTAAGTCTGAGTTAAGACTTACAGTCCGCGCAGGCTGATTTCACCGGATATAAAACGCTGCAAGCCATCGGCAGTTGTCACTAATAAACTGCCATCTTCCGCAATGCCCTGTACTACGCCATGCACTTCGCGGCCATCCGGCATAAGCATGCGTACAGCTTGGTTGTGGTAGGCGTGATGCTGCGTCCACTCATCACGTAAGCCTGAAAATCCGCTTTGTTCAAACGCACTCAATACATCCGACAAGTGTTTAAGCAGCACCCCAAGTAAATGATTGGGGTCAATGGCTTGTGCAAAGGCGCTGGCCAAATCGGTAACCGGCTGGTCAATTTGCTGCTTCAGGCTCGCCGGCAGGTTCAGGTTAATACCCATGCCGATGACCGCCGTGCTCGGTCCCTCCATATCACCCTGCAATTCAATCAGAATGCCTGCCAGTTTCTCACGGTTAATCAGCGCGTCATTAGGCCATTTAAGCTGTGAATCGGTGATGCTGAATTGATGCAGGCTGCGCATCAGCGCAACGCCGACCGCCAAACTCAAGCCTGATAGCGCAGATGCCCCACATTGAAAACGCCATAGCAGTGAAAAAGTTAAACTGGCTCCCAACCCCGCCTGCCAGCTTCGGCCGCGCCTGCCGCGGCCATTGGTTTGCAGGTTGGCAACCACGCAAGTGGCATGTGTTTGCGCACTCACATTTTGCATCAGGTAGCTGTTGGTAGAGGGTAAGAGGTCATGTACTTCTAATTTCAGCCATGTGCTTTGTTCACCGATGGCACTTAAAATGGCCTGCTCATTCAGCAAAGTGACTGCCTGGGGCAGTTTATAGCCGCGTCCGCGTACGGAAAAAACTTCAACCCCAAGCTGTTCTGCGTGTTGCAGTGCGTTCCAAACGGTTGCGCGGCTCACCTTGAAATGCTGTGCAATTGCTTCCCCGGAGTGAAATTTTCCGTCCGAGAGCAGTCTTAAAATGGGAAAGGTGAGGGCGTTCATAGAGGTGATGATTTTAACATAGCCGATTATGGTCCCCCACGCTAAATAGAAACCATGCTGGCACAAGCATTTAATCAGCGTTTCTTAAGCAATCAATGGTGTAAAATAGCGGTAACTTAAATTAAACCTGTTGCCATGTCATCTGAAAAAACACCTTTACCGCCAGCTTCCAACTTTATTCGTGCGATCATTGAAAAAGACCTGGCGCAAAATAAATATGCTACTAAAAAATGGGCAGGCAGCCCGGGTGATGCCCAGCATCAGGAAGCCGGGCAGGTAGACTTCGCCAAAATCCGCACGCGCTTTCCGCCGGAGCCGAATGGCTACCTGCATATCGGGCATGCTAAATCCATCTTTTTGAACTTCGGCCTGGCACGTGATTTTGACGGTGTATGCCATTTGCGTTTTGATGACACCAACCCCGAGAAAGAAAGCCAGGAGTACGTAGACAGCATTTCAGATGCAGTGAAGTGGCTGGGGTTTGGCTGGGAAAATCATGGCGAAAGTAACCTCTACTACGCCAGCAATTATTTTGACTTCATGTATCGTGCGGCTGAAAGCCTGATTGAAAATGGCTTTGCTTATGTGGATGAACAAAGTGCTGATGAAATGCGCATCAACCGCGGCACGCTGACCGAGGCGGGCAAGGACTCACCATTCCGCAACCGCAGCGCGGCAGAGAATCTTGCACGTTTCCGCGAGATGCGTGATGGCAAGCATGCTGACGGCAGCATGGTTCTGCGCGCCAAGATCGACATGGCCTCGCCCAACATCAATATGCGCGACCCTGCAATCTACCGCGTGCGTCGTGCGCACCACCATAACACCGGTGACAAATGGTGCATCTACCCGATGTACACCTTTGCGCACCCGATTGAAGATGCGCTGGAACGCATCACGCATTCCATCTGCACGCTGGAGTTTGAAGACCAGCGCCCATTTTATGATTGGCTGTTGGAGCATCTTGCAGAGCCGACTGAGGACGTCGACGGAAACAAAAAGCCTGGGCTGTTAGCGCATCCATTGCCAAAACAATACGAATTTGCGCGCCTTAACCTCACTTATGTGGTGCTTTCAAAACGCAAATTGATTCAACTGGTAGAAGAAAAACACGTATCCGGCTGGGATGACCCACGCCTGCCAACACTCGCGGGTGCGCGCCGCCGTGGCTACACCGCTGAGGGCTTTAAGTTGTTTACCGATCGCATCGGCGTCAGCAAGGCCGATTCATGGATCGAGTACACAATACTTGAAGACTGCATGCGCGAAGTGCTTAACGTTGAAGCTGAACGCCGCATTGCAGTGCTCGACCCCATCAAACTGGTGATTGATAACTACCCTGACGGCCAAAGTGAGGACTGCTTTGCACCTAACCATCCATTGAAACCGGAATTGGGCAAACGCACCGTGCAGTTATCAAACTCTCTGTGGATAGAGCGTGAAGACTTTATGGAAGTGCCAAGCAAAGGCTTCTTTAGATTAGTGCCAGAAGGCCTGGTACGCTTACGTTACGGCTATGTGGTGAAATGCACCGGCTGCGAAAAAGACGCAGATGGCAACGTGACGGTAGTGCACTGCGAATACTTGCCGGATACCAAATCCGGCACACCGGGTTCAGATAGCATAAAAGTCAAAGGCAACATTCATTGGGTATCAGCCGCACATGCCTACGAGTGCGAAGTGCGCCTGTATGACAGGCTTTTCAAAGAAGCGCATCCGGGTAGCGGCGACCGCGATTTCTTGGATGACATTAACCAAAACTCTGTCAATGTGATTACAGCACAGCTGGAGCAAAGCCTGCAAGACGCAAAAGCTGAAGACAGCTTTCAGTTCGAGCGTCACGGCTACTTTGTGGCGGATAGAAAAGACAGCATAGCGGGTAAGCCGGTGTTTAATAGAACGGTGACATTGCGGGATGCTTGGCAGAAGTAAATAATCTTAAATGCATAAATTACACAACAATCATAATGTTTATATTCTAGGCGCTGGTTTCTCAGTAGATAGAGGTTTGCCTACAATCAAAAACTTTATGTATGTCATGCGAGATGCTCACCAATGGCTAGAGTCAGAAGGTAGACATAAAGAAGCAAATGCTATTGCAGAAGTACTGGATTTTAGATTAAACGCTGCATCTGCAGCATATAGAATTCGGCTAGATCTAGAAAATATTGAAGAGCTTTTCAGCTTAGCATCTGCAAAGTCAAGAACTCTTACTCAAAAAATCCAACTGGCAATTGCATCAACACTAGATTTCAAACTTAAAACCTTTATAGAACCAAAAATATCTTTTCAAAGTTATAAGTTATCTGATGAGTGGCCAAGTCATTGGTTAAAAAATGACAATACACATATTTCACCATTGTCTCCGTACGAAGTTGAGTGCCCTGCCTATGAGTTTTATTTGAGTGCACTTTTAGGTAATTGGAGTAATAAGAAAAGTTTTAATGAGAATTCTATTATTACATTCAATTATGATTTGTTAGTTGAGGATGCTTTAAGAAAGTTATCAGTACCTTTCAATTACGGAATAGATTTAAAAAATATAGATACAAGCAATCAGGTTGAGGTTTTAAAGTTACATGGTTCAATTAACTGGGGTAAACCCCCAAGCTCTACTGCGAGTTATGTGATACATAATTCTTACGATGAATTGCTAAACAGACAGCAATCGCCTCAACTGGTGCCTCCAACATGGAGGAAAATATTCACTGGGCCTCTTCGTCAAATCTGGGACAATTCCCTTAAGTCACTTGAAAAAGCAACCCGAATAATTGTTATTGGATTCTCAATACCGCCTACTGATAATCACTTTAAGTATCTTATTGCTGCAGGGCTTCAGAATAATATTTCATTACGAGAAATTGTTTTTATAAATCCAGATAAAGAGCAAATTGAACAGAGAGTGAGTGACTTATTTGGGGATGTTACGAAATCATCATCAGTTAAAGTAATTGGATACAACATGAGTCAATTTTTATCTCAAGGATTTAATAGTGGCGCCATTGGAGACTTTGGTAGATCAATCCCTAGTGAAATTCAAAATATCTACTTAAAGTAATCTGCTAGTTAGGCATGTCATATTCTATAGTTAGTACAAGTAAAGCCTACCGCCTGCTGAATCATGGCCCTACCATTCTCGTTTCTTCCAGCCACAACGGTAAGCAGAACATAATGGCAGCAGCATGGAATGTGCCGCTGGATTTTGACCCGCCAAAAATCATCGTTGTTATCGATAAAAAGACCTATACCCGTGAGCTGATTGAAGCCTCCGGTACGTTTGCGATTAACGTGCCGTGCGTGGCACAGATTGATACTGTGCAGAAGGTGGGTACCAGCTCTGGGCGCGACTTGAAAGATACTGACAAATTCGCGCTATATGGTTTGGAAACTTTCCCTGCCAAGGAAATAGATGCGCCTTTGCTCAAAGGCTGTGTGGCGTGGCTGGAATGTAAAGTCATTCCCGAACCGCATAACCAGGATACCTACGATCTGTTCATTGCCGAAGTGGTCGCCGCTTATGCCGATGAGCGTGTATTTTCAGATGGGCGATGGCATTTTGAAGGCTATGACAAGTTGCGTACCATTCACCATATCGCGGGCGGCAGTTTCTTTGCTACCGGTGAAGCGCATCAGGCTGGTCATTCCGGCTAAATTTTGTTACGGTAGCTGTAATTCGTAGCGGGCAAAATCTACCATGAAAAAACCACATCCAAATCGGCGTAAAAAGCATCATGCCAAGAAAATCGGTTTGCCGCCGGGCTCTCTGGTGTATGTGGGTAAAGGTGATGAAGACGTTACCAAGCTGGAGCAGCCTAAGCTGACTTTGATAAGTTATGATGATTCCGGCTTGCAGGAGAAAATAATTACTGCAGGTGAGCTTGCGGCGCTCAATTTAGATGCTTCAAAAAAGCTATGGCTGAATGTGCATGGCATTCATGATGTTGAATTAATCAAGCAGATTGGCCTGGTGTTCGGTTTGCATCCATTGGTGCTAGAAGATATTCTTAACACCGAGCAGCGCCCCAAGGTGGATGAATACAGCAATTACGTATTTCTGGAAACGCGGCATTTTTATTACGAAAAAGAAACCTTGTCAGTCAGTTCCGAACAAATCAGTTTGGTGCTTGGGCGTAATTTCCTGCTTACTTTTCAGGAGCGCTCGACTGGGGCATTTGCGCCGGTACGTGAGCGCTTGCGTGCAGAGCATTCGCCGATGCGTGGGTTAGGGCTGGATTACCTTGCTTATTCATTGCTGGATAGCATCGTTGACAAGTATTTTCATGTGCTGGAAGAAATGGGCGATGATAGCGAGGCGCTTGAAGATGCCTTGTTAGCTAAGGCCAACATTGCGCAATTGCACAGTATTCACCAATTAAAACGTGCAAGTATCGAGTTGCGCCGCGTGGTGTGGCCGCTGCGCGAAGTGGTTAATCACCTCACACGTAATGAAAGCGGCTTTTTTAGTGCGGGGACTATCCCTTACTTACGTGATGTGTATGACCACACGGTCAACTTTATCGAGTCTCTGGAGTCCATTCGCGATAGCCTGGGCGGTTTAATGGATATCTATATGACCAGTGTCAGTAACCGGGTGAACCTGGAGCTGCGCGCCCTTACCGTAGTTGCCATGCTATTCATGCCAGCCACGCTTATTGCGGGTATCTTTGGCATGAATTTTCAGCACATGCCGTGGCTTGCCGAGCAAAACGGCTTCTGGTGGGCAATGGCGGTGATGGGCGGCATCGCGCTGTTTATGTTGATGATTTTCTGGCGCAGGCAGTGGTTAAGCAGCTAAACTTAACTGCTTATGATGTGTTAAATGGTAGTGTGTTAAACGGGTTTTATTCGATTTTTAGGTGCATCATTACTTGAAAGTGTTGCTATGGAAAAACTGGTTAAATATGTTTATCAAATTCGCAGCCGTAACGGTGTCGTGGTGAATCACTTGCAGATTTATGGGCATACGGAGGAAGAAGCCAGGGAAAAATTAATGCAGATGTACCGCAATTGCGAGATATTGGAATTTGGCGTTGCGGCAGTTGAACATGCCGGTAGCAGCAGTTACGAAGAGATTCTGGATACCATTTCCAAAGATTAGTTTTTGACTAACTCATTAACTCTTAGGCTTTGTTCTGAGCCTGTGTTTTTTTCCGGGTTTTCTTCCGGGCTTTCTTTTGCGCTTTGTTCCAGGCTCACCAGGTTCAGGGAAATCAATTCATCCAACAAAGCGTTGTAGTTAGCCGCACCGACGCTGTGCGCATTAAAGCTGAATATGTCTTGTTTTTGGTTGGGACTTTCTGCGATAGCGACATTCTCAAAAATTAAAGTATTAAACACATTGCCACCAAAGGCTTCGATAGTTTGCTCCCGCACTGTAGACGACATGTTGCGTCTTTTGTCATATCTTGTGATGAGATAACGGCGATTTATATGCCTTTTAAGAAATGGCTCAAGTGCGGCCAATGTTTTTTCAACCTTCATCGCACCTTGTAACGAGAGAAAGTCTGATGCAATTGGAACGATCACCAGATCAGCCGTAAACAGTGCACTGAGTGACAGCACTCCCAGATAAGGGCAGCAGTCTATCAGTACATTGCTATATATATTTTCTTTTTCCAGGGTCGCAAGCCCGGAGCCCAGCCGATTCAGGATAGAGGGGCCTTTGCCAAAAATTGAATCCACTTTTACAAGTTGCCGGTGTGCGGGTATGAGTTTGCCGATATTGTCCCAATTAATGATCAGCTCACCCAAAGGCTTGTTGTCCTGATAATAGCTGAACAGGCTTTTGCTTACGTCATTAATGGGTTGCGGATGAATCTGGCTTAGATGTCCCTGCGGATCCATGTCGATCATCAGTGCCGTATTGCCTTTGCGGTATAATGCAGCGGCAAGATTAAGTACGCTGGTGGTTTTGCCAACCCCGCCTTTTTGATTAAATATTGCGATCTTTGTCATAGTGTCATTGCGCCCCCGGTAAAGCTACATTTAACTTATTGTTATGCTGCAATGCTGAACTACCGCCTGAAATATTATGACTCTATGAATATATATAATATTTAGCTGGCTTAATGTTACCAAAATTTGAATGTTATTGTGAATAAGCTTATTTTATGGGGCGGTAGGCAGTCTATGATGAGACTTGGCAGCGTACGCCATACTCGTTTTTATTAACTTCCAGTTAATCCTGTTTAATCAGCTGCGCACTTATTTGATTAGCTGCGCACTTATTTAATCAGCTGCGCGTACTGGGCCCTTATTTTGGCAGCCTTAGGCGCAGCCACTGCCATGCAGTATGGCTGATTCGGGTTGTTGGCAAAGTAGTACTGGTGATAATCCTCCGCTGGGTAAAACGTTTCGGCTGCATTTACTTGTGTGACGATAGGCGTTGGCCAGATGCCTTTATCATTTAATTTGTTAATCATGCTAATGGTCGCGGTTCTTTGTGCTTCGTTCTGGCAAAATACCGCAGAGCGGTACTGGGTGCCAATGTCGTGGCCCTGGCGGTTCAAGGTGGTAGGGTCATGTGAAACAAAAAATATCTCGAGCAGGGTTTCAAAAGCAATTACCGAGGCGTCAAAAGTGATCTGAATCGCTTCGGCATGGCCTGTGTCGCCATTGCAGATTTGCTTGTAAGTCGGGTTGACGGTGTGGCCGCCAATGTAGCCGGATACTACTTTGCTGACGCCTTTTAATTGGCTGAACACTGGCTCTGTACACCAGAAGCAGCCGCCGGCAAAAACTGCAATTTGTTCGTTGCTCATGTTTTAATCCGCCTTGAAATTTGCCCTGAAAATTAATCAGTATTTTTAATGTCTATTGTTAGTCAGTATATTTGGGTAAACATTACAATTCCAGTATGAGCTTGAATGCACTTTACGTCGATTTTAATTCCTACTTTGCTTCAGTAGAGCAACAGTTGGTGCCGGAGCTGCGCGGCAAGCCGGTTGGTGTGCTTGCCGTGATGGCAGAAACCACCTGCTGCATTGCTGCAAGCTATGAGGCCAAGGCATTCGGCATTAAAACCGGGACGATAGTCAGCGAGGCGCGCAAATTATGCCCGAATATGATTTTCGTCGAAGCACGGCCGGCAGTCTATGTGGAATACCATCATAAATTGATCGAGATTGTTGAAAGCTGCACGCACGTAGAAAAAGTGCTTTCTATCGATGAAATGGTATGCAAGCTCACCGGCAGCCAACAGGTGCCGGAAAATGCACTAAAACTTGCCGCCAAAATCAAACGCGCACTTGCCAAACATGCAGGTGATTACATCAAGTGCTCCATTGGCATTGCGCCCAACACGTATCTGGCTAAAGTGGCTTCCAATATGCAAAAGCCGGATGGCTGCGTGGTCATAGAGCCGCATGAACTGCCGCAGAAGTTGTATGGGCTTAAATTGCGTGACTTGAATGGTATTGGCAAACAGATGGAAGCGCGGCTGAATCGCTACAAAATCACCACGGTTGAGCAGTTGTATGCGGCAAACCGCCAGCAGTTGCAAACGGCGTGGGGCAGCATTGAAGGTGAGCGCATGTACGACAAACTGCGCGGTTTGGAACCCCATTATGTGAAAAATGCTCGCAGTAGTTTGGGGCATTCGCACGTGATGCCGCCTGAGCAGCGTAATGAGATTGGTGTAAAAGCCGTGCTGCACCGGTTGCTGCAGAAAGCCTGTATGCGCATGCGCAGCTACGATTTGCTTGCGTCAAAAATCAGCGTGAAAATCAAGTTCAGGAATATGCCAAGCTGGAATATGGAAAGCGCGATTTCACCTACGGATAACACTTTGCGTTTAATTGAGGCGTTGGAAACTTTCTTACAGCATTATCCTAAAACCACTAATGAACCTTACGCCGTAGGCGTGTCTTTTTCTGGCCTGGTGACAGCAGATGAAGTGGCACGTGATCTGTTCCAGGTAGAGCCGCTTGAAAATGAGAAAAAGCTGAATAAGGCGATTGATACGCTTAATCTGAAGTTTGGCAAAAACACCGTTTATTTTGGCGGCGCACATGAGGCGTTAAAAGATGCGCCGATGCGGATTGCGTTTAATCACATCCCTGACCTGGTTGTAGAAGGCGATGAGGGCGGTGATGGCTAGCTTAGAAACGTATGAAGGGCTGGTTGTGGAGTTACCCAGCCACTTATTTATTTAATCTGAATTGCCTTTGCACAGGCCGCCGCTTGCAACGCCGCTGTTTTGCTGACCTGTGCCGTACCTGACTCCGAGCTTTCTTCATTGCTGGAGACGGGTTTGGCAGCTTCGGTTTTGATGGTGCAGTCTATGCATTTGCCTTTGGCTTCGTCGTAACCTTTGATCGCCTCCAAGCCTTTCACGTTGGTCATAATCGTTTCGTCCAGGACAGCCTCACCCATGTTTGCGCCTGTGATGTCGGCGCCAGTCAGGTCGGCTTTGCTTAAATCGGCGCGGAATAAATCGGTGTTGCGCAAGTTGGCGTTTCTTAAATCGGCAAATTTCAGGTTGGCGCGATTGATGTCTGCGCCTTCAAAATTAGTGTTGGCAAACTTGCCGCCAACGGCATCAAAGCGCATGGCTCCCATCGGCTGGTTGCCGATATCCAAACCAAAGCGGCCATGCTTGATGGTGGCGTTGCTCATATCCACATTGCCTAAGGTGCCTATCATGCGGGCATTGGTGAGATTGGCGCCAGCGAAGTTGGTCTTGTCAAAAATCGCCTGGAATATCGTCGCATCGGTCAGGTTGGCTCCGCTCAAGTCAGCGTTTTCAAGCCGGGCCAGATTCAGATAGCTTTTCTGCATATTGGCGCCGCTTAAATTCGCACCCATCAAATACGCCCCAAAAAAACTGGTATTGGTCATGTTGCAGTGACGCAGATCCAGCTTGTTAAATGTGAGGTAGCCAAGATCCTTGTTGGATAAATCGCAGTTTTTACTGTTGATCTGGCTTAATGCCTGTTCCTGCGTGAGTTTTGCACGTTCTGCCTCGGCATTTTTAGCATAAAATGCTGCTGCTTTGCTAATGGTGGTGTCCGGGTCCAGCAAAAATGAATCACGGGCAGCCTGGCTGCTAAAGCAATACGTCTTTCCTTTGTATAACTCGTTGATATCACATTTTGTTTTAGTTAACACGCCGGTTGATAGCCCCGTGGTGCAATGGTCGCCCAATTCGCCTGCGAATGCGTAACTGGCAAAGGTTAGACTGGCCAGCAGGATCAAGCTTTTTATTCTATTCATGATAGTTTTCCTTTCGGCTGCCATATGGCTGTAAGCCTTGTTTACCCTGCAGTATTAATAACAGTAATTACTTCTAATATGATATTTATAAGCGGATTAAGTTTCTTTCCTGAAAATAATAAATTACAAATCATTAACAAATTTGATGTATTCCAAATCCAGGCAGGCCCCGTTGAATGACCATCTGCATTATTAATTATAGAGATTGATAAATGCCGAAATTGAACATTCAAATTCAATGGGCCGGAATAAGTGGCTTAATAAAAACAAGCAATAAAGGAGAAGTTAAATGCGTAATTTCAAGTTGAACGTTGTAAATAGCTTACGAGTAACCATGCTCGCTCCTGCCTTGGTGGCGGCCGCGTTTGCAACGCCAGCGATGGCAGATGATCAATATAC
>Ga0255338_1005123_pt1 | contig 12461 bp, 10 predicted proteins | sample MeOH1_35cm_T4_19_FD_203715 | JGI IMG/M metagenome (GOLD analysis project Ga0255338, IMG submission 203715) | Sandy soil microbial communities from University of British Columbia, Vancouver, Canada - MeOH1_35cm_T4_195 | ecosystem: Engineered > Artificial ecosystem > Sand microcosm > Unclassified ...
ACGTCCCGCGCCGAACTGGGGTCGCATCGCGGTCATCGCCGCCGTCGTCATCGGCATCATCTGCGTCGCCGGCATCGGCTACTGGCAGCGCGGTGCCATCTCCTCGATGTTCGCGGGTCTGCGCTCGACGAGCCCGGCTCCTGTGTCACAGCAGCAGCAGCAGCCATCACAGCCTGCGGGCCAGCCGAAAATCACCGACCGCATCGGTGGTGATCAGGGCGGCACGGCCAACGCACCGGCCGCGGCGGTGGCGCAGAAGGTCGTGCTTTACGACGAAGACCCGAACGATCCGCAGGGCAAGCGCTATGTCGGTTCGGCGATCTGGCGCACGGAAACGGTGTCGCCGGGACCGGGCCAGCCGCCTGAGCTTGCCATTCGCGCCGACGTCGAAATCCCCGAGCGTCACTTGCGCATGGTCTGGTCGCTCCGCCGCAACAGCGACAAGGCGCTGCCGGCGAGTCATACGATCGAGATCATGTTCACGCTGCCGGCCGATTTCGCCGAAGGCGGCATCGGCAACGTGCCTGGCGTGCTGATGAAACAGAACGAGCAGGCGCGCGGTTCGCCGCTTGCCGGCCTCGCGGTGAAGGTCACCAACGGCTACTTCCTGATCGGCCTCTCGGCGGTCGACATCGACGTGCAGCGGAATATCCAGCTCCTCAAGGAGCGCGACTGGTTCGACATTCCGATCGTCTATACCAGCGGCAAGCGCGCCATTCTCGCGGTCGAGAAGGGCACGCCCGGCTCCCGCGCCTTCGAAGAGGCGTTCCGCGCCTGGGGGCAGTAGCGTGCGACGGGGCGTAGAACGCCCCGTCAGCCCACGGCTTACACCCGTTATTGCAGGCGCCGGATTTCGTTCGCCGCACGCGCCAGAATTTCCACGACCTTCGACTCGGCGTCGGGATCGCTCTTGAGACGCTCGCGCGCGGCTTCGCGCATGCTATCGAATGCGGCGCGCACGAGCTGCCAGCGACCGCCGCGTTCGCCTTCCCGCTCGCTTTCCATGCGCTCGCGGATGCGCGCGGCCTTCTCGCCAATGAAGGTAAGCCGCTTCATCACCGCGTCGACGAGGTCGTTGTTCTCGTTGAGATGCGCTTGGCCTTCGTCGGTGATGGTGTAGAGCTTCTTGGCGCCTTCCGGCTGCGAGGTCAGATAGCCGACCTCCTCGAGGTAAGTGAGCGTCGGATAGACGATGCCGGGGCTCGGGCTGTACCAATCCGAGGTCATGTCCTCGAGCGCCTTGATGATGTCGTAGCCATGCCGTGGCTGTCCCGCGATCAGCTTGAGCGCGATCAGCCGTAGGTCGCCCTGGGCGAGCATGCGGCCGGCATGCATCATCTCGTCATCGCCGCCGTGCCGTCCGCCGAAGCCGTGCCGTCCACCGAATCCGCGGTGACGGCCCCGACTATGCCGCCCGCCGGCGCAATCGCGTCCGTGGCGCTCATCCCGATCTCCGAAGCGGCCCTCGCGGCCTTCAAAGTGTCGTCCAAACATAAGAACTCCTGTATTTTCAGTGATTTAGATATATCATTGAAAGATATATCTTTTGATGCATCGTAATTAGGCGCACTTTCGATAGTACGCAAGATATATCTTTTGAAATATTTGAGTGCTGGCGCGCGGGCCGGGTTTTCAGGGATGTGGCTGCCGATCTCGGGTGGCGCGCCTATCGATCACGGGCCGCGATTTCTTTGCGCACGATCGCCGGTAGCGACTGCGTCCCGGCGTCGAACTTGATACCGGGGATGTTGAACGCCGCGGCCGCCGCCACGTCGCTGTCCCTGTCACCAATCAGGAAGCTACGCGACAGATCGATGGGCCAGTCGCCGACGGCTTGTTCGAGCAGCCCTGGCAGGGGTTTGCGGCATGTGCAGTCGATCGCGAATTCTTTGACGCTGCCCCGCGGATGATGCGGACAATAATAGAAGGCGTCGATGCGCGCGCCGTGCTCGCCGAGACGTTCCTGCATATGCGCGTGGAAGCGTAGGATGGCGCCTTCGTCAAAATAGCCGCGCGCCACACCCGATTGGTTTGTAACGACGATCACGTAGTAGCCGGCTTCGTTCAGCAGCCGCACGGCTTCGGGTGCGCCCGCGACCCAGTCGAGCTGCTCAGGGCGATGCGCATAGCCGTGATCGACATTGAGCACGCCGTCGCGGTCGAGAAAGGCGGCCGGGCGCATCATGGCTTGTCGGCGAACGCTTCGCCGGTCCGCGGCAGGCTGCCGATCTTCACGCCGCTCGCGATCCACACCAGCCCGCCGAGCGCACCGACGGCGAAGCTTGTGGCGCCGAACAGGATCGACAACATCAACCCGTCGCTCTGCGACAGTCCGGCGGACGCAAACGCCATGACCATGCTGCTTTCGCGCACGCCCCAACCTGCGATCGAGATCGGCACGGTCGCGACCAGCAGCACCGGCGGCAACAGGAACAGGATCGGTGCGAACCCCACCGGTGCTGCGACGGCCTTCATGCAGCACCAAGCGACTGTGACCGTCATGACATGGATGGTGATCGAGCAGGCGGCGACGATCAACGCCGCGCCTGGCATGTGGCACAAGCGCCAGGCCGCGCGCGATGTCTCCGCCAGGTGCCGCGTCAGCATGAACCGGTCGAACCAGCGACGTGGCAACATGCCGATGCCGAGGAACACGAGCGCGCCGCCGACTGCGCCGACTCCGATCAGGACCAGCACGGCGCGCGCCAGCACATCGTGGATTAAGGCGAGCGTCCACGGCAGGCACGCAATGACGATCAGCGCCAACATCAGCACGCCGGCAATGCGGTCGATGAGGACCGAGTAGGTCGCGCTCGCCCAGCCGCCGCCCTTGCGCGCGAGAAGCCAGACGCGCGCGGCGTCGCCGCCCACGCTGGAGGGCAGCACCTGATTGAAGAAGTTCGCGATGAACGCGATATGGGAAATCGGCAACAGCCCGATATGAATGCCGGATACGGCGGCGATCTCGCGCCAGCGCACGGCCAACAAGGCGACCTGCAGCGTGAGCAGCGCCAGAGCGACGCCGATCCAAAGCGGATCGAACTGGCTCAGGCGCGCGGCCACGGTTTCCATGTGCACCGAACGCAGCGACAAATAGAGAAGCAGAATGGAGACGGCCGCTTTCAGCAGCAACGGCAGATAGCGTCGCATCGACGCGATGACCCCTTACGCGACCGATAGCCGCCCGGTGCAGCCTTTGGCATGCGGCTCCGCTGCGTGCAAGGGCGCCGGCAGAATGTCCCGAGGCCCGGAAAAACGGCCTCGAAGGCCCCTCAATCTCCGGATGGAACCCGATTGGTAACCAATTGGTAAGGGAATGTGGTTACTGCTCGGTAAACAGGGCAAGACGGGGTCGTCAGATGGCGAAGCGTGGGGCTGGTAAGCGTGCGGGCGGCAAGTCGGCGGCAACGAAGCGGACCACCGGTCAGGATCTCCCCAGTCTTCTATCCCCATCACTGGCGCCGGCCGCGTCGGCGCGCCTGAGCGCCACCGTTCCGGTGAACGATCCGGGCCGGATCATGCATCTACAGCCGCGGGTTCTGGTCACCGGCGGCTCCGGATTTCTCGGCTCGCACCTGTGCGAGCGGCTCCTGGAGCAGGGGGCCAACGTCCTCTGTCTCGACAACTTCTTCACCGGCACCCGGCAAAACGTCGAGCATCTACTCGACCACAAGCACTTCGAGTTGATCCGCCACGACGTGACGTTCCCGTATTACGTCGAGGTCGACGAGATCTACAATCTCGCGTGCCCGGCTTCGCCGATCCACTATCAGCACGATCCGGTCCAGACGACCAAGACCAGCGTGCACGGCGCCATCAACATGCTCGGCCTCGCCAAGCGCGTGAAGGCGAAGATCCTGCAGGCCTCGACGTCGGAAGTGTACGGCGATCCCAATGTGCATCCGCAGACGGAGGACTACTGGGGTCACGTCAATCCGATCGGCCCGCGCTCCTGCTACGACGAGGGCAAGCGCTGCGCCGAGACCTTGTTCTTCGACTACCACCGCCAGCACAAGCTGCGCATCAAGGTGGCGCGCATCTTCAATACTTACGGCCCGCGCATGCACCCCAATGACGGTCGCGTGGTGTCGAACTTCATCGTGCAGGCGCTGCTGGGCCACGACATCACGGTCTACGGTGAAGGCTCGCAGACGCGTTCGTTCTGCTACGTCGACGACTTGGTCAACGGCCTCATGCGTCTGATGGGGACCGGCGATGCCGTGACCGGCCCGATCAACATCGGCAATCCGGTCGAATTCACGATCCTGGAACTGGCCACCATGGTCATCGACATGGTCGGCTCGCGCTCGAAAATCGTGCGCCGGCCGCTGCCGGAGAATGATCCGCGCCAGCGCCGGCCCGATATCTCGAAGGCGCAGGAGCATCTCGGCTGGCAGCCGAAGACGCCGCTCAAGGAAGGGCTGGTTCGTACGATCGCCTATTTTGAGCAACTCCTGACGCAGGACGGGATCAAGGCGTCGCTCGTCAAAGAACCGGCGGCCTGAACGGCGGAAAATCCGCGCACCGGCATTGCTGGCCGAGCCCAATCCGGTCGCTGTCTGCTGGCGGCGATGCGGACCGGCGGCACTTACGCTGGCGATATATTCGACCGTGGCGCCAGGCCGGCAGCCGAAAATCCGGCGGTGCGAGCGCCTCAGGGCCGCCCATGCCGATTTTCTGTGCGGCGGCCGGCATTCCGCCGCCTGATGGGGTAGAACAGGGCCGGGCGGGACAGCTCCGCGGGGCGGGAAATCGCTTTTGCCCGGGTCGGCGATTTGCTACCTAACCGCCTGCAAAACGGCGATATTTACGCTCGGAACTCCGGCCGCGTAGGGGCGTCGTTTCGTTCCTTTTTCTCGCCTGTCGTCAGTTGAAGGTGCCGCGTGAACTATTCGTCGACCAAGGCTTTTGCCACTGCCGGGGGGGAAACCACCCTGGCCGATCTCACCGTGGTGGGCGGCGCGGGTCATGTCGGCATACCTCTGGTGCTCGCCTTCGCGGAGGCGGGGCTCACGGTGAACATCAACGATCTCAATAAGGATACGCTCGCGACGCTGCGCGCGGGCAATTTGCCGTTCATCGAGCATGGCGCCGAGCCGCTGCTCCAGAAGGCGCTGGCCGAGGAAAAGCTCGTCTTCACCTCCTCGCCGGAGGCGGTCGGCCGACGCGGTCCCGTCATCATCACCATCGGCACGCCGGTCGACGAATTCCTCAATCCCGTGCACGGCGACGTGCAGCGTTGCATCGACGATCTTCTGCCGCACATCTCGGACGACCAGCTTCTGGTGCTGCGCTCGACGGTCTACCCGGGCACGACCGACTGGCTTGCCGACTATCTTAAGCGGCTCGGCCGCAAGAACCGCATTGCCTTCTGCCCCGAGCGTGTGGTGCAAGGCTACGGCATCAAGGAGCTCGGATCGATGCCGCAGATTGTCAGCGGCACCACGCCCGAGGCCGAACAGGAAGCGGCCGATCTATTCCGCAAGATCACGCCGGAGATCGTGACCTGCAAACCGCAGGAAGCGGAATTCGCGAAGCTGTTCAGCAACGCCTATCGCTACATCGAGTTCGCCGCGACCAACCAGTTCTACATGCTCGCCAAGCAGGCTGGTGTCGACTACCAGGCGATCATGAAGGCGATGAAGACGAATTATCCGCGGCTCAAGAGCCTGCCGGGTCCTGGCTTCTCGGCTGGGCCGTGTCTGTTCAAGGATACGATGCAGCTTGCCGCTTACGCCCGCAATCAGTTCGCGCTCGGCCATGCGGCGATGCAGGTCAACGAAGGCCTGGTGCTGCAGCTCGTCGACGACATGCGGCGCCATTACGATCTCGCCAACATGACGGTCGGTCTCCTCGGCATGGCTTTCAAGGCCGAGATCGACGATACGCGCGCCTCGCTCAGCTACAAGATCAAGCGCGCCTTGAAAGTCTGCGCGCGCGACGTTCTGAGCACCGATCCGTTCGTGACGACCGACCCTACTCTGTTGCCGCTGGAACAAGTCATCGAGCGTAGCGACATCATGGTCTTGTGCACGCCGCATTCGGCCTATGCGTCGGCCGACTTCAAGGACAAACCCGTGATCGATGTGTGGGGGTTCCTGAAGCACGGGAACGTTGTGCACTGAGCATGACGGCAAGGCTCGATATCATCATCCCCGTTTACAACGAGGGAAACATCATCCTGGCGACGCTCGCGGCGCTGCGCCGAGAGGTGAAGACGCCGTCGCGCATCCTGATCTGTTACGACCGCCCGGACGACGACACGCTCTCGACCATCAAGGCCAATCCCGCCGAGGTCGAGGGGCTGACCATCGAGTTCGTGCAGAACCGCGCCCGCGGTGCGCACGGCGCGGTGATGACCGGCTTCGCCGAGAGCCGCGCGGCCTATGTGCTGGTGTTTCCCGCCGACGATGACTTCAACGCCGGCATCATCGACCCCATGGTCGCCAAGGCCGAGCAGGGCAGCGACATCGTTTGCGCCAGCCGATTCATCCCAGGCGGTTGCATGGAAGGCTGTCGCTGGCTCAAGGCGGCGCTGGTGCGCACGGCAGCCTTCACGCTCTATTACATCGCCCGCCTGCCGACGCGCGATGCCACCAACGGCTTCCGGCTGTTCTCGCGGCGGGTGATCGATCGCGTCCAGGTCGAATCCGACCGTGGCTTCGTCTACAGCCTCGAACTGCTGGTGAAATGCCACCGCCTCGGCTGGCCGGTCGCCGACGTGCCGGCCAAATGGTTCGAGCGCAAACAGGGCGCCAGCCGCTTCCAGGTTCTGAATTGGGTGCCGGCCTATCTGCGCTGGTATATGTACGCTTTCGCCACGACGTTCCTGCGCCTGCCGGCAAGCTCGGTCAGGCAGCGTCAGACCTGGAAGCCCGCCGAATGAGACGGTTTCGGAGGCTCACCTCGCGGCAATACCTGATCGTGCTGCACGATCTGGTCGCGACCGCGGCTGCCATCGTGCTGACCTTTCTGGTGCGCTTCGAGGGCGACAGCCTGGACGCGCGGATCACGGGCTTGAAGCTGTTTCTGCCCTTCTTCGTGATCTACGCCGCCATCGTCTACTTCGTTGTCGGCCTGCACCAGAACAAGTGGCGCTTCACCTCCGTCCCAGACCTGTTCAACATCTTCAGGGCGTCGACCTTCCTCGCGGCGTCGCTGCTCGCGCTCGATTACGTGCTGCTGGCGCCGAACTTCTACGGCACGTTCTTCTTCGGCAAGATCACCATCCTCCTCTACTGGTTCCTGCAGATGTTCCTGCTCGGCGGGACCCGTGTCGCCTACCGCTACTTCCACTACGCGCAGACGCTGCAGCGGGTGCGGGTGGCCGACGCGCCGCCGACATTGATCCTCGGGCGTGCCGCCGATGCCGAAGTGCTGCTGCGTTCGATCGAAAGCGGCGCGGTGAAGAAGGTGTGGCCGGTGGGCATTCTGTCGCCGGCGATCAATGATCGCGGCCAGGCCATTCGCGGCATTCCGGTGCTCGGCGACATCGACGACCTTGAGCAAGTGGTCGCGGACCTCGAGGGGCGCGGCAATCGCGTGACGCGTCTCTTGCTCACGCCTTCGGCGTTCAATCCGGAGGCGCGACCGGAAGCGCTGTTGATCCGGGCGCGGCGGCTGGGGCTTACCCTCAATCAGTTGCCCTCGCTCGACAGCGGCGCGACGGCGGTGCAGCTTCAGCCCGTGGCGGTCGAAGACCTGCTGCTGCGCCCGAGCGTGAAAATCGACTATCAGCGGCTGGAGAATTTCGTCGCCGGCAAGGCGATCGTCGTCACCGGCGGCGGTGGCTCGATCGGTTCGGAGATCTGCGAGCGTGTCGTGACCTTCGGTGCCGCGCGCCTCCTGGTGATCGAGAACTCCGAGCCGGCACTGCATGCTGTGTTGGAATCGCTGCGTGGTAAGCAGAGCGAGGCCGATATCGTCGGACGCATTGCCGATATCCGCGATCGTCAGCGCATCATCCAGCTCGTGGCCGACTTCAAGCCCGACATCGTGTTCCATGCCGCCGCGCTCAAGCACGTGCCGCTCTTGGAGCTTGATTGGGACGAAGGCATCAAGACGAATGTCTTCGGGTCCATGAACGTCGCCGATGCGGCGGCGGCTTCGGGCGCGTCGGCTATGGTGATGATCTCCACCGACAAGGCCATCGAGCCGGTGTCGGTGTTAGGCGCCACCAAGCGGCTGGCGGAGATGTATTGCGAGGCGCTCGACCACGAGCTTGCGCGCAAGGGCAACGGCCAGCCGTCGACTCGCATGATCTCGGTGCGCTTCGGCAACGTGCTCGCGTCGAACGGATCGGTGGTGCCGAAGTTCAAGGCACAGATAGAAGCGGGCGGGCCGGTGACGGTCACGCATCCGGACATGGTGCGCTACTTCATGACCATCCGCGAAGCGTGCGATCTCGTCATCACCGCCGCGACGCACGCGTTGCGCCAGGAGACGCGCGATGTCTCGGTCTATGTGCTCAATATGGGGCAGCCGGTGAAGATCGTGGATCTCGCCGAGCGCATCATTCGCTTGAGCGGGCTGGAGCCGGGGCGCGACATCAAGATCACCTTCACCGGCGTGCGTCCGGGTGAACGGCTACACGAGATCCTGTTCGCCCAAGGTGAGGAGATGTCGGATATCGGCATTCCCGGCATTGTCGCCGCCAAGCCGTTTCAGCCGTCGATGGAAGCCATTCGCGGCTGGACTGCGGCGCTCGAGCAAGGCCTCGCGCGCAACGAACGCGCGGCGATCTATACTTTGTTGCGCGACGCGGTGCCGGAATTTCGCGGCGAAGCGGCCTAATGGAGGGCCAGGCGATGGACGTAGCGGCCTTCTGGAAAGCGGAATTCGCTGAGCATCACGAGGCTGCACGGCGCACCGAGGCTGCGCTCGCGGACGGCTTTGCCGGTCTGCTCGCAGCCTGCATCAAGTCGCTGCGCTCGGGTGGCAAGCTGATGTTCTTCGGCAATGGCGGCAGTGCCGCCGATTGCCAGCATCTCGCGACCGAACTGACCATCCGCTACAAGAAGGATCGTGCGGCCATTGCCGCGATCGCGCTGACGACCGACACCTCGGCATTGACGGCCGCTGGCAACGATCTCGGCTTCGAGCAGATTTTCGCGCGGCAGATCGAAGCGCTCGGCAAGCCTGGCGATGTCGCCATCGGCATTTCCACGTCCGGCAAGAGCCCCAATGTCCTCGCCGCGCTCAAGCGCGCGAAAGCGCTCGGCCTGGTCACCGCGGCCTTCGGCGGCAAGGACGGTGGCGATCTTCGCGGCGTGGCGGAACATGTGCTGGTGGTACCCTGCGACACCACAGCGCGTATTCAGGAAATGCATATCGCCATCGGCCAGATGCTCTGCGGCGCGATTGAGATCGAGCTCGGCCTCGCCAGCTAATTCATCCGACACGTGAATTTCCCAACGGCTCATATCGCGGACCATTTCTGCAACTATTTTCACCAATTGAAATCGCGATTCCTCATACTGAAACTGTCTTGACTCTCTCCGGCGGTGCGATGACGCTCATCGTCAGGGAGAAAACAAACAATGGACGCAACGATCCTGCCTGGGCCGGGCGCAAAAGCACGGCCACCACGCCCGCGCGCTGAAGGCGAACGCCACAGCATCCAATCCGTCGACCGAGCGCTGTTCCTGCTCGAAACGATTGCCGAGGCGGGGGGTGAAACGACCCTGACCGATCTCGCCAACCGGACCGGCCTCAACATCTCGACCTGTCATCACCTGTTGGCCACGCTTATCCAGCGCGGCTTCGTGACCAAGGTGCCAGGCCGCCGGCTCTACGCGCTCGGTGCGCGCATCCTCTATCTCGGTCACGCCTGCTTGCAGGTCGATCTGCCGCGCCGTGCGCAGCCTTATATGGAGGCGATTAACCGCGCGACCGGCGAGACCGTGCATCTCGCGGCCTTGCAGGGCGATCAGATCGTCACGCTCGCGGTTCGCGCCGCGCGTCATGCCGTGCGCGTCGACACCGGCAAGATCGGCAGGATGGATGCGCCGCACGCCACCTCGATGGGCAAGGCCATCCTCGCTTGGCTGCCCGAGGACGAGATTCAGCGCATCCTCGCGCATGGCATGAAGCGTTTCACCGACAACACCATCACTGAATTCCCGGCCTTGCTCGAATCGCTGCGGCAAGTGCGCCGCAATGGCTACGCGCTCGAACGCGAGGAGTTCCTGCCGGGCGTGCTCTGCATCGGCGCGGCGATCCGCGATCAGGCGGGCACAGTGATCGGCGGCATCAGTGCGTCGATGCCGTTGATGCGGGCGACGGAAGAGCACATCGCGCTGCTCCGTGACGAGCTCGTCGGCGCGACGCGCGCGTTGTCGGCCGAATTCGGGGCGCCAAACGCACTCAACAACAGCCAGCAAGCCATCGCCAGTTGATTTGGCGTAACGGCATAACTCAAGCGGCGATGTCGGAGGAACTATGTACGCACCCCAAGGTGTGAAGACCAATCATAATGAATTCCCGGTCCCGGAGAGCCAGCGCGCGTGGGTGCTCGGCGGTCCGGGTGAGCTTGTGTTCAAGGAAAAGCCGGTGCCGGTGCCGAAGAAGGCCGAAGTGCTGGTGCGCATCGACGCGGTGGCGATCTGCGCCACCGATCTCGAGATCATCTATCACGGCCCGCCGGCGTCGATTCAGGGCGGGCTGCCGTTCAACAAGGACTTCACCCCCGGTCATGAATACATGGGCACGGTGGTGGCGCTCGGTCCGGGCGTCGATGAATACAATATCGGCCAGCGCGTGGCGGTCGAGATTCACGCCGGCTGCGGCCAGTGCAAGCGCTGCCGCGAGGGCATGTACACCTCGTGCCACAACTACGGCCTGAATTACGGCGATGTCGACAAGGGTCATCGCGCCAACGGCTTCACCACCGACGGCGGCTTCTGTGAGTACCAGGTCAACAATATCAACACCCTGGTGGCGCTTGAAGACGAGATGACCGACGAAGAGGGCACGCTCGTCGTCACCGCCGGCACCGCCATGTACGCGCTGACCGAGCTTGGCGGTCTTGTCGCCGGCGAGAGCGTCGTCGTCACAGGCCCCGGCCCGATCGGCCTGATGGCGGTGGCGGTTGCCAAGGCGCTCGGCGCTCAGCCGGTGATCCTCACCGGCACGCGCGACAATCGTCTCGAGATCGGCAAGCAACTCGGCGCCGACGCGGTGATCAATATCCGCAAGACGCCCGACGTCGTCGCCGAGGTGAAGAGGCTCAATGGCGGCAAGGGCGTCGATTATGTGGTCGAATGCTCGGCGGCGACCAGCGCGGTGAACGATGCCGTGCGTATGGTCAATCGCGGCGGCAAGGTCTGCCTCGCAGCCTTCGCACATGAAGAAGTGCCGGTCGATGTCGCGCATATCGTGCGCAACAACATCTACGTCTACGGCATTCGCGGCGAGGGGAAGAGCGCCACGCACCGGGCCGAGGCCTATATGCGCCAGAAGCGGTTCGACGCGACGCTCATCCACACGCACACCTTCGGCCTCGACGATCTGCCGACGGCGATCCGCTACGCCAAGGACCGCGTCGAGGACGCGATCAAGGTGGTGGTGAAGGCGAAGATGGACGCCGCGCAGAAAGAAGCGGCGGAGTAGCAGCATTGTCATCACCGGGCCGGCGCGTAGCGCCGTGTCCCGGTGATCCCGCTTAGGCGGGCGATGCAGTGCCCAATGAATCGGGGTGGCCGGGACGAGCCCGACCATGACAGGCCGAATTCGTTTCGAGGTCACATGCTCATCTGCGACGAATACATTACGCCGGAGACGCTGAGCGACGCCTTCGCGGCGATGGCGCGGCATCGCGGCCGCTATCGCGTTGTTGCTGGCTGCACCGACACTCTGCCCTGGGCGCGCGAAGGCCGCGCCGGCGACGTCGAAATCCCTGTATTGATCGATGTTTCCAAGATTCCGGAATTGAACGAGCGCCGGATCGATGGCGCCCATGTGCGCCTCGGCGCGGCGATACCGGTGCAACGCTTCCTCGACGATGCTGCGCTCGGGCGGGCGATGCCCGCGATGCCGCGCTGTGCTGTGTGGTTCGCCGACGACCAGATCCGCGCGCAGGCGACGGTCGGCGGCAATATCGTCAACGCGTCGCCCGCAGCGGACGTGACGCCATGTCTCGTCGCACATGATGCGAGCGTCGAACTCGCGACATCGGCCGGCAAACGTACCTTGTCGCTGCGCGACTTCGTGCTCGGCCCCGGCAAGACTGCGTTGCAGGAGGGCGAGCTTGTGACGGCTGTCACTTGCGACGCGCTGCCAGGCTATGGCGGCAGCTTCGAGAAGGTCGGTCATCGCCGCTCGCTGGTGATCTCGACGGTTTGCCTCGCTGTGCTGGTGAAGCTCGATACCGCCGGCCGCATGTTCGAAGACGTCCGGCTCGCCATCGCCGGCGTCTGTCCAGTGCCGCGGCGTTTGAGCGAGATCGAGCAGGCGCTGCGCGG
>Ga0255338_1005124_pt1 | contig 12459 bp, 10 predicted proteins | sample MeOH1_35cm_T4_19_FD_203715 | JGI IMG/M metagenome (GOLD analysis project Ga0255338, IMG submission 203715) | Sandy soil microbial communities from University of British Columbia, Vancouver, Canada - MeOH1_35cm_T4_195 | ecosystem: Engineered > Artificial ecosystem > Sand microcosm > Unclassified ...
GGCGATGATGGGGGCCGATGGCCTGAAGGCGGCGACGGAAATGGCCATCCTCAACGCGAATTACGTGGCGAGGAAGCTTTCGCCCCACTACCCGGTCCTCTACACCGGGCCGGGCGGGCTCGTCGCCCACGAGTGCATCCTCGACCTGCGCGCGCTCAAGGAGGCCTCGGGCATCTCGGTGGACGACGTCGCCAAGCGCCTCATGGACTACGGCTTCCACGCGCCGACGATGTCCTTCCCGGTGCCCGGCACGCTGATGGTCGAGCCCACGGAGAGCGAGTCGAAGGCAGAGCTCGACCGCTTCTGCGAGGCGATGATCGCCATCCGCGGCGAGATCCGGGACGTGGAGGAGGGTCGCCTCGACCGCGAGGACAATCCGCTGAAGAATGCGCCGCACACCGCGGCGGCCGTCCTCGCCGACGGCTGGAAGCACGCCTATCCGCGCGAGCTCGCGGCCTTTCCGGTGAAGTCGCTTCGCAGCGGGAAGTACTGGCCGCCCGTCGGCCGCGCCGACAACGTCTACGGCGACCGCAACCTCTTCTGCGCCTGCCTGCCGGTCGCGGACTCCGCCTAGCGGGCCGGGCGCGCGCCGGCGTACTCGGCCGTCAGGCGCATGGCCGCGGGCGACAGGCTCGCGAAGCGGCAGCCCACGCGCAGGACGAGCCGCCCGTCCTCGAGCGTGACCCGGGACGTGTGGCGGACTTCGAGATCCACCACCTCGGGCTCGCGGCCGGGGCGCTCGAGGCGGCACGCGGCGAGAAGGACGCCGGGATCCAGGCCGGCGGCCCCCGGGTCGGCCTGCATGCCGATCCCGCCCTCGCTCACGTCGATGACCTCCGCCTCGAAGGCCGGCGTGGCGCCCGGACGGCTCACGCAGCGGATCGGCGCCTCGCGCGGCACGGCCGTGCGCGGCAGCATCCGGCGCTTCGAGATGGCAACGGACGCCGGGAAATCGGTGCGCAGGAGACTCGCTCCCTCGTGCACGACCGCCTCCGGCCGGCCGGCGGGAAAGCCGATCCGCCACTCGCCCCATTCCACGAGGAGCTCGGTCCGCGGCCGGCCGAGGAAGACCGCGTCCGCGGCCTCGTCGCCGCTGCGCTCGAGCAGGAGAAAGCGCCTGTCGGGATCCACGAGCCGAAGGCGCGTGCGGAACGGGGCGGCGCCCGCCTCCGCCTTGGCGGTGAGCGTCTCGCCATCGGCCGCCAGGGCCTCGAGCACGCCGATCTCGGCCTCGGTCGGAAGCGGTCTCACGCCCATCGCCAGAAGTCCCCGCGCTCCTCGAGGAAGTGGCGCGCGAGCACCTGCTGGTGGACTTCGGTCGCGCCGTCCACGAGCCGGGCCTGCCGCGCGTAGCGGTAGATCCACTCGAGCGGCGTGTCGGTGGAATAGCCGCGCGCGCCGCACAGCTGGATGGCCGTGTCGGCGCACAGATGCAGGGTGTCGGCCACCTGCACCTTGGCCATGGAGATCTCCTTCCTCGCGAAGTCGCCCTTGTCGATGAGCGTGGCGGCCTTCATGACGAGGAGCCGCCCGATCTCCACCTGCATGGCGCAGTGGCCCAGCTTCATCTGCACGCTCTCGCGGTCGGCGAGCCGCCGGCCGCCGCTCATGCGCTCGCCGGTATAGTCGGCGGCGATGTCGAGGCAGCGCTTCGAAAGCCCGAGCCAGCGCATGCAGTGGGTCAGGCGCGCCGTGCCCAGGCGGATCTGCGTGACCTTGAGGCCGTCGCCCACGTTCATGAGGCGGTTTTCGTCCGGGATCTCGAGGCCGTCGAACTCCAGCTCGCAATGCCCGCCGTGCTCCTCGGGGCCGAGGATGGGGATGCGCCGGGCGACGCGCCAGCCCGGATCGTCGCGATCGAAGAGGAAGGCGGTGAGCCCCTTGCGCGCGTCGTCGGAGGTCTTCGCCACCAGGATGAAGTGCTTCGCCTCGCCGGCGCCGGTGATGAACCACTTTCGCCCGTGCACGACCCAGGTATCGCCCCGGCGCCTGGCGGTGGTGAGCATCATCGAGGGGTCGGAGCCGCCGCCGGGATGCGGCTCGGTCATCGCGAAGGACGATCGCACGGCGCCGTCCACGATGGGCTGCAGCCAGCGTTCCTTCTGCTCCGCGGTGCCCACCTTGTTCAGCAGGATCATGTTGCCGTCGTCGGGCGCGGCGCAGTTCACCGCCACCGGCCCGAAGAGCGAGTAGTTGAGCTCCTCGTAGCAGGCCGCCATGCCGGCGACACCGAGCCCCTGGCCGCCGCGCTCCTTCGGCATCTGCGGCGCCCAGAGGCCTTCGTCCTTCGCCGTGGCGCGCAGCACCGCGAGGAGCCCGGGCCGGATGTTCTCGTGCTCGTCGAAGGATTCCGGCGTCGTGTCGTAGGCGAGGACGTGGCGGCGCACGAAGTCGCGGTAGCGGCGCCGGTAATCCTCGACGGCCGCGGGCAGCGTGAGGTCCATGGCGTTGTCCTAGAGGGAATTCACGAGATGGCCGCCGTCCACGACGACGACGGAGCCGGTCATGTAGGAGCCCGCGTCCGAGGCGAGGAGCAGGAGGGCGCCCTCGAGGTCGCGCGGCGAGCCGATGCGGCGCTGCGGCACGCGCTTGGTCATCGCCTGGCCGGGTTCCGACTGGAAGAAGTCGCGGTTCATCTCGGTGATCACGTAGCCGGGAGCGATCGCGTTCACGCGGATGCCGTGGCGCGCCCACTCGAGCGCGAGCGCCTTGGTCACCTGGACCAGCGCGGCCTTCGCGGCGGCGTAGGCGAGCAGGTGCGTGGCCTGGCGCAAGCCCAGGATGGAAGCGATGTTCACGAGGCTGCCGGGGCGCTTCGCGGCGATCATCGACTTCGCCACCGCCTGCGCCACCCGCCAGGCGCCGTCGAGGTTGGTGTCGAGCACGCGGCGCCAGTCGGCCTCCGTGAGGTCCAGCGAGGCCTTCGTGTCGGCGACGCCGGCGTTGTTCACGAGGATGTCGATGCCGCCGGCGAACTCCGCGGCCTTCCTCACCGCGGAGTCGACGCTTGCGGGGTCCGTGACGTCGAGCGCCACGGCGTGCGCCGTCCCGCCTTCGGCGCGAATCCCCGAAACGAGGGTTTCCAGCCGGTCGGCGCGGCGGGCGGCGGCGATGACGACGGCGCCGCGCGCGGCAAGCGCCTTCGCGAAATTCTCGCCCAGGCCGCTGGAGGCGCCGGTGACGAGCGCCACCTTGCCGCGGATGTCGAAGAGGGGATCGGTGATCATGGGGTCTTCCTGGGTTCGCGGGAAAGGGCCTTGGGATTGCTCACGGCGAGGCGCTCGCGCGTGGTTTCGCGCAGATGTTCGAGCAGGCGCTCGCGCGAGGCGCCCTCGTCGAAGCGGCCTTCGCGGATGCGGGCGGCCAGCCGCGCCGTGCCCTGGCGGAGCGCTGCCGTGTCGTCTCCCGCCGGCGTCCAGTCGCCCAGCAAGGCGGCGATGCGCGCGATCTCCAGCCGGGCCGTGTCCGGCGCGGCGAGCTCGCGCCCGGCGATGGCGAGCGCGTTGGCGGCCATGAGCGCCGCATAGCGTTGCGCCTCGGGAAGCGCAGGCGCGACGTCGGCGAGGATCGCCTTGCGCGCGATGTCGAGGAGGTCCGCGGCCGAGGGCTCGATCTTCATGTCGTGCCTTCGGTGAGCGCGAGGATCTCCAGCTCCAGCTCCGGAACGATGTGCGCGGTGAGGGCGAGCTCGAGCGAGCGCTGCGAGCCGGAGCGGTGGCGCTCGGCCTGCTGCAGCGCGATGACCGCCCAGCGCAGGTGCGCCATTACCTGCCAGTAAAGCGTCTCCTCACGCTCCGTCGCCCGCCCGCCCTCGGCCGCGTAGCCCGCGAGGAAGTCGGCGGCCGATCCGATCCCGCCGGCCTCGCGGTCGGGACGGGCGAAGCGCCAGCAGCGCGCGAGCATCCAGCCCAGGTCCTCGCGCGCGTCCCCCCACCCGGCGAACTCCCAGTCGAGCACCGCGGAAAGCCCGCCGTCGTGCACGAGGTAATTGCCGGTGCGGTAGTCGCGATGCAGGAGGCAGGCGGGAAGAGGCGCCGGGGCGAAACGCCAGCACCACGCGAGGCCCCACTCGAGCACGGGCCACGCCTCGCCGCGGACGGCGCCGAGCGCGTCGAGATCGTGCCGGTAGCCCTCGATCGTGGCGTGCGCGTGATCGGCGGGCGCCTTGCCGAGGAACGCGAGCGACGCGACCGGCGGCTTCACGCGGTGCAGCCGCGCGAGGTTCGCTCCCAGCTCGCGGGCGAGCGCCGCGCGGTCGGGAACCAGCGAGTCGTCCTTCGAAAGCCGATGGCCGGCAGCCACGCCCGGCATGCGCCGCATCACGAAGAAATCGGGACCGGCACCGTCGGCGCAGAGGAAGAGGGGCTCGGGAACGCGCACGCCCGCGCCGTGGGCCGCGCGCAGGATCTCGAATTCCTCGGGCCGGGAATGGCTCACCGCCACGGCGGACGGGGAGTCGGTCCGCAGGACCCACGCGTGCCGGCCGGCGTCGGGACCTCCCTCGACGAGGGCGTCGATCGCCACGTTTTCCTGGATGGCGCCGCCGGACAGCCGCTCCCAGCGTTCGATCGTCACGCGCGAGGCGCGGCATGCTGCCGCGAGGAACGCCTCCGCCCGCCGGCGCGGGTCGGGGGCCGCCGCGGAGGCGAGCGCGCTCATCGCACGCGCGGGCTCACCAGAGGTGCACCCGCTCGCGCTCCGCGCGCAGCGCCCGGGAGTCCGCGGGGCAGGAGAACGCCCGCGAGAATTCCGGCAGGTTGGCGAGCGGGCCCCGCACGCGGTATCGCGGCGGCGAGTGGCTGTCCGTGAGCAGGCGCAGGCGCTCCTGCTCCGGACGCAGGCGCGAGCGCCACGCCTGCGCGAACGACAGGAAGTAGCGCTGCTCGGGAGTGAAGCCCTCGATCGCCTCGCGCGGCCTGCCTTCCAGCGCGCGCTGCAGGCCGAGGTAGGCGATGCGGATCCCGCCGAGGTCGGCGATGTTCTCGCCGAGCGTGAGCTTGCCGTTCACCTTGAGGCCGTCCACGCCCGCGTAGGCGTCGTACTGGGCGACGATCGCCTGCGCGCGCTCCCGGTAGCGAACCTGGTCCGCGGCGGTCCACCATTCGCGCAGGTTGCCCTCGGCGTCGTAGCGGCGGCCGCGGTCGTCGAAGCCGTGCGTGATCTCGTGGCCGATCACCATGCCGATGCCGCCGAAGTTCACGGCGTCGTCGGCGTCCGGGTCGAAGTAGGGCGGCTGCAGGATGCCCGCGGGGAACACGATCTCGTTGAGCGACGAGCCGTAGTACGCGTTCACGACGTGCGGCGACATCCACCATTCGCCGCGGTCCACGGGCTTGCCCAGGCGCGCGGCCATGCGGCGGAACTCGAAGTCGTTGGCGGCGAGCCAGTTCTCGACGAACGGCCGGGCGCCGACCTCCGCCGCCGAGAAATCGCGCCAGCGGTCGGGATAGCCGATCTTCACCGCCATGCGGTCGAGCTTGTCGAGCGCGGCCTTGCGCGTGGCTTCCTCCATCCAGTCGAGGGCGAGGAGGCGGTCGCGAAGCGCCGCCTTCACGTGGCCCACCAGCTCGAGCGCGCGGCGCTTGGCCTGCGGCGGGAACGCCTCGCCCACGAAGAGCTCCCCGAGCGCGTGCGCGAGCGGCTCGCCGCCGTAGCGCCCGCTGATCGCCTCGATGACGCGCTCGGTGCGCGGCGCGGGCCGGGCGACGCCCGTGAGGGTCCGGTCGAAGAAGGCGAAGTGCGCCTCCTCGAACGGCGGGGGAAGCTTCGTCGCGGCCGCACGCAGCACGTGCCAGCGCAGGTACGCGCGCCAGTCGGCGGCGGGGCGCGTGGCGGCAAGTCGCGCGAAGGCCGCGGCGGCGCCGGGCTGCGCGACGTTGAGCTCGGCGAGGCCGGGGACGCCGACGGCGGCGAAGTAGGCCTGCCAGTCGAACCCGGGAGCCTCCTTTGCGAGGGCCTCGGCGGTGCGCAGGTTGTAGGTCTTCTCCGGGTCGCGGCGTTCGACGAGCGTCAGGTGCGCGCGGGCGATGGCGATCTCGGTCTCCAGCACGCTTTCGGCGACGCGGCCGGCTTCGGCGGCCGACGCGCCGGCCAGGCGCGACATCGCCTGCACGTGGTCGCGGTAGGCGGCGCGCAGCGCCTTCGAGCGGTCGTCGTCGCGGAAGTAGTAGTCGCGTTCGGGCAGCCCCAGGCCCGACTGCTGGATCTCGGCGAGGTAACGGCGCGAGTCCTTCGCGTCCTGGCGAACGGCGAAGGCGAATCCGGCGCGGATGCCGGCGCGGTGCAGCGTGGCGAGCGCCTTCGGCAGGTCGGCGGGCGCGGCCACGGCGTCGATCGCGGCGAAGAGCGGCGCGAGGGGGGCGAGCCCCGCCCTGGCGATGCCGGCCTCGTCCATGCCGCTCGCGTAGTAGGCGACGACCTTGTGGCGGTTGCTGCCGGCGGGAAACGGGTTCGCCACGGCCGCCTTGGCGAGGACGCCCTGCAGGAGGGCCTTGTTGCGCTGGCCGATGATCGCGAACGTGCCCCAGTCGGGCTTGTCGTCCGGGATCGACGTCGCTTCGAGCCAGTGGCGGTTGGCGTAGGCGTAGAAGTCGTCGCAGGGCGCGTCGTCCCCGGACAATCCGCCGACGTCCAGCACGGAGGCGGCGCAAAGGGCCGGAAGCGCGGCGGCGAAGGCGAGGGCGAAGCGCGAGGCGAGGTTGGCCATGGCGGAAGTCCGCGGAATGAAGGGGCCATTCTAGCCCACGCGCGCGCGGTTCCCGGGGGGCGATCGGGTATAATCGCGCAGCAGATTTCCCCGGGCGAAAGCCCCCGCAATGCGCATCCTCCTCTCGAACGACGACGGTTATTTCGCCCCCGGTCTCGCGGCGCTCGCCGAGGCGCTCGCGCCCCTCGGCAGCCTCACGGTCGTCGCGCCCGAGCGCGATCGCAGCGGCGCCTCCAACTCGCTCACGCTCGACCGGCCGCTGTCCCTGCATCGCGCGGGAAACGGCTTCTACTACGTGAACGGCACGCCGACCGACTGCGTTCACATGGCCGTCACGGGACTTCTCGACATCGAGCCCGACATCGTGGTCTCGGGCGTCAATGCCGGCTCGAACATGGGCGACGACACGCTCTACTCCGGCACCGTCGCCGCCGCGACGGAAGGCTACCTGCTCGGCGTGCCCGCGATCGCGGTCTCGCTCGTCGGCAAGGAATACGCGAATTACGCGACGGCCGCCCGCGTCGCGCGCGAGCTGGTCGAGCGCATCCGCCGCGAGCCGCCGTCCGAGCCGGTGCTTCTCAACGTGAACGTGCCCGACCTTCCCTACGACCAGCTCGCCGGCATGGAAGTCACCCGGCTCGGGCGGCGCCACAAGGCGCAGCCGGTCGTGAAGAGCGTGAACCCGCGCGGCGACACGGTGTACTGGGTGGGCCCGGCCGGCGCCGCGCGCGAGGCGGGCCCGGGCACGGATTTCCACGCGCTCGAGCGGGGCGCGGTTTCGGTCACGCCGCTGCAGGTCGACCTCACGCATGCCGGCCAGATGGATGCCATCGGCCGCTGGCTCGGCGAATGAGGGCTGCGCGTTCCCGCGCGGGGAGGCGCCCGTGAGCCTGCCGGCCGGAATCGGCATGACCTCCGACCGCACGCGCGGCCGCATGGTGGATGCGCTTCGCAAGTCCGGCATCGGGGACGAGCGGGTGCTGGCCGCGATGCTCGAGATCCCCCGCCACCTTTTCGTGGAGGAAGGCATCGCCTCGCGCGCCTACGAGGACACGCCGCTGCCCATCGGCCACGGGCAGACGATCTCGAGCCCGACGATCGTGGCGCTCATGACCCAGCTCCTGGTGGAGAAGGGGCCGGTCGCGAAGGTTCTCGAGATCGGGACCGGTTGCGGATACCAGACGGCGATCCTCGCGAAGCTCGTGAAGGAGGTCTACACGATCGAGCGCATCGCGCCGCTCATGGACAAGGCGCGCAGGAACCTGCGCGACCTGCGTTTCTACAACGTGCGCTTCAAGCACGCCGACGGGCACAAGGGCTACGCGGACGCGGGCCCCTTCGACGGCATCCTCTGCGCGGCCACGGCGAGCCACGTCCCGGCGGCGCTCAAGGAGCAGCTCGCCGTCGGCGGCCGCCTGGTGATCCCCGTGGGCACCGGCGAGCAGTGGCTGCACGTGATCGAGCGCACGCCCACGGGCTTCACCGACGAGAAGCGCGAGGCGGTGCGGTTCGTGCCCCTGTTGCCGGGAATCGCCTGAGGAACCCATGACCATCCACCCATCGATGCGTCGCGCCGCCGCGCTTCTCGCGGCCCTCGTGCTCGCGGCCGGCTGCGCCACCCGGCAGCCCGCCCCCGTCATCGAGCGCGCCCCCCCGCCGCCGGCAGCGGCGCCTGCGGCGCCCGTCCAGGCCAGGCCCGTCGCGAAGCCGGTGCCGACGCACACCGTCAAGCGCGGCGAGACCCTTGTCGGCATCGCGCTGCAGTACGGCCTCGACTATCGCGAGCTCGCCGCGTGGAACGGCATCACCAACGCGAACGTCGTGAGCGTCGGCCACGTCCTGGTGCTCGCGGCGCCGGCCGGTGCGCCGACCGGTGCGCCGGCCGGTGCGCCGACCGGTGCGCCCGCCACGGTGGCCACGCCGCTCACCGGCCCCGGGCCGATCATCGAGGCGCGCCCGCTCGCCAATACCGAGAAGGTGAAGGTCGAGCCGCGCGGCCAACGCGTTCCCTATTCCGACAAGGCGCTGGCGCAGCTCTCCGCGGGCGATGCCGCGGCCGAGCCATCGGCTCCCGTCGTTCCCGCTCCCGCTCCCGCCCCGGCGCCGGCGCCCGCGCCGGAGCCCGAGAAGCCCTCTGCCGGAACACAGGCGGAGGCGGTCGACTGGATCTGGCCCGTCAAGGGAAAGGTCATCGCGGCGTTTACCGAGGCGACCAAGGGCATCGACATCGCCGGCAAGAAAGGCACTCCCGTCGTCGCGGCCGCCGCGGGCCGCGTGGTGTACGCCGGGCAGGGCCTGCGCGGCTACGGCAAGCTCGTGATCATCAAGCACAACGCGACCTGGCTCTCGGCCTACGCCCACAACGACAACGTCGTCGTGAAAGAGCAGCAGGAGGTCAGGCGCGGACAGAAGATCGCGGAGATGGGCGCGACCGACGCCGACCAGGTGAAGCTGCACTTCGAGGTTCGCCGCCAGGGCAAGCCCGTCGATCCGGCGCGCGTGCTGCCCTAAAGGGGACGCAACCCGTTTCTGTCTGCGTGAGTAGGGTTGCGCCCCCTTTATTGCGCCTTCGGCCTGCCGCGAGGGCGGAATCGCAAGTCGCGCCCTAGTGAATTCTCAAGGTCCAGGACGAAGCTCTCCGAGCCGCACGGCAGTCCCATGTCGGCGCTACGACGCAATACTTCAAGCTTTTCGGCGTCGTCATTGCCTGCAAGCCATGCCGACCAGTCGCCGATGACCACCAACAAATTGAGCCACGGCGATTCGCGCGCAAGCAGCGGCCCGCCAGTAGGCATGATCGAGCGCCGACGAAAAGTAGCGACCTTGCCGGAGATGACCGCTCCACCCTCTCTTGCGATTGACCCGCTGGGCATGGGTATTCAACGCATGGCCCGCAAATGTGCTGACACGCAAAGGACCGTAACCCCACCTCGCTATCGAAAAGGTTCGCGTCCCCTTTCTTGCGGGCGAAAGCGTCGTACTCGCGCCAGCAGATCGCGGCTTTCGCGCTTGCTGATGCCGGCGCCGTAGCGCGCCTCGACGTATCGGCCGGTGATCTCGCGCGCTTCCCCGGCGACGGCGGGGCGCATGGCTTCCACTCGCGAGAGAAAGTCCAGCGGTCCCTCGTGGGGCGCCCGGACGAGCCCCGTGCCGGCGAGCTTGGTGCAGAAGCGGTCCCAGGCGACGACGGCGGGATCGCGGCGCAAGGGCAGGTCGCGCAGGACGAGGGCCAGCCCGACCAGGCCGCCCACGGCGAGGGTGGCCCCCGTGAGCCACAGCGCGAGCTTCTTCCAGTCGGAGATCTCGAGCCCGAGGTTCGCGAGGAACTGGCGCTGGCGATCGACGTTGTAGCCCAGCACCCACTGGTTGTACTGGCTGTTGAGCGCGTCCCACGCGAAGCGGAGGTTGGCCAGCACGCGCAGGCGATCGGCCGCGATGAGCGACGGGATCACCCCGATGGGCCCCAGGGCCGCGTTGATGCCGCTGTCGATGCGGTCCGGCGAGACCACGGAGGTGGGATCGACGCGCACCCACCCGCGCTCCTCCAGCCACACCTCGACCCAGGCGTGGGCGTCGGTCTGCCGCACCAGGAGCTCCCGGTTGAGGGGGTTCACCTCCCCGCCCTGGTAGCCGGTGACGACGCGAGCGGGGATGCCGGCGGCGCGCATGAGGAGCGCGAAGCTTCCCGCGTAGTGCTCGCAGAAGCCGCGCTTCACCTCGAACAGGAACTCGTCGTACGGGTCGTCCGAGGTGAGCAGCGGCGGCTCGAGCGTGTAGGTGAACTGCGAGTTGAAGAGCTGCAGGGCGCGGTTGAGGATCTGCGCGGGGCCGGCCGACTCGCGGGCCCACTGGCGCCCCAGCGCGACGGTGCGGGGATTGCGGCGCTCGTCGAAGGAAAGGCCGAGCGCCCGGAAGGTCGACGGCAGCTTCTCGCCGTAGCGGTAGTCGAGGTAGGACGTCATCTCGTAGCGGATGCGCGTGTCCACGGGCCGGATGGAGCGCATCTGCAGGTCGTGGCGGATGCCCGCGCCGGGCGGCAGGGTTCCCGGGACATCCAGCGAGAAGAGCCAGTGCTTGCCGTGCGGCTCCACGGACACGGTGTAGCGGACCGGGCGCTCGGCGCGCGCGTAGTCCATGTTTCCCGCAGCGCTGAGTTCCGGGACCTTCCAGGTCCGGCCGTCGAATGCCCACAGCACGGGGCCCCGCCAGTAGAGCGTGCTGTAGGGCGGGATGTTGCCATCGAACTGGACGCGGAACGCCGTCGCCTCCGACTGGATCAGCTGCGAGACGCTGCCCGGCGTCATCGTGTCCGACAGCCCCGTGAGCCCGGCGCGGGCGTCCTGGGGCAGCGCCCAGAGCGGCCCCTGCACGCGCGGGAAGAGGATGAAGAAGACGAGCATGAGGGGCACGGCGTGCAGGAGCAGCATCCCGGCGGGCATGAGACGCTCGCGTATCGTGGGGCTGCGCCCCACGCCCCGGTGGTATCCGACGAGCGTGGCCACGAAGAGCCAGACGCAGACGAACATGTAGATGGCGATCGGGATGCCCTGCGAAAAGAGGAAGTTCGTCATCACGAGGACGAACCCGAGGTGGATGGCGAGCACGACCTCGCGCGAGGTTTTCATCTCGAGGAGCTTCATCGCCGCCATCAGGACGAGGAGCGTGGTCCCGGCGTCGCGCCCCGTGATGCGGCGGTAGGCGAGAAGGGTGGCGGCGACGGCAGCGACGGTGAGGGCCACGACGAGCCAGCGCGGGGGATTGCGCGAAGCGCTCCACGCGATCCACCCCCGCCATGCGACCACCAGCGCGAAGAACACCCCCACCCACTCCGGAAGCCGCGTGGCGTGCGGCGCGGCGACGAAGATCATCGCCGCGAGGAGCCACATCACGTTCCTCACGTCGAGCGCGGCGTTGGGCAGCGTGCCGCTCACGGCCCGGTCCCTTCGCCGTGCAGCGCCAGCGCCTCCAGGCAGCGGTTGCGGTGGGGCTCGCCCCGTCCCGGCGGAATGGACACCCCGGGCAGGCGAAGGCCGTAGCTCTGCCCCAGCCGCTCGGTCTCGATCACCCAGTGCGCGAGGATCGCGAGGCGCCCCTCGGGATCCGGGGCGCGTGCGTCGATCCAGTCGAGCCACATTTCCGCCGACGCCGTGGACTGGAACTCCTTCGTGAGGAGATCGTCGCCGCGCGCGAGCGCCTTCCACGCGATCTGCCTCGGGGGATCCCCGGGACGGTAGCCGCGCAGGAGCGCGAAGTCCTCGTCGCCGGGCACGGGAATGCCCTCATCGCCGCCCGACGTCGATTGCTGCGGCGGCAGCCCCGCCGTGGGGTCCGGCCGCGGATACACGATGACGGAGAGGCCGAAGTCGAAGTACGACCACGCGTGGAAGAAGCCGACGGGATAGCGGGTGAAGACCTCCAGGCGCCCGCAGCGCAGGCGCCCGCGCCGCTGCGTGGGCACCGCGAGGCTCGCGACCGTGGGCTCCGTCGCATGCACGTCGACGAACGCGGGGACCTCGCCCCGTCGCCGGATCCCGACGGCGTAGCGCTCGCGGGAAGGCGATTCGAGCACGACCCGGAAGCTCGCGGTGTCCCCCGCGAAGACCGGGTCGCAACGCCCGGGCCGAAGCTTCAGGTGGGCGAGGTTGCGCCACGTGTGCAGCAGCGCCACCGCCCCCATCGAGGCGAGGAGGAAGGTGAGCACGAAGCCGATCGAGAGCGCGTAGTTCACGGAAGCCAGCAGCAGCACGAACACG
>Ga0255338_1005125_pt1 | contig 12457 bp, 11 predicted proteins | sample MeOH1_35cm_T4_19_FD_203715 | JGI IMG/M metagenome (GOLD analysis project Ga0255338, IMG submission 203715) | Sandy soil microbial communities from University of British Columbia, Vancouver, Canada - MeOH1_35cm_T4_195 | ecosystem: Engineered > Artificial ecosystem > Sand microcosm > Unclassified ...
GACCTTCTCGCCCAGGTAGGCCTCGGCGGCCTCCTTCATCTTGGTCAGCACCGCGGCGCTGATCTCCTCGGGGCTGAGGTGCTTGCCGTTCACCACCACGGCGCAGCCGCCCTTGTCGGCCCGCTCGACGGTGTAGGGGACGAGCTTCTGTTCCTTGTCGGAGTCGGCGAAGGGCAGGCCCATGAACCGCTTGATGGAATAGATGGTGCTCTTGGGCTGGGCCACGGCCTGGCGCTTGGCCGGGGTGCCCACAAGGCGCTCGCTGGTCTTGGGGTTGAAACCCACCACGGAAGGCGTGGTGTCTGCGCCCTCGGGATTCGGGATCACCTTGGGCTGCCCGCCTTCCATGACGGCCACGCAGCTGTTGGTGGTACCGAGGTCAATGCCGATGATCTTGCCCATGTCGTTCCTCCTCTGGGTCCAGGCCGGGCTTCGCCCACCCTGGACCTATGAGGATAAGGGATGTGGGGCAGGTGTCAACTAAATCTTCTAAAAATAACTCATATTTTCTTCTTTGTTGATCGCGATCCCAAAATGGATATGCTGACCTCCATGACGCTTCGCCCCTGCCCCACCTGCCGCACCCCCACCTCCTGGGAGGGCAACGCCTTCAAGCCCTTCTGCTCGGAGCGCTGCCAACTCCGGGACCTCGGTGCCTGGTCCAGCGAAAGCTACCGCATCCCGGAAAAGCCCCAGGAGGAGAATGGCGAAGGGTGGAGCGACGCGGGCGAGGAAGGCTGATCAGGCCTGAACCTGAGCCTGGGCGCGGGCCCGGATGTCCTCCAGGCTGGCGGGCACCGGATGCAGGTCCTGGCTCTGCCCCGCGTGCAGCACCTGGCCCGGCACGTCGTGGCCCACCAGCTCGGGCAGGCTGCGGGCGGCGGCCAGGAGGCGCGGCAGGTCCACGTCCACCGGATGACCTTCGGCCTGGAGCATGTGGACCAGGTCCTCGGTGCATACGTTCCCCGTGGCGCCGGGCGCGTAGGGGCAACCCCCCAGGCCACCCAGGGAGGCGTCGAAGCGGACCACCCCCACCTCCAGCGCGGCCAGGGCGTTGGCCAGGCCCATGCCCCGCGTGTTGTGGAGGTGCAGGGTCAGCTCGGCAGTCGGGAATCGTTCCAGGAAGGACCGGCAGAGGGAGGCCACCTGCCTGGGATGGGCCATGCCGGTGGTGTCGCAGAGGATGACACCTGCCACGCCCTGCTGGAGGAAGCGCTCCACCAGACCCAGCACCTCCGCCTCGGCCACATCGCCTTCCATGGGACAGCCGAAGGAAGTGGACAAGGAGACATTCAGGGCGGCGCCTGAACCCTTGGCCAGGTCCACCACCTCCAGGAGCCGCGCCACGGACTGGTCCCGGGTCATGCGGAGGTTCAGCAGGTTGTGGGTTTCGCTGGCCGACATCACCAGGTTCAGCTCGTCCGTCCCCGCGGCGAGGGCCCGCTCGGCGCCGCGGAGATTGGGCACCAGGGCCGTGTAGACCACGCCGGGCTGGCGGCGGATCCCCCGCATGACCGCGTCGGCGTCCGCCAGGGCGGGAATGGCCTTGGGGGACGTGAACGACGTCACCTCGATCTTGGCCAGGCCGCAGAGGCTCAGGGCGTCGATCAGCTCGATCTTGTCGGCCGTGGGAATGAACCGGTCCTCGATCTGGAACCCGTCCCGGGGGCCCACTTCCTGGATGAAGATGCGCTTGGTGCTGGTGGCTTCGAACACAGGGATCCCCCTCAGATCACGCCCTTGGCGCGCAGTTCCGCGATGGCCGTTTCAGACACACCGGCCCGCTCCAGCACGGCCTCCGTATCGGCCCCCAGGGCCGGAGCGGGTGTCCCGACCCGCCCTGGGGTGAGGCTCAGCTTGGGGACAATGCCCGGAACCTCGATCACCTGGCCATCCGGGAGGCGGGCCTCCAGGATCATGTCGCGGGCCCGGAAGTGGGGATCCTCCGCGATATCACGGGCGTTGTAGATGCGACCGGCGGGAACCCGGGCCTCGTCCAGGATGGCCAGCACTTCGTCCAGGGATCGCACGGCCGACCAGGCGCCGATGGCCTCATCCAGTTCTTCCGCCCGGGCCACTCGGCCCTCGTTGCTGGCCAGGCCGGGATCCTCGGCCAGGTCCTCCCGGCCGATGCGCGCCATGAGCCGCTTGAAAATGCCGTCGCCGTTGCCTGCGATGAGCGCATAGCCACCGTCGGCGCAGCGGTAGGCATTGGTGGGCGCGATGCCCGGCATGGCGCTGCCCGAGGGTTCCCGCACCACGCCAAAGGCGCTGTACTCCGGCAGGAGGCTCTCCATCGTGTTGAAGACGGCCTCGTAGAGCGCGATGTCGATGACCTGGCCCTCGCCGCCATTCACCTTGCGGTGGTAGAGCGCCAGGAGCACGCCGATGACGCCGTGCAGTCCCGCCAGGGAATCGCCGATGGAGACACCCACCCGCACCGGCGTGCGGCCCGGTTCCGCCGTCAGGTGCCGCAGGCCGCCCATGGCCTCGCCGATGACGCCGAAGCCGGGCCGGTCGCGGTAAGGGCCCGTCTGCCCGTAGCCCGAGATGCGCAGCATCACCAGCCCCGGGTTGAGGGCATGGAGCTCCTCCCAGCCCAGGCCCCACCCCTCCAGCGTGCCGGGGCGGAAGTTCTCGATGAGCACGTCCGCCTCTTTCACGAGCTCACGGATGATCGCCTGGGCCTCGGGCTTCCGCAGGTCCATCGACACGGACTTCTTGTTGCGCGACTGCACCTGCCACCAGACAGAGGTCCCGTCCTTCAGAAGGCGCCACTTGCGGAGGGGATCCCCCGTGCCCGGCGCCTCGATCTTGATGACCTCGGCCCCGAATTCGCCCAGGATTTTCGCCGCGAAGGGACCGGCGATGAGCTGGCCCAGTTCGAGGACGCGGATGCCCTGCAGGGCGGTGGGATGCATGAAAGCCTCGATGGATGGGGCGTGGCTGGGACCTAGACCACGCCGAGAATGCCGAGAAGCGCCCCGGCGGCCAGGAGCCAGAGCACATGGAGCCGCGTGCGCCAGATCAGCAGTGCCGTCACAGCGGTCAGCAGCCAGAGGGGCCAGCCAGGACTGCCTGCCTGGGAAGCGCGGGCGAGGATCCAGCCGGTGGCCAGCATGAGCCCGATGACGACGGGGGCCATGCCCTGCTTGAAGGCCCGCACCGGACGGAGGTGCCGGTTCCGGTGCCCCCACTGGGAGGCCAGGTGCGTAACGACGGTGCTGGGGAGCAGGATGCCCGTCAGGGTGAGGACCACCCCGGCCATCGCCAGCACCGGCCCGCCGGAATTCATGCCCAGGTTCCAGCCCAGCAGGGCCACGAAGAGAATGTTCGGTCCTGGGGCCACCTGCGCGAGCGTGATGGAGCTGCTGAACTGGGCCTCGCCGAGCCACCGGTGCTGGAGCACCAGGTAGCGGTGCATCTCGGGGGCCGTGGTGAGCGCGCCGCCCACGGACAGCAGCGAGAGCAGGAGGAAGTGGCCGAACAGCTGCAGCCAGTCCCAACCTTGCAGGGGGAGGGCTCCCGGGCCGGCCATCACGGATCCAGCCTCGCGTAGGTCGCCAGGCAGGTCAGACTGCCGAGGCCGAGCAGGACGAAGGGCATGGGCCAGTGCAGCAGCGCCACCCCCCCGAAGGCCGCCAGAGCCAGGGCTCCACAAGCGGACCCGCCCAGGGGATGGCCCTTCAGGCCCCCGGAGAGGCGGAGGCCCGCGGCCAGGATCAGCCCTGCGGCCACGGCCCCCATCCCGCGCAGGGCTCGGGCCACCGCGGGGTGCTGACCGAACCGGCCGTAGGCCACGGCCAGCAGCAGGACCAGCAGCAAGGGAAGGGTGAGCATCCCAGCCATGGCGGCGAGGGCGCCCCGCCAGCCGAAGTTCCTCCCGCCAATGACCAGCGAGAGGTTCATGACGTTGGGACCGGGCATGATCTGGGCCACGGCCCATTCCTCGACGAAGGCGGCCCGGGTGAGCCAGCGCTTCCGCTCGACCAGCTCGCGCTGCGCCACCGCCATCACACCGCCGAACCCCTGCATGGCCAGCCAGGTGAAGGAGAGGAAGAGGTCAGCCAGGGATCTGGGGCCCGGTGGAGCCTCCGGAAGGGTCTCGCGTTCGATCATGGTCACCCGCGGGAATGGGAAAGGCGAGGGGGGCCCGTACCTGGCGGGCCCCCCTCGGTGACTGCGAACCTACCAGAGTCCCAGCACCTTCCACCAGGCGCCGCCGATCCCCACCCAGATGAGGATGTTGACCACGCTGACAATGAAACCCAGGCGCCACCAGGTGCCGATGGGCACGTAGCCCATGCCGAACATGGCCGCGGCGGGCCCGGTCCCGTAGTGCGTCATGCTCGCATGCAGGTTGGAGAAGAAGCAGAGCACCAGGGCCGCCAGCATGGGCGGGGCGCCGAGGGTGATGGCCACGCCCAGGAAGGCGGCATACATGGCGCCCACGTGGGCGGTCATGCTGGCGAAGAAGTAGTGGGCGTAGAAGTAGGTCAGGGCCAGCACCAGGAAACCGAACTGCCAGCCGTGGCCGGCCATGGAACCACCCACCACCTTGCTGAACCAGGGGATCATGCCGAGCTTGTTGAGGAAGCCCGCCATCATGATCAGGCCGCCGGTCCAGATCAGCACGTCCCAGGCATTGTGCTCGGCCAGCACATCGGACCAGCTGAGCACGCCCGTCAGCAGCAGCAGGCCGAGGCCCAGCAGCGCGGCCGTGGTGCCATCCATGCCGAGGGTCTTCTCGCCGATCACCCAGAGGACGAGCACGAAGCTGAACACACCCGTCATGAGCCATTCGGACATGGACAGGCGGCCCATCTCCTTCAGCTTGGCCGTGGCCATCTCCACCGCCTCGGGCGTCTCCGTGATGTCCGGCTTGTAGAGCTTGTAGAGGAGGTAGGGGATCACCAGCAGGCTCACGAGGCCCGGCACGATGCCCGCGACGAACCAGCTGCTCCAGGTGATGGTGATGCCGAAATCCGCCGCGAACTTCTGGGCCATGGGGTTGGCGGCCATGGCCGTGAGGAACATGGCGCTCACGATGAGGTCCACATTGAAGGACGCCATGGTGAGGTAGGAACCGATCTTCCGGCCCGTGCCGTCTTCGGGGTTGCTGCCGTAGGCCCGCGCCAGGGACCGCATGATGGGCATGATGATGCCGGCGGTGCGGGCGGTGTTGCTGGGCACCACGGGCGCCAGCACGAACTCGGTGGCCGCGAGGCCGTAGGCCAGGCCGAGGGTGCGCTTGCCCAGCAGACGCATGAAGAAGTAGGCGATGCGGGTGCCGAGGCCGGTCTTGATGAAGCCCCGGGCGAACATGAAGGCCACGATGATGAGCCAGAGTGTCTTTTCGGCGAATCCGCTGAGGCTGTCGGCCACGGGAAGGGTGCCGGTGATGGCCGTGAGGCCCACGCCGATGATCGCCACGGCGCCCATGGGCAGGGGCCGCAGGATGATCCCGAGGATGGTGGCCACGAAGATGGCGAAGAGGTGGAGGCCCCGGATCCAGTCGGACCGGCGCACTTTCTCCGCTTCGGCCTTGGCCTTGGCATCCGCCTCCGCTTTGACCTTCGCTTCGGCTTCCGCCTTGACCTTTGCGGCGGCTTCGAGCTTGGCCTTGGCTTCGGCCTCGGCCTGCTTGGTCACCATTTCCTTGGCGGAGAGGGTGGTTTTTTTGACGGGTTCGGCTTCCTTGGCGGGCTGGGCAACCGTCGGCTTCGCGGCTTCTGCGGGCTTGCCGACCTTCTCACCCTTCTCACCCTTGTCACCGGGGGCGGGTTTTGCGCCCTTGTCGGCCGGCTTGGCGGAGGCCTTCGCCCCGGCGGCGCCAGAGAAGAACTTGGCGTCCGGAATCGGGGCGACCCGAGGCAGGACGAAATACAGGAGGCATCCGACGGCGAGGGTGACGAGAAGCTGCACGGGCTTCGCGCCCTGCCAGCCACCGCCGCCTTTCTGCTCAGGATTGGACATGGGGGCACCTGCGGAATGGGGCCAGACGGCTGGCATCGAGAGGAAGAAGGAGGGATCCCCGGCCTCGGCCCCCGGCGGCGGGTAAAGAACCTCGCCGCCGGGGCTGAGCCGTCGGGAAACTAGAGCGCGGAAATCCGCAGCCCGATTCCGTACTCGGCCTGGCTCTGCCGGGTATTGATGTAGTAGGCATCCTTGAGCTTCATGTAGTCGTAGACCGCGTAGGCTTCGATCTTCCGGCTCAGGTGGCGCCGGACGCCGCCGTAGATCGAATCCTTGCCGCCCGTGGTGTAGAACGCCGCGTTGGCGCCGTTGGCGAAGGCATTGGGGATGCTTCCGGTGGCCGTGGACATGCCCGCGTTCTCGACCTTGATGGTCTGGAGGCCGGCGTACAGAGTCCACTTCGGGTTCACCTTGTACGAACCCGACAAGGTGTAGGCGTTGTCGGAACGGTCCGGGCGCGCCACGCCCTGCTCGGCGGTGTAGTGGAAGTAGCCTGCGTTGATCTTCAACGCGGGAGTCAAGTTGACGTTGCCGCCGAAGGACATGGACTTCTGGGTATAACCCGTGGAGGCGGTGGCGAAGGTGGCGGCGGTGGCGGTGCTGCCGGCGTTGTTGGCCTGGGTGTAGAAGCCGGCCAGGTGCCAGGTCTTGGCGTTCCAACCCAGGGCGAAGGCGGCGGTGGAGTTGCGGACCGAGGTGTTGGGCTCGTAGTTCAGGTCGAAGGCCGCGCCGAAGCACAGGCCTTCCTCGTTCATCTTCTTCCAGACGATGCCCTTGTCCATGCGGGTCTGGGCGGGGCCGCCGTTGACGGGGCTGATGCTGACGCCACCAGCGTAGTAGACCAGGGACTTGAAGTTGGAGTTGTTGGTCCAGCCGCCTTCGTCGTAGTTCACTTCGGCGTGGTTGAAGGGGTCGCAGTAGATCACGGCGAAGTCCCGGGCCAGGGTGTTCTGACGGCCGATGGTGATCTTGCCGAAGGACTTGCCGCTGATGCCGACCCAGGCGTCGCGGTTGAACAGGGCGTTGGCCTTGCCCTGCTCGCCGTCATGGAGGAAGTACTCGCTCTCCAGCTTGTAGATGACATCCAGGCCGTCGATGTTGGTCTTGAGCAGCCCCTTCAGGCCCCAGCGGCTGCCGCTAAAGAAGGGCTCGCCGATGTCCACCTTGGTCCGGCCATCGGCGGTGGCGTTGGACTTGCCCACCAAGGTGAGGTCGATCAGGACGTAGGGGGTCAGACCTTCCGGGAAGGACAGCGGGGCGCTCTCAGCCTTGGAGCTGGCCTTCTTCTCCAGTTCGGCGATGCGGGCGTTTTGTCGGGCGAGTTCGGCCTGCACGTCCGCGTCATGAGCTGGAGCTGGGGCCTGGGCCTGGAGACACCCGGCCACGAGCGCGGCGGAGAGGCTGGCGAGGGTTGAGATCTTCATGGCATTCCTCTTAAGAAGGAAGAAGGGATGGGAAGGCGGGGCATGTGGCCGAGGCCATGGGTCCCAGGCAAAGAGGTGAGCGGGTTGCGGGTGACAGTCCGGAATCTAGAGAGCCGACCTTTCAGCCAGCTTTCAGCCCGGCCGCATGTGCTTTAGGTCACGCGATGGACTTCGTGTGGGCCTGATTCGGGCCCGGTGCGGCCATCCTTAGGGCGGACCAGTCCCGGACCGGCCCGCGGTAAATCCCTCGATGGGGAGGCCCATGAAACGCCCATTCAAGCCGACGCTACTCATCCTGGCCCTGCTGGCCGGCATCGGCCGCCCCATGGCCGCCTCTGAGCGGATCACCCTGATGGTGGGCGGCATCGACAAGATCATCTACCTGCCGGTGAAGCTGGCTGAACAGCTGGGCTACTTCACCGACGAGGGCCTCGATGTGGAGCTGCGCAGCGAGTGGTCGGGCATCCATGGCGTGGACGTGCTCCTGGTGGGCACCGTCCAGGGCGTGGTGGGTTTCTATGACCACACCATCTACATGCAATCCAGGGGCAAGGCCGTGGTGTCGGTGATCCAGTTCGCCCAGGCCCCTGGCGAGGTTGAGCTCGTCTCCACCCGGATGCCCGGGTCCGTGCGCTCCATGGCCGACCTGAAGGACCGGGCGCTCGGTGTCACGGGCCTGGGGTCCTCCACCCAGTTCCTGTCGCGCTACCTGGTGCTCTCCGCGGGGCTGAAGCTGAACCAGGTCACGTTCGTGCCGGTGGGCACGGGGGATGCTTTCATCGACGCCATGAATCGCGGGACCATCCACGCCGGCATGACCACGGAACCCACGGCCTCCCGCCTGCTCAACAGCGGCCAGGCCCGGGTGCTGGTGGACCTGCGCACGCCGGAGGACACGGCCCGGGCCCTGGGCGGTCCCTATCCGGCCTCCTGCCTCTACATGCAGACTGCGTGGGTGAACCGCCACAAACCCGAGGTCCAGAAGCTCGTCAACGCCCTGGTGAAGGCCCTGCGTTACATCCAGGCCCACACAGCTTCCGAACTCGCGGCCCACGTCCCGCCAGGGTTCTACGCCGGGGACAAGGCCACCTATGTGAAGGCGCTGGCCCGCAGCAAGCCCATCTTCATCCCCGATGGCCGCATGCCCGCGAATGGGCCGGCCCATGTCCTGAAGGTGCTCACCCGCACGGAGAAGCCGCTCCAGGGGAAGGCCATCGATCTGGGAAGCACCTATACCCTGGAATTCGTCAATGCCGTGAAGTGAGCCTTCACCGGGAGCCCGCCATCCATGAAGATCCTGCTCGTCGAGGACAACCGCGCGCTGTCGGAATGGCTGGCGCGGACGCTGCGGGCCGACAAGTACACCGTGGAATGTGTCTACGATGGCGCCGACGCCGACCAGCTGCTGCTCACCGAGGCCTATGACCTCGTCATCCTGGACATCGCCCTTCCGGGGCTGGATGGGCGGGAGGTCCTGAAGCGCCTCCGCGGCCGCCGGAATCCCGTGCCCGTGCTGATCCTCACGGCCTTCGACGGCACCCGGGACCGGGTGGAGGGGCTGGACTTCGGCGCCGACGACTACATGGCCAAGCCCTTCGAGGTGCATGAGCTGGAGGCACGGATGCGGGCCCTGCTCCGGCGGGTGAACCAGCAGAAGAACCCCATCCTCACCTGTGGATCGCTCACCTACGACAGCAACTCCCGCGCGTTCACGCTGGGCGGCGGGGCCCTGGCGCTGACGCCCCGGGAGCATGCCGTGCTTGAAATGCTGATCATGAAATCCGGCAAGACCGTGAGCAAGAAGGCCCTCGCCGACAGCCTCTTCTCCATGGATGAGGACGTGAATCCCGATGCCATCGAGATCTACATCCACCGGGTCCGGAAGAAGCTGGAGCCGGGCGACGCCGTCATCGTGACCCTCCGGGGCCTCGGCTACCTCCTGAAGCCGCGCCATGAGTCCTAGGACCTTCTCCAGCCTCCGGGCCCGCCTGCTGCTGTGGCTCCTAGTCCCCCTGGGCGCCTTCGCCGTCCTGAACATCTGGTTCGCCCACCGCGAAGCCCGGAACACGGCCACCATGGTGCAGGACCGCCTGCTCCTGGGTTCGGCCCGCATCATCGCGCAGCAGATCCAGTACGAGGACGGCCTCCTGGAGGTGGCGATCCCCCCCGCGGCCCTGGAGCTCTTCCAGTCCCTGGATCAGGACCGGGTCTACTACCGCATCGCCTCGGCCCGCGGCGTGCTGCTGTCGGGCTACGCGGAACTCCCCCCCCCGCCCGACACCCTGCGACCCGAGGAGTCCCTCTTCTTCAGCAGCGTGGTCCGGGACCAGCCGGTGCGGGTGGTGGCCTACGCGCAGCCGGTATTCGCGGCTCCCGGGGAGGGTCCCGTGGTGATCGAGGTGGCCCAGACCTACCAGGCCCACCAGCGGCTGGTGCAGCAGATCTGGGCCACCAGCCTGCGCCAGGAGCTGTGGACGCTGTGCCTCGTGGCCCTCCTCGTCTGGATCGCCCTCCGCCGGGGATTGAAGGGGATCGTGGGGCTGGGGACCAAGGTCCGCGAGCGCATCCCGGGCTCCCTGGTGCCCCTGGATCCCGGCCCCGTCCCCCAGGAACTCGAGCCCCTGGTGGGGGCCATCAACGGCTACGTCCAGCGGCTGGATACCCAGATGGCGGTGCGCAGCCGCTTCATCGCCAACGCCGCCCACCAGCTGCGCACGCCCTTCACCGTCCTCCAGACCCAGGCGAGCTTCGGCCTGAGGAACCCCGACCCGGCCCAGAAGGACGAGGCCCTGGGGGCCATCTTCCAGGGGGTGCGCCACGGCACCCGCCTGGTGAACCAGCTTCTGAGCCTCTCCACGGCCGAAGCCGGCATGCAGCACCCCCGGCCCTCCCTGCCCGTGAACCTGGTGGACCTGGTGCAGCGAGTCCTGGAGGAGCAAGCCGCCCTGGCCCAATCCAAGGACATCGACCTGGGCCTCGACCTCCACACGGACCGGGCGGAACTGATGGCGTCCTCCTCCATGCTCCACGAGCTGGTGGCGAACCTCGTGGACAACGCCCTCCGCTACACGCCTCCGAAAGGCGTGGTCACGGCGTCCGTGCGACGGGTCGAGGAGCTTGTGGTCCTCCGCGTGGAGGACAACGGACCGGGGATCCCGTCCCAGGACCGGACACGGGTCTTCGAACGCTTCTGCCGCCTCCATGACGACGAGGTCCCCGGCTGCGGGCTGGGCCTGTCCATCGTCCAGGAGGTGGCCCATGCCCTCGGAGCCGAGGTCCAGCTGTCGGATCCGGCCACAGGAACGGGACTGGTGGTCACCGTGGTGTTTACGGCCGCGCCACGATGAGGTGCCGCCGAGTCGCGCTCTCCCGCCGCGTGGCGCCCGGCTTCACTTCGCCCCGTGGATTTTCTTCACCATGTAGCGGGGCCGGTCGCGCACTTCCTGGTAGATGCGGCCGATGTACTCGCCCAGCAGGCCGAAGGCGATGAACTGGCAGCCCACGAAGAAGAAGAGGATGGCGAACAGGGTGAACACACCCTCAGCCGTTCCTTCGGGATGCATGAACCGGTAGGCCACCAGGCCCAGGAAGAGCAGGAAGCCGAAGGCCGCCGTGATGACGCCGAACACGCTGAGGGCCTGCAGGGGCAGGAGGCTGAAGCTGGTGAGCAGATCGAACTGGAGGTTGATGAGCTTCCAGAGGCCGTACTTGCTCTCCCCGGCGGCGCGCTCGGCGTGGGCCACAGGGACTTCGGTGATGCGCCTGGCAAAGCTGTTGGCCAGGGCTGGAATGAAGCTCGAGCGCTCCTTGCAGAGCAGCATGGCGTCCACCACATCGCGGCTGTAGGCCCGGAGCATGCACCCGTAGTCGTGGAGCTTCACGCCGGTGGTCTTCCGGGTGATGGCGTTGACGATCTTGCTGGGCATGGTGCGGAAGAAGCTGTCGTTCTCCTGGCGGCCCTGGCGCCAGCCGCCCACCACGTCGTAGCCCTCCTCCACCTTGGCCACGAGCTTGGGGATCTCCTCGGGGGGGTTCTGGAGGTCGGCGTCCAGGGTGACGATGATCTGGCCCTTCACCTCGGCGAAGGCCCCGAAGATGGCGCTGTGCTGGCCGTAGTTCCGGTTGAACTCCACCACCTTCACCCGGGGTTCCGCCTTGGCGATCTCCATGAGCATGGCCAGGCTGCGGTCCCGGCTGCCGTCGTCCGTGAGCACGACCTCCCAGGGCTTGGCCGGATCCGTGAAGGACTCCGCCATCACCCTGGACAGGCGCTCCCACAGCGCGGGGATGTTCTCCTCCTCGTTGTAGATCGGGATGACGATGCTGAGATACGGGTCCATGGGTGCTCCGGCCCCCCATTCTAGTAGGATCCGAGACGTCGCAACCAAACCCGACGATGCCGCGATGAAGCCAGGTGGGATGCGCCGGAAGGAGGGGCCCGCAGGGCAACGTGGTTCGTTGCCCAAGGGCCCTGACGACGCGGAGCGCCCACCTGGCTTCATCCCTTCGGGCGAGGGGTGGCGGGCGTCGCGGGGCCGCGTCACGCTCGTTGCGCGTAGTACCTGCTACGCTTTCACTCGCGTTCCTCGCCTCGCTCGCCCGGCACCCCTCGCGCGGCGCCGTGGGGTTTGGTTGCGACGTCGCCGCGCTGGAGTTTCCCATGTCCGAGCCCAAGATCCTGCTGGTGGAAGACGAGCTCAGTCTCGCCGAGGGCATCAAGCTCAACCTCGAGATGGAAGGCCTCTCCTGTGTCTGGATCCCACGGGGGGACCAGGCCCTGAAGCGCATCCTGGCGGAGGCCTTCGACCTGGTCATCCTCGACGTGATGCTGCCGGGCCTGGACGGCTTCACCATCTGCGAGAAGGTGCGGGAGGCCAAGAACTTCACCCCGGTCCTCTTCCTCACGGCCAAGAACACGGACGATGACCGCGTGCATGGCTTCGAGACCGGCGCCGATGACTACCTGGGCAAGCCCTTCCAGGTGAAGGAGCTGCTCCTGCGGGTGCGGGCCATCCTCCGGCGCGAGGCCTGGTACAAGAACCGGGAGATGAGCAGCC
>Ga0255338_1005126_pt1 | contig 12457 bp, 8 predicted proteins | sample MeOH1_35cm_T4_19_FD_203715 | JGI IMG/M metagenome (GOLD analysis project Ga0255338, IMG submission 203715) | Sandy soil microbial communities from University of British Columbia, Vancouver, Canada - MeOH1_35cm_T4_195 | ecosystem: Engineered > Artificial ecosystem > Sand microcosm > Unclassified ...
GCGAGCAGCACGCCGCCGAGATCCGGCTGCTAGTGACCGACGTGGTGATGCCCGTTAAAGGCGGGCGGGAGCTGGCGGACTGGGTGCGCGCGCATCATCCGCATATCCGGCTCCTCTATATGTCCGGATATACGGAAGACGCGGTCTTGCGACACGGGGTGGAGGCGGACGGAGCGCACTTCATCCAGAAGCCGTTTGCCACCGGCGCACTGGCGCAAAAGGTGCGCGAAGTGCTGGACAGACCCCCGCCTGCATAACGAGGATAGGCAATTTGAAATTTGAAATTTGAAATTTGAAATTTGAAATTGAAAATCTACAATTTCAAATTGCCCATTTTCCATCTAATGTCCGTGTCCTTCCGCGCCGACTTTTCCGCGGAAGGAGCGGAACAGGTAGATGAAGTAGCCGATGGCGATCAGCACCGCGGGGATCCACCAGATCAGCCCCACCTGCAGCGCCAGTCCGCCGGCCGCGGCGTTGTGGATGCTGAGGTCCCAGGCCGGGTCTAGGGTGGAGAAGAGCAGGTAGGGGAACATCGCGGCGGCCGTGGCGGCCAGCATCCCCGCCAGGAACGTCACCGATCCCAGGAACGCTTTCAGTTCCGCGCCTCGCCGTAAGTAGTGAAACACGGAGCAGAGGCCGCCCAGGATCAGCGCCACCAGCGGCCAGGTCCAGACCCGGCCGGCCAGCGACGGGAACAGCCGCGGCTGCACCGCCGCCGTGGCCGCAGTGGCGAGCACTCCCACCGCGATGATGGCGATCCACAGCACGCGGGCGCAGGCCACGCTGCGGGTGTGCACCGGCCCTTCGGTTTTCCACGCCAGGTAGAGGGCGCCGTGCCCGCCCAGCGCCAGCAGGGTGAACACGCCGATCAGCACGGTGTACCAGTCCAGCACGCCCGGGTTCCTTCCCGGGAGGAAGTTGGTGAACAGCGGCCCGGAGAAGTAGTGGGTGGCATCCAGCGGCACGCCGCGGATCACGTTCCCCAGCGCCGCGCCCAGGATCACGGCCATGAGCGTGGACGAGAAGGCGAACGCGCCGTCCCACAGGCTGCGCCAGAGCCGGTTTTCCTCCCGTGAGCGCAGCTCGATGGCGAGCCCCCGCATGATGAGCAGCCAGAGCGCCATCATCAGCGGCAGGTAGAACCCGCTGAACCCCGCCGCGTAAGCCGCCGGAAAGGCAAACACCAGGATGCCACCTCCGGCCAGCAGCCACACCTCGTTGCCGTCCCACACCGGCCCGATGGCGTTGAGCACCGTGCGGCGCTCCGCGTCCGTCTTCGCCACGAACAGGTGAAGGATGCCGGCGCCGAAGTCGAAGCCGTCCAGCACCACGTAGGTGGCGAGCATCAGGGAGAGGAGGGCGTACCAGATCGTTTCCATCTTGCAACCTTTCAGAGTGGGGGATAGGAGACGGGAGATGGGAGATGGGGAAGGTGCCCTGTCGGGCGATTCCAGATCCATAGATCGCGCCGCAGGCGCTCCGCCCCCATCTCCCATCCCCTATCTCCCATCTCCCATTTCCGCTTCCGCGTGGAGCAAGGGGCCGCGGGAGATTTCCTTGCTGATCAGGTAGAGGAACAGGATGCTCAGCACCGTGTAGATGCCCAGGAAGCCGAGCGTGGAGAAGACGACGTTGCCGGTGCTGACGTAGGGGGAGGTGCCTTCGGAGGTGCGCTGCAGGCCGTAGACCAGCCACGGCTGCCGGCCCAGCTCCGCGGACATCCAGCCGGCCGTGGTGGCGATGTACGGAAAGGGGAACGCCAGCATCAGCACCCAGAGCATCGGGCGGCAGCGCTCCAGCTTACCGCGCCAGAGCAGCAGGGCGGAGAGGCCCATCACCAGGATCAGCAGCGTGCCCAGCCCCGCCATGATGTGGTACGAGAAGTAGAGCAGCTCGATGTTGTCCGGCCAATCCTGCTGCGGGTACTCGTTCAGGCCCTTCACGTTTGCACCGAAGGAGCCGTAGGCGAGGTAGCTCAATACCTCGGGCACCACGATCGGGTTCTCCAGGCGGCGGTGCTTCACGTCCGGCTGCCCGATGATCGCCACCTCCGCGTGGGTGCCGCTCTCGAACCGGCCTTCCATGGCAGCCAGGGCGACCGGCTGGTGCTTCGCCACCATCTTGCCGTGCATGTCTCCGGTAGGGAACAGCATCATGAAGCAGCTGATGATCCCGGCCGTCACCCCGACCTTGAGGAAGACCCGGGCGTGCTCCCGGTGCCAGTCCATCAGCACCCAGAACGCTCCCACCGCCGCCACCACGAACGAGGCGGTTACCACGGAGGCGCACATGTTGTGCAGGTACTGCCAGATGCACCAGGGGTTCAGCAGGAAGGCGCCTACGTCCGCCAGTTGCAGCGCGCCATTGGGACCGGCCACGTGCCCCACCGGGTGCTGCATGAAGGCATCCGTAGTGATGATGAAGTAGCCGGAGAGCCACGAGCCCAGGAAGACCATGAACGCGCTGAAGAAGTGCGCCCGGGCGCTGAGCCGCTTCTCGCCGAAGAGAAAGAGGCCGAGGAACGCGGACTCCGCGAAGAAGGCGAACATCCCCTCCATCGCGAGCGTCATCCCGATGACCCCGCCGGAGTAGGTGGAGAAGCGCGCCCAGTTGGTGCCGAACTGGAACTCCATCGGGATGCCGGTCACCACGCCCATCACGAAGTTGATGCCGAAGATCCGCGCCCAGAACAGGGATGCCTCGTGATAACGGCGGTCACCGGTTTTCAGGGCCAGTGCTTTGAAAACCACCAGGAGCAGCGCCAACCCCATCGTGAGCTGCGGAAAAAGGTAGTGGAACGTGATGGTGAAGCCGAACTGAAAGCGGCTCCAGGCTAACGGGTCCATAAGTTACTCACAACGGACAGTGCTGCCGGAACGGGGCGCCGGCAGGGCGGCCCGCGCTGTCCCGCATGAGACCGGACCACCCGAGTCACGATGCCCGCTTCCTTACCTCGTGAAACAGCTCGGACAATCCGGGCTCAGGAGGGAACGGGGCGGACATTCATCAGAATGGGTTTATCCGGCGGCGTAAGAGTTAATCGGCCGTGGCATACCGGTGCGGGTTATGCTTCGGGTAAGCGTGAGCTTCGAGGGGGTCAAGATGAAGATCGAAGTCCGGCAGCTACCGTCGATGCGCCTGGCGTGCGTGCGGCACGTGGGTCCCTACTACCAGATCGGCGCGGCGTTCAAGCAGCTGAACGCCTGGGCCACCGAGCAGGGCCTGCGAGAGACGACCCTGGTAGGCGTGTATCACGACGATCCGCGCGAGACGCCGGAGGCCGAGTTGCAGTCGGATGCGGCCCTCATCCTGCCGGCGGGGCACGACTTCACCAGTGACCGCGGCATCGCCATCATGGAGCTGCCCGCCGGTGCCTACGCCGTAGCGCGCGTGGTCGGCCCGTACTCCGAGCTGCCGCAAGCCTGGATCGAGTTCTGGAGCCAGTTACAGCAAGCAGGCTACCGCGACCGGAGCGCCCCGCCCCTGGAGCTGTACGGCCCGATGGAAAACGTTCCGCCGCACGAGCTGGTGACGGAACTGTGCATCCCGATCGAAGCCGCCTGACGGAGGCTTACTACCGCCGGGACGTCGCTAACGAAAGCAGGGTACGCCCTCCCGTCCGGGTCATTCCGAGCCCCGCGAGGAATCTCGGCTGTACCCTTCTGGACCGGTAGGTGTATTCGGCGTGCGAACCCGTATCGGATCTGACGGCCGAGTAAGTACTGGCCCGAGAGCGGGTGCCGAGATTCCTCGTTCCTCTCGGAATGACATTTGCGCGAGCTCCTTCGGCCATGTTAAGCAGGCTGTCTCCCCGGCGGGAGGCTTCCGGAGCCGCTCAGTGGGCGTAGTACCCACTTCGCAACCGCAATGCTATCCCTCGCACGGGTCGTTCCTCGCCGGGCTCGAAATGACCCGTGTGGGCGGTGGTGCAGAGCCCCGATCGCGCTCGCTTCATCCGCGGCAACGCCAGCAATCCTCCTCCATTGCGCACCGGGGGAGGGACGCTGTGCGGAATCGCACGCCCCCCGTCGAGTGATTAGTCCCCCTTCCGGCGATCTCCCTCCCGAACACCGAGGAAGATCATGCATAGTTGCCGAATGCTGCTTTTGACGGACGCTCACTTGCTCGATCACCGGGCACAGTGGGCTCGCGAATCAAAGGAATTTCCGCAGGAGTAAGAAATGGGCTCCGCCCGGCGTACTCCTGTGTAACGGCGAAGTGCTGCTGCGGAGGGCGACGAGGTATGGAACGGGTGGAGGGGCGCGACGCGCAGGGGCCGGAAGGCGATTCCAGGTTAATGGCCCGCTTCTACGCCTGCTCTGAGACAGCGTTCGACACGCTTTCAGAGCGCTGGTGGCCCCGCCTCTTCGCCTTCTTCCGGAAGCTCGGCTTCAGCAACGAGGATGCGGAAGACCTGGTGATGGATTCCCTGGTGAAGCTCTACGCCACCAAAGAGCGGCAGAGCTTCGACACCTCGCAGCAGTTGGCGCCGTTCCTCTTCACCATCGCCCGTAATCTGGCGATCGCCTTCTGGCGAAGGCAGCTCGGCCCGTCGATCGTGCCGCTGAACGACTGCGTCCACCTGCCCAGCCAGGAAGAGAAGCCGGAGCCGGATCTGGTGAGCGATCTGCTGGACTGTGTCTGGAAGCTCCCGGAGACGGAGCTGACCTACGTGGCGCTCTGCGGCCGGCACGGCCTGGGAGAGCTCTCTCACGGCGAGATCGCCCAGATGCTGGGGAAGTGGGCGCCGCAGATCACGCTGATCAGCAAGCGGGCACTGAGCACACTGAGGCACTGCATGACCCTGAAAGGCTACCGCTGAGCACTCCGGACTCCCGAACGGGGCCGCTGGCGAGAAGCTTGATTGTATTATGAATGACGAGCAACTTTTGGAAGCCCTGGCGGAGCTGAACCGCCGCCTGGCCACTGCGACCGCCGCCGATCCGCAGCGCACCGGAGATTGCCTGACCTTTTTCCGGGCGCGAGCCGTGGTGCTCGATCCTGCGCGGGAGTCCCCGGCGGAGCAGGCACACCTCGTCACTTGCCGGAGATGCCGCCAGCTCGTCGCCAGCTTCGCTCGTCAGCTCCCTCACCTTTCGACGTGGACGCTGATCCGGCTCCAGATGGGCGCGCTGCTGCCGGCGGAAGAGACGGCCGTGGAGTATCACCTCCGTGCCGGCCGCTGCCGCGAGTGCGCGGCGCGGGCTGCGCGGCTGGCGCGCTCGCCGCTGGCGCTCCTCCAGATCCCCATCCCGGCCACCCTCCCGCATCCCGCCGTGGCTCGCGCCGCCGTTCCGGAATCCGAGGTATTGGTCCGGGGAGAGAACGGAGACCTGGAAGCCGACCTGGTGCGAGACGGCGCGGAGCTGTGCCTGGAGGTGCGAACCCGCACCGCGGATTATTGGCAGCAGCTGGTCGCCTATGTCTTCGAATCGGCTACCGGGGAAGCGTTGCTGGAAGGCTATCTGGTGCTAGGCGCCGACGTGGAGGGCTGGTATGCCGCGCAGGCGATGCTCGATCCGGAGCGGTTTCGGGAGGGGGTATCCGGCGCTAACCCTTCACTCCGGTTGGCGGTAGTGCAGCCCGCCTGCCTGAATGGCGAGGAGTGGGACCAGGTGCGGGCGTCCGCGCCGGCGCCCCAGGCGGAGGCGCGCGTGAAAGCGGATTGGCTGGCATTCTGCCGCCAAACGCGGGGAGACGCCGGCGCGCTCTCCACCGCCGCCGAGGAAGCCCTCCGTGCGATATCGAGCCGCATTGCCGGGGGGGCCCGTCTTCCGGAGGCAGGGGAGCATGTCCAGCCTGATTGAGCTCACGCGGCAACTCGCCGGCGGCACGCGCCGCCAGAAGCAGCGCACCTGGCGCATGCTGAGCGCGGAAGACCGCCTCTGGAGCGCCTGCCAGCTGGTGCTCCGGGAGCCGCAGCCGCTTCCGGATCTGGTGCGCGCCTACGAATCCCTTACCGGCAATTGGGATCGCGCGTGCCTCCTACCCGAACGTGGCGAGTATCGCGACCACCTGGACGAACAGCTGCGCGCGGCGCAGCGGCTGGTGGCGGCGGCCATTGTAACGGCGGCGGTGCGCGACGAGGCGTCCCCGGACACGGCGACCGGCTGGGCGCTGGGCGCTGCAGGTGTAGACGCCGGGCGAATCGCGCTGGCGGCGGAGGGTGGACGCCGCGGCCCGGCCGAATGCCGAATTCGCACTTGCTTCAGCACGCTGCAGCAGCGTTATCCGGGGCAGGTGCAGGCTCTGGCGGCAGCCCAGGATGCCAGCCTCGGATTTCTGTGGTCCCTGGTGGGTGTGGATAAGCGCCCCGAACGCCCCCGGGTCCGCGTGCCGATCTTGCTGGCGCGCGGCAACGAGGGCTACGTGGCCTGGCTCTGGCTCGAGCAGGTGCCGGGCGGCTGTGGTCAGCTCTTTCAGGCGCCCAGCACCGCGCTGGGAGGGGTGCTGCCGGATCTGCGCCACTCCGTGGAGGGCGCCTGTGCGACCGTGCGACCCGAGCTCCGCGCCAAAATCGACGTGGCCTGGTGGTTCACGGACCTCCCAGAAGATGCCGACTGTTGTCCCATCCCGGTTGGGGGCCGCTCCGCCGGAGCCGCGGCGGCGGTGGCGCTTACCCACCTCCTCCACAGCCGCGAGGTCCGGACGCAGTGTGCAATCAGCGCCACGCTCCTGCCCGGCGGCTGGCTGGGGGAGGTGGAGGGCCTGGAGGGCGCGGCTCCGAAGCTGCATGCCGCCCGCCGGCTGGCTACCGAACGGGAACCGGCTACCGTAGTGGTGGGGCCCGGCAGCCAGCTCTCCGGCGCCACTCTGGCGGAATGGACCGCGCGGGGGGTGCGAATCATTGTGGCCCATACTCTCGCGGACGCCGAACGGATCTCCGGAGTGCAGGACGACGCTTCATCACCAGGACCCTGCGGCTCGCCGGAGACGCGGCTCGCTCCTCCCAGCCAGCTCTCAGTGACCGTGCTCTACGCACACGGGGACGTGGCAGACCGGGAACTGTGCCGCCGGTTGGAACGGCAACTGCGGGCGGAAGGCGCGGACGTCCGGACGCACGAAGAAGGGGAATTCGGCATTGAATGGGCCCGGGCAGCGGACCAGCGGATTCGCGGCGTGGACGTGGTGCTGGTTCTGCTCACCGCCGCCGCCCTCTCCAGCGAGATGCTGGCGTATGAGGTGCAGTTAGCCCAGGACGCGGCTCAGACTACCGGGAAGCCGCGCCAGCTCTACCTGCGGATCGACCCCGCGATGTCACCGGGGGATCTGTCACGCTCCGCGGCGTGCGCTCCGGTACTGGACTGGTCGCCGGATGCGGCGCCATCCGGGCTGCTGGAAGCGATGCGGCGCCAGCGCGCCCCGCTGACTACCGCCGAACGCGCTCAACTGGTGCCGCCGACCGGCGTGCTGCCCCTCACCTCCCGCTATTACCTGGAGCGAGACGCCGACGAACAGTTCCGGAGCGCGGCGGCGCGGGGCGACAGCATCGTCCGGATCAAGGGCGCGCGCCAGATGGGGAAGACCTCCCTCCTGGCGCGGGGGCTGCAGCAGGCGCGCGAGCAGGGCGCCACAATCCTGCTAACCGACTTCCAGCTGCTCAACCAGGCCCACCTGGAATCGGTGGACGTCTTCTTCCTCGCCCTGGCCCGCTGGCTCGCTCCCCAGGCGGCAGGCGACCTCCGCGTGGACGACCTTTGGGACCCGCGCCAGGGCCCGAGCGTCAACTTCCGCGACTTCTTACTTGAGCTACTGGAACGGCTGCCGGGGCCGGTAGTCTGGGGACTGGACGAGGTGGACCGCCTCTTCCAGTGCAGCTTTCACAGCGAGGTGTTCGGGCTGCTGCGCTCCCTGCACAACGACCGCGCGCTCCACCCGGACCTGCCGTGGTCGAAGCTCACCCTCACGCTCTGCTACGCCACGGAAGCGCAGCTCTTCCTCGCCGATCTCAACCAGTCGCCGTTCAACGTGGGCACGCGCATCCGCCTCGATGACTTCTCCCCGGCCGAGGTGGCGGAGTTGAACTACCGGTACGGCGTGCCGCTCGGGACGCCGGCCGAGCTGGCGGAGTATTACGACCTGTTTGCGGGGCACCCGTACCTCACGCACCAGGGGTTTCACGAGCTGGTCACCCGGGAGCTCTCCCTGGCCGAGCTCAAACGGCTCGCCGTGCGCGAGCAGGCGCTGTTCGGGGACCACCTGCGCCGGATGCTCCGCCTCCTCACGCGGGAAGAGGGCCTGCTGCACGCCATCCGGGAGCTGCTGGCGGGACACTCCTGCCCTACGGCCGAGAGCTTCTACCGCCTCTGGAGCGCGGGGGTGGTGGTGGGAGATTCCGCCCGTGACGCGAGCTTCCGGTGCCGCCTCTACGCCACCTACCTGGAGCGTCACCTCTGATGATCCGGGGCAACACCAGCTTCTTCATCACCGGCGGCACGATGGGGCAGGACACCCCCTCGTACGTGGAGCGCCGGGCGGATACCGAGCTGTACGAAGGACTGCGCCAGGGGGAGTTCTGCTACGTGCTCACGGCGCGGCAGATGGGCAAAAGCTCCCTGATGGTGCGCACCGCGCGGCGGCTGCGGGAAGACGGGTTCTCCGTGGTGACGCTGGACCTCACCGTGGTGGGCCAGAACCTCACCCTGGAGCAGTGGTACTACGGCCTGCTCAACCTGGTGGGCCGCCAGCTGGGGCTCCGGGCGGAGCTGCGCGCGTTCTGGGTGGAGCACCCGGAGCTGGGTTCGCTCCAGCGCTTCATGCTCGCCCTCGAGCAGGTGGTCCTGGCCGCGTTAGACCGGCCGCCGGAGGGCCTGGAGCGGCCCGCGGCGGGGCTGGTGGTCTTCGTGGACGAGATCGATAGCGTGCGGTCGCTGCCGTTCAGCACGGACGAACTGTTCGCCGCGATCCGGCAGTACTACAACCGCCGCGCCGAAGAGCCCGCGCTGAACCGGATGACCTTTTGCCTGCTGGGGGTTGCGTCGCCCTCGCAATTGATCCAGGACGCCCGAGTGACCCCGTTCAACGTAGGCCGGCGCATCGAGCTGCACGACTTTCGAGAAGCGGAAGCCCGGCCGCTCGCGGTGGGGCTCCAACTCGGGGCGGCGGGGGATCCGCTGCGCCCGCCGCGCGTGGCGGAGCGTCTCCTCGGGCGCGTGCTCTTCTGGACGCAGGGACATCCCTACCTCACGCAGCGGTTTTGTCAGGAAGTGGCGGAGAACCCGAAAGTCCGCGATGCCCGGGGCGTGGACCGGATCTGCCGGAGCCTGTTCCTCACCCCGGGCGCCCGCAACCGGGACGACAACCTGTTGTTCGTGCAGGAGCGGCTGGTGAACCGCGAAGATGATGTGGCGGGCTACCTGGACCTGTATCGCCGTATCCGCGCCGGGCAGCGTGTCCGGTGCGACGAGACGGACCCCCGCGTGCCGGAGCTGCGGCTCTCCGGCATTGTGGCCGAGGAGAAGGGCTACCTGCGGGTGCGCAACCGCATCTATCGCGAGGTGTTCGATCCGCGGTGGATCAACGCCCGGATGCCGGACGCGGAGCACCGGAGACGACAGGCGGCCTACCGCCACGGTCTGGTCCGCGGGATCACCGGAAGCTGCCTCCTCGCGCTGATCCTGGGCGGTCTGGCCACGGGGGTAGCCCTTCAGAATCAGCGGATTCGCCGGCTCTCCGTCGCTGCGGAACTGGATCGAGGCGTGCGCGCACTCCAGGCCGGAGATCCACTGGGCCTCCTCAATCTTCTCGAGGGCTGCCGGCTCAGCCAGCCGGATCCCGAGTTATGGAAGGGCGCTCGCTCGCTCTGGCAAGGTTGGCACGCCGAGACGCCGCATCTGCTCGCGGAGATGCTCGATCCTGGGGGTCCTCTTACCGTCGTACGGATGGACGGACGGGGCCGCCTGATGGCCTGGGGATGCCCGGATGGATCAACCTGGATCTGGGATCGAGCCCATCCCGAGCCTGCTCACCCCCTTTCCCTCCCTGGAGGCGGCCGCATCACTGAGCTGGTCTTCAGCCGGACTCAGCGCTACCTATTGATCCTGCGCGAGCGAGACGCGGTGCTGTGGGACATGCCTGGCAGTCGCGGGGAACGCCTGGCGCTTGCCCAGGGAGAACCCGTGAGCGCCGCGTTTCTGGACCAGGGCTCGCTCCTCGCGATCCAGAGCCGCCGCGGACTGGATGTCCGGCAGGTAGATCGGCTGCAGCGCCCGTATTACCTCTGGCACTCACCCGGGCCGATCTTGACCGCCGCGTACTCACCTGGGAACGGCCTGGTGGCCCTGAGCAGCGAGCAGGGGGTATGGTTGCACGAGTTGCCTGCTCGAAAACACCACAAGCTCGCCCTCGCCCGCGGCAAGGCGGTCTCCCACCTGGCGTTCAGTGCTTCCGGGAAGCTCCTGGCCCTGGCCACCACGACCGAGGGTTGGGCGTGGGAGGCCCCTACCGGCCGTCTGCAGTCCGTCCGGGTGCGTTCTTCCGAGCCGATCGAAGGCGTGGCCTGTGATGAACGCGCCGGAGCCGTGGCTACCTGGGGAGGGCGGACGGTTCATGTCTCCTCCGCGCGGACGGGAGCGCCGCTGGGCCAGCCCTACGATCACGGCTCCAACGTACGCGCCGTGCGCTTCCGGGAGCCCGATGGGCGGGTTCTGGCGACTGTCTCTTCCGATCGTGCTCGCTTCTGGCAAGTCGATGCAGCCACCGAGTGCGCGCCGCCGCTGGCCCCGGTTGGCGGGTTGTTTCTGTTCGCCGCAGACGCGGAGTTGCGCTACCTCGCCGCGGCGTCCACCGGACGCAACCTCCAGGTCTGGAGCTTACAGGTTCCCGAGCTTCCGGAGCCGCCGCTGGAGGTCTCAGCCGCGCTCCAGGACTCCCGGTACGTGCGGAACGGGGAGTTCCTGCTCACTGCGGACCAGTCTGCCTGCCGCCTGTGGAATACCTACAGCCGCCGCGCTGTTCCGGTGCCCGTGACGTTGGGCGGCGCGGCTAGCCGCGTAACCCTTAGCCCAGGCGGCCAGTACGTGGCGTCCGCGGCCAGCGGGCAGGTGCGGCTTTGGGAGCTAAGCACGGGCCGACGCTCGGAGCAGCGACTGTCGAGCGAGGAGCACCCGTCTTGTCTCGCCTTCAGTCGCGACGGGGAGTGGCTCGCCCAAGGCTCCAGCACCCGGCGGCTCCGTGTCTGGCGCTCCTCGTCGCCGCTTTCGCAGGGCCGGACGCTGGCTACCCGCGCGGTGCCGCTGCGGCTGGAGTGGGGTACCACCGGCCGGTATCTCGTCACGGCGTATCGCAGGTCACTGGAGCTCTTTGATCTCCGCACCGGCCGGGCCACAAACCTGGAGTACCCCGGTGCCCTCCGCTGGATGGGTTTTGCGCAGGGGGATCGCCGGCTGATCTTGCTCGTCGGGAATCGCGTACTGAACGTTGCCGTGGACCGGCCGAAAACGCCTCCGCGCGAGCTGTCCTTAAGTGCCGAGACCATTACCGCCGTCCTGGAGCGAGAGGGAGACCGCCTGGTGGTCGCCAGCACGGACAATGAGCTCTCCGTTTGCGACCTGCGCACCATGCGGCGCCAGGCCACGCTACGGCAGTCTGACCGGGCCCACCTCCTCGCCCTCAGCCCGGACGGTGAACTCCTGGCGTGCGATGAGGGCCTGACGCGGCTGCAAGTCTGGGACCTGCAGAGTCGCCAGCGTTTCGGCAAGCTCCGCAGCTTCGCCGAACCCCTGCTCCGCCTGGAGTTCCGTGCCGATGGCCGTCAACTGGCGATCCAGACCGAAACGACCGTGCGCACTCGAGAGATCGACCGGACCCCATGGTCGCTGGCGCAGCTCGAGATGCTCACGTGGTTCACTCTTGACGCTCGCAGTACTCCTCACGGCGTCGAGGCCATTCCTCCGGAGGAATGGCGCCTTCTGCGGGATAGGCTCCGTAACCAGTAAGTCAAGGAAAGAACAGAGGAAAACAATGGTCGAGGCAATGTTCGTACACGAGGTCGACGAGGCGCAATGCCACGAGGGCAACTGCGGCTTCGAGAACGCCGCCGCATTCAACCTGCAACTGGCTGTGGACACCGGAGATGGGCACTGGTGCTGTGTGCATGCGCGCACCGAGACGGAGGTGGCACCCGACTCCGTGGGGGCGGAGCTGCTCCGCACTGCCGCGGTGCTCTTCAGTCGCCGGACGCGCTCCACCGTCAGGGCCAACCTCTTGACCGTGGCGGCCAACCCGGGCGACGGCGCCCCCGCGGCGCCGCGCCGCCCGCGTAGCCACGGTATCCACAACCATACCGCGCCGGACAGCACGAAGCCCGACAGCGGCTGCGTCGACCCGGTCCATCACCCGAGCTGCGCCACGCTCTTCGGGACGTTCCCGGAGACCAAGTGCATCTTCATTACCGGGTCGAGCCCCAAGAAGTGGAGCTGCGAGCACGACGAGAACGCGTAGCAGCGCGAGGCAG
>Ga0255338_1005127_pt1 | contig 12456 bp, 17 predicted proteins | sample MeOH1_35cm_T4_19_FD_203715 | JGI IMG/M metagenome (GOLD analysis project Ga0255338, IMG submission 203715) | Sandy soil microbial communities from University of British Columbia, Vancouver, Canada - MeOH1_35cm_T4_195 | ecosystem: Engineered > Artificial ecosystem > Sand microcosm > Unclassified ...
TAAGTTGTGTGTTTGCATTTGACTGCTTTTATTTGTGATGAAATAAGTGCAAGCCCTTGGGCCTATGCTTCACCGGTGCAGTACATGAAAAAAAATAAACGGAAAATGAGCAGGTACGCGGATGTGTATCGCCATACCATACAGATCGACCGGTTGCTTCAGTCCACGAAAGCATCGTCTGGTATGATAATGGCAGGTCTCCTGGCTTGTAACATTTTACCGTCCTTCCCATCACGTCTTTGGCGTGACAGTGGACATAACATGGGTAAAAACTTCGGGCGTTACTTACAGTTGCGGGACAGCTTGTGATTTACACACAATTCCCTTTTCATTCCGCTTATAGCGGAAACCCTTATCACCTTGATAAAGAAATATAGATAAGAACTTGAGGCGGTAAAGATATGCAATTAAGGTTATACGGCGTAAAGCGATTTCATAGGCGATACTGCTCTTATCAATCGTTCCGGTAGATCAAACAGGCCAGGATGAAAGAGTGATGGGAGCAGTTCAATGCCATCAACAAGATCTGTGGAAGGGCAGGTAAACAAATTACTGTCTGCTACGAATACACGATTATTTATAACTGCTGATAATTGATCCCAACCAGGAAGCTGACCGAGCGTAGCCGATTCCTGTAAACCGCGGGCAGGATCAAATCCACATGGCGCAATGACCATAGCTTCAGGATTATACCGTAGGATTTCCCCCAATTGGTTACAGAAGAATATCCACCCGGATTAGCCAGCATATCAGTACCACCGGCGAGTGCTATCATATCTGGCATCCAATAACCCGAGTTATAGATGGACTGCATCCATTCCATGATGAATACTCTTTTACCCGCGTTTTATGTTTGCGCAATGTATCGGTGATGCTATTGATACGATTTTGTACGTTTTGTAATAAATAGTAAGCAACTTCTTCTTTGTTAAGTGTTGTAGCGATGGTGATCGCATTGGCAAACACATCATTCAATCGTTGCGGAATAAGCGGTATTAATTGCGGTTGTTTAGGCAATTTGTATATCGCTTTCTGTACATAACTTGTATCGATCTGACACACATCACAAACATCCTGTGTGAAAATTACATCGGGTACGAGTTCCTGCAATAACGCTTTATCAATGTAATAGAGGCTGCGCCCTTGCGCTTTTGATTCGGAAACGATGCGGTCAATTTCTGCACTCGTGTATTGTTTGCCTTCAAGGATAGAACGCGTCACTTTGGGTTTATCCGAATGGCACTCGAATGTAACACCGCACAGATCTTCCTGCAGCCCCATTTGATAGATCATACTGGTAGCGGCAGGAAGAAAGGAGCATGCTTTCATGTATCTAAAGGTAATAAATCCGTGAACCAGAATCCATCTGTTTCCGAAGCGCCTGGTGAACTGATCTGGCGAAACACTGTATCACCTTTTGTAAATAAAACCGGGCGAGAAAAAATGGGGCCATCATAACAGAAACTATGGAACTCCCCGTTTTCACCGCAGGGATCGATACGCGCAGGAAGCATATCAATAAATTCCATATTTATTTCCCGGCCTGCAAATTCCTGATCGAGAAACCGTGTACTGATGCAACAGGTAATGGTTTTAAATCCTTTGTCAATAAAAGCCTGGGCCAGTGTTGTTGTATTCTTTTTCCATAAGGGAAACATGGCATGTAACCCAATACCTTTTAATTTTTCTTCACGATAAGCCCGAAGATCTTCCAGGAAAATATCACCAAAGATCATACAGGCGACACCTTCGGCATGAAAGGCAGCCAATGTCTTTCCCATTTCACGTTCATACTCATCATTCGTTCCTTCATTTACCCAAACCTTCGCGAGCGGCAATCCTATTGAAGCGGCCTGTTGATCCAGCAATACTTCGCGGACACCATGCATGGATATGCGGCGATGAACTGCATTAAGCGTTGTAAGCAGACTTACTATTTCGTATTCACCTTGCTGTAATACCTGGTGAAGCGCAAAGGAACTATCCTTACCGCCGCTCCAGCAGAATATCGCTTTGCGCTTCACGCTACTCAACTTTTTTCATTCTCGAAAAAGGAAAGCCATTGCATCCTTTACGTGGATTGGTACGATCAGCTTTGTTCTGACACGACTCCGCCTGTACTTCCGTTTTTGCATCATAGGTTGTATAGCAACAACCCCAGGTATAAGGAGGCATCTCTGTAAATTGCATGTAATCGATACGGGTAAACAAGCCTTTTTCTGTTCTGTTATTGTTATCATTCTGCGCAATAATATATTGCTCGGCTTTGTTCCATTTGAGGATATCGTATTTCGCGGAACCCTGTTGCCAGAGTGTATCACTGATGATGTAACGGCTGTAATAATCATCTGTAAAAGATGCAGGCAAAGCAACAGGAATTGTATCGGTATGCATACATGCGGATGTTACACCTGTAATACAGGTAAGAACAAGTCCAATAATGATTTTTTTCATCCCTGTTAATTTACGATAAAAAAAGAAGCATGTGCCAGTCCCCGCTGGACAGATGCTTTGGCTCTCTGAGTGAGAATCTTTAAGCCTGGGCAGTACACAATGCAGAAAATTTTCTTTGCATGAGCGCAAAACTGCCGAACAAAACAGTTGAATAAAACAAATTACCTAACAAAGTTCCTTTGAGAAAAGGAATTCCGGTGATGTAGCAATCTCTTAATCCTGCCATCGTGTGCGGGTACATTGTACCCCTGTACCATACCCCAAAATTGCTGATAAAGAAAAAGAGCAGGCTGGCAGCAAGGGCACCACCAATTACTCTTCCCGCAGTTATGCGGCGAAAGACTAGGACACCGCAGATCGTAGTCAGAAGATAGGCACCGTAGCTCCAGAACATGCCCAGTGAGAACCAACAGAATTCCGGATAGTATTGATTATATATAACGTTATTGAGATACAGGTCACTTAGCCATGTTGCTGCAACCGGGACCAGGAACGCCAGCCATTTACTCCTGAAATGCGCAGCACCAAATAATGCCATTGCTCCCATCGGAGCAAAGTTCATCATGTGCGGCACCATACGGCTGACGGCGGCCAGCAGGATCATGCCTGCCAGCACGGAGAAGCGAAGATTTACATTTTGTTTTTCCATCGTATTTGTTTTTTATGAACCGCAACTGATACAACCATCCTGCATGGTGCATACCGGCCCATCAGTTGGTGTTGCCTCTACATCATTTGTGGTGTTGGAAATATTTACCGCAGAAACGGGGATCTCAACTTCACGGGTACCCTGCTTTTCAACGGTGAACTGCACCGCCTGTGTGGCAGCCTGCGAACGGAGATAATACATGCCGGTTTTTAATCCCTTCTTCCATGCGTAAAAATGCATAGAGGTAAGTTTGGAAGTAGTGGGGCTATCTACGAACAGGTTCAATGATTGCGACTGGCAGATATAACTGCCTCTGTCGGCTGCCATATCGATCAGTGTGCGCTGCTTGATCTCCCAAACTGTTTTATAGAGTTCCTTGATATCTAAGGGGATCTCATCTATTTGCTGGATGGAACCATTGGATGCGATGATCCGGTTCTTCATTGAATTGTTCCAGAGACCGAGTGTTACCAGGTCTTTCAATAAATGTTTGTTCACGATGATGAATTCACCGCTTAAGACCCTTCTCGAATAGATATTGGAAGTATAGGGTTCAAAACATTCGTTGTTGCCAAAGATTTGTGAAGTGGATGCAGTGGGCATTGGTGCAACCAACAAAGAATTTCTCGCACCATGTTCTTTTACTTCTGCACGTAGAGATTCCCAGTCCCAGCGATCACTTGGAGTCACACCCCACATATCGAACTGGAAAATCCCATTTGATAAAGGCGAGCCTTTAAATGTTTCATAAGCACCCTGTTCTTTAGCGAGATCCTTGCTGGCTGTCATCGCTGCGAAATACAAGGTTTCAAAAATATTTTTGTTTAAGAGTTTTGCGAGATCGCTTTCAAATGGAAGGCGCAACATGATGAACACATCTGCCAGTCCCTGTACACCCAAACCGATGGGCCTGTGCTTCATATTGGAGTTACGCGCTTCCTCGATGGGATAATAGTTATGATCAATAACCGCGTTCAAATTCTTTGTCACCTGGTAAGTAACCTCGTATAATTTCTGATGATCGAATTTCCCATCGATCACAAAACGCGGTAGCGCGAGTGATGCGAGATTACAAACCGCCACTTCCTCCGGTGAAGTATATTCCAGTATTTCTGTACAAAGGTTGCTGCTCTTGATGGTTCCTAAATTCTGCTGGTTGCTCTTGCCGTTGGCAGCATCTTTATACAACAGATATGGTGTACCGGTCTCGATCTGTGATTCCAGTATCTTAAACCATAGTTCCTGCGCTTTGACCGTTTTGCGCGCTTTGCCTTCGGCCTCATACTTTGTATACAACTGTTCAAAGTTTTCACCCCAACATTCACTTAAACCTGGTGCTTCATTGGGGCAGAACATGCTCCAGTTTCCATCAGCCTCTACGCGTTTCATAAAAAGGTCAGAGATCCATAAAGCATAAAATAAATCACGCGCACGCATTTCTTCTTTGCCGTGGTTCTTTCGCAGGTCGAGAAAATCAAATACATCTGCATGCCAGGGTTCAAGATAAACAGCGAAAGCACCTTTGCGTTTGCCACCACCCTGATCCACATAACGCGCCGTATCGTTGAATACTTTCAGCATGGGTATAATACCGTTGCTGGTTCCGTTGGTGCCACCGATATAACTTCCTGTTGCGCGGATATTATGAATAGCAAGGCCAATACCGCCCGCACTCTGCGAGATCTTCGCTGTTTGTTTCAATGTATCATAAATGCCATCAATCGAATCTTCTTTCATCGTCAGAAGGAAACAACTGCTCATCTGCGGCTTCGGTGTACCAGCATTGAACAGCGTTGGCGTTGCATGGGTAAACCATCGTTCACTCATCAGGTGATAGGTTTTAATAGCGGACTCGATATCATTTTTATGAATACCTACTGCTACGCGCATATACATATGTTGGGGACGTTCTGCGACCTTGCCCTCAATACGCATGAGGTAAGATTTTTCCAAAGTCTTGAATCCGAAATAATCAAAGCCGTAATCGCGGTCATAAATAATGGTACTGTCTAAAATATCCGCATGTTCTTCGATGATCTGCATCACATCATCAGCGATCAACGGCAGTTTTTTACCGCTGGCTTCATCTACATACTGATGCAGTTTCCGCATCGTTGCTGAAAACGATTTTACCGTGTTCTTATGCAGGTTGCTCACTGCAATACGCGATGCCAGGATCGCGTAATCAGGGTGCGTAATGGTAAGGGACGCAGCCGTTTCAGCAGCAAGGTTATCCAGCTCGGTAGTGGCTACTCCTTCATAGATACCGCTGATGGTTTTTTTAGCGACATCTATCACGCTCACCATCGGGCTTAAGGAGTAGGAGAGTTTTTCAAGCCGGGCCGTCACTTTATCGAACTTGACGGATTCCATTTTACCGTTTCTTTTTACTACGTACATGTGCTATAGAATTTAAGGTGGTTAGTTTTTTGTTTTGTTTTCACTGTCCAGTTCCCTGGAAAAATAGTACACGAAAAAAGGATTGCCGTGCGCCCTGTCATCCCGCGGCACATAGGTAGAACTCACGAACTTCCAGCCTATATCAGACATCATATTCATGACCAACATGGGATTGCCGGAGAGTTCGTTAAGTTTTGGTTGTAATTTTTTTATACCGATCAATGAGTCGATCATAGGCTTTAACTGGTTTGGTATGGTCAGGTCCCATAAATGGATATCAGCAGCGTCACCGGTTGTGCCGCGTATCTCTATATATCTTGTAACTTTTGTTTGTGCCATTACTGTCGCCGAGCAAAACAATAATGCTATGAATAATAGTTTCTTCATTTTAAAAATCTTCTTCGAGTGAAAATGTTTGTGATTCTTTGCTGGACATAACACCGGCCTTCTGGTAGTCACCTACTCTTTTTTCAAAGAAATTTGTCTTGCCCTGCAGCGAGATCAGTTCCATGAAATCAAAAGGATTGGTTGCGTTATACACTTTTGCGTAACCGAGTTCACTGATCCAGCGGTCGGCTACGAACTCGATGTATTGCTGCATGAGTGTTGCGTTCATACCGATGAGGTCTACCGGTAAGGATTCAGTAACAAACTCTTTTTCTATCGCTACTGCATCGGTAATGATCGCATGTACTTCTTTTTCAGTAAGTTTATTTTGCAGCATACTGTACAGCAGGCAGGCGAATTCGCAGTGCAGTCCTTCATCGCGGCTGATCAGTTCATTGCTGAACGTAAGTCCGGGCATAAGGCCTCTCTTCTTTAACCAGAAGATCGAGCAGAAACTACCCGAGAAGAAAATACCTTCAACGGCCGCAAAAGCAACAAGCCGTTCTGTAAAATTGCCATTGTCTATCCAGCGAAGTGCCCATTCCGCTTTTTTCTTTACTGCGGGAACAGTGTCAATGGCGTGGAACAGTTTGTGTTTTTCTTCACTGTCTTTGATATAAGTGTCAATCAGCAGCGCATAGGTTTCGCTATGGATATTCTCCATCATGATTTGGAAACCATAAAAGCAGCGGGCTTCGGGTAACTGAACTTCGCTCATGAAATTAACGGCAAGGTTTTCATTTACGATACCGTCACTGGCTGCGAAAAACGCCAGGATATGACTGATAAAATGGCGCTCGCCATTATTCAATGCATTCCAGTCTTTCAGGTCCCCGCTTAAGTCGATTTCTTCCGCAGTCCAGAAACTGGCTTCATGCCGTTTATACTGTTCCCATACCTTGGGGTAATTGATCGGCAGGATCACGAACCTGTCCTTGTTCTCTTTTAAAAGGATCTCATTACTGTGTTGCATCGCATGGATTGGTTGAGGACCGGCAGAGAACAAAGGGGCTGAAAGCAGGCACATTGTACGTTACGTAGTGTAAGGCGACGACCCTTCCAGTACCCGCTTTTCCTCCGAAAGCCCGAGTTACTAATTATGATCCTGGCAGGTCTTCTGACTTACTCCCCTGTTGTCTGCCTTCCCGTCCGCCGAATGGCTAAGACAGTGACATGTAGATGAAACAGGTTGATCGGAGCTTACAGCTACGGGGATAGTCCGGGATTCACACCCGGTTCCCTTTTAATGCAATCCCGCCGGGAAAGGCGGATTGGCAACCACAATCAGGGTCTAAAATAGTGAGTTAATATTCCAGTAACGCAAAGTTGTTATACACGCTATGTTGAAAAACCGCAAAAAGCCACATTGGTACTGGCTTTGACGGCCTAAACAAGTAGCTGCAACGCAAATGTTTGCAAAGATTTGTGATGTGGCCGGTGAGCACTTCATGTAACTTGAAAACAAGGACCGATTCTCTTTACATATTATGAAAAAACCAGGCGCTCTTTCCTTTATCACTCTTTCGGCATTTTCCTATCCGCAAAACATGGAGCAACTGTTCCTAAGGCATCATCAAAAATGGGCCGCAAGATTCGATCACTGGACGATGGAATCCACGCTCAAAAAGCTGGAAGGCGATTACTGGAATTTTATTCTCCGGTTACATTTTTTCAGTATAGCTATTTTGCTGCTCATGGGCCTATTGATTTCACAGCCTGCTCTTCCCTTCCTGCAATTCATACTGGTTTATTTTGGAATTATTCTGTCAGCTTTCATCTTGTTAAAATATATTCTTTACAAACCAAGATATGAGCAAGATTTTTTACCTCTCTTACATAATACTTTGCAACACCTCACGATAAGCAGCAAAGACGTACTATCGAAAGCCAAATCAGCACAATACAAAACCTTTACATTGCTTCTTATCCAGTACGTTTTTCAGCGGCTTTCCGGCTGTTCAAAGTTGTCGGATGGAAACTTACAGAGAGAATTGCTTTGTAAGCAGTACGGTATCAGCAACGACACACTGGATGCACTATTAAAAAACCTGTTAATGAAAAGTTACCAGGAACAAACTCCTAAACTGCAAACGCAGATACTGGATTATTTTTCTGAAGCGAACCATTATTTTGAATCACTTAATTGCAAACCAGGGGTAGATTTACTCAAAGAAATGCTGCTGTCCCTACAGCAAGCTAAAAAGTTACCCTTCTGATGTAAGTCTAAGTATACTTAAGGCGGAATTCGCCTTTTTTTGAAGAAATTTTACGGAAACAATTTACCATAAATGAGTTTCCGATGATGTTCCCCTACTCCCAGGAGGAGTTTTGGGAAAAAATGACAAAGGTAGTGGAAGCCAAACTAACAGCAACAGGTGTCCCGATTACTCCAACATTATTGCCAGAAAAGCCTTTATTAAAAGCGTCCGAAGTTTGTACGATTTTCCAGGTCTCCAAACCGACCTTGTATGAGTGGCTTAGGCAGAATAAAATAGCCAGCTTTAAGATCCGTTCCCGCCGCTATTTTTCACGCGAGGACATTGAAGTTATTATACGGCAGAATAGCCAGGCGGTCAAGCCAATTTTAAGTAGAAATCAAAGTCCACCCCAAATGTGTGTGTAAGATCACGAAGCCTGATATCTTTCTGTAATAGCTCTATCTTTTTACGCAAGATGTCATACTTCTCAAATGCAGAGTAGGTGTAATCAAGACCGATTCTCTTGTTAAAATCATCATTATGAAACTTGATCAATTCGAGTAAGGTCATTTGGTTGGTATCTTTGCCAAGAAATTTATCTATCAGTCTAGAGATGCTTATATCTCCATCCTTGAGCATCTCGTTGTAAATACCCATGAGCCTGCTTTTAGTTTCAGTTATGTACTCATTTATCTGCTTTGCATTTTCCTGAGTGCCCTTGACTTTATTCTTACTTACGTCCCATCTTTCCGGTTCTATCAGGTAGCCAGTACCTATATTTTTCCGTTCATTTTGATAGCTGATTCTGAGGTATATGGGTGCCGTGCCTTTCTTGTTTTTCTTGGCTTTAAAGAGCCAGAAAAGGATCGTTATATTATTAATTGACATGGTGAAAAGGTTTACGAGGCTTTTGGTAACCTCTTTATTAGAAATGGGGGATTGGAGCAAAAAAGGTAAACCCTTGCCTATATTGTGTTTCAGGGCAAAAAACGGTAACCTTTTTCTTTTGGGATGGTAACCTTTTTGGCAACCTTTTTGGGGTAAAATGGAGGTGTTTAGGGAGGTCGTGGAAATAAAAAAGCCCGTAAACATTGAAGTTTACAGGCTCTTGGCTCCCCCTAAGATACTGATCTCGAACCAATTAAGACAAGATTTGGCAAAACTGTTTGAATTAAAGCCTGTTTTCGAGGATTTTTTGGGTGGAAGGGCATCGGCCAGAGAATTTGATTACAGCCGCTAAATAAGCATCTAATAGCCCTACAATACTTCAATAATGCCATACAGTAAACTAAATACCCCCTTCTATGACGGGGGTATTTAGTTTTAATCAAATATGGTGTATAAATAGGGAGATAACACTCATGATTCCTTAAATAGGTAGGGGATATGAGGGGTAGATCATAGCGGTCTAGGGGCCATGCATATACTGGGTTACTAAACTTGTATATGTGAATATCCTGCAATCTTATCTTCTTCTACTTGAATATCCACTACCTCCCAAGAAGAAAAGTGCTAGTATAAAACCAAGCCAATAAGTAAAACCCGTGTTATTTTCTGCATATAGGCCATAGTCCATACCGAATAACTTGGCTAATAAAGCAAAAGTGAGAGCAAAACCATGAATTATACCCGAAAAGAAGCCATACTGTTTATCTGTATATTCAGCAGGAGCACAAGAATTTAAAGTTATCACGATAAAAAAAAGCAAAAGTAGAAGCACATGGCGCTTATGTAAACTTTTCATTTTTCTTGGTTTTATTGTTTTGTACCTGATAAAGAAAACCTTTCATAAGTTGGCAATGTACTCCACGGATTTGTGAGATAGCTATAATCAAAACGACCTGAAATATCAATTTTGTTCAGATTTTTGACCATTGAAGCAGAATATTCAAACTCTTTTTCCAGCGTGTATGTCATAGCAGTATCCATAAATTTATAAGCGGCACTTATAAATTGACCAGCTGCTTGCATTTCCTGTTTACTTGTCATAGGTAGATCAAAACTTTTTTTAGTAATCGGAGCAGTAGTAGTTATATCAATTTTCACGCGGTTAGCTGAATATGTAGCTGTAAAACTTACATTAAAGTCATTCCCCGAACTATAATTTGTTAGTGCGTTTTTTTGCCATTTTTCCCAAGTTAAAGTCCCTCCTTTATAAGTCCCTGTGATCAGATCAATACTGATATTTGAAGATGCTGCAGTATCAGTATCTTTTTTACACGCTACCAAAATGATAGTCAGAAACAAGAAAGCTGGGATTTTTTTCATGTGAAATGTTTACTCGAAAATAGTCCTTTTTTGATTAAAAAGATACTTATAAGTAGTAACTCATAAGTGGTAACCCATGAGCGGCCTTATACTTTATTTTACTAGATGAAAAAGAAGGGTAATAATGAAGCTCCTAAACCCTTGTTAGACGAAGAACAACAGATAGCTAAACTTGGTGCCAGGATTAAGGCTTTGCGAGAACAAAAAGGCTATACGAGCTATGAAAAGTTTGCTTTCGAGCATGATATACCCAGAGCCCAATTGGGAAGATATGAACGTGGACAAAATCTTCGATTTTCTTCTTTAGTTAAGATTTTGAATGCACTTGAAATTAGTTATACAGAGTTTTTTCAAGAAGGATTTGATTAATCTCCAGCCCGACCGTTACAACAATATTTTTTAGGGTAGCCCTTAACAAAAGATTAACTGTATTAATTTGTATTACATTGTAATTCATTGTAAGTTTGTAATTATGGAAAACACTATACTTACTGATAGCATAATTCTTCGGGTAAGTCCCGAAATGAAAGCGGCTTTAAGGGCGCTTGCAAAAGCGGATAATAGAAAACTTGGTGATTTCATAAGGCTTTTGCTTGCCCAATCCATCGAAAAGGGAAAGCCCAAAAAGTAAAACCTAGGTTGATAAGTGGCTAGTATATTTTAAATACTCGAAGTATCACATTCTGAATTTGGCGCAAATTGTTTAATTCAAATGTGAGTAATGTTGTCTATTGAGTATTGTAAAAAGGTATTAGAGCAAAATGGAAAGGTTTTTACACGTGAGCAAGTTGCCACTATAAGGAACTTGCTGTATCATTTAGCTAAAATTCAGATTGCTGAATTTAAAAGGGACTGCCATGACTAAAACAGCCATTATTTATACTAGGGTGTCGACTAAAGAGCAAGCTGATAATGGCTTTAGTCTAGCCCATCAAGAAAAAATGTTAAGGTATTATTGTGATATTAAAAATATTCAAATTTTACAACATTTTCAAGAAGACTATTCCGCTAAAAATTTCGATCGGCCTCAATGGAAAATGTTGGTTGAATATGTAAAACTTAACAAGAAAAATATTGATTTAGTACTTTGTTTAAAATGGGATAGATTTTCTCGAAATCATTCTGAGGCAGATTATGTTATTAAGCAATTCAGGAAAACTTACGGTATTGAAATTAATACAGTAGAACAGCCGATTGATTTTACCATATCTGATACTAAGTTAATGTTAGCTATTTATTTGTCTTTACCTGAAATTGAGAACGATAAAAATTCTCAAAGAACTATAGCAGGTTCACGACAAGCAAGACTTGAAGGATGCTGGACTGGTACGGCCCCTTTTGGGTATAAGAACAAACGAAATGATATAGGGAAGTCTACTTTAGAAGTCAATGCGCAATCGGTATTAGTTGCTAGGGCTTTTGATGAATTTAGTAAAGGGGTTCATTCGGCTGAACAAATTCGAAAAAATTTGAGAAAGGAAGGTCTGAAATTGAGTAAGTCCTCATTCTTGGCTTTATTAAGGAATGTTGTTTATACTGGTAAAGTATTTGTCAAAGAGGAAGGTAAAGCTGAATCTCTTATTGTTGATGGACTTCACGAAGCAATCATTGATGAATACACCTTTCAAAAAGTGCAACAAATACTTTCAGGTAGGAAAAAACAAAAGGTGACTTTGAAGTCTCAAAATATTGAAGAACTCCCTTTAAGAGGTCTTTTGAAATGCAAAAAATGTGGCGGGAATCTTACAGGAAGTAAGTCAAAAGGAAGAAAAAACTCATACTGCTATTATCACTGTAATAATAACGCTTGTAAAGAAAGGTTTAGGGCTGATTGGGCAAATCTTGAATTTGAAAAGAACCTCGCCTGTTTTTATTTTGAACCTGAGTTGATAGAATTATACGGGAGTATATTAGAAAACACATACAAAGAGGATAATCAAGAAATACAAGCCAAGATGCAAGCTCTTGACAGAGGTATTGCACATATGAAGGTTAAAATATCTAATATCCAAGATTTGTTAGCCGACGAGAAAATAACCTCTTTAGATTATTCTGATATGAAAAAACGATATGAAAATAATTTGAATGATCTGATAATGA